>OGRO01000434.1_pt1 | contig 40677 bp, 30 predicted proteins | sample 1553451 | NCBI WGS metagenome assembly OGRO01 (sample SAMEA2580021, study PRJEB22360) | human gut metagenome | reverse complement strand
AAAGCTTGTGTAAACTCAAGAAAAATCTTATTTACACAAACCATTCTACACTCTCTCAGCGTTCCCTAAATACCACCTTCGGGCATCGCCCCATATATATTCGCGGCGAAGCCGCCACCTTCATTCCTGATTCCTCATTCAAACGAGCCTTTCAACCCCAATCAAGGGAGGGCACGCCCCACGGGCTCCCCCCTTTTCTCGCTGTGTTATAATAAAACCATATGAGAGAGTATCGTTACACACGTGTAAGACATGTATAAGGGAAACACTGATTAAATCGCAGAATTCGATTTAATCAGTGTTTCCCAAGAAAGGATATCTATGAAATATTTCAAACTCATCCTGCTTGTGCTTTCGCTTCTCCTACTGCCTTTGGTAGCAAGCGAAGCATGGGCGCAAGACGCAGAAATCACTGATTTTCGCTGGACTGCCAGAAATGATGGCGATCCCCCCTTCGTCCGCATTGTGGCTGACCTCAGCAAAGCAGTCAAAGCGGAAGCCGCTATCGATGCATCCGGAAAAAACTTCGAAGTCATCCTGAAGGACACAAAAAAGAGCATCGGCAAGTCCCAGTATGACATGGATCCACGCGCCATTGATTTCGCCACCGTTTCTGAAAAGGATGGTGACACCTATATCGATGTCGCCCTCACCAAGCCGCAGAAGATCGACGACATTCACGTCTTTGCCCTTCGCCCGGATGCGAAGCTCGGAAAGCCGCACCGCCTCGTCATCGACATCCCGATCCAGGGGGCTAAGAAGAGCTATACCAAGCCGGCTGCAAGCGCTGAAAAAGCAACGACCAAGAAACCGGCAGCCAAGAAGCCTGCTGCCGAGAAAGAAGCCCCTCCGCAGAAAGTCTCTGTACCTGCCGACGCCCGAAAAATACTCAAGGGCAAGATCATCTGCATCGACCCCGGCCACGGCGGCACGGATGTCGGTGCCATCGGACACAAAGGAAATAAGGAAATCTACGAGAAAGATGTCACCCTTTCCATCGCCCTGCCGCTGCGCGACATGCTCACCTCTGCCGGCGCGAAGGTCGTCATGACCCGCAGCACCGACAAGGATGTCTATGGTCCATGGGCGGACGATGACCCCGAGCTGCAGGCACGCTGCGATGTCGGAAATCAAGCGAATGCCGACGTCTTCGTCTCCATCCACATCGACTCCTTCTCCAATAGCTCTGTCGATGGTACCACCGCCTACTACTACCCCAAGACCGCAAAGGACCTGATGCTCGCCCAGATGCTGCACCAGTCCACTATGAACCTGCTCTCCATCCCTGACCGCGGTGTCCGCTCCGGACATCTCTATGTGAATGTCAATACCAAGATGCCCTCCGTCCTGATGGAAATGGGCTATATCAGCAATCCGCACCGCGTCCAGATGCTCACCTCCAACTGGGGCCCCAAGAGTATCGCTAAGAGCCTCTTCAAAGGACTGGTGGATTACTTCGCCGCTATATAACAAATTGGTGACTAGGGACTAGAGATTGGTCAATCAGCGATAGCCTGAGAAAACGGCATGATGACCACCCTGTATCGGACTTTAAGGAGAATCTATATGAAAGCATTATATCCACTTGCTGCACTTCTGCTCACGGGCGCGCTTCTTTCCGGCTGCGGCGGCGCTGGGACGAAGCAGAGCGCGGGGACCGTCGTACCGCCCGCCGCTTCTTCGAGCCAGATCCCCGCAGAAAAAGAAGCCAGCCTCACCTACTACCTGCCCACAGAAGACGGCCTCCATATCCTTCCCTCTACGGTCAAAGTGAAAGCTGCTGACCGCACCGCGAAGACCGCCATCGAAGAAATGCTCCGCGCGGATCGAAAGTCCAAGTATCCCCTCGTTCCTGCCGGTACACGCTTGAAGAGCATCCATATCGAAGACGGCACCTGCACCGTGAATTTCACGAAAGAGCTGAACCAGCTGCAGGGAGAGACCGGACAGTCTCTCTTCATCGCCATGACCGTCGATACGCTGACCGAATTTCCCAATATCAAGCGCGTCGAATTCCGCGCAGAGGGACAGCTTGTCAAGTTCCAGATCGATATGAGGAAGCAATTCCTCCGTGACGAAGCCTTCATCAAGCAGGCAAAAAAATAAGACAATCAAAAAGCAGCAGCTTTCGAGCTGCTGCTTTTTGATTGTAAGTCCTGTAAACCAAGCAAGCAGATTAGTAAATCCCTAATCCCTAGTCACCAGTCACTAGTCTTCTACCACTTCGATCTGTCCTTCCGCGAATGCTTTCGGATAGGAGAAGGACTGCTCGGTATTTCCAAAGTCTACGATGAGCTTGCCATCTGCAATATCTGTGATGACGCCCTGCCCATACACCGAGGAGATGACAGGCGTGCCCACGCCGAGCTCGATGTAGTGGGTATTGCCGCGATGCGTTTCTTTGACCGGACGGACTTCCACCTTCGGCTTCGGAGCCGGCCTTTCGGCTTCCGGCACGGTATAGGTGCGCGCCTTTCCCTTTGGCGCTTCTTTTTTCGTTTCCTTCTTCACTTCCGGGAATGCTGTCTTCAAAAGCTTCGACGGAAGTCCCATCGGATAGAGGATGCGCTCGCCTGTCGCATCATAAGTGACATACGTGCCGCGCTCTGTGATGCGGGTGATCGTGCCCTTACCGAGCGTCTCATCCGTGACCTCCAGACCGACAGCCGCTTCTCTCTTTTTGAAACCGGTCGGCTTTGCATCCGGCAAAGGTGCATCGAAGGTGAATACCTTCTTTTCCATCGGCTTCGCCGCGCTGAAGGTTTCCTTTTTGAAATCTTTTTTGAAATCCTTACGATGTCCATCCTTCTTGAAGCCGTCTTTTTTGAAGCCGCCCTCGCGCTTCTTTCTCGGGATGAGCTTTTCCACATCGCCAAAAGCAGCGACGATGCCTTCGTCTGTCAGCTTTCTCACGATACCGACACCCAGCTCGCGGTCTACGAATTCGACACCGGGAGCCAGTTTCCGTTTCTTGAAATCCGGCTTATCCTTGCCAAAACTCTTGCCGCGGCCGCCAAATTTCTTTTCACCAAATTTTTTACCGCCGAATTTTCCCTTCTTGTGGAAATCTTTGCGTGGTTTGTTGTGTTTGTCTTCCATAATGTATGGTTCTCCCTTTGTGGTCGTTAGTTGAAATGATGGTATGATAAGGGTTCAGGGTTAGTCCCTGGGGCGGCTCGCCCCTTGATTACGTTTGAAAACCTCGATTGAATGAGAAATTAGAAATGGTGGTGCGACGTATAAAATATAGAAGCGTCGCGGAGGTTTGATAGCGCTTCGCGCGCATCGTCATTTCGAGCGTAGCCCTCCATCTTTATTGCAGAACGCTCATCGCCTGATGTGAGGCAGCACCAAGACATCGTTTTCCCTCAGCGCATGCACGCTGATTCCCGCAGTGCAAGAAAGATCCCTCGACTGCGCTCGGGATGACGATACCAGAGAAACCCAGTCACCAGTCACACCCAATCCCTAATCCCTAGCTACTAATTATCCCTGCTTTCAAACTTCAAGGTTCGGGGTTCAGGTTGACACGGTTTCAACGGGGGTAATTCCATGAATGTGTGACAAACCCGCTTCGTTAGCCAACCTCCGCCCCTTCGGGGCACCTCCTTCCATGGGAAGGAGGGAGCGAGCTTATAAAGGAATACCCTAATCCCTAATCCCTAATCCCTAATCCCTAATCCCTAGTCACTAATCAATCATACCTTTGTTCTTTGATGCGCCTGTCCAGATCGCGCTTAGCGGCTTTCGCCGCCATATACTCTCTCTTATCGTAGAGTTTTTTGCCCGTTGCGACACCGATCTCCACTTTGACTTTGCCGTGCTTGAAGTACATCTTGAGCGGGACCAAGGTATAGCCCTTTGTCTTCAGCTGCATCTCGATCTTTCGGATTTCCTTCTTGTGCAGAAGCAGCTTTCTGGTGCGAAGCGGGTCGTGGTTGAAAATATTCCCCTGCTCATAGAGGCTGATATGTGCATTCCACAGGTAGACTTCGCCCTTTTGGATACGGGCGAAGCTGTCACGCAGGTTCGCCTTGCCCGCGCGGATGGATTTCACTTCCGTGCCGGTAAGTGCGATGCCGCATTCATACGTCTCGTGGATGAAATAGTTATGATGTGCCTGCCGATTGAGCGCAATCGGCGGTGCCGTTTTTTTCTCGGCCATGTATCTCTCCTTTACGGATGTTGGTCAATTTTCATGCAATACATAGTTTCAAGTGAGGAATTAGGAGTGAGAAGTGAAGGTACGGCGCATCAAATTTGGAAGCGCCGTGAGTTTTGTATAAAGCAATGTGGTACATGACTTGCCAGATGCTCTTCCGGCGAGCCCTTTCCTCTGGAAGGGGCAGCCGAGCGCTGCTAGGCGGGGTTGGCCCGCGCGATGTGTGATAAGCCCGCTTCGCGAAGCCAACATCTCACTTTGCTCGAAATAGCGTCTCACTGGATTTTCGCGTCGGTTTGCTCCTAAAAATCCAGTTCGCTTGCACACTCCGCCCCTTCGGGGCATCTCCTTCCAAAGGAAGGAGGGAAAGCGGGCTTATAAAGGAAATATCCTAATCCCTAATCCCTAATCCCTAATCCCTAATCACCAGTTACCAGTTACTCGTCGCCAATCACTTCTTCCCCTTCTTCATTTTCTTTTTCGAATGTGATCTGGATTTCGCAGATGCTCTGGTTTTCTTTTCCAGATTCAGCGGGGAATGGATCTCGCCCATAATGAAGTCAACTTCGCGGCGTTCCTTATCCGCTTTGACAAGGGTCACGCGGACGGGCATCCCCATGGAATAGGTCGTCCCGGAGAAGCGGCCCTTCAAGGTCATCGTATCTTCCTGATACATGTATTCGTCATCATCCATGGAGTCGATGTGGACGAGGCCTTCTACGCCATTGTCAAGACCCACAAAGACGCCGAAGCGGGTGACCCCGGTCACATGCGCATCGAATGGCTCGCCGACGAAGGGCACCATGTACTCTGTCATCTTGAGGTCATCGACATCACGCTCGGTGTCGGTCGCATTCTGCTCGGTCTCCGAGCAGTGGTCAGCCGCGCGCAGGAGGAACTCGGTCTGTTTCTTGAGCTCTGCCTTGGAGAGGCCATCAGAAATCGCCTGCCGGATGAGGCGATGTACCATCAGGTCCGGATAGCGGCGGATCGGCGAGGTGAAGTGCGTGTAGCATTCGCTCGCGATCCCGAAGTGTCCGGCATTTTCCGTGCTGTAGCAGGCCTGCGGAAGGCTCCGCAGCGTCATCACCTGCACGACCGCTTCGATGTCTTCTCCCTTCACCGTTTCCAAGAGCTTCTGGATATCCTTCGGCTCCGGATCCTTCGGGATGGAGAGATTCAGTCCCATGATGGCGATGAGACGCTTCAGGGAATTCAGTTTCTCCTCATCCGGATGCTCATGCACGCGGTAAATCGATATGTGTCCAGTCTTTTCCAGGAAACGCGCCACCGCTTCATTCGCCGCGATCATAGCATCTTCGATCATCTTCTCCGCGTCACTTCTGATGCGCTTCTCGATGCGAAGCGGTGTCCCCTCTTCATCGAGAATGACTTTATATTCCGGGAAATCGAAGTCAAGCGCGCCGCGGCGGGTGCGGTCAGCGCGAAGGGCATCCGCGCACGCCTTCAGGTCTTCGAGCATCGGCATGAAGTGGGAAAGATCCTCCGGCATAATGCCCTCGTGGAAGGCCTTATTGATTTCCGGATAATTGCAGCGGCGTGCCACTCGCACGATGGACGGCGTGACCAGCTCGGTCTTCACCTTGCCATCCGGCGACACATCCATCACGCAGGACATCGCATAGCGGTCTTCGTCATGGTTTAAGCTGCAGAGATCATTCGACAGCTGGAAAGGCAGCATCGGGATGACGCGGTCCGCTAGGTATACGCTGGTGCCGCGGCGATAGGCTTCGTCATCAAGTAGAGACCCCTTCGTCACATAGCGCGACACATCCGCGATGTGGACAGACAGCTCAAAATGCCCGTTTGCCTTCTTCTCGCAGTAAACCGCATCATCCAGATCCTTCGAGTCAGGCCCGTCGATGGTGACGATCGGGAGTTTTCTGAAATCGGTAAGGCCCTTTTCCATCTGAATATCCCGCGGCAGTTTTTCCGCCTCATCCAGTACCTTTTCCGAGAATTCATGCGGCAGACAATGCTGCGCGACGATGATATCTATATCAAGCCCCTTATCGCCTTTGTATCCGATGACTTCCGTCACGCGGCCCTCCGCATCCGTCCATTCCCCCGGCCAGCGAGTGACTTCGACGATGACACGCGCCCCCGTGGTGGCATCCATTTCCTGTCCCTCGGGGATCTCGATGTACATATCCACCTTCTCATCGATCGGCACGGCTTCGCCGCCATCCTTCAGCATCTCATAGGTGCAGACGAAGGTATCATTGGCACGCTCTAAGACCTTCATGACACGGCCCTCCGTATTGTGGCGGCCCGTCTCGCTCTTCATCGTCTTCACTTCGACGATATCATTATTCACCGCATTCAAGTGGTCGCGGTCGGAAATATACACATCCTCGTGGTCGTCATCGGTGATCAAAAATCCGAACCGGCCATACGACTTGTATACGCCCTGCAGGATCGTCCCCGGCTTATAAGATAAAAGCGTTTTCTTCTCTTCCATTGTTGTTCTCCTGTATGAATTGGCCGCTGCTCGCTGGCAACGGGCAAAACAGGGTTGCCCTAATCGCTGGCTACTAAGCCCTAGTCACCCTCTTAATAAAAAAAGGCTTGCTTCTATGCAAGCCCCTTTTCTTTTCATCAGAAAGTATTCATATATCTTCCAAGCACGAGACAAAGCACAGCAAAGACAATGCCAAATACCACCGTGAACTTGGAGAGTACAGCATCCTTACCTCTGGTTTTGCCGCCCACAGCGCCTTCCGCGCCGCCGCCGATGGCCGAGCCCATTCCCGCCTGCTTGGATTCCTGAGCTACGACGACTACGATCACCAGTAAGGAAACAACCATTGTCAAACCAATCAAAAAATACTTCACTCTGCATCCTCCTCTGAATCTACCCAAGGGCAGATCGGCCTTTCCTATCGAATATAAAGCCAATATCAAACCTTATTTTATACTACTCTGTAGTGCAGGTCAAGAGGAAATAGAATCATGGGTTAGCCCGTGGGCGGAGCGCCCCTTGACTCTGGATGGAAGCTCTGCTCGAATGAGAAATGAAGGTGGCGGCTTCGCCGTACCGATTTAGCCTTCCCCTCGAAGGGAAGGTGCCCGTAGGGGCGGATAGGGCACTGGCGGTATGAAAGACAGATGAGGTACGAGAGTCTGATTTCATCTAGTCTCCTAGTCTCCTAGTCACTAGTCACCAGCCACTCATTCCAACAAAAAAGCGGCGCTTCCCATTATTGCGCGCCGCCCTTCATTTCCTATTTCACATTTCTAACCTCATTCTGCCCCAAGCGTCTGCCCGATCATCCGTTTTAGCTTTTCCGCGGCTGCCTTTGGCTCTTCGCTCGCCATGATGGCAGAGACGATGGCGAAGCCGTCGATCGCGCTTCCTTTGAAGTCAGGGATGGTCTTCTCATTGATACCACCGATGGCGCAGACGGGGATATGGACGCTGCGCTTGATCGCCTCCAGCGTCTCTCTGGTCGTGAAGTCAGCATCCGTCTTCGTCTTCGTGGGATACATTGCACCAACGCCGAGGTAATCTGCGCCGTCTGCTTCTGCCTTCAGCGCCTCGGTGAGATTGGCAGCTGAGACGCCCAAGATCTTATCCGGTCCGATCATCCGTCTCGCGAGGGCCGCCGGCATATCACTCTGTCCCACATGGACACCCGCTGCATCCACCGCCAGCATGATGTCGATGCGGTCATCAATGATGAGGGGAATAAGATAGCGATCCGTCACTTCTTTCAGCCTGCGCGCCCGTTCATAGAGCAGGCCCGTGTCCCCTTCCTTTTCGCGAAGCTGCACGAGCGTCACGCCGCCCCGGATCGCCTCTTCGACGACAGTTTCAAATCCTTCTTTGGGCATACGCCGGTCAGTCACGAGGTAGAGCGTAAGATCAAAGGATGTCATACTTGCCCTCCGCTTCCATGACAGAGGCGCTCATGCTGCCAAGCTCATCCAGGATGCCCATGTGGAAATGGCCAAGCCCCTGATGCCCATATGATCTCCAGGCTCTTTCGCCCGCGATCCCCATCGAGAGCATCGCCGCGGCAGAGGCGCCGAAGGGATCCTCCGGATGCGCACCGACAAACGCACCGACGAGTGTGGTACACATGCAGCCGGAACCCGTGATATCCGACATCTCCGGGCAACCGTTTCGGATATGCATGACCCTTTTCCCATCTGTGATGATATCCGTCTTGCTACTGATGACGACCGTCGCATGCCATTTCTTCGCCAGCATCGAAGCGACCTCTTCCGCGACCTTGACATCTGCCTGGCCCGCATCGACCCCCTTGGTCCGCGCCGCCTCTCCTCCCAGAGAGCAGATCTCGGAAATATTTCCTCTCACGACCGCCATCCGGATCTGACGCATGAGTTCAGCCGCCATACGGTTTCTGAAAGGCGTCGCCCCCACGCCGACAGGGTCAAAAACGACCGGAATACCGAGCGCATTCGCCTTGCGGCCTGCCACCATCATCGCTTCGACCTTCGTCACATTCAGCGTCCCGATATTCAGCACCAGCGACTGCGCGATGGAGACCATCGACTCCGCTTCATCCACCGCATCAGCCATGACAGGCGATGCACCGATCGCAAGACAGGCATTCGCACAGTCATTGACCGTCACATAATTTGTGATGTGATGCACAAGCGGTCTTTCCGCTCTGACTTGATCGATATAAGATGTAAATGTCATTTCCTTTTCCCCTTTTCTTTCACTTTAGCCGCTTTATCCAGATACCGTTCCACCATTTGGGGATTCGGCTCTGTCCCATATCCGCGTCGATAGTAATCCGCCAGCACTTCATAGAAATCCTCATTCCGCTTCTTTGCCATCTTTTGCGCAAACCGGAACGCTTTCAAAGGATTCTCGTGATGAAGCTCTCCTTGCTCCTCTCCGGAGGGACCCGCAAAGTACGTCCACAGAAAGAGATCCATATCCATGATCCGTGCATTTCTCCCATTCGCCGCAGCCTCCAGAAAATCCGCATTTCTCTTCCCGATATCCGCGCCATGGTAGAGATAGAGATACGCAAGGAGCGCCCAGGCCTCCGGGCTGCCCGCCTTTGCCGCCTTCTCGCAGCAAGAAGCCGCATGCCTCGTATGCGCAAGATAATCATCGAAGAACTTTCTCTCGCCCCGCCTTTCGGCGAGCTCGTCAAATATCGGCTCCAGTACCCGCAGCTCCGTCACCACTTCATTCATATAGTACTGCACCCAGCGCTCACGGCAGCTGTCATGCCCTGCCTGCATCCCCATCTCCAGATCCTTCAGATAGAGATCCATCCGTCCCCGGCGTCGCTCGATATCTGCAAGTGCGAAGAGACAGCTCGTATCTCCCGCCGCATAAAGCTTCTCCAGAAAGGAATGGAGAAGCTCTTCGACCTCCTCATAGCGCGGCGTATCGATATACGCCTGCACCACGCGCAGCATCCCTATCGCAGCCGCTCTTTTCTCTTCCTGATCCCCCAGCTCATAGGCGCGAAGAAACCACGTAAGCGCCCTTCGGATCTCACGATGCACGTGAATACCAGCCGCATACATCTCCCCAAGCTGCCGGCAGGCGAGCGCACTCCCGGCATCCGCCGCCTGCCGATAGAGGCGAAGCGCACGCGGGATATCCTGCTTCGTCCCATAGCCCTCGGCGAAGCACACCGCCACGCGAAAGAGGCACAGCGCATCGCCGCGCATCGCCCCCTTCATGTACCATGAAAATGCCTCCTGATCATCTCGCGGCGTCGAGCCCGCCGTGAAATGCTCGCTGTAAAGATCCCCGACCACCGCATATGCTTCATAGATCCCCGCCTTGATCGCCTCTTCCAGCCAGGTAAGTGCGATGTCTCGCACCTCGGCCACCCGAAGCGCATCCTCACGCATGAGCATCCCTGCCCGGTACGCCCCCCGGTCGACTCCCTGCTGGAAGCTTTCGCTATAGAAGCCAAAGGCCGCCTGATAATCCCGCTGGCGGCCAAGACCCTTCTCACACATCTCTCCAAGTATGAGACAGCTTTCCCCATGCCCGCGATCTGCCAGCATTTGGAAAGCCTCCTCTGCCTTCTTGTAATTTTTCTCTGCCAAGAAATGCTCGCCGAGCGCATAGAGATCCTGCGCCGCATTCGTTTTGCCCAGCATCACGGCATGCCCCAGATACTCCATCGCTTTATCGTAATTTCGTATATGAAGATAGTCCTTCCCCAGCCTCACCAGGGAATCCGCCTCGTCCTCTCTCATGGTGTCTCCTCATTTCTGAATTTTCTTTTTATTTTACCACGCAGCCTTAGAAAAGAGGAAGAAAAATAAAAAGACAGACCAGAAGGTCTGTCTAAAAGATGAGTAGCTGGTGACTAGTGACTGGGGACTGGAGATTGGGGACTAGGGGTTAGGAAGTTAGGAGACTAGGAGACATCAAACTCCCGCGTATCGTCATTTCGAGCGAAGCGAGAAATCTTTGTCATTCGCAGTCAGTCCATGTTTGGTATTCCTAAACGGGAAACCTGCTATCCACTAACCTTCGGGCATCGCCCCATATATCCGCGGCGAAGGTGCCACCTTCATTTCTCATTCAAGCAGAGCTCTCATCAAGGGCCAAGGAACGGCACGCCCCACGAGCCAACCCCGACTCGCTGCGCTCGCCTGCCCCTTCCAGAGGGAGGGGCTAGGGAAACGCTGATGTCCTAGAAAAAAGCGGAATGCCTGAAATCTGACGTCTGATATCTATCACCCAGTCACCAACCCCAGCCACTACCCCCGATTCTTCTCTACGAACGCCTTGAGCTCCGGATACCCCACATTGCCATAGCCGATGATGCTGTCCACCGGTTTTCCGTCCTTGAAATACACGATATCCGGGATCGTCTCGATGTGATAGCGCTCTGCCAGCGCTTCATCCTCATCGATATTCACGCCGTAGATCGGGATGTCGATCTCCTCCGACAGCTTCACGATCATCGGCTGCAGGCGGCGGCAGTAGCCGCACCATGGTGCGCTGAAGCCGGCGATCATATCCCCCTTTTCCAGCGCCTTGTCGAAATTTTCTGTGCCTGTAATCATCTGGATCATGGTTGGTACCTCCTTTTGTAATATCGAATGTTCTCTATTTGAATTGTAGCATGAATATCGAGAAATGTCAATTCAGCAAACATCTCGCAAAAAAAAGCTACCAAGTTAAGAAAGTATTAGCAATGTAGTTCAGCTTACCGTTTACTACATACAGAACGTTATTTCTATCCTTGATTCCATTAAGCATTTCCGCTATAGTAATCGTAAAAGGAGACTTATTCGATGCAGTTTTTTCGTACCCCTCAGACGGGAGCATCGTTAAGTCTCCTCCTTTTTTACGTTATAGAATAATGCATTTAATGCGTTTCCAACTAGACAGCATATTCTTAGTCAAGAAAGTGTTATCGTCATAGTTTGATTACCTTTTACTACCTATGAAACGTTATTTCTCTCTTTGATCCCATCAAGCACTTCTGCTACAATGACAGTAGAAGCGGTTGCTTCACCGTTAGTGTCGGCTCTATGAACCGTCAGGTTATCGGGAGTATCTAAAGCGGTCATCATCAGATGACCCACTCGCGTAGACCCTATTTTAATCGGTGATGCAGCGGCTTTTTTATGTTATAAAACAGCGCAGAGTCAAAGATATATCGAATTGCTCTTTCAGCTTGTCTGCTTTCTTCTTATATTCGATGGCAAAGTTTAAAGCAGACTTTGACTTTGTATTGACATTTTTCGACGGTCTATCTATATTATTGTTAGAAGCACCTGTATCTCCGCTAGGACGAGTAAGTGTGGGTCTAGCGGTAGTAGCAGTGGTTGAGCCATAACCCTCGCCACCAGCATTTATGGTTGCTTCTTTTTATGTCTTCTTCCCATCCGGCACCATGTCCCCAGCGTTTCCCAAACAAAGTCAATATCCCCTACATCGTCTCTATGCATGGCTCCTGTTACAACCGAATGATAGGAACCAATAAAAAAAGAATCGCATCGCTGCGATTCTATCACTGGCTGGTGGAGATGAGGGGAGTCGAACCCCTGTCCAAAAAGCCTGTCCCATAAACTTCTCCGAGTGCAGTTCACTGTTTTAGGATTTAAGCAAAGTATCGTACAGGAACAAACTGCCTTTGCCGATCTTAGGATTGGTTTCGAAGCGAAAGTCCCAAGCCTCCTTCCGCTCTATCCTATTGGTTGATGTCAGCCTGCGGTCATAGGAAAACCGCAGGGGACATTAGCAGATTAGGCTGCTAAAGCAAAATCACGTTTTGCGTTTAGGTTTTTCCACCGTTTAACGGGAAGGTGGGATCCCGACTCGCTGTTTATGTCCCAGAATCTCCTGTCGAAACCGGTACATCCCCAAGGGTACATATCTATTGTATGCGATACGAAGGGAAATGTCAATTTGACCGTCTGTGGGGAAATAAGGAAGTTTGAAAGCAGGAATGAGGGACTAGGGACTAGGAGCCGCAAGTCACTGGTGACTGGTGACTGGTGACTGGTGACTACATACCATCTTCGGGCATTGCCATTATTTATACTTCGCGGCGCTTCTATAGTCTTATGCGCCGCACCACCATTTCGCATTTCTCATTCAAGCGAGGCTTTCAAACGCAATCAAAGGGCGCCCCGCCCCACGGGCTAACACTGATTCAATCGTTGTCAGATTTACTCAGTGTTTCCTTAAGGCGCACGCTCTACTCCCCGCCCGCTATATCCGCATACGCAGGGCGAGTGCCCATCGATTCCGCGCTCTTGACCGCATCAAGAACAGCAAGGCGGATGGCTTCTTCCGCAAGATAGCCCACCGTATCGACAGGCGCAGCGATCTCGCCGGATGCCATGGTAAAAACCGTATCCCCATCCATCGTGGTATGGACGGGGCGGATGGATCTGGCAAAGCCATCATGTGCCATACCGCTCACCGCTTTGCACTCCGCTTTGGTGAGTTTTGCATTCGTTACGACGCAGCCGATGGACGTATTGCCGCCTAAGATGCGCTTGAATCCGGCGAGCATGAGGTCATGCGAGGAAAGGATGGTTTTCTCATCATCGGAAAGAATACCGGCGAGCGTAGTCTCTTTGTCGTATACTTCGCCGCACGCATTGACTGCCATGTAAGCCCCGACACAGAGTCCGCTTTCGAGGGAAATCTCGGCATAACCTGCGCCGCTCTTCATGGCATGTTCTGCGCCTTTGAGCTTGCCGACCGTCGCACCTGTCCCTGCGCCGTAGCAACCGACGGGAAATATCACATCCGCCCGCTTCGCTGCCTTGTATCCCATGGCAAGATCGGGATGGGCTTTCGGATCACCGATCATAAGGTCGAAGAGCACCGCGCCACAGACGATCGGTACAGAAACCGGCCCTACGGGGAATCCGACGCCGTCTTCTGCCAGAGCATTCATGACGCCGCTGTCAGCTTCGAGGCCAAAGGCGGAGCCGCCGGAAAGGACGACCGCGTGGATCTGCTGCACCGTTTTCTCCGGGGAGAGAAGATCTGTCTCCCGCGTCCCCGGTGCGCAGCCGCGCACATCGACTCCCGCGGTCGCGCCGCCTTCCGGCGCCAGAATGACGGTCACGCCTGTAAGGCCCACACGGTCTTCCGCCGTGCCGATGCGAAATCCCGGAACGGATATGGTACGTGTAATCATAGAAATTCTCCTTTCGGCTTTCGGGGAACTAGTGACTGGTGACTAGGGACTAGGGACTGGGTTAGCCCCTTGGATGTGCTGCCCTTTGATTCCGTTTGAAAGCTTCGCTTGAATGAGAAATGAGAAATGGTGGTGCGGCGCATAAAAACATAGAAGCGCCGCGGAGTATAAATAGGGCGATGCACGAAAGTGGCATTTAAGTCACCAGTCACCAGTCACTCCTAATCCCTAGCCACTCATCCCTGCTTTCAAACTTAAGTAGCTAGGGATTGATAAATACAAGGCTCCCTCCAGAAAAACACGCGCTTTACATTTCCCCTTTTCTCGCCATCTGAAGGCAGAGTGCAAGATCTGCGGGGATTGGCGCTTCGAAGTGGAGCGCCTGACCTGTCACAGGATGGCGAATGTCGAGTGTCCACGAATGGAGCGCCTGACCTTCGATGGGGAAATGGTCTTTCTTCCAGCCGTAGAGCGGATCATTCACGACGGGATGGCGGATGTGTGCCATATGGACGCGGATCTGGTGGGTGCGTCCGGTTTCCAGCTTGCACTCGATCCATGAGTAGTGCGGCATGAATTCGAGCACGCGGAAGTGAGTGACGGCATGCTTGCCGGTCTTAGGCTGGACGTCCCATTTCATACGGTCTTTCGTACTGCGTCCCAAGGGGAAACGGATGACACCCGTATTTCCTTCCATCTGCCCATGGACGAGAGCGACGTAGTGACGCTCCGCTTCGTGGGTCGCGATTTCTTCCTTCAGCACAGGGAAGGCTTCCTTCGACTTTGCGACGACCATGACGCCTGAGGTATCCTTGTCAAGGCGGTGTACAATGCCCGGACGGATGGGATCTTCGCAGGCCTCAAAAAGCGAAGGGCCGACATGATAGAGGAGGGCATTCACCAGTGTGCCGTCCGGATTTCCCGAGCCGGGATGCACGACCATGCCGCGTGCTTTGTTGATGACCAGCATGTGCTCATCTTCGTAAAGGATATCAAGCGGAAGGTCCTGTGGGATGAGCGTGAGCTCTTTCTTCTCTTCCCATGAAAAGGAAATCTGATCGCCTGTCTGCACATGGTAGTTCGGGCGGATCATCTTGCCATCTGCGAGCAGCGCGCGGCCGTCTTTGATCCATTTCTGCACTTCAGAACGGGTGAGCCCGGAGGCCTCTTTCAGGAACTGGTCAAGACGCTGTCCTGCTTCTTGCTCGGTCACAACGTAAATTTTCTCACTCATGCTTCATGTCTCCAAAAATAAAATACGATCAGTGCCACACCGACACAGATGAAAATGTCTGCCACATTGAAGATCGGCCAGATGCGGAAGTCGAAGAAGTCCACGACGCCGCTGATACGCACGCGGTCGATGGCATTTCCCAAAGCCCCTCCGAGCAGCATACCGATCGCGGCGGAAAAATAGCGGGGCTCTTCGGGGATGCGCTTCCGGAAAAAGAAGAACGCACCAAAGAGCAGGATGACGATCGCAAGGAAAAACCATCTCTGATACGCCAGAATGCCGAAGGCTGCGCCGGGATTGATGATGTAGGTCAGATGAAATACCCCGAAAATGAGCGGGATCGATTCTCCCCAGACCATGTGCTGCTGGACGATCCATTTCACCAGCTGATCCAGCACGGTCACGAATAAAGCTATATAAACTGTCAGCATAGTATCCTCCTATATATTGCTTTATTATAGCATGAGAGAGAGGGTGCGCGCAGTAGGGAGTTTGGGCGGGGAATAGATTTAGGGTTCGGGGTTCAGGGTTGCGGCTTCGCCGCAATTTTTAGACTATGATATCCTCGTATCGTCATTTCGAGCGTAGCCGAGAAATCTTTCTTGCACTGCGGTCACTGTCACATTGGCACTAGCAGGGAAACGACGCCTTGGTGCTTCGTATTTCTGCTTTCTCACATCCATCATTTATCGGTCTGCAAAGAAGATTTCTCGCTTCGCTCGAAATGACAATACAAGAGAGTCACCAGTCGCTAATCCTTAGTCACCAGTCAGTAGTCCCTGGCTATTCACCCCTGCTTTCAAACTTTTGGCGGTATCCCTTTCCCGTATCGTCATCCCGAGCGCAGCCGAGGGATCTTTCTTGCACTGCGGTCACTATCACATTGACACTGGCAGGGAAACGACGCCTTGGTGCTTCGTATTTCTGCTTTCTCACACCCATCATTTATCGCTCTGCAAAGAAGATTTCTCGCTTCGCTCGAAATGACAATACAAGAGAGTCACCAGTCGCTAATCCTTAGTCACCAGTCAGTAGTCCCTGGCTATTCACCCCTACTTTCAAACTTTTGGCGGTATCCCTTTCCCATATCGTCATCCCGAGCATAGCCGAGGGATCTTTCTTGCACTGCGGTTACTGTCACATTGGCACTGCCAGGGAAACGACGCCTTGATGCTTCGTATTTCTGCTTTCTCACATCCTTCATTTATCGCTCTGCAAAGAAGATTTCTCGCTTCGCTCGAAATGACGATAGGGGAGTCTGATGTCTCCCAGTCTCCTAGTCACCAGTCACTAATCCCTAGCCACTCATCCCCGCCTTCAAGCCTGCAATAGCGGCTTCGCTGGAAAATAGAAAAGGCGATGCCCGAAGGTCCCTGAAATACTACCTTCGGGCATCGCCCCATTTATACATCGCGGCGCTTCTATATTTTTATGCGCCGTACCACACCCCTGAACCTTGAACCCTGAACCTCGAACCCTTAATAATTGACAAACACTTCGATATTCTGTCTGCCGAAGTTATAGCAGTCCTCGAAAGACTCCATGCAGAGGTCGATGCGGTTACCGACGATCGCACCGCCGGTATCTGCCGCGACAGCATGGCCATAGTTCGGGATGAATACATTCGTACCGAGTGGGATGACGGAAGGATCGACCGCCACCGTGCCGTGACCGGCCTGCGTGCCTGTCGCAGTGATGCCGCTGCCGCCTCCATCGCTCGGATGATATGCGCTCGCATGCATATTGGCGACCCAGCCCATCGTCCCTTCTGCTTTACCGGTCTTCATAATGCCCGGTGTGCCATCAGAGAGAACCTTGGCATGAGCAATGACCGTCTTCACGACCTTGCCGCCGGAGATGAATTCATCGATCTCCACTTCCCGTTCGCCCGGGACTCCCTCCTGTACGACGACCTCCTGATCCTCCCCGAGGCTACCATCGTACCATTTATTATAGTGGATCGGCATGGCCTCCTTGCGGAAAACCTTCCGCGCGGTATACGGGACGACGTGGATCTGCATGCCTTCCTTCACCTGCATCAGACCGTCTTCGATCGGCATCATCTTCTTCCAGTCGAAGCCCGCGTCATTCACCACGCCCTGCACGGTCTGCTGCGTGGTATAGACGACCTTTTTCTTGCCATTCGCGATGATGGAAACAGGCACCGCCCGCTCCACCACGATGACCGCGCCGTCCGAGACGTCCTTCGTGCTTGTCCAGAATGTATCATACGCCTTCAGTGATACATTGAGCTCGCTTAGTACATTCTTAAAATTGGAGGCCGCCGTAGAAATGACCTGCTTGTGCCCCCCATCATATACGGTCACTGTCTTCGCGTGACTGCCACCCAAGAAATCAAAAGACGCTGCTGCCAGATCCACCTGACTTCCCAAGGCAGCCACCGCACATATACATACCAATACTGTTTTCGCTTTGTTCATCGTTGAAGGTTTCATAAATGCATCTCCTATGGCCGTTATTCTACCATAGAGAGACTTTTTGTCAATTTTTTTGATGTTAACAATAATAGAAACATGTCTTTATTCCGTATTTATCGAATATTTTTTGCATATACCGCCGTATACATCGTGCACTATCCTTTGCTGCGCTTTTTGCTATATCATGATTTTTCTCTGATATTATCGAACACTATTCATCAGACAAATTGTCAATCTTGTATCTCCCTAATAGACATTTGAAGATTATTAACAGATTATGAATTGGTCTATCTCCCATGTTATCGTTTCTTTCGCATTTTGTGCATTCCGCTTTCCGCCTTATTGTCAACCTTGAGCCGACCTCATCTCTCATCCGAGATAGCCCAACTTTGTCCCATCTTTGACCTTTCGTTCTTCTCATTTTTTCTTGAAGTGGGAAATTCACCCACCAAAATACTTGAAATTTGTAATTCTTTCCCAAAAAGAGAAGATGGCAGAAGGAAAAGTGGATAATAGAGGATCAACTTCCGGATCAGATGCACAGCCTGATCCCCTCACAGATCCCGGTGACAGAGGCTTCGCAGCAGGATACAGTTTGGCGATGCGTTGCCGTTTGCGGTTTGAGAGGCTTTCCGTTTGATCTTCCTGATACACCCCATCTCCTTTTAAAGAAAAACGATCCCCTCTTTGGCTCGAAAGGTTCGTGCGCCCCGCGCTGTCATTTGGCATCGGATGCCCGGGCTTTTCCAGTCGGCAAAGAAAAAAGCCGAAGCATTCGCTTCGACTTTTTCTTTCCCTCTTTACTTTTCTTTTTTCCCAAAGACAGGCATGTAGGGTTCCATTTTCTGCGCGAGGGTCATTTCATCTTCGCAGTCACGCTTCTCTGCGATACGCTGGAATTCGGCTTGTGCGCCCACTTTATCAGCAGGTGCGATCTCCTTTTTCCACATGCCGTCAGACTGCATGATGTGCGCTTTCTGATTGTCCGCGAGCTCCATATTGACCATGGTCTTCAGACGATGGCAGAGATCGGCGTCACGCACAGGGATCATGAGTTCGACGCGGTCATTGAGGTTTCTTGGCATCCAGTCCGCACTGCCGATATACAGCTCTTCACGACCGCCATTGGCGAACCAGAAGACACGGCTGTGCTCCAGGAAGCGGCCGACGAGGCTTCTGACGGTGATGTTGTCACTGACGCCGGGGATGCCCGGGATGAGTACGCAGATCCCCCGGATGATGAGCTCGATCCTGACGCCTGCCTGAGAAGCTTCGTAGAGCTTATCTATGATCTCCTTATCGAGGAGGGAATTCATCTTTGCGACCATGTGTGCCTGCTCGCCCTGCTTGGCGAAGGCGATCTCGCGGTCGATGAGCTCCATGCAGCGCTGGCGGAGATTGATCGGCGCGACGATGAAGGAGTCCCACAGCGGCGGGTCAGAGTAGCCGGAGAGGAGATTGAAGAAGGCAGAAGCGTCGCTGCCGAACTGGTCATTGCAGGTGAATACCCCGAGATCCGTATAGAGCTTGGCTGTGGATGCATTGTAGTTGCCGGTCGCGACATGGACATAACGGCGGATGCCGTCCTTTTCGCGGCGGATGACGAGCGTACACTTCGAGTGCGTCTTGAGCCCGACAAGGCCGTAGATGACATGCGCGCCTGCTTTTTCAAGACGGCGCGCCATCAGGATGTTATTCGCTTCATCGAAGCGCGCCTTGACTTCCATGAGGACAGTGACCTGCTTGCCGTTCTGTGCTGCTTTTTCAAGCGCCTGTATGATCGGCGAGGAGGAAGCCACGCGGTACAGGGTCTGCTTGATGGCAAGGACATCGGGGTCAGCCGCTGCTGAAGCGACGAAATTGACGACCGAGTCTTCAAAGGATTCATAAGGCAGATGCACGAGGAGATCTTTCTCACGGATCATCTCGAAAATATTCTTTCGACCATCCTTTTCGAGCTGGATCATGGACCATGGGCGATGCGGATGCGCTTCCGGATAGCGGAGACGGTCGTAGCCCTTGATGCCGCAGAAGGAAAAGAACATCGTCATATCGAGCGGTCCGTCGATCTCATACAGATCCTCCTTCGCGAGGTGCATCTCCTGCGTCATGAAGCGCTGCATGAAGCGGCTGGTGCCTGCTTCGAATTCGATACGCACGGCCTCCCCGCGCTGGCGTTTTTTCAGCTGGCGCTCCACCTCGACGACAAGGTCCTGCGCATCTTCTTCGTCGATCGCAAGATCCGCGTCACGCGTGATGCGGAAAGGATGTGCCTCCAGAAGGTCGTAGCCGATAAAGAAACGGGAAGCAAAGTGACGGATGACCTGTTCCAAGAGGACGAAGTCGTGGCGCCCCTTCTTTTCCGGATCATCCGGCAGGCGGACGATACGAGGGAGCAACGACGGCACCGGCACGATCGCCGTCTTCACATCGATATCATTTTCCTCATCCAGCGAAAGGTCACGCTCATTTCTTTCGAGCAGCATCGCGATATTGAGGCTCTTCGAAGCGAGGAACGGGAACGGATGCGAGGAGTCGACAGCCATCGGCGTGACTACCGGGAATACCTGCCGCTCGAAGTAGTCCTCCATCCATTTCTTCTGCGCTTCTGTCGCATCTTCCGGATGGATGAAGTAGAGCCCTTCCGTGCGAAGCTCGGACAGGAGCATATGAAGGAAACGGTACTGGCGTGCGACGAGCTTCTGGCAGATGTCGGAGATCTGCTCGAGCTGCTCCTCCGGTGTCATATGGGCGATGTCACGGCGCTTCACGCCATTTTCCTTCTGGTGCTTCAGCCCCGCCACGCGGATCATGAAGAATTCATCCAGATTCGAACTCGTGATCGCCAGGAATTTCAATTTTTCCAGCAGGGGATTGTTCGGATCCACCGCCTCCTGCAGTACGCGGCGATTGAACTGCAGCCACGACAGCTCGCGGTTCAGATAATAATGCTGATGTCTATCCTGCACGTCCATAGTTACCTCCGCTCCAATTTGGCTTCCATGCCAAATACCGTTTCAAACATTGTCTTTTCTTTATTAAACAGCCATGTCTCCAAAGCCGTATCCTCACTCGATTCATACTCGATGACAAGCGCATCCCCCGAGATATGGGCCGAAAGATCTTTCAGCTTCTGCTTCCTCGACATATCCATCGCACGGACCAGACGGAAGATGGCTATCAGCTTCAGCGCCGTCATCTTCGACTCATCCGACAGGATACGGAATGGCTCATCGTCATCATTCGGGATCCCCTTGTGATCATAGTAGACGATGCACGCCACGATATCCTTCTCTCGGTCGGAGATCCCGAAAATATCCGTCCCGCGGACCATATTCCACGCCTGCATGGACGAGCCCAGCAGATTCACATACTTCCCGATCTGATACAGGATGATCGCCATGCGAAGCAGGAATTCATCACGATCATTGAGCCCATTTCCGCGGTCAAAGGCCTGCACGATCACTTTGCTGTAGAGCTCCATCGCCTTCGCATGCACCGGTTCATAGTAATAGTCCGCCGCGATCGAGCGCGTCAGCTCCAGATTCTGCGCGCGCATGTACGCAAGTGCCGGATCATTCGTCTTCTGCGCCCCATAGAAGAGCGATGCCGAGCGCACGAAGGTCATCCCCATCATGACTACATGCTTCACAGGGATCGCATTCAGGATCTCCTGATAAATATGCAGCGTCGGCGAGACAGTGAGCGCCCATGCCTCACTGATGTGATACTTCTGCATGATCATTGAAGTGGAGAATTTTCCCACCTCGTCATACACCTTGCCGAATTCCTGAGGCTTCACCTCTGCAATATCTCTCTGATCAAGGTCATGGTGCAAGAGCATCGCGACGATCCTCGCCTCACGGCCCGAGAGAACGACCGTATCGATGTCATACTTTCTGATCGATACCCAGAGCGGCTCCATAATCGCATGGATGTACTCCGCCAGCGCTTCCGGGAAGTAGCGCGACTCGCGCTGGTTCGTCGTGAACGTCTCCAAAAGGCGGAGCGTCCCGATGTGTACATTGTGCTGGTAGCAGAGCGAGCCCTTCTCCCACACCGTCAGCCCCACGCAGCCCGACGTGATGTCGACGAAGAGGAAATTCTTCCCCAGACGCTCATTCGCCGCACGGTTATACTGCTTCAGCTGGTACGAAAGGCCGAAATGCTTGAAATAGATCTCCTGCGGCATGTCCACGACCTGCACATTGAATCCCGTCTTGACACGGATCAGATCCAGGATCGAGCGGCAGTTATCCGCCTCACGGAAAACCGCCGTCGCATACGCCGCATATACCTTCACCTGATAATCCGACAACAGCTGCTTCAAGCCATTCAGCATGCGGCAGAGCTTCCGGATCGAAGCGAAAGACAGATTCTTATGATTGAATACCTCTTCCCCAAAGTTCGTATCCTTCCTCACGGACTCGATGACACGGACTTCATTGACATTCTTGTACTCCACGATGCGAAGAGACAGATTCGACGAGCCGATGTGAATGATACCGTAAATGAGCGGCTTTTGTTCCGACATAAGTGGCCCTCCTTTTATAAACAGCGGGTATCTTGTAATCCCATATATCCGTAAAAATGAAACGTAAAAGTTAGGAGTGAGGAGTGAGAAGTGAGAAGTGGTGGTGCGGCGCAGAAAATAATGAAGCGCCGCGGAGTTTTGATAGCACTTCGCGCCGCCGTCATCTCGAGCGTAGCCGAGAGATCTTCCTTGCAGAACGATCAGTGTACCAATTGCGCTATTTCAATCACCGCTTGTTCCTAATCCCCAACCCCTAGCCGCCACCTTCATTTCTCATTCAAGCGAAGCGTCAGCGTTAGCCCGCGGGGCGTGCCAGACCAGTGCGCGATGAAACAGGTCACACGCAGAAGCATACCTTTTAATGATAGCCCACTCCCGTAAAAAGCAGGTAAACAGCGGGCAAAGCTTCTCTTTATAATTATACCATGACTTATATGCATAGCGGAGCACAGGGAGCCCTTCCCGTTAAAGGAAATTCTGATAGTATGGTATGGAAAAAAGGGGACGCCCAAAGGCGTCCCCGCGAAGAATACAGTTTGAAGAGGGCCCCATGGGGCGGTTGCCCCCTGGGGAAACATGGATCCAATCGCTGAGGCCGACTTGACATGTATTTTTTATGCCAAATCGAACTCTGTGATTGAATGAGCATTTTCCCAGCCCCTTCAGCGCGTTTACTTTTCATGCGTCCCCCCCAACGCGATCCCAATCAGTCGATCTGCCTGATCCGCCATAAATAGAGGGATATTCAGCACGCCCTCATCCATACGCAAATTATTCATCGAGAAACGCACGCGGAGCTTCGTTTCTGCTGCGAATGTCTCTGCATACTTTTTAAGACTCCGGCTCTTGATATTCGTATCTGCCTTCACTTCGACAGGGATGATATCATTCTTCCGCTGGATGATGAAGTCCACCTCATACAGCGGATTGATCCGCGACCAGTAATGCGGCATGGCATCGAACTGCGGCACCAGTGACTGCAGGATGAAATTCTCCGTCAGCGCCCCCTTGAACTCCATGAAAAGCCGATTCCCCTCACGGAATGCCACTGGATCGAGTTTAGACAGACGGCGCAGCACGCCCACATCTGCGAGATAAATCTTGAACGCAGACAGATCCTCATAGGCGGAAAGCGGAAGCCCTGGCGACGTGATGCGGAAGACCTTGTAGACCAGCGCCGCATGCACCAACCACTCGAGCGCATCCTCATACTCCCTCGCCCTTGCCCCCTCTTTGATGACATTGTAGAGAAATTTCTTATTCTCCCGCGCAAGCTGCGATGGTAAAGAATTCCACACCCGTCCAATCTTCGGATACTCCCTTGGCGCTGGATGTTTCATGAAGTCTCTCTCATACGCCTGGATGATATCCATCAGCACCTGCTGCACCTGCCCCACCGACTGCGTCTCCTCCCAGCGGCTGACCACCTCCGGCATCCCGCCCGTGACATAGTACATCTTGAGCTTCTCCGCGAGCGGATTGAAAAAAGCATCAGGCAGCGGCTCGATCTCATTCACCGCCCCCAGATAGGCTGCCAGATTCTCACTTCCTGTCGCCATCAGAAACTCCGTGAAACTCATCGGATAAAGAGACAGGAAATCCACCTTCCCCACCGGAAACGATGACGGCCTCGCGAGCGTGATCCCTAGTAGTGAACCCGCGCAGGCCACATGGTACTCCGGCGCATTTTCCGCAAAATACTTCAGTGCATTCAGCACCTCGGGCGAATCCTGCACCTCATCGAAAATGAGCAGCGTCTTCCCCTTCTGGATATCCTGCCCACTCGCCATCGCCAGATTCGGAAGAATACGCTGCACATCCTTCGTCGTGCGGAAGAAATCCCGATATTCCGGATTCTCATCAAAGTTGAAATAGGCGGTATTTTCATAGTGCATCCGCCCAAATTCCTTCAAGAGCCACGTCTTCCCCACCTGGCGCACGCCCTTCACGATCAAGGGCTTCCTGTAAGGAGAGTCCTTCCAGGAAATCAGCTGTCTCATTGCAAGTCTTTTCATTGTTATCACCTTTTTATATATAATTATGTGATTTTTCTCACACTATTATATATAATTTCGTGATTCGCCGCAAACAGAACTTAAAAAAGAGGGAAGCCCGTCAGGACTTCCCTCTTGTGTCTATCTTTCCCGCATGGCAGGCGCTTATGGTTTGAGCTCGTTTTGGGGACTTGCCTCCTCATAATCGGCATCTTTGTTCTTGTGAAGGATCACGCTGGAGACGCTCGCCGTCCCGCTATCGCTTCCCCCCGAGCTGGAACCGCCGGAACCGCTATTCGGTTTTCCAAAATCAGCTGTACCAAAATTAAAATCATTCCATTTATAGGAAACATACTTTCCCGGATTATTCTGGCTGTTTAGAGTAATCTGCTTTCCAACTATACTGCCTTCGAAACTAAATTTTGAATCATCACTCACTGCTGCGCCAGTAAAAGAAATTCTTCCATTAGGCGCGTAAATCAATGCCTTTATCGGTTGATTCGTTCCAATCATCACATTACCGTGCAATGAAATAATCACCATCGGTTGCTTCGAATCATCCAGTTTTATGCTGGAATCTTCCCCAATATTGAGAGGTCCATCACTAATAATGACTTTATATTTACCAAGAGGAACCCATTCCCCCATATCCCATGGAGAATATGTAATATCTTGATCATACTTAGCATTTACATTTATATGTACATCTTGATCGCTTGTATGATTAGCTCTCATATCTTCCACATAATCATAAATCGCCTTGGTTTTATTGGTTTTATCATTGGTCTTGCTTAAGGAAATTTTCAACTCTTCAGACTGACAATCCTGCGCCCGCACATCGGCTGCCCCCGCCTTATCACAGTAGCCAAATCGATTAAAATGATACCACGTCCCATTGATTTGTTTATCATTGGCATAGTACGCATTATAAAGTCCGCCATTCGGATGTGCCCAGTTCGCCTCGCCACGACTCTTCCACAATTCCTCATCAGACTTGATAGACGTAGTAAAATCACCTGACTTCACAAGGCAGGAATACACGTCTTGCGATCCATTGATTCCTATAGCTCCATTCGTATGAACCTTTCCTACTATTTTGTGAGTGGTTTGCGTAATAATAAACGGAGGTTTCTTTTCCTCTGAATCCCCAACATTACCAGATTCAGAAGCCTTCCTGTCATCCCCACAAATAAATGAATAGCCAAAAACCCCGCTATCCACAGATTTCTTCACTACCACCTTCGTCGTTGCACGCACATCCACGGAAAAGCCATGGATCCCGACGAACTCGATAAACTTCGACCCGATCTTTTCTGTCGCATCCAGCGTCAACAAGCGTCCTTCCGTCTTCGTACTATCCTGCGCCTTTCTTCCATAAAGCTTCATGTCATACTTCTTCCGGATCTCATCGAGAGAGAGCGCGCGATCCTCCTCATTATCCAGATTCGCTTGCAGGTATTGCTCCGCGACGCGATACATCTCCGCCGAATTCTTCTCATCATACACATACGACGCGGCAAGCACCGCCGCATCCGCCGCCTTCTGCAGGCGTGCGTGACGGGCAAAGCCATTCCCGAGGTCCACCGCGAGCCCCGCACAGCCGAAAAGGATCGGGATCAATATCGCAAAAAATACCATGTACGCCCCGCGCTCATTCTTGAGCAAGGAAAGCAGTCGATCAAAAAAAGTCATAGTATCACCTCATGTGAGTTAGGAGTTAGGAGTGAGGAGTGGAGGAAGGGGCGCACAATTCATATAGCGCCCCAATACCTCTCATTTTATAAAACAGTCTATTCATGATTTATATAAAACTCCGCGCCGCTTCCATATTTTATGCGCTGAGCCTTCACCTCAAACTTCTCACTTGATTGGATGGTCAATTTAACTGCCAGTTATTTATGAAACGCAATTCCCATCACCAGCCACGAAAAACCATATTCGCATTTAGTATACCATAGTCTCCGCAAAGATTTGAAATGAAAAATGCATGCAAAAACGCCCGCCATACGGCGGACGTTTTCATTGATCAGAGGAAATAGTGACTGGTGACTAAGGATAGCGACCAGCGCGCGGAATGCGAGCATCGCCCCGTTTCGTCATCCTGAGCGGCGAGAAACGTCATATGTGAGATAACGAATACCAGAACAGCTGCGACCTGAGTCGAAGGATCCCGGCGAAGCCGCCACCTTCTTTCCTTAATTCCTCATTTAATTCCCTTCCAGTCTCGCTACGCCGAGCGGCGGGCTTTCCAGGAAGGTGACTTTCGGATTTCTCTGGGCGAGCCAGCCGGCCTGCCATGCATTCGGCAGGAGGTAGACAGGTCGCTCGCGACGGTCATAGACGACCATCGCATTGTCGATGCCAATAAGCTCTTCCGGCGGGACATCCCCTTCTGTCCAGCGGGCTGCGGTGTAGGAGAGCGGTTCCAGATTCACATGGACATTATATTCATTTTCCAAGCGGTACTTCATGACTTCAAACTGCAGCTGGCCGACAGCGCCAATGATGAAAGACTCCATGACGTAAGGCTGCTTGTAGACCTGGATCGCCCCTTCCTGCGCGAGCTGAGAGACACCATTCAGGAACTGCTTTCTCTTCATGCTGCTTTCCGGAGACAGACGGGCAAAAAGCTCCGGCGGGAAGACCGGGAAATCAATGAAGGTGACCGGATGCTTCTTCTCGCAGACGGTATCGCCGACACCGAGCTCACCGGTATCGAAAAGACCGATGATGTCGCCCGGGTAGGCTTTCTCGACCGTCTGTCTTTCCGTCGCGAGGAACTGCTGCGGCTGGGAGAGACGGAGCATCTTGCCGCTCTGGCGATGCAGGACGGTGATGCCTTTCTCGAAGACGCCCGAGCAGATACGCATGAAAGCGACACGGTCATGATGCTTCGGGTCCATATTTGCCTGGATCTTGAAAATGAAACCGGAGAACGCCGGATCTTCCGGCTCGATGGTGCCTTCCAGCGTCTTTCTCGCTTCCGGCGGCGGCGCAAGCTCGAGGTATTTCTCCAGAAATGGCTGTACGCCGAAATTCGTCATAGCCGATCCGAAGAACATCGGTGTCAGCTCCCCTTTGGCGACTTTTTCCGCATCGAAGGGATCGCCCGCTTCATCAAGAAGCTCCAAATCATCACGGAGCGCATCCAGTACTTCCCGCCCGACCTGAGAAACGATGGCTTCATCATCGATCTTGCCGGAGATCACTTCCAGCTTCTTCACGCCATGGGCATTGTCCTTGATGAAGATATGGCACATCTCCGTCTCACGGTCATAGATGCCCGTGTAGTCACCGTTCACACCGATCGGCCAGTTCATCGGACAGGAACGGATGCCAAGCACATCTTCAATGTCCGCCATCAGATCGAACGGATTCTTACCGAAATGGTCGATCTTATTCACGAAGGTGAAGATCGGGATCCCACGATCCGAGCAGACCTTGAAGAGCTTCTTCGTCTGCGCTTCGACGCCCTTTGCCACATCGATGACCATGACCGCCGAGTCGACGGCCATCAGCGTGCGGTAGGTATCTTCCGAAAAGTCCGCATGCCCCGGGGTATCCAGGATATTGATGCGGCAGCCCTGGTAGTCGAACTGCAGCACCGAGCTCGTGACAGAGATCCCGCGCTGTTTTTCGATTTCCATCCAGTCAGACACCGCATAGCGCGCCGTCTTCCTCGCCTTGACGGAGCCTGCGAGATGGATCGCACCCCCGTAAAGCAGTAATTTTTCCGTCAATGTCGTCTTGCCGGCATCCGGGTGGGAAATGATCGCAAACGTCCGGCGGCGTTTGATTTCTTCTAAGTCAGTCATATTGCACCTCAATCAAAAATATACATCGCTTCATTATAGCATATTTATATGACAGTTCGTAGAAGAAAAGGAAAGCGAAAGCGGCATTCCTACACAAAAACGCACAGGCGGAAAAGCCTGTGCGTTTCTCTCTGTACTTCTCATTTCAGATCACGAAGGACATGATACTTAGTTCCAGTTCCATCCTTTCGTGTGTTCTCTCCCACCTGCATCGAGACATTATTCTTCAGACGCAGGATCTCATTCGTATCAGGATTCACCCGATACACATCCGTCGTGACCTTCCTCCCCACCGGCTGCTCGGCCAGTGTCTTCCCGCCATTTTTATCCGGACTGTAAATGGCGACCGCATAGTACAGCTGGCCTTTTTCCTTATAACCGACCATCGCCCAGCTGTCATTTTGGAGCGCACTGGAATCGATCTGTCCCACAAATTTCGACAGACTGTCACCATCGATCAGCCCATTCTCCGTCGTAAACTCCGGGCCTTTTCTTTGATCGAAATATTTTCCATTCAGTCCGTGTCCGCCCATATAGTCAAAAAATGACTGGAACCCAGGGCCCATCTCTTTTTGGGTGAGTGCAAGAAGCGTATCCTTCAGCCACTTCATATGACGGTCATAGACCTTCTGCTCCGTACTTTTGCTCCCCGCTTGAAGAAGCTCTGCGGCGGAGCCAAAGATCCTAGGAATCCCGTCTCCGTAAGACCCCAAAAGGCCCCATCCGATCCCGACCACCAGACCTAGCATGAGGGCATACTCCACAAAGTTGTTCCCCTTCTGTCTCATATCTCTTACCAGTCCTCTTTCTCGTATAATAAGTTCCAGGGTTTCATTTTACCATCTTTTCAAGAGAGCTACAAGGAAAAATCAAGCGGCTGAGACTCCCCCGACGTAAAGTTTGAAAGCAGGGATGACTGGCGAGGGGCTAGGAGCGACTGGTGACTCTCTCCGACCGTCATTTCGAGCGCAAGCGAGAAATCTTTGTCATTCGCGGTCAAACGACCGATGTCAGGAAATGCTCAAACGGGAAGCCTGTGATCTCCGACCTTCGGGCATCGCCCTATTTATACTCCGCGGCGCTTAGGGAAACACTGATTAAATCGTTATCGGATTTCATTCTTGGATTTTTATACAGAGCGAGGAGACAGAGGGCGCGAATAGCGAGCTATTTAAGGAGGATGTCGACGACTCTATGTATAAAAACCCATATGAAATCTGATTCTGTGATTTAATCAGCGTTTCCCTAACATACGACGTCTTCCTCCGCTCAGGATGACGAAAAGCACCACACCAATCCCTTTGAACCCTCTGAACCTATAGAACCTGCTCCCCCTCTTTCGCAAACAAGTAAGGGACGACAACATTCCAGAGGCTCCCCCGCAAAGCAAGAAACGAACGTTTCACATCCTACATCATGACGAAAAGACCTATCATCAAGATCGCCACAAAGAGACAATAGAAGAACTTCCCCCAGAACGCCTGCCGATTCTTCCTTGTCGAGACCTCGAAGCCGCAATGCGGGCAATACTTCAGCCCAGCGACATCCGGCACCGGGCCACGGCAATGTGGACACACATCGCAGTGCCCCGCCGCATACTGCGCGCGCTCCTCCGCCGTCATCTCCGGCAGGATCTCCACCGGCGTATCCAACAGCCGGCACCCACACGCCGGGCAGAAACGGAGCATATTCCCCTCATACACCCGCCCGCACCCTCGGCAGCGCACCGCATCCTCCGGCAGCGGCTGCTCCAGCGCCTGATGACACGCCGGACATCGATCCCAGCGCTTCCGCATCCCATGCCCGCAGTACGGACACTTCGAAAGATGCGGCCACGACGCCTCCCGGCTCCCCGCCTCCGGCGCCTGCGAAGGCTTTGAAAGCGACGTATAAAAGATCCCCGTCCCCGGGATCCCCACCGTCGTCCGGACACCATTCTGTCCGAACGTGATATGCGCCCCGCGCCGCCCGATCGACGTCGAGACCCCGCGCTTCCCGACGTTCAGCGTCACTCCCGGCATGATCTTGATCCGCCGCTGAAAACGAAAACCCATTTCTTCTGCCTTCTTTCTCCTGTTGTCTCATACATAAGACAAAAACTGTGCTGTTTTGTCTCATTCATAAGACAATATAGCACGGTTTCTGTCTCATCCATTAGGACAATGATTTTGATACAATTCTACGATTTTTCAAAAAATGCACCCGTCTTAAAATCGTCTGTAAGCTCAAAGTAGCAAAAGTTGCTCTTTGTATAGTGTATCATATCAGAACAATAAAAAAGCCCCTAAAGCAGTTTGGTTATTTACCTTGTCTGCTTTAGAGGTATCATATCGATCACAGTGTACGTGTTTTTAGTTTTCGGTTGTTCAGTGCTTGCCCTTGTATTTCTTTCAACGATTTAAGACTTTATGATTTCTTCCATGATTTGACAAAGCCGTACTACATTTCCCTTATACCCGGCAGCTTGGCTCAATTTGCAGCACACTGCAAGATTGGCCAAAAGATAGTCTTTTTCTGTCATAGAGGTACAAAATCGTTGTTCATACATGGTCGTGGTATTACAGATGGTCGGTCGATGGCTATAGATGCTACATTTTTTTGTTTTGGGATCATAGTAGCGGCACTGTCCCTTTTCATTAAGGAGATTTTGCAGTTCTGGTACGAAGCGGGCATTTTCACAGCACAGGCCGCAGGCAATGCAAGGAAATTCCATCAGGACTGTACTTTCGAGAGGAAATTCTCCACCTTGTTATAGGTGGTCAGGGATTCTGTTGTCACATTCCCTTTCTGCGTCAGAATCGGAGTGTCCAATATGGTTTTTACCACACTGGCGGTAGAAAGGACCATAGCGATGGTCTTTTTCGCTTCTTTGCTATAGTTTCGGTAATCGGTGCCCATCTGGCGGACAATCGTTTCCATTTCCCCAATGAGTGGTTGGAAAAGGGTATCCACATCTGCCATAAGGCGGGTGAACATGTCTGCTCGTTTTGTAATTTTGGAGCAAACATCGCTAGCCAGATCCATTTCTTCTGCGGCTCTCCTGGCTTTTGCCCGGTTGCTCCTAGCCCGATCTAGATTTTCATCTGCTTTGGAGTCCATAGCAAAGCCCATCAATGCAATGGCCGGCCCTGCTACGAGACCACCTAGCACGGCCGTGCCACCAGCTACGCCCAAACCGCCAGCTGCCAATGTACCACCGCCCAGCCAAGCCAGGGTGGCATTGGTAGCTGCCACTCCGGAAAGGCCTGCAATGGCCGCCCCTGTACCAGCGTGTGCCAACAGACCAACTGCACCATAAGCACCTAAAGCTACCAGTCCTCCACCAGCCAAGCCTTCCACAGCACCGGAAGCTATTTGGGTAGCCAAGCTTCCCAGTTTTCGCATGTCTCGCAAGGTATTATTATTTACCTCAAATCCTGCGAGCTCATCCATACCTTGGGAACCAGTCAGCTCCACATGGTGAATTTTTCCGAAGGTATCCACAAACCGAGTGATGCTGCCGTGAAGGATGTCTATCTTTGCTCTCCCCAGCGTTGCCAGCGCACGATCGGTGGTCTCTCGTTCCTGCTGCAGATTTCTTTTTGCCCTTTCAAAAATTTTCTTTGACTCTCTCTGAATCCGTTTTGCCTGTGAATTTTTATCACTGGCATCCATGGCCTTTTTGGCACCTACAAGGCCGGCACCCACGGCGATAGCCCCAAGAATAAATGGAATTGGCATAGTAAACCTCCTTACTTTATAACTTAATCGTGTGATCCCTCTGCATCAAATCATCAAACTCATCCATATTTTGGAAAGAAACCTGTCCATCCAGCTGACGGATGATTGTATTGGCTCCATGAATATATCCGTCCGCATCCCCCAGCTGCAGCCCAGACTCCATATCCCCCAGCGCTTCTTTGAAAATTTTCTTGTTTTCTTTGAAATATTGCTCTGCGATCTCATCTAGCTGCTGGCGATAGGTACGAATCTGTTGAATGGCCTCTTCGCATTCCCTTTCTATGCGAATCCGTTCCTCTCGCGCTAGCTTAGCTGAAGAAAGGGTGCTGCTCAGGGCTGTAAAAACTTTCCCCGATAGCGCATAGCCTACCATACCGCCGATGAGACTGCCTACTACAGGGATAGGAATCGCGATAGCCCCCACATACATGCCTATTCCTGCAGTATAGGTGGCAATTCCCGTTTCTCCCAGTTGGGCAATGTACTCTTGACCGGTAATATTTCCTTCCAAATAGGCTTTGGTACTTCCAAAGGTGGCCAGCACCGCATTCACCACTTTCCCTGGCACGCCAGCCTTTGCCAGGATGTGAAACAAGGGGTTGCTGGACGTGGATAGGGTATGGGAAATGACACTCACTGAACCGCCAGCAAAATAGGATACAGCCACCCCGGTAACTGTTTCTTTGGCCACCTCTTGGATAGCCTCTTCCGGCGTCTTTTCTCCTCGAATCACTGCTACGGCATTCATGGCTAAGGACGCACTGCCGGCATATAGTGCTGCGCCTTTGGCCGTCTCCATCCCAGCCTGATGAAATTCTCCAGCCGCATTCTTGAGGGACGTCCATTGCAGCTCTCGGTCCACATCTGCCTTGGCCTTTCGGCCATCCGCTATAGCTCGTTCCTTTGCTTTCTTAGACAAGGTAAGGTCTTTGTTCTTTAGATATGTATCATCCTCGCAAAGCTCCTCATTCGTCCGGTCTCGCTTCGCATTGTTCCACTTCCGAGACGTGGTTTTAAGATTTGCCGGACTATTGGCTGCGTCTTTGATATTGTCTACCGTAGCAAAGGCATCCTTTTTATGCTCTTCCACCACCCGAGAAAGAGGATGGATATGATCCGCCTCCGCCATGTGTTCTTGCCAATTCTTTCCGTATGTTAGCTTGGCCTCCTGCTTTCGAAGACGCAGCTCTTTTCCGGTATACGAATCCTTCACCGGCTTCCCAGAAGAGAAATCGGTCTCTTTCGTCCTTCGCTTGGCACCGCCAGCGTCAAAAAGCTTCCTGTTTCCCGTATAGTGCTCCGGCTTCTTGTACTTCTCACTCATGCGGCGTACCGACGCATTCACCGCATCCTCGGCCGCTATAGCTCCTAAAGCCTCAGCCTCCCGGCGCCGGCGCTTTTCTTCCTCCTCCATTCAATCCCTCCTATCGATGGTAAAACAAATGGATAATGCTTCCTGAAGTACCGTACTTACTACATGCCTCTCCCTCAGGCCGCATCACCATAGCCCTACAGACAATGACTTACTTATCCTTATTGTAGCAAGGCACATTGGCAAATCAAAGAGTAAATATGGATGGTTTCTGGAAAAATTTCCCTGCCGAGTAAAATTTTACACTAAGGAATAATACAAACCCACTCCAAAAAAATCCGGAGTGGGTTTGAAATTCGCCGCTCAACGCAGTCGCCATGCGACCTCGATCGGCTTATTGATATAATTTCTCGTATCCATCAGCACGCCATCCACCACCGCACTCGCCCAGCCTTTGCCGAGCTGAAGCACCCAGGCACCGGACGGATGAGAGGCGAGAAATTCTTTTACCGGCGTCTTTCCACGCGTGAAATACTGGCAATAGCGGCTAAGGTAGGATGCCGCGACGGACGTAAACTGCGGATTATCACACTGAGAGAGGGCTTGGCGGCAGAGATCCTGATAAGCCTCTTCCCATGTCCTGCCTTCGGCGAGGGCGATGACACGGACGAAGCTGTCCTGACTTCTGCGGTTTACGGGACTTGGATTTCTAAAAAGAAAAGTCTGGCCCGCGACGACGTCGATGTCTTCCAAAGGAGCGAGGCGGCGCTCGCTTCTTTCGTAGAGCCATGGGGCGGAGGGGCGCGGCGCGGACGCGATGTCCGGCGGGATCTCCCACGCTTCGAGCAGTTTTTCGCTGCTCGCGTCCCATGTGTCATAGAGGAAACCCTCCCGCGCGCAGGTGACGTGCCACCAAAGGCGGAGGACGTAGTTTCCTTTCGGATGCTGCCGGATAAATTCTCCCGCGGTCATGTCTGCCGTGCTGGCTTCGTCCTCGGTATGGGCGTGCGCTTGGGCGGACTTATACACGTAGCGGGCTCCGATTTCCTTCAGATATTTGCGGAAGACGATCGGATAGTCCGGCATGGCATGCAAAGAAAGGCCCGTCTGGCACAGTCCGGCGAAGGTGTCTTTCCATGAAATCCCCGTGCCTCCGGCAATGGCCCGAAAGACGCAGTCATCGCAGTCTTTCTCCTGCGGATTCACATTCTGCATTTTCCAATTCGTTCTTTCTATTCTCTTTCGATACATCAAGATCCCTCCCTTGTCTATAGTATAGCAGGTGGGTTAGACATGAAATGTCAATTTATGAAATGATAGGGAAAAAAATTCACGGGCCATTATGAGAAATGCGAAAATGCCCTTTGTGAACGAAGGGCATTGCATCACAAAGGCGCAGCAAGCATTCGTAAGTATCCATAGAGGCATTCCCTGCAATCTGGCACCAGCGCATTTCACGGTTCATGTCGTACAGGTACGACTAAACTTCGCTCTAGGGTTTGTCGTGGAGGCGAATTCTGCATGAGATCTTTCTTTGCTCACTGCGTCTTTATGTATTTGTATGGCTTACGCTTTCCGGCGGCTAGCACGCCTTCTGGCGGGAGGAGGGAAATCGGATCCGCCGCCAGCCCTCTCCGCTCTCCTTTCCTATAGGTTTGTGCACGTAGGAGTGTGGAGGAGATTTCGGCTCCCGGGAGGATTTTCCTCTCTCCATAAAATACTATCGTGGAAGTTTTGGACTTTACACGGTTTTGGATAAAAAGGATGGAAGGGAAACAGTGATCTCCGTCATTTATAAAAAAGGCGTCATAGTTTTATTTCTTTTAAAATGCATATTTTCCAAAGTTTTCAAATGTTGATTTTACATATTTTCTCGATTTTCTATCAAGCAGGCAGCAAGCAATATTCATCGCAAAATCCTTCGACGCTTGTTCCACATGCGGCTATCGCACATACGCCGTTTTCGTCCGCGCAGGATGACGTCCAGTCCCCAGCCACTAGTCAGCGTCAAGCAACAAAAAAGAACCACGGCGCGTGCCGTGGTTCTTGGGCTTAGTTTCAAGAGTCGATTTCTTTCTTTCTGGTGAGGCTGGCCTGCTCGAAGTGCATGCTTCTGGTGTGAATGGTATGTACCCAGCCTTTCTCATGGCGATCCTTCCATCCGAGGATGGTGACGGGGATCCAGGAGTACATAAAGACAGGATAGATGAGCCAGTAGAGGTAGATCTTCCAGGGCACCTTGATCTGAAGAAGAACGATCAATGGGACGACGGACTGGATGAATCCCAAGATCGCCCAGAACTGGTGCGGCACCAGCACATCGTTGTAGAGGATGACCGTAAAGCAGGGGTAGAACATATTGATGTAGGTCATCAGAAGGTAGAAGGTGGAGACGAGGAGGAAGTAGTTCTGCAGGAGCTGCATGATGCCGTCTAAGATGACGATGCTGTGACGTTTCCATCCTTCTTTCCAAAGGATCGGGATGTAGCGCTCGGAGCAGTCGAACTGGCCCTGCGCCCAGCGTTTTCTCTGGCGGCAGGAGGCCATGAAGGAGAGTGGCTTCTCATCATAAATGATGGCGTCATGTACCCAGCAGGTGCGGATGCCGTGAGAGAGGCATTTCATGGCGAATTCCATGTCTTCGGTCAGGCAGTCACAGCCCCAGCCGTATTTCTTGACGATATCGGAAGCGATGCACATGCCGGTGCCGCCAAGACAGGTGGAGAGGCCCATATTGTACTTGCCGAGATGCCAGAGGTGGTTGATGGTCCAAAAGGCGATGGCGAAGGTGCCGGAGACCCAGGTGTCGGTCGGATTCTTCGCGGAGAGGTAGCCCTGCAGGACTTTCTGTCCTTTGAGAAGACGATTGTTCATGACGGCAAGGAAGTCCAGATGGACGAGGTTGTCGGAGTCGAAGACGCAGAAAGCGTCATATTTTTTATCCAGTGCAAAGATCTTCGGGAAGACCCAGTCCATGGCATAGCCTTTGCCGACGAGTTCCTTGTTTTCTCTTTCGAAGACGTGAGCGCCATGGGCGCGCGCGATGTCAGCGGTATTGTCGGTGCAGTTGTCTGCGATGACGAAGACGTCATAGAGTTCTTTCGGATATTTCAGGATGCGAAGGTTGTCCAGCAGATCCCCCAGGACCATGGCTTCGTTGTGCGCCGGTACGACGATAGCGAAGCGGCTCTTCGGGGCAGCCAGATTCGTTTCTTTTCGATGCCACATGCCGAATAATGCGATCACCGTATAGTAGATGGTAAAAATCCCAACGATGATCTGTATCGGAAACATGATTATATCGAGGTAGTGGTTCATTGTTCGATGTCCTCAGGTGCTCTTTTCTGTTTTCTTCTGATAGCTTTCCGTTCGCCTTTTCTGCGGTTGAGGTAGGTATTCATCATGCCGAAGAGGATGTAGGCAGCGCAGATGGCAGCCGCCCAGATCGGCCAGTAGAAGATGGTCGCGATGACGAAGAAGGCAAGGCAGATCAGCACCGCGGGCACATGCAGCTGGTCTGCGCTTGCGCCTTTGTTATCCGGGTAGTGGATCTCACTCACCATGAGGAATGCGAGCAGAAGGACCCAGAGGACGATGAGCCAGTTCCAGACTTTCGCACCGGAGAGCACGTAAGCGGAAATGATGACGCCGGTCGTCGGGCAGGGCAGTCCTTCGAAGTAGCCATGAACGGATGTGACCTTCACATTGAAGCGTGCCAGACGGAAGGCACAGAAGGTACCGAGGAGGGCGCAGGGAATGATGCCCACCCAGCCAAGCTCATGGAGCTGGTAGGAGTAAATGAGCGCGCCGGCTGCGATGCCGAAGGAAATATCATCGGAGAGGGAGTCGAGCTCGACGCCCATGGGGCCGGCGGTGTGCAGCGCACGGGCGACTCTCCCGTCCAGCGCATCGGCCACCATCGCGATCAGTATGAAAATCGCTGCGAGGTCGCAGTGACCTTCGATAGACATCATTATGGATAAGCCGCCAAAGAATGCATTGGCCGCTGTGACTCCATTGGCAATCCAAGATTTATTCAACTTATTTCAGCCTCCCTACGACGGTCAGGCCGCCGCGTACTTTGTCGCCTTTTTTGACGCAGATCTCACAATCTCCCGGGATGTAGAGCTCCGTGCAGGAGCCGAATTTGATCATGCCGTAGAGTTCGCCTTTTTTCAGGCTGTCTCCCAGATTTTTCCAGGAAACGACGCGTCGTGCCAGTATCCCCGCGATGAGGATGACCAGGATGGATCGGTTCTTGCCCGTGATCCCGATGGCACCGCGTTCATTTTCAAAGCCCACCCCTTCCTCATACGCCGGCAGGAATTTACCCTGCGTATAGGACTGGTAGGTGATCTTTCCTTCCATCGGGCTGCGGTTGCAGTGTACGTCGAAGATGGAAAGGAAAATGGTGATTTTATGACAGGTCTGTCCCAGAAACATGTCTTCCTTCGCGTCATGGCACACGTCCACGACGGTGCCGTCCGCCGGAGAGACGAGGACATCATCACCCGGAGTGATTTTATCATTTCTGGGAGGGCAGCGGAAGAAATAGGTGAAGTATACCGCAAGCACAAAAGGCACGACAGCGGCATAGTACCATTTCATCCAGAGTCCGACCACGCCAAGAAGGAGTGCCACGATGATAAAAGGGTATCCTTCCGGCAGAATGATTGGTTTTTTCAGCATCACTGACTCCTAAATCAATATGTTGGGTTTAAGGTTTAAGGGTTAAGGGTTAAAGGTTCAGGGTTCAGGGTTAGCCCCGTGGGGCGTGCCGCCCCTTGATTACGTTTGAAAGCCTCGATTGAATGAGCAATGAGAAATGAGAAATGGTGGTGCGGCGCATAAAGCCATGGAAGCGCCGCGGAGGTTTGAAACTAGCGGTTTTCTCGTATCGCAAACCTAATTCCTAGCTACTAATCCCTAGTCACTAGTCACTTGAGATTTCTAATCCCTAATCCCTCATTACTTTCTCTCCCTCTTCCACTTCTTGACGGCTATCATGAATTTCGGGATGGCCATCATGCGCCCGATGCGGGAGGGCTGCAGGTAGAGACGATACGCCCATTCAAGACGGTTCTTCTGCATCCAGAGCGGGGCGCGTTTCAGATTTCCACTCATGACATCGAAGACGCCGCCGATACCCATAGCCAGCACGGATCCGAGCTCGTCCTTATGACGATAGAGCCATTTCTCCTGCTTCGGGACGCCGAGGCCTACCAGGAGGAGCTTAGCTCCGCTTTTCTGGATGTCTTTGATGATTTTCTTTTCTTCTTCCTCGTCGAAGTAGCCGTCATGGCAGCCCACGAGCTGGATTTTTCCATGCTCCTTTTGGAAACGGTCAGCGGCTTTCTGGGCGACGCCGGGAGCACCGCCTAAGAAATAGACGGGCCAGCCTTCTTCGGATGCGATTTTCAGAAGCTCGACAGAGAGGTCGGCTCCGGTCACGCGTTCCGGGAAGGGAGTGCCGAGCGTTTCTCCCGCCCAGAGCACGCCGGCACCGTCTGGAACGACGAGATCGGCATGATTCAGGATGTGCCCGAGCTCCTTGTCTTCCTGCGCCTGCATGATCATTTCTGCATTGGCTGTAGCAATGAGTCGGGGGTTTTCATCCTCGATCCCTTCTTTCGCCCACCGGAGGACTTCCTGCATGGTGAGTGCATAGACCGTGACGTCCATCACATTGTGCGAGGATTTTTCTATATCTATCATTTTACGCTGTAGTTCGGTGCTTCCTTGGTGATGCTGACATCATGCGGATGGCTTTCACGCAGACCTGCGCCGGTAATCTGAATAAACTGGGTGTCTTCATTCATGGCCTTGATGTCCTTCGCACCGCAGTAGCCCATGGATGCACGGAGACCGCCGATGAGCTGGAAGAGGACGTCGGAGACATGTCCTTTGTAAGGAATGCGGCCTTCGATACCCTCCGGTACGAGTTTCTTCGCATTCTGCTGGAAATATCTGTCCTTGCTACCGGCCTGCATAGCGCCCAGAGAGCCCATGCCGCGGTAGGATTTGTAATTCTTGCCCTGATAAATGATCATCTCGCCAGGAGCTTCTTCCGTACCTGCGAGGAGGTTGCCGAGCATGACGCAGGACGCGCCCGCGCCCAAGGCCTTCGCGATATCACCGGAGTACTGGATGCCGCCGTCGGCGATGATCGGGATACCGGTGCCTTCGGCTGCCTTCGCGCAGTCATAGATCGCTGTGATCTGCGGCACACCGATACCCGCAATGACGCGGGTCGTGCAGATGGAGCCAGGTCCGATGCCTACTTTGACAGCAGAAACGCCAGCTTCGATCAGAGCCTTGGTCGCATCATAGGTCGCCACATTGCCGGCGATGAGTTCCAGATGCGGGAATGCCTTGCGCAGGCGGCGGATGGTCTGCAGCACGCCTTCGCTGTGACCATGTGCGGTATCGATGACAAGGACATCTGCTTTGGCATCGAGAAGCGCTTCGACGCGGTCTTCCACGTCCGAAGTGACACCGATGGCAGCAGCCACCTTCAGGCGGCCGTCAGAGTCTTTGTTCGAATTTGGGTATTTTCTCATCTTTTCGATATCACGGATGGTGATGAGGCCTTTCAGATGGCCGTTATCGTCCACGAGCGGCAGTTTTTCGATGCGGTGCGCCTGCAGGATGCGTTTCGCTTCTTCCATGGTGGTGTGTTCCGGAGCGGTGATCAGCCCTTTGGAAGTCATGATATCGCTGATCGGACGGGACAGATCCGTCTCGAAACGCATATCACGGTTCGTAATGATGCCGACCAGTTTGCCGTTCTCTGTGATCGGCACACCGGAAATATGGTATTTGTTCATCAGTTCATCCGCATCCGACAGGGTATTGTCCGGAGCGAGGTAGATCGGATCCACGATGATGCCGTGTTCCGAACGCTTGACCAGTTTCACTTCTCTGGCCTGTTCATCGATACTCATATTCTTGTGAATGACACCGATGCCGCCCTCACGCGCCATGGCGATCGCCATTTCTGCTTCGGTGACGGTATCCATGCCGGCGCTCATGACCGGAATATTCAGTGTGACATTCTGTGTCAGGTGGGTGCGTACATCTACGTCTCGCGGAAGGACATCCGAATGTGCCGGAATCAGCAGCACGTCATCAAAAGTCAGCCCCTGCTTGCCAAATTTGTCTTCTCTCATCATAGCCTCCATTCAAAAACTTTGGTTACTTATGTGATGTCATGTCTATCTCTCTGCCGGGACATACAGATTCATAGGATCCGCATTCTCCCACTTGCCAAAGAGGTGCATTCTTTTCAATTAAAACATTATACCATAAATCACAGAGCTGTGTCTTGTATGATTTTTGAAGGTTCAAGGTTAGCCCGTGGGGCGGAGCGCCCCTTGATTACGGTTGAAAGCCTCGCTTGAATTAGATAATATGAAGTGACCTCACATTTGCAGCATCGTGGATTTACCCGTAAAATATGGTTTAGCAATATTATCCATAGTAAAGGGAGTTACCGCATACAAAAGGAGGTCACTATGAATAGAATAATCAAAATTGGCATGGATGTCCATAGCAAAACATTCAATTTATGTGCAATTGAAGCCAATATCGCAGGTGAGGACAAAATACTTGGCAGCACGCAGGTAACTGCAGACTACCACGAAGTCGTAAAGTTCATCGAGGGGCTGAAAAAGAAGCTGAATACTATTAACCCCGTCGATACGTTCGACATTGAATGTGGATATGAGGAATGTGGATATGAGGCAGGCTGCCTGGGCTTTTCGCTTCGCAATCAGCTGGCTGCTATGCATATAAAATGCCATATCCTTGCGCCATCTACCATTC
>OGRO01000433.1_pt1 | contig 40736 bp, 35 predicted proteins | sample 1553451 | NCBI WGS metagenome assembly OGRO01 (sample SAMEA2580021, study PRJEB22360) | human gut metagenome | reverse complement strand
GTCCCGCAGGCCCTGAAGCTTCTCGGACACACCGATGGCGACGAACAGGTTGACACCCACGGGAGGAGTCCCCTGGCCGATAGCCAGGTTCACTGTGGCGATCACGCCGAAGTGGACGGGGTCGATGCCGAACTGCGTGGCGATGGCCTGCAACGCGGCCTCATGGTTGTTCACGCGCTGGGCGAGACCGGGAAGGCCGCCAGCGGCGGCCGTCGCATTGTTGAAGTCGTCGATCTGCCCTTTCACGGCGCTCATTTCCTGACGCAGGGACTGAACCTGCGCCCATGTGTCGGCCTGTGCGGGCTGCACGCCGGAAAGCTGGCTATTCAGAAGGCGGATCTGTTGCTCCTGCTGGTTCAGACGCATCTGCATGGCGTCTATCTGGCCATTGGCACAGCCGGTCAGAACGAGCGAGCCCAAAAGCAGGGGAAAGATATACGGCTTTTTCATTGTATTACCCTGAAATGAAGGATTTGGATAATAAAGATACGCCCTTTGCGGGGAGAACTCAAGTCAGTGAGCACGCCGCCAGCCAAACAGCACATAGGCCACGCCGCCGAGGACGGGAACAAACACGCACGCGACCATCCACAGCACCCGCTCGAGCGGCGTTTCAAAGGTATGGTTGAAGGCGTGCCAGATGCCCCACAAATTCAGCAACGCAGGCAGAAACAGCAGCGCGATCTGCCACCATTCAAGCGAAAACAGACTCACGAAGCCCTCCCGGACGGACCTTTCAGCCACATGCTGAGGCAGACGAGCAGCGCGCCGCAACAGATGGCGATGTCCGCCACGTTGAACGCGGGCCAATGCCACTGGCCGACATAGAAATCCAGAAAATCCACAACGGCACGGAACCGGATGCGGTCCACAAGGTTGCCCACGGCTCCGCCGAGCACCATGCCAAGCCCCCAGAACAGCAGCTTTTCGCCGCGCTGCGCCGAGCGCGCGAGCATGAAAATCACGCCCGCCGAAACCAGCGTAGCCGCGAAGAACAGCCAAAACTGCCATTCGATGTCCGACCGGTTGAGGAACCCGAACGCGGCCCCGCGATTGCGGATATTCACCAAATCAAAGAAGCCGGGGATGACCGTCACCGCCCCATAATAGGGCAGTGACGCCATCACCCACAACTTGGTCAGCTGGTCGAGCACAAGCGCGCCGACGCCGACGCCCAAAACAACTCTATAACGAGTATCCTTACCCGGCTCTGCCACTATGCAAGTTCCTTCATAACGGCGGCGCAGCGGGGGCACAGCGTCGGGTGTTCGGGATCGGAGCCGAGTTCGTCACTGTAGATCCAGCAGCGCTCGCATTTCTCGCCAACGGCCTTGGCCACGCTCACGGCCAGCTTGCCGCATTCGGCAATGTCGGCCTGAGCGAGATCGGCGGGCGCGTCGGCCAGCGGAGCCAGATGGAGCTGGGACACGATGCACACGGCGCGCAGGTCCGTGCCGATGCCGCCGAGCACTTCCAGCAGTTCCGGCGAGGCGTACAGGGTCACGGCGGTGTCCAGCGCGTGGCCCACAGTCCCGGCCTTGCGGAGCGGCTCGATGGCGCGGGTCACTTCGGTACGCGCGGCGAGCACGGCTTCCCAACGCTTGCGGTCAGCATCGTCCAGCAGGAAGGCATCCGCGTCCATGAGCTGGAAGGCGAACACGCTCTTCGCGCCGGGATGCAGCGCTTCGGGGATGTGGCGGAACACTTCCTCAGCCGTGAAGCTCAGGACCGGGGCCATGTCCTGCACGAGCATCAGCAGGATGTGGTACAGCGCGGTCTGGGCGGAACGACGAGCGCGGCTCGCGGGCGCGGAGGAATACAGGCGATCCTTAAGGATGTCCAGATAGAACGCGGACAAGTCAGTGGAGCACAGGTTGTGCAGCGAATGGAAGACCTTATGGAATTCATAGTCCCGATAGGCGTCCTGCACGCGCTGGTGCGTGCGCGCGGCGACGTCGAGGGCATAGCGATCCAGCGGGTCCATATCCTTCACGTCCACGAGGTCGGCCTTCGTGACGTCCTTCAGGTTGCCGAGCAGGTAGCGGCAGGTGTTGCGGATACGGCGGTAGGCGTCCACAAGGCGGTTCACGATTTCCGCCGAAATGCGCACATCCTCGCGGTAATCCACGGAAGACACCCACATGCGGATGATTTCCGCGCCGTGCTTGCTGATGATCTCGTCAAGCTCGATGCCGTTGCCGATGGACTTGGACATCTTGCGGCCTTCGCCGTCGACCACGTAGCCGTGCGTGAGCACCGCCTTGTAGGGCGGGACGCCGCGCGTGCCGATGGAAGCGAGCAGCGAGGAATGGAACCAGCCGCGGTGCTGGTCCGAGCCTTCAAGGTAGAGGTCGGCGGGGAAGCCCAGTTCGGGGCGCTTTTCGAGCACCGCCGCGAAGCTGGTCCCGGAGTCGAACCATACGTCGAGGATGTCGGATTCGCGCTTCCAGTGCTGGCCGCCGCACTTGGGGCACTTCAACCCTTCGGGCACGATGTCCTTCATATCGGCTTCATACCAGTAGTCGCAGCCGGTGGGATGCTTGGCGAACCGGGCGGCAATGTCGCGCATCCATTCGGGATCGTTCCATGCCTCTCCGCAGTCTTCGCACAACAGGGCCAGAATCGGCACGCCCCACAGACGCTGGCGGGAAATGCACCAGTCGGGGCGCTGCTCGATCATGTTGTAGATGCGTTCCTCGCCCCAGCTCGGAATCCATTCCACGTCGTTGCGGATGGCCTTCAGCGCCTTCTGGCGCAGATCGTTGGCTTCCATGCTCACGAACCACTGGGTCGTGGCGCGGAAGATGACGGGCTTTTTGCAGCGCCAGCAATGCGGATACGAGTGCGTGATGTCGGCCTGCCCCATCAGGTTGCCGACTTCCTTGACCTTCTCAATGACATTGGGGTTGGCCTTCTGCACCTGCAATCCGGCGAAAAACTCCACGCTGTCGAGGTATTCGCCGCGATCGTTGAGCGGGGAATAGATGTCGATGCCGTACTGGAGGCAGACTTCGTAGTCCTCGCGGCCGTGTCCGGGAGCGGTATGGACACAGCCGGTACCGGCATCGAGCGTCACATGGCCGCCGAGGATCAACGGAGACTCGCGGTCGTAGAACGGATGGCGGGCCTTGACGAGTTCAAGCTGCTGCCCGGTAGCGGTCCCCACGGCCTTCACGCCGCCCATGTCCCAGCCGCACGCCTTGGCGACGCTTTCGACGAGTTCCGTGGCGAGCACGTACTGGCTGCCCTCATATTCGACCAGCGAATATTCGAATTCGGGATGCAGCGCCACGGCCATGTTGCTCGGCAGGGTCCACGGGGTCGTGGTCCAGATGATCACATAGGCGCGGGACGGATCGGCGTTCTCGAAGACCGTCTTGAGCCTGTCGTCGGTCAGCGGGAAACGGACGTAAATGGACGGCGACTTGTGGTCGGCATATTCCACTTCGGCCTCGGCAAGGGCCGTCTGGCAGGAGCAACACCAGTAGATGGGCTTCTTGCTGCGGACCACATTGCCCTTTTCCACGAAATTCGCCAACTCGGTAGCCGTGGCGGACTCGTATTCGGGGAGCATCGTCTTGTAGGGATGATCCCAGTCGCCGAGCACGCCAAGGCGCTTGAATTCCTTGCGCTGGATATCGATGAACTTGTCCGCGTACTGGCGGCAGCGGCGGCGTACCGCATACGACGGCATTTCCTTTTTCTTTTCGCCAAGCTCGTGCTCAACCTTCAATTCGATGGGCAGGCCGTGGCAGTCCCAGCCGGGCACATACACGGACTGCTGCCCCTGAATGTTGCGGGACTTGATGGTGATGTCCTTGAGGATCTTGTTCAGGGCATGGCCGAGATGCAGATGGCCGTTGGCGTAGGGCGGGCCATCGTGCAGACGAAAAGAGCCCCGGCTGCCCGAAGCTTCCAGCATGGTTCCGTAAATATTGTTCTCTTCCCACCAGCGCAGCATTTCGGGTTCACGCTGGGTGAGATTGGCTTTCATGGGAAAGGATGTATCGGGAAGATTCAGGCTCTTTTTGTAATCGCTCATGGACAGGCTCCTTATATATCCACACCAAAGTGTAATCGAAAAATTGTGCTTCAAGGTTGCGCGGTTGTCAAGAAAGAACGCGGAGGAAACGCCGCCCTCCCCGCCTGATTGTCACAGGCATGAGAGGATGATAGAGGGGGCCGAGCGTAAGGAGCGAAAGCCTTTCGCAAAGGCGGAGCCCTGTGCGCCCCGCCCAGCCGCAGGTGACGCCAAGGCATCCCCGCAGCGTACCCCCATCCCTCCCGGAACAAAACCCCGCCCAAGGCGGAATTCCGGAGGCTGCCAAGGCTCGACAACGCGGCAACGCCGCATTCCCCCGGAGGCCATATCCATGACGTTTCCACGGCCCTGCCTGTACGCCCTGCTTGCGGCGTGCCTTTTGCTCCCCGGCTGCGTCGCCAACCAGTACGCCATAAAAATCAACGCCATCACCAACGGCGACATCCAAGCCGGCATCGGGGACGTCTACTATATCATGGCGGTCAAGGGCCAAGAGGACGATCTCGTCTTTCTGGAACTCAAGCGGAACCTCGAAAGCGCCCTGCCCCAAGCGGGCCTGAAAGTGACCAAAAGCCTCCCCCATGCCACGGCGGTGCTTTTCGCGGGGTACAAGAGCCAAACGGTCGCCCGGCAGACTACTGTTCCCGAACCCGTCTACGGCGTGACGCGGGTCGAAACCAGAACAACCGGGACGGGGCGAGGCAGCAAGACCTCCGTCTCGACGCCTTCCTACGGCATCACGGGCTACAAGAACACCCGAAAGGAAGTGGCCCAAAACAAGATCGTTCTGCTGCTTGCCGCCGATTCGCTCAAAACGAAGAAAAAAATGTGGGAAACGATCGTCACCTACACCGGGAACTCGTTTGACAACCGCAAGATGCTGGACATGATGGTTATGGGCGCCAAGGATTACCTCGCCCAAACCACCCCCGGCGACACATGGCTTGACGTCAGCGAATCCGACGATGGCGCACTCAGCCTCAAAGAAAGGAAGTAAGCCCATGTGCACAGCCAAGATCCCCCCGCGCCCCCGCCTCTTCCTGCTGGCCGCCCTTTTCCTGCTGGCGGGCTGCTCTCCCCAGTACTCCATGCGGGTCATTTCCGAAACCGACGGGCACGCCTACCCCAATGACCAGTATACCTATTATATCGCCTCATCGAAAAAACAAAACAGCGACCCGACCTATCAGCTTCTCAAGCAGGACGTAAAAAGCACCCTGTCTGAAGCGGGCTTCACGCTCACGCAAGACCGCAACCGGGGCACGGCACTCCTTTCCATCGATTACACCGCCAAAACATCCACAAAGCACATCACCGCCAAAAAGCCGATTTACGGACAAACCGGGACCGTCGAAAAGACGCACGGCACGTATGACAAGGCCACGGGCCGCTATACCAAAACCACCACGACGACCCCAACCTACGGGACGGTCGGGTATGAGGATGAAACCAAGGAAGTCACGGAGTGCGACATCTTCCTTCATCTGAGCGCCGCCAGCAGCAAAACGAACAAAGAGCTCTGGAGCACCAGCATCTACCATACGCACGACTCCGAGGATATTTCCGGCGTGTTGAGCGTGATGGTCAGGGGCTGCAAGGACTACATCGCCCGCAACACAAGCGGCATCATTTCACTGCAGGTCACGGCAAACGACGACGGCACGTTCGGGATTGTGGAAAAGCAATAGGCGCATCCGCGACCAGCGGAGTACCGCCGTCAAGAAAAGGGCCATCAGCATGACAAACGCCGCTGATGGCCCTTTCAGGTTCATAAAGGAAAGGGGCGGAAACGCCTCCGCTTCCGCCCTCTTCCGATCTTGTTACAATGGCTGCACGGTGTCGCCCGACTTCACGCCGAAGGTCAATCCCTCTTCGGTGGCGTCGATGACCACCCGCTGATCGTCGCGCACCTGTCCGCCGATGATGAACTTGGCAAGCGGCGTTTCGACGTGGGACTGCAGGTACCGCTTGAGCGGACGGGCCCCGTAGTGCGGATCGTAGGCGGCATCCCCGATGAACTCGTGGGCGGCCTCGGTCAGTTCCAGCGCGATCTTGCGCTCCTCAAGCCGCTTCTGGAGCCGACGCAGCTGGAGGTCGATGATCTGGCCGATCTGCTCGGGGAGCAGCGGCTTGAACAGCACCGTCTCGTCCACGCGGTTCAGGAACTCGGGCTTAAAATGCTGGCGCAGTTCGCCCATGACTTCCGTGTACACGTCCGAGGCGAACGAGCCGTCCGGATTGATGCCGTCGAGCATCCTGTACGAGCCGATGTTCGAGGTCATGATCACGATGGTGTTGCGGAAGTCCACCGTACGGCCCTGGCTGTCGGTCAGCCTTCCGTCGTCGAGGAGCTGCAGCAGGGTGTTGAACACGTCCGGATGCGCCTTTTCGATTTCGTCGAACAGGATGACGCTGTAGGGCTTGCGGCGCACGGCCTCGGTCAGCTGGCCGCCTTCGTCGTACCCCACATAGCCGGGAGGCGCACCGATGAGCCGCGCCACGGAATGCTTTTCCATATACTCGCTCATGTCGAGGCGCACGATGTTCTCTTCGCTGTCAAAGAGCGCTTCGGCCAGCGCCTTGCACAGCTCCGTCTTGCCCACACCCGTGGGGCCGAGGAAAATGAACGAGCCCTGCGGACGCGAGGGGTCGGACAGCCCGGCCCGGGTACGCAGCACGGCGTCGGACACGGCCTGCACGGCCTCATCCTGCCCGATCACGCGCTCATGGAGCTTGTCAGGCAGATGGATGAGCTTGTCGCGTTCGGACTGGAGCAGCCGCGTGACCGGAATGCCGGTCCAGCGGGCCACGATATCCGCCACATCGTCGGGGCGCACTTCCTGCTTGAGCAGGCGCGGCGCTTCCTGACCGTTTTCGGCTTCGTGGAGACGCTTTTCCAGCTCAGGCAGCTTCGCATACTTGAGTTCGGACGCCGCCTGCAAATCGCCGCGGCGGGTCGCATCATCAATGGCGAGGCGCGTCTGCTCGATCTCGCCCTTGAGATCGCGCACAACGTTGATGACGCCCTTCTCGTTTTCCCACTGGCCCTTGAGCTCGGCCTGCGTCATCTGAAGGTTGCGGAGTTCGTTCTCCAGCTTCTCCAGACGCTCGCGGGACGCGTCGTCGGTTTCCTTGCGCAGGGCCTCGCGCTCGATTTCGAGCTGCATGACCTTACGGTTGGCTTCGTCCAGTTCCGTGGGCAGCGAGTCGATTTCGGTACGGATCATGGCGGCCGCTTCGTCGATCAGGTCGATGGCCTTGTCGGGAAGCTGACGGTCGGTGATGTACCGGTTGGACAGCACCACCGCCTCCACAATGGAGGAGTCGCTGATGCGCACGCCGTGGTGCACCTCAAACCGCTCCTTCAAGCCGCGCAGGATGGAAATGGTGTCCTCCACGGAGGGCTCCTCCACCAGCACGGTCTGGAAACGCCGTTCCAGCGCCGGGTCCTTTTCGATGTACTTGCGGTACTCGTCAAGGGTCGTCGCGCCGATGCAGTGCAACTCGCCGCGAGCCAGAAGAGGCTTCAACAGGTTGCCCGCGTCCATCGCGCCGTCGGTCTTGCCCGCGCCCACGATGGTGTGCAGCTCGTCGATGAACAGGATAATCTGCCCTTCGGATTTCTGCACTTCGGACAGCACGGCCTTGAGCCGTTCCTCGAATTCGCCGCGGTACTTGGCGCCCGCGATGAGCGCGCCCATGTCCAGCGCAAAAATGGTCTTGTTCTTGAGCCCTTCCGGGACGTCGCCCTTGACGATACGGTAGGCGAGGCCCTCCGCGATGGCGGTCTTGCCCACGCCCGCCTCACCGATGAGCACGGGATTGTTCTTCGTGCGGCGCGACAGGATGCGGATGACGCGGCGGATTTCCGCGTCACGACCGATCACCGGGTCGAGCTTGCCCTTGCTGGCGGCTTCGACGAGGTTGCGCCCGTACTTGCTGAGCGCCTCATAGCTCTCTTCAGGGTTGGCGGAGGTCACGCGGTGCGGGCCGCGGACAGCCATCATCGTCTCGGTGAACTTATCGGCGGACAAGCCGGCATCCGCCGCGACCTGGCCAAGCCCTGTGGAGGCGGGTTCGCGCAGCAGTTCGGCAAAAATATGCTCCACGCTGACGTACTCGTCACGCAGACGCTTGGCGAGGGCCTCGGCGTTGGCGATAGCCTTGGCGACCCGCTGCGAAATCGTGATCGTGCCCATTTCCGCGCCCGGCCCGCGCACGGAAGGACGCTTCTTCAGAACCGCCTCCAGCGCCGTGACCAGCGCCTTGGGGGCGACGCCGACGCGCTCCAGAACGCGGGGGACAAAGCCGTCTTCCTGATTCACCAGAGCGAGCGCCAAATGCTCGGCGTCCACTTCCTGATGACCGTACTGGGCGGCAAGCCCCTGCGCCGTGGTCAGCGCTTCACGGGATTTTTCGGTAAATCTGTTGATATCCATAATGGTTCACCTCTATTGCGTTGTAGCGCAGCAGCGGCGCCCGAGACAAAATGACCGAACGCAACACAACTGCAAAAGTGATATCACTATCGCTTTCTCTCTAACAATAAGGCGTACTAACGATCTGTCAACTCACGAATACGCAACTCTAACGTTGCGATACGGTCCAGCAGGTCCATTACTATGGAGCCGCCGAGCGTGTGCAGTTCGAAATCGCTGCACAGCCGCTCAAGCTTGCGGATACGGTATACGTCATCCTGCCGGAACAACAATGCGGCTTCCGCCGTGCGCGTGGGTTTGAGCCACCCGATGTCCATCAGTTCGGAAAGGCGATCCGGGGTCGTCCCGGTCAGTTCCAGGAATTCGCCCCAGACGATAAGGGTCGAGCGGCTCGGCACATCCTTTGTATTCTGCAAAAGTTCCATACAATCATCTCCCCTGACGTTGTCCTTCAAAAACGGAACGCGGCGCTATTTTTCCGCCGCAAGGGCTTCCCACAGTTCACGCTGCTTCGGCGTGAGATCCTTCGGCGCGTCGATGCCGACCCGCACATACAGATCGCCGCGCGACTTCGCCGGACCAAGGCCCTTGCCGCGCAGACGCATCTTCTTCCCGCTTCCGGTCCCGGCGGGAATGGAAAGCTCGACGTTCCCGTCAAGGGTGGGGACTTTGACCTTCGCCCCAAGCACGGCTTCCCACGGCGCGATCCGCACCTCGTAGGTGAGGTCCGTGCCGTCAACATGGAACAACGAATGCGGCGCGAAACGTATCCGCAAATACAGATCGCCCTTCGGCCCGCCGTTGGGCGAATCGTAGCCCTGCCCGGCAAGGCGGAGCTTGGCGCCGTCCTTCACCCCGGCGGGGATATTCACTTTCAGGGTCTTGGTGCCGTCCCCGCCCTCAAGCGTAAGACTGCGCTCGCCGCCCTTCACGGCATCCTCAAGCGTGATGGAAATATCAGCCTCGATGTCGCGGCCCCGCTGCGGACGGGACGTATAGCCGCTGAACGGGCCGCCGGCGCTCCCGCCCTGACGGCTGCCGAACAGGGTTTCGAAAAAGTCGCTGAACCCGGAGCCGTCAAACCCCTGACCGCCGAATTCCTGCCCGTTGAACGTGAAGCGCGTACCGCCGCCGTAGGGGTTGCCCCCGCCGAACGGATTGCCGCCGAACTGCTGGCCCTGCTGCCAGTTGGGCCCGAGCTGGTCATACATCTTCCGCTTCTGCTCGTCTTTGAGAACTTCGTACGCCTCGTTTATTTCCTTGAACTTTTCCTCGGATTCCTTGTTTCCGGGGTTGAGATCCGGGTGGTACTTGCGGGCGAGCTTCTTGAAGGCTTTTGCGATTTCATCCTTGGAAGCTTCGCGCCCCACACCCAATATTTTGTAATAATCCTTATATTCGACACTCATACTTTAGCCTCCTCATAGACACGCCTGTCTGTGCGCGCAAGGCCGCCCTCACTCTTCACGCGGCCTTAACTGATCATATGTAAAGCGGATCCCATTTCAGTCAAGACGATGAGAGCCCGGCAGGGCCGCCCTCCCGGCCATTGAAAAAAAAAGGCGTTGCGGCTAGGTACAAAAGGTACGGGCCGTTTACCGACCAGCAAAGGAGCCTCCCCATGTCCTCCCGTCCCACCTCAGCCTCCATGCTGTCCATGCTCCCCCAACCCATCCAGCCGATCCCCGGCGACTCCTTCAACGACCGCATCCTGCTGTTGCTTGCGGCGGTCGCCACGACGGACGACATGCTCACCTATCGGGAGTACCAGCTCGTACAGGAGGCGGCGCAGGCCATTTTCGGGGAACGCGCCCTCCATGCCGAACTGCAAGCCAAACTCCACTACGCGCTCCTGAACCCGCCGTCCGATCCCGCCGACATCGCCCGCGACATGGCGAACCAGGCCGACGCCCAAAAGGTTTCCTCCACATTCGTGGACACCATGCTGAAAGCACTCTCCCGCATCGGGGGGCAGGAGGAACGGATCGACGAAAAGGCGCGGTCGCTCGTCAACGACATCGAATGGGCCTTCCGCAAGTCCCGCCTCGAACGCAGCGCGGGCCGGGGCATCGGCCTCGGGCTCAACGTCGGGGAAAGCCTCGGCGAACTCTACCGCAAGGCAACCAACGTCCTGCCTTCCCGGAAGGAAATCGCGGGCTGGTTCGCGCCCGAAACAAGCCAGTTCAACGCCGATATGGAGCGTTTCGCCAATTCGCTCGACCGCATCGCGTGGACGCTCGACGACATGGACCTGCGCGAAGAGCTGTATATTTTCCGCAAGATGCTGCGCCGCCAGCCGTTCAAGATCGTCATCGTGGGCGAACGCAAACGCGGCAAAAGCTCGCTCATCAACGCGATCATCGGGCAGGAGCTGTCCCCGGTGCGCGAGTCCACGCCGGAAACCGCCACCGTGGTGGAATTCAAATACGCCCACGCCCCGGACTACAGCGTGCGGTTCCTCGACTCCAGCCAGTTCGCCCGGCTTGAGGACTATCTCGAAAACGAGCAGGACAACCTGCTGCTCACCCGCAAAATCGAACACATCCGCAAAGGTGTGTCCGACGGCACGTTCATCCCCGGCAAGCTGCTTTCGGGCATCACCTGCTGGGACGACCTGTCCGACTACATCAGCCTTGAGGGGCGTTTCTCAGGATTCGTGGCCCGCGTCAGCGTGGGGCTGCCGCTGGACACGCTCCGGGCGGGCGTCGTGCTCGTGGACACGCCCGGCCTCAATGATACCGATCAGTTTCATGATTATCTTTCCTATGAGGAAAGCCTTGAGGCGGACTGCGTCATCTTCGTCATGGACGCCCGCGATCCGGGCTCCAATTCCGAACTGTCCCTGCTCCGCAAGCTGGCCCGCAGCGGACGCACGGTCAGCATCATCGGCGTGCTGACCAACATCGACCGCCTGAACAGCGCCGCCAGCCTCGAAGCGGCCCGCGAACAGGCGCGCACCGTGCTGCGCGAAGCCTGCCGGAGCTCCGGCCATGTGGAACTCGCCGGTGTCGTGGCCCTCAATACCCGGCAGGCCGTCGAGGAACGCTGCCGGGGAGGTTCCGCCTTCTCGGAAACGCTGTCCAAAGTGTCGCGTTCCGTGTCCGGCTGCGGAGAGCTTGAGCAGCTCCTTGCCCTCCTGCGGGAAATCATGGACAGGGATGCGGGCAAGGAGGCATACCGCCACAAAATCGCGGAAGCCTACTCCCGGATTGCCGACTCCGCCCGCGAACGGCTCCGCCAGCATGTGCAGGAGTACCGCGAATCCCTGCCGAACCCCGAACTGCTCGGTATGCTGGACGCGCACGCCAAACAGCTTTCCGCCTCCGCCCTCTCCTCGCTGGAGCAGGCCCGGCAGGTCGTGAACGCCGCCGCCAAGGACTTGGACGCGTGGGACGAATCCACGGAAAAGGCACTGAAAAAATTCCACGAAACGCTGGTGCTGCGGCTCATGGACGCCGTGAACCGCAAAGTGGCGGATCTCGGGCATCAGTTCGCCAAAGATTCCGTCTGGAAGGAATTCGACGCCACCGAAGCCCGGGCCATCGCCCGGCGCGCCGTGGACGAGTTCCTCGACGAACAGCGCGGCATCCTCCACACGTGGGAAGACAAGCTCCGCCTCTTTTCCGCGCGCATGGACGAATTTTCGCAGGAATGCCTTGCCCGCCTGAGCTCCAATATCGACGGCCTGCAAGACGATCCGGGCGAAGTGAACGGCGGCTCCTCGACGGCCACGCACTTCCTCGTACAGACGCACCGGCACATGAAGAACCTTGCGGTATTCACCACCGGGCTCACCGTGGGCCGCCTCACCGCGCTCGGGCCGATCTCGATACTTGTTACCGCAGGTAACATTATCGCGCTGGCAGCGGCAAGCCCCCTTGCGGCCGCCGTGTTCGCGGCCGTGGCCGGGACGGCGGGCCTGCTCTACCACCTCGGGCGCGAGGACAAGCGCAAGGCCGCATTCCTCGACAAACGCCGCCGCGAAGCCGAGGAATACGCCGAGCGGGTGTGCGGCGCCCTCCGGCAGGAACTTGCCGTGGTCCGCGAAGATCTGGGCAAGGCGTACGAATTCGAGGTCAAGCGCGGCTTTGCCCCCGCCCTGGAAAGCCTGTTCCACCAGTCCGTGCACCTACGCCTGTTCCTTGACGTGATGCAGAAAATCCGCAGCGACGTTTCCCGCTACGACACGCATGTCCAGAAGCAACTGGAACAGCTCGGCGGCGTTCTGGAGCGCTGATATCAAGGTGCCGCTCCAGCTGAGCGGGTTTCCTTTTGAACGGCATGAAGTAATGCACATTACAGTATAAAAAGATTCTGACCGTCCGTTTTACCATCCCCAATCAAAAACGTTCCGCCCTCCAGAGGCTTACCATGACCATCAGACAAGCAACGCCCGAAGACTTCGACGCCATCTATTCCCTTGTCAAAACGGCATTCCAGACAGCGAAAGTCTCCGACGGCGACGAACAGGATTTCGTCCTTAAACTCCGGAAGGGACGCTACATCCCCGAGCTGGAACTTGTCGCCGAAGAGGACGGCGTACTCATCGGTCACATCATGCTCACCGGAGCATCCATCCGTGAAAACGGCGGCTGCTTCGGCACGCTGCTCCTCGCCCCGCTATCCGTGGCGCTCGAATGGCGCGCCAAGGGCATCGGAGCGGCCCTCATCCGCGAGGCCCTCGCCAAGGCCGCCGCACTGGGGCATTCTTCCGCCGTACTCATCGGCGATCCCGGCTATTATGGCCGATTCGGATTCCATTCCGCCGCTTCCATCTCCTACCCCGGCGTTCCCGGCGAATACACGCTCGCCTGCGAGCTCACGCCCGGTGCGTTGCGCAACATTTCAGGAGCCATTTCCCTTCCCGATTGCTAAACCAAAAGGAAAAACGCCATGCTTAAACCATACGCCTGCCTTGCCCTGTTCTGTTCCCTGCTCCTCCCCTCCTTCGCCCATGCGGACGATTCGGACGTGAGCTGCGTCACCACGGAATGGAAACTGCTCGGAGCCAATCACAAGGTCTGCGTTTCGGCCTTCAACGATCCGGACATTCCGGGGGTGGCCTGTTACATCAGCCAAGCCAAAACCGGCGGTGTTTCCGGCTCGCTCGGGCTTGCCGAAGATCCGTCCAACTTCGCCATTTCGTGCAGCCAGGTCGGCCCTATCGAAATTCCCGCCAAGCTCCCCAAACAGGCCAACGTATTCCGTGAATCGACCTCGGTCTTTTTCAAGGCCACCCGCGTCACCCGCATCTGGGACGCCAAGCGCAACACGCTCGTCTATCTCGCGGTCAGCCGCCGCCTCGTGGACGGCTCGCCCTTCAACGCGATCTCCACGGTTCCGGTGAAACAATAGGAAAAAAGAAGAAGAAATGTGGGGGAGGGAAACCTTTCTGGAGAAAGGTTTCCCTCCCCCACACCCCCTCCCTTCCCAAGACTTTTGACCTTATCGAATCCCTCATATCGGCTTTCACGGATAGCAAAAAGCCTTCCCAAGAACAGGGAAGGCTTTTCTTTTTTGGCAATCCCTTGCAACGGGGATTCGATAAAGACGAAAGTCTTTGGGGAGGAAAGGGGGAGGTTTGGAGGGGGGAAGGAGGGCCTTTCTGAAGAAAGGCCCTCCTTCCCCCCTCCAAACTTTTTGTCTAATCAAACAAAACCTATGCAAGCTTCATGTAATGCGGGGGCACGGTCGCTTCGCCGCCTTCGTTGCCGACAAGCTCCCAAAGCTCACGGAACTTCTCCTCAACGGCTTCCATACGCCCTTGAAGATCGTCCAGCTGCCTCTGCTGGAGCGTGATCGCCTCGTTGAGGGCGGAAAGCGTCCGCTCCTGAAAATAGACCTGCTCCTCCAGCCGCTCCAAGCGGGCGACACGGGCCTTCAGCGCGGCAAGCTCGGCATCGGGAGAATGCAAAAGTTCGCTCATGCCTTCACCTCTTGCCCCGCCGCCTTGTCCGCGGCGAGCTGGTCCGCCAGCCTGACGATGGCGGCATAGGCTTCGGCCTCCACGGGCTGTACGGAAAGGCGGCTTCCGGTCTTCATGAGCTCCATACCCGCCAGCTCGGGGACAAACCGCAACAGGCTGCGGGGAACCGGCGGCTCGAATCGCCGCACCAGCTTCACATCCACCATGTACCAGCGGGGATCGCCCGGTGTGGCTTTCGGATCGAAATGCCCGGCCTCGGGATCCTGCGCCGTGATATCGGGATGCCCTTCGCGCACGATTTCCACAATCCCGGCGATTTCAGGATTCTTGCCGCTGTGGTAGAAGAATCCCAAATCCCCCTTCTTCATGTCGTCGCGCATAAAGTTGCGGGCCTGATAATTCCGCACGCCGTCCCAACTTGTGGTCTGGCCGGGCGCGTTTTCCAAATCGGTAAACGAATAGCAGTCGGGTTCGCTTTTGAAAAGCCAATGCCGCATGGTTCCGTGCTCCTGAAAAAAATGAGGATTCGGGAATATTGTTCCCTGAATCCTCATTCCTTGCAAGCTTTTTGCTTTCCGGGGAACCGGCCTTGCACAGCACCAGCAACCACCAATGAATATTGACGTTTTCCTAAAAACCTCCAACATGCCCTTCCCACGGCAACCCGCCACCCTCAAGGGAATCCATAAAGAAAAAAGCCTCCTGCCGACAGCGATGCCGCAGACGAAACAATCATCCAACATCGTTCGAGGGGAAACATAAAAAGAACGACTGCGAGCAGGGATTCGATAACGTCGAAAGTCTTGGGATGGGGAGGGATGGGGTGTGGGGAAGGGAGGGGGAACCTTTCTGAAGAAAGGTTCCCCCTCCCTTCCCCACATGTATATGCAACTACTTCTGCGGGTTGCTGAAGCCATACTTGGCAAGCACAGCCTGCCCTTCGGGAGAGAGCACGAAACCGACGAACTTCGCGCCGCCAGCACGGTTGCTGCCCGTGGTCGCCACGGCGATGGGATACAGGACGGGCTTGTGTCCGTCCATCACGGCAGCCACCTTCATCTTGTCGCCGCCCTGCTTGGCGTCGGTACGGTAAACGAAACCGGCGTCGACCTCGCCACGGCCCACATAATCCAGAGCCTGACGGACGCTCGCGCCGAAAACATACTTGGGCTGCAACGTTTCCCAAAGGCCGGCGGTCGTCAGGGCCGCCTTGGTGTAGCGGCCGGCGGGGACGGAGTCGGGATTCCCCACGGCGATGCGCTTGACTTCGGGCTTGGCCAGATCCTTGGCCCCGGTCAAGTTGAGCTTGCTGTCGGAAGGAACGACCATGACGAGATCGTTGAGCGCGAAATCTTTGCGGGTGGCGGTATCGACCAGCTTCTTGGCCGCGGCTTTGTCCATCGTTTCCTGATCCGCGGAAGCGAACACATCGACGGGGGCACCCTCTTCCATCTGCTTGAGCAGCGGGTTGGAGGCCGCAAAGTTGGTATGTACCTTGATGTCGGGGTATTTCTTCTCAAAGAGCCCCTTTATCTCCGTGAACGCATTCGTCAGGCTGGCCGCGCCGGAAACCGTGATTTCCTGCGCCGCAAACGCCGGAGCCGCCAAAAGGAGGCATCCCAAAAGGCTGAACGCCGCATTTCGGGCACACCGACGGAAAAAACGCTTATCCATGTTCATACTCCTTTGTTGTTCGACTGTTGCGGTTCACGAACGATAACCTTTTCAGCAATACCCCCCTTGCGTTTTCCCGGCAATCTTGTCACTCTTTCGAGAAACTGCGTGACCGACTTTCGCCCACATCAGCCCGTGGGATAGCCTGCATATCCCGAGAAGTCGCTTATCGGTACAGAGGAGATTCCATGCAGGAAGAAATAACCCGCCTTGTTCAGGGGCTTGATGACTCCGCCCTGCGGTTCATCGAAGCCTGTGTCCGCCACGAACGTGAAACCCGCAACGCGCCCCAGGTCCCGCCCCCGTCCACGCCGCATCCCGGCGGCCAATTCACCGTCCCGGAAAATGTCAGGCACCTGACCTCGGAACAGCTCGACGCCGTCTCCAAGGCGTTTCTTGATTGGTACAAGGCGTCCGTCTCCACGACGCAAGGCCGTTCAAGGGGACGGCTCTGGCTGGTCTTTCTGCTCATCCGCTACGGCGCGCTGCGTCTCGGCGAAGTGTTGTCCATCGACGACCGCACGGATCTAGACTTTGCCCGTTCCGTCGTCAGCGTCCGGGGGCAGAACTTCAGGGAACTTCAATTTCCCGAAGCCATCATGACGGAAATCCGGCAAGTGCTGGAGTCCCCCCTCATGTTCGGCCTGCGCGGCGAAGTGCTGCACCTCGATCAAGGCTATGTACGCCGCATCTTCTATGAGCGGGCGAAAGACGTCGATCTGCCCAAAGAACTCCTCAGCCCCCGGGTCATCCGGCATTCGCGGGGCATAGAGCTTCTGCGCGGCGACGTGCCGCTCAAGATCGTCCAGCAGTTCCTCGGGCAGCAGAGCCCGACCCTGACGGCAAGTTACCTTCACTTTTCCCGTGAAGACGCCCGAAAAATCGTCCATTCCCATATTAGGAGGGAAGCTATGAAAAAAACCAGCGCCCGCAACGCGTTCACTGGAACCATTAACCGCATCAAGCGCGGCGACCTGCTCGTTGAAGTGGAAATCCTGACCTCCACCGGCCTTCAGGTCGTCTCCATCATCACGGCTGAAAGCGCCGACAACCTCGAACTCCGCGAAGGCATCAACACCACCGCGACGATCAAGGCCCCGTGGGTCATCATCAGCACCGGCGACGCGCCCACCAGCGCACGCAACCACTTCTCCGGCAAGGTGCAGAGCGTCCAGCTCGGAGAAATCGAAGCCGAAGTCCTCGTCACCCTCGACGAAGGCACCACCGTCTGCGCCGTCGTCACCTCCCAGAGCGCCCGTGTGCTCAAGCTTGAGCCCGGCAAGCCCGTGTCCGTCCTGTTCAAGGCGTTTGCCGTCGTTTTGGGGATGTAAACGAGATCTTGGGGAGGAAGGGCCTTTCTTCAGAAAGGCCCTTCCCCTCCACCCCCAAAGACTTTCGCCTTTATCGAATCCCTATTGCAGAGGATTGCCAAGAACGGAAAAGCCTTCTCCGAACACGGGGAAGGCTTTTTGCTATCGGGGAAAACCGGAAGCCGGGCAAAACGAGGGCAGCGGAAAAGCGGCGGCGTTTCTTCGTTTTTGTCCTCGCTGCCGTGTTTCTTCCGGTTACACTTCCACCAGCGGCGCGAGGAGCGAAAGGGCGTCCGGCTCGCTCGCCCGGCGGGCGGGATAATCGTCGAGGACATGCCGGATCATGCCATTGCGGTAGACGGCCAGCGAGTCCGCAAAGGCGTCCACGTCGGCGGGATCATGGGTGATCAGCACGACGGGGATGTTCCATTCGTCGAGCAGGGCGCGGATCTCGCGGCGCATCCTGACCCGGAGGAGCGGGTCCAACGCGGCGAAAGGCTCGTCCAGCAGCAACATACGGGGCGCGGTAATAAGGGCGCGGGCAAGCGCGACGCGCTGCCGTTGGCCCCCGGAAATTTCACGGGGATACCGCTCGGCCAGATGCCCGACCTCGAAACGCTCCAGAAGATCATCTACGGATTTGCGGGCCGCAGGGGAGGGGCGGCCGAACAAGGTCCGCTTCGTCTTGTCGAGCGCGAATTCCACATTCCTGCGGACCGTCAGATGCGGGAACAGGGCGTAGTCCTGAAAAACATACCCGAGATGGCGCTCACGGGCCGGGAGATCGATGCCCTTCTCCGAAGCATACAGCACATCGTCCCCAATCTTGATGTATCCGCCGTCAGGCCGGACCAGCCCCGCCAGCGACTGGAGGGTAAGCGTCTTGCCGGAACCGGAGTGCCCGAACAGGACAAGCCGCCGGGTGACGCAGCTCAAGGACACGTCGAGGGAAAAACTGTCGCCGCTTTTCCGCCCCGTGGCGAGGCGCTTGCGGATCTGCACATCAAGCATCAGCGGCCTCCCGCCTTTCCGCCGAACAACCTGTCGGCAAGGACAAGAATGGTAAGGCACAGGCACGACGTCAACACGACCAGCACCGTCGCCTGTTCGTCGTTGCCCGCCTGAAACGCGTCATAGATGGCAAGCGCAAGGGTCTGCGTCTTGCCGGGGATATTGCCCGCGATCATCAGCGTCGCGCCGAACTCGCCCATGCCACGCGCAAAGGCCAACATCCCCCCGGCGACGATGCCGCGCCACGCCAGGGGCAGCGACACCTGCCAAAAGACCTTCCACTCCGACGCCCCGAGCGTGCGGGCCGCGTTCTCAAGACGCGAGTCCACCAGCTCCAGCGCGGCACGGGCCGACTTGTAGATCAACGGAAACACGACCACCGTAGCCGCAACCACGGCTCCCTGCCATGAAAAAATCAGGTTGATGCCACACTCGGCCAGCCACGGCCCGATGACGCCGCGCCGCCCGACCAGCAGGATAAGATAATAGCCCAGAACCGTGGGCGGCAGTATCATCGGAAGCGTGCACATGGCGTCCAAGACAGCGGAAAAAGGCGAACGGCGGCGGGCCAGAAGCCACGCGGCGGCGACCCCGGCGCAAAACGAGGCGGCGGTCGCAAGGCCCGCGACCTTCAACGACAGCAAAATCGGCGACCACGGGATCATCCCGTCCGCGAAAAACTCCGAAATCATGCTCATGCTCCCGGACATGCCTGAATCGCGTTCCCTCCGCAATCCAGTCACGAAAACATCAAGAAGAGAGACTGCAGAAACGGTTCTGGAAGCATCGGGCGGAAGACTCTCTGGAGAAGAAAGGAACCTCCCCGCGCTTCTCCTCTCCAGAACCACATGCACGGGCCCGCACCCATCCCTCGCTTCTTCAAAGGCTTTCGTACCTGTATCAACCCATTGGTTGCAGCACTCCCTGAAACGGATTGCCCTTGAAATGAACCCTCTCAAAAAAGCGACCTGCCGACAACGCAGCGCCCCCTTGTCCCGCTTTCCATCGCTTCAAGACATATCGGCATTTCCCCATCTATAACCATTAGGGCAAGCCAACAAGCCTTTTGTATTTCCTTTAACGCAGATCCGGGAGACGTATGCCATCGTTCAGCTTTTCCAATCGTCCCGTCCCGCCGCCGACCCTTATGAAAATTTAGGGGGATAGGGGTGTTTTTTGGGAGGGGAAAGGGGAGCTTTTTCAAAAGGCCCGCTTTCCCCTCCCCAATATCTCACTTTTTCAAAAATTTTCGAATAAGAACTTTTTATCCTTGTCTATGGTTTCATATGTGAATATTCTATTGTAAACGGATGGCAAAGAGGCTACGTTCAGGGACGACGCACTCCCGGGGCGAACCGGGACAAATCCAGAAAGAACGGGAACATCCATGCAGGAACTTTCAGAATATACCAAGCGGCACTGGGACGTCGTCGTCATCGGCGGCGGAGCCACGGGCGCGGGAACCTTGCGCGACCTCGCCATGCGCGGGGTCAAGGCGCTGCTGCTCGAACAGCGCGACCTCGTCCACGGCACAAGCTCCCGCTTCCACGGCCTGCTCCACAGCGGCGCGCGCTACGCGGTGAAAGACGCCGAGGCGGGCCGGGAATGCATCGAGGAAAACCGCATCCTCCGGCGCATCGGCAAGCACTGCGTCGAGGAAACCGAAGGCTTCTTCGTCCGCACGCCCGAAGACGGGGCCGAGTTTGAAGCTACGTGGGTCACGGCCTGCGACAAGTGCGGGATCGAAGCCACTCCGCTCACCGTAAAAGAAGCCCGTGCGCTCGAACCCAATCTCGCGGACAACATCGTATCCGTGTACCGCGTGCCAGACTCCGCCGTGGACGGCTTCCGCCTCGTCTGGCAGAACGTCCAGAACGCCGTCCGGCATGGCGCGGGCTTCCGTACCTATACGGAAGTCACCTCCATCAACAGCGCCAACGGACAAGTCACGAGCGTAAGCGTGCGCGACTCCCGCACCGGGCAGACCGGGGAAATCCCCTGCAGCTTCGTGGTCAACGCCGCCGGGAGCTGGGTGGGCGAGCTGGCCCATACCGCGGGGCTGGACATCAACGTCAAGCCCGACCGCGGGACGCTGGTGGCCTTCAACCACCGCTTCACCAGCCGCGTGATCAACCGGCTGCGCAAGGCGTCCGACGGCGACATCTTCGTGCCGCACGGCTCCATCACCATCCTCGGCACCACCTCCAAGAAGACCGACAAGCCCGACGACACCGTGCCCGATACCGCCGAAGTGCATGAGCTGCTCGACATCGGCCGCGTGCTTTTCCCGGAAATCGACAGCTACCGCATCCTCCGCACCTTCGCGGGGACGCGGCCCCTGTACACCGCCGACCCGTCCGCCGAAGGCCGGGGCGCTTCCCGCAACTTCGTGGTCCTCGACCATGAAAAGGAAGGGCTCAAGGGCATGGCGACCATCTGCGGCGGCAAGCTGACCACCTACCGCCTCATGGGTGAACGCATGGCCGACCTCGTCTGTGCCAAGCTCGGCGTGGCCGCACAGTGCCGTACCGCCGTGGAGCCGTTGGTGGAGGATACGCCCCCGGCCCTGCTGGAACGCGCGCGCAAGGTCTTCCCGGCGCAAGGCTTGGAACAGGCCGAATCGCGCCTTGGCGACAGTTTTGCCGCCACGGTGGAACGCCTTGAGGCCGCGCCGTGGAAAAAGGCGCTTTTGTGCGAATGCGAGCGCGTCACCATCGCGGAATTCGAACAGGTCGCTTCCGAACCCACGTCCCATTCCCTCAACGACATCCGCCGCCGCACCCGTATGGGCATGGGCACCTGTCAGGGGAGTTTCTGCGGCTTGCGCGGCGTGGGCGCGGTGCTCGAAGCCAAGCTGTTGCCCGCCGGGATGCAGGCCTGCGGTACGGGAGAGTGCGACGCCCTCCCCTGCGGCGCGCCGGATCTGCTCCAGAGCTTCCAGCAGGAGCGCTGGTACGGCATCCGCCCGGTGCTGTGGGGCAGCGAATTGCGTGAAACCGAGCTGGCGCGCGGCATGTACGGCGCGACCCTCAACGTAGACGGAGCCGACGAATGATCAAAAGAACACCCTATGACGTCATGATCGCCGGGGGCGGCCTTTCCGGGCTGAGCGCGGCCCTGTTCGCGGCAAAGGCCGGGAAGCGCACGCTGCTCGTCACCAAGGGCTCCGGCGTGCTCGCCATCGGCGGCGGCACCATCGACGTGCTCGGCTACCGTTCCGACGGCACGCCCCTTACCTCGCCCTTCGACGGCTTCGACAGCCTGTCCCCGCGCCATCCCTACGCCATCGTCGGCGCGGAGACCGTCAAAAAAGCGCTGTCCTGCTTCCTCGAGTTCTGCGACGAGGGCGGCTGTCCCTACCTCTGCAACAACGAACAAAACACCCGCGTGGTGACGGCCCTCGGCACGACCAAGCCGAGCTATCTTGTGCCCCATACCATGTCGATGCACGGCGTGGCCGAAGCGGCCAACATTTTCATCGCCGGGGTCGAGGGGCTCAAGGACTTCTCCCCGGCGCTGGCGGCGCAGGGCCTTGCGACGCGCAAGGGGTACATCGGGAAGAACATCGTCCCGGTCATCCTGCCGAGCCCGTTCCCGCTCCAGCGCGACCTCTCCACCCTCGATCTGGCCCGCTATCTGGATACGCCCGAAGGCATCCTCTGGCTGAGCAAGAGCCTGAACAAATACATCGTGCGCGGCGTGCCCGGCGCGGTGTTCGTCCCGGCCATCCTCGGTACCGCCGCCAACAACGACGTGCACAACGCCATCAAGGATCGCACGGGGCACATCGTCAACGAAATCTCCAGCCTGCCCCCGGCGGTGACGGGGCTGCGCCTGCACGCCCTGCTCCTGCGCCTGCTCAAGAAATACGATGTGGATCTCATCGAGCAGTCCACCATCACCGGGGCCGTGGTCGAAAACGGGCGCTGCGCCGCGCTGATCACGACCAACAACGGGCAGGAGCGCCGCTATGAGGCGCGTTCCTTCATCATCGCCACGGGCGGCGTGCTCGGCGAAGGGTTCGCCATCGAGCCCGAACGCGCATGGGAGCCGATCTTCAATATTGATCTGCCCCTGAACCCGTCGTCTCCAGAGTGGTCGCTGCCGGAAGCCTACCCGGCCTGCCGCCAGACGCCGGGGACGCCCCGCCCGTCGCACGGCTTCGCCCTGCTTGGCCCGGATGTGGACGCCAAACTCCGCCCGCTCGGCAAGGACGGCAACCCGCTGTGCGGCAACGTGTTCTTTATCGGCAAGACGCTCGGCGGCTACGATCACGCCGCGGAGAAGTCCGGCAACGGCGTCGCGCTGTCCACGGCCCTCTTTGCAGCCATGAACGCCTGAGGTGCGTATGAAACCTATTGAAACTGTAGATAAATGTACAACCTGCTCGACCTGCGTGGCCTATTGCCCCGTCACCAAGGCGACGCGGGCCTTCAAGGGGCCGAAGCTGACCGGGCCTTCGTCCGAGCGTTTCCGCCTGTATGACGAAACCGGCGGCGGGGAAATCTCGGAAATCGAGGCGCTGGACTATTGTTCCAACTGCAAGAACTGCGACATCGCCTGTCCGTCCGGGGTCAAGATTTCGACCCTCAACATGCTGGCCCGTGCGGAGTACTGCAAGCGCCACAAGCCGCCCCTGCGCGACTGGGTACTGTCCCACGGGCGTATGCTCGGCAGGCTGGCCCGCCGTTTTCCGGGCTGGCTGGTCAATGTCGGCTCCACCAACGCGCTGACCCGGCTCATCCTCGACAAGTTCGGCGTGGACGCCCGCGCGCCCATGCCCGTGTTCGTGCCTCGGAGCTTCACGGAATGGATGGGCGACCACAACGCGATGCTGACGGCCTCGGATCGCAGCCGCCTCACCAAGAAGGCCGTCTTTTTCCCCGGCTGTTACGTGAACGACTACGACCCGCAGACCGGCAAGGATCTCGTTTTCATGCTGGAAAAGGCGGGGTATGAGGTCATTGTGCCCGAGTTCGAGTGCTGCGGGTTGCCGATGGTGGAGAACGGCTTTTTTGGCGGCGGCCGGGAGCCGGAACGTGGACACGCTCGCCGCTCTCGTTTCGTCCGGCGATGTCCCCATTTTGACGGTCTGCCCGAGCTGCCAGCTCATGCTCAAGCAGGAGTATGCCGAGTATTTCCCGGAACTCGGCAAGCATGAGTCCATTGTCCCCCATGTGCAGGATGCCTGCGAGTTCCTCATCGGCCTTATCGAGTCCGGCGAGCTCGACATCGACGTACGCGAAGACGCCACGAAGCTGGTCTATCATGCCCCCTGCCACCTGCGCGCGCAGGGCATCGGCAAGCCGGGCCTTGATCTGCTCCGCATGGCTTCCGCCAACGTCGAGGACGCCCGTTCCGGCTGCTGCGGCATTTCCGGCAGTTACGGCTTCAAGAAGGAAAAGTACGATGTGGCGGCCTCGGTCGGTTCCGATCTCTTCAAGGCCGTCAAGGACAGTGCCGCCGAGTATTGCGTCACCGAGTGCGGCACCTGCCGCCTTCAGATTTCGCATCACACGAAGCTCCCGTCCATGCATCCGATCTCATGGTTGAGGAAGCTGGTGAAGTAGAGGAAAAATTGGAGGGGGGAAGGGGGACCTTTCTAAAGAAAGGTCCCCCTTCCCCCCTCCAAACCTCCCCCTTTCCCCTCCCAAGACTTTCGACTGGTGGGGAGGCTGTGCGGAAGGAGTTCCGTTGGACAAAAGCAAGAGGCCTTTCCCTAGGGAAAGGCCTCTTTTTTAATTTAAAGTTGAACGTTAAATATGGATCTCAGTTTGCCTGCGTGCAATCAGGGATACTGATATTCGCATTGGTGAGGGTAACTGCAGTTGCGTTGGTTCCGGGAGGAGTGGCACTGGTAACCGGATAAATACTATTGGCCTCAGCCCCTAACGCCAGTGTCCAGCCCCCCAAATCAGCAGGGGTTGTTGCCAACGCTTTTGCAGTAGTTTGTGCTGCAGTACAAGACTTGCCTGCCAAAAGCTCCTGCCCAAATTTCAGATTTACACGGGCCTGCACTTCAGCAACAACGGCCATCGCGGCTTTTTCCTGCGCATCCTGCTGCAAATCATAGTACTTCGGTACGGCCACAGCGGCGAGAATGCCGAGGATGACCAAGACGGAAATGATTTCAATGAGCGTGAAGCCCTGCTGTCCCCTGTCCTTTCGCATCGTATACCTCCATCCACAAATGTTGAAAAACGTCTTAAGCCTGAACGGAAAAATCACATGTATGAGGCTCGTGATAGAATCTTTTTCATCTATAGAGTACCTCGTGATTCAAGTAAAGGCCTTCGATATCCGCGTACAGCGCTATTCGCAAAATATCCAAGCTGTTTCTTAATGAAGGTTTCACAAAGAAACGGCGCTGCGCTGAATAAAACGGCATACAAAAAACAATACCACTTTATTCAACAATATATAGTTGCATAAAGCAAACTGTCCGGTGACGTAAAAAGAGTACCTTCCCGAAAAAAAGAAGAACATACCTTCGGCGAAGGTCTATACCCTCGCAACAATGATGTAACCCCAATACGCTCTTTTTACAAAATAAGGGAGCATTTCTACGAATGCTCCCTTATCCGTTTTCTTGAGAGATCAGCTTCCCCACTCTGGGGATTTTCATTTTTGAATCAGCAAAACAAAAACAACCAATAAAGAGGCTCTTATATCAACACACGGAGATGTATCGAGAAGAAAGGCAAGGAGTTTCGGGTGTACCTCTCTTTTTCGAAAAATCTCCCCTCTCTCTTTATTTCACCTATAGAAACAACATCGTCACATGCCGCACGGCAACGGCGGCCCCGAACGCGATCAGCGTGTTGAATACCATACTGAACACAGGCCAGCCCCACGAACCCGTCTCCTGCCGGATAGCGGCGACAGTCACCAGACAGGGCGCGTACAGCAGCACAAACACCAGCAGAGCCAAGGCGGTGGCGGGCGTCCAGCGCCCGTCGTTGCGGATCTGCTGCGCCAGCGGCGTGGGATCTTCGGGATCGATGTCGCCGAGGGAATAGGCCGTGCCGAGCGTGGCGACGATGACTTCCTTCGCCGCGAAACCGCCCACCAACGCGATGTCCGTGCGCCAGTCAAACCCGGCGGGACGGGTCAACGGTTCCAGCGCCATGCCGAGGCGGCCTGCAAACGAGTGTTGAAGTGCCCGCTCCGCGCGCTCGCCGTGCAAGGCCGTAAGCTGCCCTTCAAGAGCGGCCACATCGCCGCCCGAAGCCTTCGCCGCCTCAAGGTTCGCTTCGATGGTCTGCTGCTCGCCCGCGAAATGCGCCCGCGTGTCCAGCGGCAGCTGCGGATACGCCATAGCCGCCCACAGGATGATGGAAATGGCGAGGATGACCGTACCGGCCTTCTTCAGATACTCGAACGTGCGCTCGCCCGTATGAATCGCCAGCCCGAGCATTGTGGGCAGGCGATAGGGCGGAAGCTCCATGACGAACGGCGTGGACGGCCCACGGATAATCGTCGAGCGCAGCAGCCGCGCCGTGAGCAGGGCCACCACCCAGCCGGTGAGCGTCAGGCCGAACATGACCGCCGCCTCATGACCGGGGAAGAAGACGCCGGAAAAAAGGATGAAAACCGGAAGTTTGGCCCCACAGGCCATAAAGGGCACGGTCAACAGCGTCGCTATCTTTTCGCGGGGGCTCCGCAGGGTGCGGGCCGCCAGCACGCCGGGCACGGCACAGCCGCCAGCAATGCCTCCGCCCACGATGAACGGCATCACCGAACAGCCGTGCAGCCCGAAAATACGGAAAATACGGTCGAGCATGTAGGCCATGCGCGCCATGTACCCGGTATCTTCAAGAAAGGCGATTTGAAGGAATATCAGCATGATGAGCGGGACAAAGCTCATGACGCCGCCCACGCCGTCGATGATGCCCGAAAGCACCAGCGACTTGAGCTGGCCGTCGGGGAGCACGGCGTCCGCGCCTTCGCGCAGCAGGGCAAACCCTTGTTCCACCCAGCCCATCGGGATCTCCCCAATGGTGAAGGTAACGGTATAAAGCAGATAGAGCACGCCGAGCATGATCGCCGGGCCCATGAACGGATGCGTCAGCACCTTGTCCATGCGGTCCGAGAACTGGATGCGCGCGTGCATATCCTGAAGCCGGACCAGCACGCCGTCCCGCAGCAGCGAAGAAATGAACCCATAGCGGTAATCCGCGATGACGGCCTCGGGCCACGTATTCAACGTATCCCGCAAATGCCGTGCCACCTCATCCACCTGCCGCTCCAGATCGGCGGCAAGCTCCGGGGCTTCGGCGCGGCTGCGGGTGAGGATTTCCTCATCCTGCTCCAGCAGCTTGAGCGCCACCCACCGCGCCGGATATTCCGAAGCCAGCAGCCCGGCCTCGGCAATGGCGGCTTCCATATCCCGCAGCACGGGATCAAGATCGGGCCCATACGAGATATGCAGCGGCTCCCACGGCTCGCCGCGCTTGGTTTCGATATAGGCTTCCGTCGCCTTCAAGAGTTCGGGCAGCCCTTCGCCCGTGCGGGCCACGGTCGCCATGACCGGGAAGCCCAGACGCTGCGACAGGCGCTCGATATCGATGGTCATGCCCTGCTTGGCGGCCTCATCCATCATGTTCAGGGCCAGCACCACGGGAACGCCGAGTTCCAGAAGCTGGATGGTCAGGTAGAGGTTGCGCTCCAGCGCGCCCGCATTGAGCACGTCGATGACCACGTCGGGCCGTTCCTGCGCCAGCACATGCCGGGCGACCGTCTCCTCCTGCGTGTAGGCGGTCAGGGAATACGTCCCCGGCAGGTCGATGAAGCGCACACACCGGCCGGAAGGCATCTTGATGAAGCCTTCCTTCTTCTCCACGGTAATGCCGGGATAGTTGCCCACATGCTGGTGCGAACCGGTCAGCGCGTTGAAGGCCGTCGTCTTGCCAGAATTCGGATTGCCCGCGAGGGCTATGGTAAGCTGCGGATCCATGACGCCTCAGCCCGCCTGTTCCAGCGGTTCGACGACGATGTAGTCGGCTTCGTTGTTCCTGAGGCTGAGCGTGAACCCCGGCAGGCGCAGGGCCACCGGATCGCGCAGCGGGGCGCGCCCCACCACTTCCACTTCCGCGCCGGGGATGAGCCCCATGTCCCGGATGCGCCGCCCCAGCTCGCCGCTGGCCTGCACATGGGCGATGCGGGCTTTCTGCCCCTCCTTCATCCTGCGCAGGGAAATGAGCCCGGCTTCCCGCATCTCCTTGGAGATGGGACAGCCTTCGCCGCCGCACGAACGGGCTTCGGCGCAATCATGCCCTCCGCGCTTTCTATGGCAAAATCCAAACATATTGTCCCCCAGCTTCAACTTTATCGTCACATCCGGCGTCGCCGCCCCTCTGGGAAAGCACATCCCCGGCCCTGACGGGCCCCGTGGCAACCGGCGCAGCCGCCGTTGCATACCGGACGTTTCATGACATTGATCCTGCGGCATACAAACCACGCCGCAACGATGATCGACACGGCGAGCAGGGATTCCCACGAAAAAACGCTTCCAGTGATGAAAACAGGTTCCGCGTCCATACCCACTCCCTTATGATACCAATTGGATCTGCCCTTTCTATAGATTTTTGAAAATAAATGTCAATTGCGGCATGAGAACATTTTGCCCGGCATCCCCGGTTTCTTGCCCTTAACCCGCATCTCGTCTATACTTTTTTTATTCGCAACTTTCTTTGGAGCGCCCCATGTCCCTTTCCGCAAACGCATCTTCCCCAATCCCGGCCTCCTCCGCCCCGCTGTTGCAGGCGGAAGGCGTCACCGTGCGGTTCGACGCCTGCGAACGCCCGTTCGACGTGGTGCGCGACGTGTCGTTCACGCTGCATCCGGGGCGCACGCTCTGCCTTGTGGGGGAATCCGGCTGCGGCAAGAGCATGACGGCGCTGTCCCTGCTCCGCCTCATCCCCGAACCGGGGAGCCTCGCCGCCGGGCGCATCCTCTTTGAAGGCCGCGATCTTGCCGAATTGTCCGAATCCGCGATGGAACGCGTGCGGGGGCGCGACATCGGCATGATCTTTCAGGAACCCATGACCTCGCTCAATCCGGTCATCCGGGTGGGAGAGCAGGTCGCGGAGCCGCTGATGCGTCACCTGCGCCTGCCAAAGAAGGCCGCGCTCGCCGAAGCCGTGGAACTGTTCCGGCTGGTCGGCATACCCGCGCCGGACATGCGCGTCCGCGACTACCCGCACCAGCTTTCCGGCGGTATGCGCCAGCGCGTCATGATCGCCATGGCGCTGGCCTGCAAACCCCGCCTCCTGCTCGCCGACGAGCCGACCACGGCCCTCGACGTGACCATACAGGGCCAGATACTCGCCCTGCTCGGCGATCTTTCCCGCGAGCGCGGCATGGGGCTTCTGCTCATCACCCACGATCTCGGCGTGGTGGCGGAAATGGCCGACGAAGTGGGCGTCATGTATGCCGGGCGCATCGTGGAGCGCGCGCCCGTGCGGGCTCTGTTCGCCGAACCGCGCCATCCCTATACTTGGGGCCTTATCCGCTCCGCGCCCACGCTCGACACGCCCCCTTCGGCGAAGCTGGACGCCATCCCCGGCACAGTCCCCTCGCCCGGCGATCTCCCGCAGGGGTGCCCCTTCCGGCCGCGCTGCCCGGAAGCGCATGAACGCTGTTTCAAGACTCCGCCCGTCATCGAATCCGCCGGGGCCGACGGCGCCCGGGAGGTCTGCTGCTGGCTTGCCGAAGCAAGGTAAGTGTTGCCGAATACGGGTTCAGTCCTATATAGAGTGTTGGCAGATGCGTCACGGAGACGGCGCGTCGCCGAATATGATCATTAAGGAGCTAGCATGACCGATACACGTGATCCCCAGACCGAAAAGGGACAGAACGGCGCCACCGAAGAGAACCTCGCGGAAACCGCGCAGGCCCCTGAAAAAACGCTTGAGGAGCAGTTCCGCGAAGAGATTTGCCCCACTTGCACGGTCAAGGCCGAAGCGGACGAAACCCGGCTGCGCGCCCTCGCGGAGATGGAAAATTTCAAGAAACGCATCCAGCGTGACCATGACGAATACATGCGCTACGCCAGCGAGCCGGTGCTCAAGGATCTCCTGCCCGCGCTGGACAGCCTTGATCTCGCCATTCAATACGGCGGCAGCGACGAAACCTGTAAAAGCCTGCTCACCGGCGTGATCATGACCCGGAAGCTGCTCCTCGACGCGCTCAAGAACCACGGCTTCGACGTTGCCGGGGAAGTGGGCGAGCCCTTCAACCCCGATGTCCATGATGCCGTTTCCTATGAAGAGCGGGATGACATGGAACCCGGCCTGGTCAGCACCCTGCACCAGCGCGGCTACCGCCTGAAAGACCGCCTGTTGCGCCCCGCCAAAGTATCCGTCAGCCGCAAGCCCGCCTGACGATGGCAGCCGAACCGATGACAAAAAGCAGGGCGTCCGCCTCGCTCGGAGGCGCGTTACGCGCCGAGAGCTCGGAGGGCGTCCTGCGCGTCGTTTTCAGCGGCGAGTGGAAACGGGACCTGCTTGGGCCGAACTTTTTTACGGAACGTGACGAAGCGCTGCGTGAAACGGAGAGGCTCCTCAAAGAGGCCCGCAGCGTCGAACTCCTCGGCGAGGCTCTCGGCGAATGGGACAGCGGCGTGCTCGTCGTCACCACCCGGCTCGTCACCCTCGCCAAAGAACACAACATCCCGCTCGATGACGCCCGCCTCCCCGAGGGCATCCGCAACCTGACCAAGCTGGCCCTTGCGGTCCCCCCGAACACCGCCGCGCAGCGTAAGGCCCAAAAGACGACCTTCCTCGAACGGGTCGGCGGCTTTACATTGGCGGTGCCCCGCATGGCACACGACATTTTCGATTTTATCGGCGAACTTGTCCTCAGCGCCGGCAGGCTGTTCCGGGGCCGCTCTTCCTGCACGTCGGGAAACGTCTGGCTCGCCGTTCAGGAAAGCGGCGTGGACGCCCTGCCCATCGTCTCTTTGATCAGCCTGCTCGTGGGCCTGATCCTCGCCTTCGTCGGCGTGATCCAGCTCAAGATGTTCGGCGCGGAAATCTACGTTTCCAGCCTCGTGGCCGTGAGCATGACCCGCATCATGGGCGCGATCATGACCGGCATCATCCTCGCGGGCCGCACCGGCGCCTCCTATGCCGCCGTCATCGGGACCATGCAGGTCAATGAGGAAATCGACGCTCTCACCACGCTCGGCGTGGCCCCTTCCGACTACCTCATCATGCCCCGCGTCCTCGCCCTTACCGCCATGACCCCGCTGCTCGTGCTCTATTCCGACTTCATGGGCATCATGGGCGGCTTCATCGTCGGCGTCGGGATACTCGGCCTTGATCCCATGGAATACTATACATTTACCCAGAAAGGGTTCAACATCAACAACCTCTGGGTGGGCATGGTGCACGGCGCGGTCTACGGTATGCTCATCGCCATAACCGGCTGTTACCAGGGCCTGCGCTGCGGCCGCAATGCCGAAGCAGTCGGCAAGGCGACCACCTCGGCCGTGGTCTATTCCATCGTGGGCATCGTGCTGTCCACGGCTGTCCTCACCATCCTCTGCAATATTTTGAATATATGAATACCTCCACACCCATCATCGAAGCGCGGGACCTTACGGTCGGCTACGGCAGCTACGTCGTGCAGAAGGATCTCAACTTCACAATAAACCGTCAGGACGTATTCATCATCATGGGGCCGAGCGGATGTGGCAAAAGCACGCTCCTGCGCGTCCTCGTGGGCCTGCTCCAGCCTACAAAGGGGCAAGTGCTCTACAGGGGACAGGACTTTTGGGCCGGGACCGAAAGCGAGCGCCAAAAACTTCTCAGCGGCGTGGGCCTGCTCTTCCAGAGCGGCGCTCTGTGGAGCTCCATGACCCTCGCCGAGAATGTGGCCCTGCCCTTGCAGCGCTATACGAAGCTTTCCTCCGCCGAGATCAGGGAACAGACCTCCCTCAAACTCGCGCTCGTCGGCCTTGCCGGATTCGAGGATTATTACCCGTCCGAAATCAGCGGCGGTATGCGCAAACGCGCCGGGCTCGCCCGCGCGCTGGCGATGGACCCCGAAATCGTTTTCTTTGACGAGCCTTCGGCCGGGCTCGACCCGGTCAGCGCCGCCCTGCTGGACGAGCTCATCCTCGAACTCAAGGAGAACATGGGCATGACCGTCGTGGTCGTCACCCACGATCTCGACAGCATCTTTACCATCGGCAACAACAGCGTATTCCTTGATGCGGCGACCCACACCATGATCACGGGCGGCGATCCCCATGTCCTTCGCTGCGATCAGGCGCACCCCGACATCGTCCGTTTCCTGAACCGCGGCAAAACCGACTCCTGCCCCACCTCCTCCAAAGGATACCGCTCATGAGCAAGTCAGCCAACAAAACCCTCATCGGAGCCTTCGTCGTCGGGGCCACAGCCCTCCTGCTGCTCGCTATCGCCGTTTTCGGCTCAGGCAAGCTGTTCCAGACGACAAGCCGTTACGTGCTCTTTTTCGACGGTTCCATCAGCGGGCTTTCCGTAGGCTCTCCGGTCCTGTTCCGCGGCGTCCCGGTGGGGCGCGTCGTCGAAATCCGGCTCACGGGCGACCTTGATAATTTAGTGTTCCAGACGCCGGTGTTCATCGAACTGAACAAAAAGGACGAAGGGCGGTTTTCCGTTTCCGACGGCGACATATCCAAAAAAGAATATCTCGATCGCCTGGTCAGCCACGGCCTGCGGGCAACGCTGGCGACCCAGAGCCTGCTCACCGGCCAGCTCATGATCGAGATGGATTTCTACCCCAGAAGCCAGATCCCTTATCCCATCAGGGAAGTCAAAGAATACGACGACGTGCCCGAGATTCCCACCATCCCGTCGCAATTCGACAACATCCTGCAAACGCTCACGACGCTGCCGTATGACGACATCGCCTCGAATGTCCTGGACATTACGGAAGGCGTCAAAAAAATCCTGAGCAATTCTGGGACGGAACAGCTGATCGGCCACATCGACAAGCTGGTGGTCCAGCTTCAGGATATCGGGACCAACCTCGACAAGACGCTGACGAGCATCCGCGGGCTTGCAGAACCGTATACAAAGCTGGCGCAGGATACGGACAAGCGGCTGTCCGCAGCGCTGGAACAGGCGTCGCATGTCCTGAGCCGCATCGACAACGTAGCCAAAGAGACGGAGATGACTGTCGTTTCCGCCCGTGGCGTGGTCAGCAAAAACAGTACGACCGTCATCGAACTGAATCAGGCCATCCGCGAAATCACCGAAGCGGCCCGGGCCGTTCGCGTGTTCGCCAACACGCTTGAACGCAATCCCGAAGCAGTGCTGCGCGGGAAGGTACGGTAAAGGAACGTATTGGGGAGGGGAGGAGCCCCCTTTCTGGAGAAAGGGGGCTCCTCCCCTCCTCTACCAAAGACTTTCGACTGGTAGGGTATCGGGAAGTTCAAATCGTAGCGGGACCGGGTTGAAAGCGGAGTCCTGTGCGCTTGATTGGGCACAGGACTGTATCCTTAAAAATGACGCGATGGGCCCAAGGACGCGGAAGCGGATTACATCCGTGTGAGATAATTAGGTATACAGGGAAGCGGCACACCACACCAGCAGGAGCGCCATGCTCGCGTTGGCGGCGGTATGGTGGTTCTGGAGGAAACGGCGGAATACGGCTCCAAAAAGCGCCCAAAAACATGTCCCGGCATAGGCGACAGCCGAGAGCACGCCGATGGAAACAGCCAAAGCCATAAAGGAATCGTAGTAAGGAAGCACAAAGGACGAGAAGGCGGTTATCCCATAGAGGATGCCTTTGGGGTTGACGAATTGCAGCAGCATCCCTGAAACGACGCCGTTGACCGGTACAAGGCGGGAATCTTCGTTTCCTGATCCCGACCGCCAGACGCCAAAGGCCATCCAGAGGATATACGCCGCGCCGACGGCACGCATTGTGGGTTCCACGTCGGGCAAAAACCGGAACAGCGCCGCGCCAAACAGCGCACATGCCGTCATGAGCCCCAGAACGCCCAGCAGAACGCCGAAGCAGAAACGGAGCCCCTTCCGGAGCCCGTACGCACTCGCGCTGGAAAGCGCCATAATATTGTTGGGGCCTGGCGTAAAGGACATGATGCACGCGAAGGACAGGAAAGCGGCAATCGACGGCATGGTGGAAGCTCCTTTGAGTTTGTGCGATAGAGCATACGATCTGTGCACTATAATGTCAAACATGGACAGGATAACGCCCTTGGAAAATATCGGCCACATCGTAGCGGAGAACCTCAAACGCCTGCGGGAAGAAAGGAAGCTCAGCCTTGACGCCGTAGCGAAATGTTCCGGAGTGAGCAAAAGCATGCTCGGCCAGATCGAACGCGGCGTGACCAACCCGACCATCTCGACGCTCTGGAAGATCGCGAACGGGCTCAAGATTTCATTTACTTCGCTCATGATGCGTCCGGAAACGGACGTCGAAGTCGTCCCGCGTTCCGCCATAACGCCTTTTGTTGAAACAGACGGAAAATACAGGAATTATCCCGTCTTTCCGTTCGACAGTTCCCGGGGGTTCGAGATGTATGCCATTGAGCTGGACCCCGGCGTCCGGCTTGACGCCGAACCGCACCCCGAGGGGACGCAGGAGTTCATCACTGTTTTTTCCGGCGCGCTGACCGTACTGCTCGACGGCGAACGCTGGGGGATCGCCGATGGCGACTCCATCCGTTTCAAGGCGGATCGGAAACACGCCTATGCCAATGAAGGAAACACGCTGTGCCGCTTGAGCATGGTCATTTGCTACCCATCTTAAAGGAAAAAGGAAGCCATATGAAAAAGCGCGCCCCTTCCCTGCTGCTGGCCCTGCTGGCGCTGGCCGGACTGCTCACCGCTGGCGGCTGTTCCCTCGGCCGCAGCCCACGCCCCGATTTCTACATGCTGTCCTCCCCCGTGGAAAATGTGGTCCAGTCCGGCAAAGAAAAAATCTCCGGGCCACGCGTCGCCATCGGACCCGTGTCCATTCCGGGCTATCTGGACAGGCCCCAGCTCTTCCTGCGCGACGGCAATGACGTCAAAGTCGAGTTGGCCGAGTTCAACCATTGGAGCGAGCCGTTCGGCGAGGGCGTGACCCGGGTGCTCTGCGACGCCGTGTCCGCATCCCTGACCCCCCGCAAAGGGCTGGCCTCTCCCATGCGTTCGCAGCAGCCTTTCCAGTGGCGCATTGCCGTGGATATCGCCCGTTTTGACGGTGCGCCCAACGGCAGCGTCATCCTCGACGCAGGCTGGAGCCTCGTGAACGAGAGCGGCGAAGAGCTCAAGTCGGGACGTTTTGTGCAGCACGCCCCCGCCGGTCCCGACATCCCCTCGATGATACAGGCCCAGAGCGCCCTTCTCGCCCAGTTCGGCGCGGTTCTTGGGCAGATGATCCCGTAGGGAAAATGTGGGGGAGGGGACCTTTCTGGAGAAAGGTCCCTCCTCCCCTCCCCCCCCTCCGCCTCCCAAGACTTTCGTAAGGGTCGATGAAGGGTGGAAGTGGTTTGAAGGGCAAGCTGTTGGCGCACGTCCCCCGGTTCCGCGCCCCCAAAATTTAACTTTGCACGGCATTTGATTGGTACAAGGTTACAGTAATTGATTTCGTTGAGCCTTTTGAAGGCATTTGTTGGCAAGCCCAACGACGAAAAGGTTTCCTCAGTATTTATCTTGGATTACATGGAATAGAATATCAATCGGTTACTGCGATACAGCCTTGTTTTTTGATGCGAAGGGACTCCCTCCGGGGTCCCTCCCCACCAGTCAAAATTGTTGCGGGAGGGGGTTCGGGGAGGGGGCTTTCTCCAATATTCCAAACCGCAGGGACGGCCCTGCGGCTGCTTACGAACCGGGGACGGCCTCGACAACATGGCGAGGTAATGTATGCACTGGTTTCTGCTTGTTTTGGCCGGATTGCTCGAGGTAGGCTGGGCCATCGGCTTAAAGAGTTCCCACGGGTTCACGCGGTTCTGGCCTTCGGTGGCGACGCTTGTCCTCATGGCCCTGAGCTTTTTCCTGCTGGCCTCGGCCCTGAAACACCTTCCCATCGGCACCGCCTACGCGGTCTGGACGGGCATCGGGGCTGTGGGCACGGCGCTGCTCGGCATCGTCCTTTTCGGCGAATCGGCATCCCCGGCGCGCCTTCTGTGCATCGGGCTGATCCTTGCGGGCATCGCCGGGCTGAAACTGCTTTCCGATGCATAACGGCATATTGTGAATGAACAAGGGTGAAACGGTATGGCACGCATTCTGATCATCGACGACGAGGAACCCATCCGGTTCTCGCTCCGGGGCATTTTGGAGGACGAAGGGTACGAAGTGCTTGAGGCCGCCACCGCCGAGGAAGGGCTTGAGGTCGCCGACGCGGAACGTCCGGATCTCGTTTTCCTCGACATCTGGCTGCCCGGCATGGACGGCCTCACCGCGCAGGCGCGCCTCAAGGGGAACCATCCCGATCTGCCCGTCGTGATGATCTCGGGGCACGGAACCATCGAGACCGCCGTAAGCGCCATCCAGCAAGGGGCCTACGATTTCATCGAAAAGCCCCTTTCTCTGGAAAAGGTCGTCATCGTCGCGGCCCGCGCCCTTGAAGCGGGCTCCCTGCGCCGGGAAAATCAGGTGCTCCGTACCGTTTTGCCCGAACAGGACGAACTCATCGGCCAGTCCCCGGTCATGCTCAAATTCCAGGAACTGCTGGCCCGCGTCGCCCCCACGGACGTGTGGGTACTGCTCACCGGGGAAAACGGCACGGGCAAGGAACTCGCCGCCCGCGCCCTGCACGCCGGGAGCCGGCGCGCCGATGCGCCCATGATTGCGGTGAACTGCGCCGCCATTCCCGAGGAGCTCATCGAAAGCGAGTTGTTCGGGCATGAAAAGGGCGCGTTCACCAGCGCGGATCAGGCCCGGGCCGGACGCTTCGAAATGGCGAACAACGGCACGCTGTTCCTCGACGAAATCGGGGACATGAGCCTGAAGACGCAGGCCAAGATCCTCCGCATCCTTCAAGAGCAGTCCTTCGAGCGCGTGGGCGGCACGCGGACCATCAAGGTGGATGTGCGGGTCATCGCCGCGACGAACAAAAACCTTGAGGAGGCCATTGCCGCCGGGACGTTCCGCGAAGACCTGTACTACCGGCTCCGCGTGGTCCCGCTGCCCCTGCCCCCCCTGCGCGAGCGCGGGGGAGACCTCGATCTGTTGCTGGCGGCCTTCACGGAACGCCTGTGCCGCGTGCACGCCTGCAAAGCGCCCGTCTACGCGCCGGAAACGATGGAACGCCTCCGCCGTTACCCGTGGCCCGGCAACGTGCGCGAACTGCGCAATTTCGCGGAGCGCATGGTGATCCTCTTTGGGGGCAAGACTGTCCTCCCCGTGGATCTCCCGCCGGAAATGACCCCGCAGGGCAAGCCGGAGCCGTCTGCCGAGGCCGCTTCCGCCGCCTGCGAACCCGCATTCCTGCCGCAATCCGCGGTGCTGGGCCCGGATCTTGATTTCAAGAAGGCCCGGGCCGTGTTCGAGGCCCGCTATCTTGAGGCGAAGCTCCACGAATGCGGCGGCAACATCACAAGGCTCGCCGAGACCATCGGCCTTGAGCGCAGCTACCTGCACCGCAAGTTGAAAGGATACGGGATTTCTTCGGAGTAGCGCCCCCGTTGCCCACGTTTCGGCAATGAGGAAAAAAGGCTCCACCGGAGCCTACAAACACAAAAGCCTTAGGAAAGAACAGGACGGGGTTTAAGGCGGGGAGAGAAAAGCCCTTTCTCTGGGAGTTTTTCTCTCCCTTCCCCAATGCCTCTTCCCAAAGGAGCGTTTACAATGGAATTGCGTTTTCAGGCCGGAGGGCCGGAAAGTTGGTCGGCGGACGCGGTGATCGTGTTCCTGTCGGAAGACGAGAAACTGGAAAAAGCCTACCCCGAATTGCTGGACGCCGCGCCGTGGATGTCCATCGCGCCGGGGATGCGCGACTTCCACGGGAAAAAAGGCGAAATGGGCCTCCTCTACGGCCCGCCCGCACACCCTCTGTCCCGCGCCGTCGTGGTCGGCCTCGGCAAACTCGACGCGCTGACGTATGCGGAAACGCTTGAGGAGATCCGCAAGGGCGCCGGGGCCGCAGCCGTCCGCTGCCGCGAACTTGGCGTGGACACGCTCGCCCTCCCCGTTTCCGGTCTGGCCCGCTTCAACGCCGATGTCGAGCGTACCATTGAAGAAATCGTCTGCGCCGCCATGCTCGGCCTGTGGCGCAACAAGGCGTTCAAGTCCAAAGAGCCCGAAGACGCCGATCCGCGCTGGCTGGCCCTCCTGTTCTGCGACGCCAACGTGCCGGACTTCCCCCGCCTTGCCGCCCGGCGCGGCGAGACCCATGCCGAAGCCGTCATCCTCGCACGCAACCTCGCCAACACCCCGGCCAACAGCCTCACGCCGGAAGACATGGCGGAAGAAGCCCGCAAGCTCGCCCGACGCCACGACATGAACTGCGAAGTACTCGAACGCGAGGACATCGTTTCCCTCGGCATGGGCGCGTTCGCCGCCGTCGCCGCCGGTTCCGCCAACGATCCGCGCCTGATCATCCTTGAGCACGCCCCCGCCGGGCACGCCGACGAAGCTCCGCTCATCGTGGTGGGCAAGGGCATCACCTTCGACAGCGGCGGGATCTCCATCAAGCCCGCCGCCGGGATGTGGGAAATGAAGGGCGACATGGGCGGCGCGGCCGCGGTCATGGGCCTGTTCGAAGCCCTCGGCCAGCTCGAAACGCCCCGCCGCGTCATCGGCCTGATGGCTTGCGCCGAGAACATGCCCGACGCCCGCGCGACCCGGCCCGGCGACGTGGTTAAGACCCTCAGCGGCAAGACCGTGGAGATCGTCAACACCGACGCCGAGGGGCGCCTTGTGCTTTGCGACGCCCTGACCTACGCGCAGCGGCGCTGGAACCCTTCCATGATCGTGGACGTGGCGACCCTCACGGGCGCGTGCGTCGTGGCCCTCGGCGACGACGTGGCGGGCCTGTTCTGCCAGGACGCCACCCTTGCCCAGCGCATCAAGGACTTCGGCGACATCGTGGGCGAACCCTACTGGCCCCTGCCCCTCTGGGACCGCTATTTTGAACTGCTCAAGAGCGAAACCGCCGACTTCGCCAATGCCGGGGCGCGGGCGGGCGGGGCGAGCAGCGCCGCCGTGTTCCTCAAGCAGTTCATCACGTTCGACGGAAGCTGGGCGCATCTCGACATCGCCGGGCCCGGATTCGTCACCCGCAAAATCCCCAACTGTCCCGCGGGCGGCACCGGTTTCGCCGTCCGCACGCTGATCGAGTTGGCGGAGAACAAGTAAATTGCATTGAAAAGGGGCGGGGAAACCTTTCTGAAGGAAAGTTTCCCCGCCCCCAACCCCTCCCCCCGTTCCCAAGCGTCCGTAAGGGGGATGAGGGCAAGGCAGCGCCTTTCCCGGCGCTGTTTTCCTTTACAAGGAGCGAAGCAATGGGAATGAAAGACAGGTTCCGCGCAGATCGGGACTTCATTGACGGCGTTCTGAACGACGCCGACGACATGGTGGTTGCCCTGAACGACGGCGACGGGGCCCCGTATGCCTTCCCGGTGAATTTTGTCCTGCTGGGCGACGCGCTGTACATCCACACCGCGTTCACCGGAAAGAAAATGGACTTGATCCGCAAGAACCCGCGCGTGGGGTTCTCCGCCTATGCGGATGTCCGCATCATCCGCGAGAAAGCCACAACCACGTTCCGCAGCGTTTGCGGGACCGGGACGGCGATTATCGTCGAGGACAAGGAGGAAAAACGCACCGCGCTCGATGCCATCACCGTGCGCTACAAATCCTTGTGCCCGCGCCCCGCCCCCGATTCCATGATCAACCGGGTCGCCATCATCCGCATCGACATCGACTCGCTCATGGGGAAATACGCCCCCGGCGAAGAGGAAGCGCTCAAAGCATGAACCCTTCGCCAGCGCATCAGACCTTGCCCCTCGTCACGGAGCGCCTGCGGGTCCGTCTCTGGACAGAGGCGGATCGCGCCGCTTTCCGCCGTATGAACGCCGATCCCCGCGTCATGAAGTTCTTCCCGTCCACACTCTCCGAAGCCGAAAGCGACGCACTTCTGGCCCGAATTCAGGCACATCAGGCGGAGCACGGCTTTACACTCTGGGCCGTGGAAGACAAAGCCACCGGAAATCTCGCCGGGCTCACCGGGCTTGCGCGGGTGGCCTTTGACGCGCCGTTCACGCCCTGCGTGGAAATCGGCTGGCGGTTCCTGCCCGAATACTGGGGCACGGGCTACGCCCTCGAAGCCGCCCGCAGCGTGATGGGCTACGCCTTCAAGTTTCTGGAACTCCCCGAGGTCGTCGCCTTCACCACGGAAAGCAACCTGCCGTCACAGGGCCTCATGCGGCGGCTCGGGATGCTCCACAATCCCGCCGAGGATTTCGATCATCCCGCCCTGCCCCCGGATCACCCGCTCCATCGCCATGTACTCTACAGGATGCTGAAAGACTTCTGGGAATGACAACGTACGGAGCAGAATTCTTGCCCTGAGGCATCGCTTCCAGGCAGCTCCCTCCGTCCCCATCCCCTCCAACCTTTCCGGCAGCAAGGGGAACGCACGGCAAGAGTCCCCCCAACGCATAACCATTTCCTTACAACGCTTGCGCTCCTGCTCTGCAATCTGCCGATTTTCCGTGTAATCCCCTTTAGCCTGACAAAAGTCAATCAGCTGGGCCTGCATATCCCCGCCTAATGCTTTAACGGCACAGGCAGAAATCACGCCTTCTGGCGCACCGCCGATGGTGTACATCACATCGTAAGGATTATCCTGCCAGCAGGTCAGCACGCTGGCGGCGACATCGCCATCCGGCAGAGCGAAAACCTTCACGCCCAGCTGTGTTGCTTCTTCAATCGCGGCACTCAGGCGCGGTTTATCCAGCGTAACCATGCGCAGCTTGTCCAGCGGTTTGCCTAACGCTTTCGCCACGTTGCGCAGGTTGTCCACCAGGGGCAAAGACAGATCAATCGCGCCCGCCGCCAGCCGATTAACAACCAGTTTTTTCATATACATATCGGGAGCGTGTAGCAGGCTGCCTCGTGGGGCGAAGGCCATGACTGCCAGCGCATTGCTCTGTCCCATCGCCACCATCCGCGTACCTTCAATGGGATCAACCGCGATATCGACTTCTGGCCCATCGCCTTTGCCCACCTCTTCGCCAATCCACAGCATCGGCGCATGGTCAATCTCTCCCTCGCCGATAACCACTCGCCCACGAAAAGCGACGTCGTTTAATGCCTGGCGCATCGCGGTGACCGCCAGGCCATCAATTTTATTTTTGTCGCCACATCCGATTTGCGGCCAGG
>OGRO01000430.1_pt1 | contig 40844 bp, 35 predicted proteins | sample 1553451 | NCBI WGS metagenome assembly OGRO01 (sample SAMEA2580021, study PRJEB22360) | human gut metagenome | reverse complement strand
TTATCACAAATCGATAATTTTTATAAAAAAATCTTTTTTCCAACTGTATTTTAATACATGGATTTTGCTGGATATATTTAAAATCACAAAAAGACGGTTACAGCGGTAAACTGTAACCGTCCCATATCATAGGTATATATTCAAAAATTTCTATATGAAATTTTCTAAACTAGTAAAATATTATACATTATAAAAAAATCTTTATTCTAAAGACCTTTCACAAGGTAGATTTTTTTGAAATACATGTACGGAAATTATATTTATCCAGAATTTTAAATGTATATAATTTCCTATGCATTATAAACTAATGCATTATAAACTAAAGCTTCTTCTTCGCCTTTTAATACACGAAGCCCGCCTTCTGCTAAAGCACTCATTTCATCTTCACCAGGATAAGCTATAACTTTTGCTATAAATTTAACTCTGTCTTCTATCATTTCTCTTACCATTGCAGAATATGCTATTCCACCTGTTAAGATTATTGCATCTATCTCACCTTTTAATACAGTTGCATATGACCCGATTTCTTTGCAGATTTGATAAATCATAGCTTCATGAACAAGTTTTGCTTTTTCATCGCCATCATTTATTCTTGCTTCAACATCTCTTATATCATTAGTTCCAAGATAAGCAACTACTCCACCTTGGCCTTTGATTCTCTTAGCAATTTGGTCTTTTGTCATGTCATTTCCATAACAAGCTTTAAATAATGCTCCAACAGGAAGTCCTCCACTTCTTTCTGGTGAGAATGGACCTTCTCCATCTAATCCATTAGTATTATCGATTACTCTTCCTTTTTTATGAGCACCAACAGTAACTCCTCCACCCATATGTACTATTAAGAAGTTACAATCTTCGTATTTTTTACCCATATCTTGTGCAGCTCTTCTTCCTATAGCTTTTTGGTTTAAAGCATGGAAAATACTTTTTCTAGGCATTTCAGGCACACCTGATAATCTAGCTACATCTTCCATTTCATCAACAACAACTGGGTCAACTATAAATGAAGGTATTTTTAATTCATCACCCATTTGTCTTGCTATTATACCACCAAGATTTGAAGCATGTTCCCCAGACACACCAATTGTTAAGTCTTTTACCATAGCATCATTTACTGCATATGTTCCACCTTTTATAGGTTTTAAAAGTCCACCTCTACCAACGATTGCATCTAAATCACTTAAATTTATTCCGGCTTCTTTTAGCACACTCTCAATTATATCTTTTCTAAAATCTAGTTGATCTGCTATTTTTTCAAACTTATCGATTTCTTCAGAAGAATGTCTAAGTGTTTTTTCTAAAATTTCTTCTTCATTTTCATAAACAGCTATCTTTGTAGAAGTTGAACCTGGATTTATAGCTAAAACTTTAAATAATTTTTCCATATTAATCCCCCTATTCCCTATAATTTTACTTTTCCGTAATTAAAGTTTTTATTATAGATACTATTTTTTATTTTCTTTATAAATAACGTTTATATTTAGCTAATAATTAATCATTTTTTGATGCTGCTAGTACTCCTAATGCAATTGAATTTAATTTTGTAACATCACTATCCGCTCTTGAAGTTAAAACGATAGGAGCTTTTGCACCTAATACTAATCCTGCACTTTCCGCTTTTGCAAAGAAAGTCATAGATTTATAGAATATATTTCCTGCTTCAATATCTGGAACAAGTAGTACATCTGCTTTTCCTGCTACTGGATGGTCAATTCCTTTATGTTTGGCTGCTTCTTCACTAACAGCATTATCTAATGCAAATGGACCGCCAACTATACAGTTTTTAATTTCTCCCCTTTTATACATTTCTTCTAATTCTTTTGCATCTACTGTATCTGGCATTTTAGGGTTAACCTTTTCCTTAGCACAAAGAACAGCTACTTTTGGTTCTTCTATATCTAATGCTCTCGCTAATCTTACAGCATTTTCAATTATTTGTTTTTTAGTATTTAAATCTGGATCTATATTCATTGCCGCATCTGTTATAAAGAATAATCTGTTATACCCTTCAACCGCAAATACGCCAGTATGACTTAATACATTCCCTGTTCTAAGACCTATTTCCTTATTTAAAACAGCTTTAAGAACAATTGATGTATCTACTAAACCTTTCATAACTATATCCGCTTTTTTGCTAGAAACAAGTTCTACTGCTTTTAAAGATGCCTCGCTTAAATCTTTTATATCTATTAATTCATAATTATTTAAATCTATATTTAACTTTTCTGCTATCTCTTTTGTTTTATCTATATCCCCTACTAAAATTGCTTCTATTATTCCTTCTTTTCTTGCATTTTCTACTGCTAATAAAACTTCTTTATCTTGGCAACATGCAACAGATACTGTTTTTGGACCTCTTTTTTTAGCCAAATTTATAACATCTTGAATTTTCATAAGTTCACTCCTTTTGCCCTATGGTATTGTTTATATGTAGATTAATTTATTGTGATATTGTAGTTTAAATTGTTCTTAGTTTAAAATTTTAATCGAATTAAAATCATTTTCTATTTGAAGCTATATCTTGAATTGTTTTAGTTTTGAATTAAAAATTATTTTCTTAAGTTAATTATATAATTATTTTTATATGAACAGATAATATGTATTTTTTATCTTTAGATATAAGAAATTTTTATAACATATTCTTTTTATTTAATAATGTTATTTTACTTGAATAAGTAATGACTTTAACTTATATTGCTATTATTTTTTAATTAATTTGACAAAAAAATAAAGCCAGAAATCTATTCTGACCCAAAAATTTATAATTTAATCCCTCACATCATTATTTTCTGCAAACTCTTTATATATGTTTACAAATTCTTCTGCTATAGGAGATAAAGCTTCATCTTTTCTTTTAATGTAACCGCAGTCTAAAGTAATTTTTTTAGATAATGGAATTAACACAGTGCCATCATCTAGCTCTATTTTTTTCTTTATAGGTGTTCCTCTTAAAGAGAAATACACACCATCTGTTTTATGCAAAAAATAAGAAAGCATCTCGTGGTCCTGTACAGTTATAAAATGATTGAAATTATCATAATCTAACTCATTACCAATCCACATGGATATGTAACTTCTGTCTACATACTCATTAGTTAACAATAAATATTTTTTTAAATCATCAAATAAGTTTTGATTTCTATTTTTTATGCATAATATCTTATATTCATTTAATTGACTTTTATCATTAATCATAATATCTAATATTAAATGAGTTTTCCCACATCCAGATTTACCAGAAATTAAGGTTATATCATTATCAAATATATTTTGTAGTATTTCTTTCTTTTCTTCGTCACGGTACAATAATTCATCGTTAATTTTTACACTGCCCCTTTTCATGTTATATTCTTTCATGTATTCTTTAGGTGATAAAACCTGTAGTGTATCAACCGCAATACCCAAGTATTCTTTTGCAATAAGAGGATATTCTTTTCTTAAAAGATTAGCAATTCTATCAATATTATATATTTCAAGTATAATATTGTTTGATGAGCATAAATCATTTAATTCCTTAAACTCTTCAATTTTTAGATTTGAAGATGTATAGAATTCTATTATTTTAGCTTTTTCTATTTTGCATTCCTTTATTTTATTTATACATTTATTAACATCACCTTTTATTTTTTGGAAAATACCATCTTCTTGAGTTGTATATTCAACAAGTGTATAACAATCATCCTTCAGAAAAAATGTATCAGGAGTTCCTGGTGTAGTTTTATCCGATTCATCATGTGAACCCAATGGGTGTATTCTATATCCCATTTCATCTAATATCTGATTACACATATTTTGAAATCTTCCACCCTCTAATTTACCAATTTTCTTTATTTCAATTTTTAAATCATTATTATCTTCCATCTTAACACTTCCTTCTACTAAAAAACGCCACTACAAAAACTTCTAAACAAAGCCTGTACTAGCGCCTCTTTCTTTAAAACAATTAACTCGTGTCACTTTATGACACTTGTGACACTTAATATTAGTACCCCCCCTATATTCAAGTGACGTAAGTGACGCAAAGATTATTTTTTATTTATTTCATATGACTTTTTAATAAACGGAATTATTTTATCAATGTCATCTATTTTATATAAATCCAAGCAATAATCACCATTTCCATGATGTCCAATATTTGATATATCGGAAAGTATATTTAAAGGATCTTCAAGATTACCTTTTTTTACATTAACAAATACAGTTATATGATTTTTGTAAAATTCCACATCGGCAATATTTCTTCTACCTTTAAATGCTATGTATATTTTTTTAACATCTATATCTATATCTCCTAAATCCAATATTTCTTCCTTTAATTTATCATATATTTCATTTATTTTTTCTACTTTAAATACATTTTTATGATCATCTTCTGTATATACTTTGATTTCTTCATTAGAACTTGTGTTAGTATTTAATTCTTTGAATATTTCATTATTAAATTTTTCTTTTGAAGTTCTTTCTATCTTCTCAATATCTATTATATCATCTTCATATTTTGTAACTTTATACAAATCAAAAGGTATATTTTGATAATCAGAAGAATAAATTTGATATTTATTATAATATGGCGAAAAGAATACTACTTTTGATTGAGAAATATCTATATCATTTACATTGTAATTTGTGTGTTTTATTTCATTATATTTTAAAATAAAATCAGCTTTTCTATCTCTTAATAATTTTAAATATGTTAGTCCTTGATCAACTATGCTTTTATTTTCTACTTTCTTATCTTCAATTATTATAAAAGATTTTGTTTCTTTATTAAATGCTAATGAATCTATTCTAAAATCTCCAACAGGAAATTCAGTACACACAAATTCATATTCTTCACCCAAAATATCTGGAATATGTTTTTCAACAAATGTTTGAATATCCTTTTCTAATTTAAATTCAGATTGTTTCAATAATTTATCATTTTTAATTAACATATAAACATCCTCCTATTTTAAATGTTCTAAAACACCATTATCTAAATCATTAATACTATATAATGTTGGTAATTCATTGAACGTTTCCTCTAAATTCTTTCTTGCACTCTTCCAACCAAGTCCATCGGTAAACCATATAAATGTTACACCATCAACCTTTTTAGATTCTTCAGCTAACATTTTATAACTTCTAGCTGTTTCATTTAATTTTGAACCACCAGAGGCATAGAAGTTTGTTTCAATAACATATACTTGATTATCTGTTTTAATAACAAAATCAAATCTTTTAGTTGAAGTATTATTACCAGACATTTCAGATAAATCTAAATTCCATTTTTTCTCTATATCTGATAAATACATTTCTTTAAAATAATTTTCATTTTTCTTGTATCCAGCTTTGATAATAAAGCTTTCTACTAAATCCTCCATCAAATGTCCACCACGATTTTTCCTACCATTTGAATCTAATCCTACTTCCACACCTAATAAATAATCATATAAGTTATTAATAATATGTTTTTGTAGTAATTCAAATAAACCAGTTTCTCTCATGAATTTAATATAATCCCCTATTGAATAAACCATCTTATTGAACTTAAATAAATATTCATTTGTACTATCTTTTATAAATATTTCATTAGATCTTACAGCAAGTAACATTGGTATTACTTCTAATGTTTCAGGGTATTTTAAAATTATATTTTCAAATTCTTTTTCAATATCATTACTTCCAATTAGTGAATTTAGTATATTTAATTCAACTTTGTATTTTTCAGCTGACTTATATATTTTTTCAAAATCAACATAATAACTATAATTTGAAATACTTGATTTAAAATTATCTAACCATTTATTAAAATCTCTATTCATTTTCTTTATCTTCCTTTCTTTTTATCGTTATATCTAAATATTCTTTTTCTAAATCTATACCTATATATTTTCTTTTTAATTTATTAGCCACAATTCCAGTTGTCCCACTGCCATTAAATGGGTCTAGAATTAAATCTCCTTCATCTGTTGAAGCTAAAATTAGTTTTTCTAGTATAGCCATTGGTTTTTGCGTTGGATGTTTTCCACACTTCTTTTCACTTGGTCTTGTAAGAGAAGATTCCCAAACATCCTTCGCTTGTTTGCCACCATTTAATTCTTTCATTAACTGATAATTAAATTTATGTTTTGCTTTCTTTATATCTTTTTTAGCCCACAAAATTGTTTCAGTAGAATGAACGAAATATCTACAACTAATATTAGGTGGTGGATTCAATTTTCTCCATGTTATATTATTTATAATTTTAAATCCCTCTTGTTCAAGAGCCATACCGATTGAATAAATATTATGAAGTGTTCCACTTATCCATATTGTACCTTCATCTTTTAAAACATCATAACATAGTTTTATCCATTCTCGATTAAACTGATGCTTTTCTTCAATACCAATTTTTTTATCCCATTCACCTTTATTCACTGAAACCATTTTTCCACCACTACATGATATACCATCACCTGATAAAAAATATGGTGGATCTGCAAATATCATATCTACAGTATGTTTCTTTATCTTTTTTAATTCTTCAAATGAGTCGCCTAAAATTAATTTAAAATCTTTTTTATTATAATAGTATTTCTTTTTATTCATTAATTTTAAACCTCCCATCTTATATAATTAATTATTAAAACTTTCTGTATTCTTATAATTAGTTATTATAACTTCTTCAACTTTGCCTCTGTTTTTTGAGCTAGCGCCAATGTTTCTTTGGGCTTCTACATAGTTGAAATTAAAGTCCTTATATAATTCCTTAATAAGTTTTGTATTGTAATTGGATAACATTACATAACAACCTCTTTTATCTAAATCTTTAAATACTTCTGCTAATCTTTTTTGTTCTTCTTTTCCAAATCCATTTTCAGTATAGCTATTAAATGTAGAAGTGTCAGAATCATATGGTGGATCGAAATAGATAAAGTCTCCCTTTTTAGCATTCTTTACTGCTTCTTCAAAATCAGTTGATAATAGTTTTATATCATTAAAATTTAACAAACAATGAATTATTCCTAAATTTGGTCCATCATATGTATTTACTTTATTTTTTTTGCCAGATGGTACATTAAATTCATTTTTACTATTAACTCTATATAGTCCATTAAAACAAGCTTTATTTAAATAAATTGTTCTAGCTGCTCTTTTATAGTCAGCTAATTTATTAAACTTCTTTTTATCTCTATCTAAATCTCTTATTTCATAATAATAATCTTCTGAATGTTTAGTTTCATGTTTATTTAATTCACTACACATATTAGCAAATTTATTTTCATCTTTAATACATTCATAAACATTCATTAGTTCTGTATTATAGTCATTAATAACAGCCTTTTTTGGTTGAAGTTCATATAACATAGCTCCACCACCAACAAATGGCTCATAATATGTTTTAAAATCTTCTGGAACAAGATTTATCAATTTATCAATAATTGATCTTTTACCTCCTGCCCACTTAACAAATGGTTTTGCTTTTAACATATCCTATTACCTCCTGAATTATAAATCTTTTGGTAGCTTTTGATAGTCATATTTTTCTTCTACCATTTCTAATTGATCAAATGCAGATTGAACATCATCAATTGCTTTATCAATTGTATATAAGCTATCTTTATTCTCTTTCATTATTTTCATATGCTCTATTGTCATAAACATTTTTTGTCTTGCTTTTCTTGTGACATTTCTCTTTTGATGATCAAACTCTAATAAGTCTAGTTCAGATTTTTTATATTCATCAATTAAATTTTTTAAATCCTTTGTGGATTTATTTTTATATTTATCAATTCCATATATAGAAAATGAAACACCATATCCAGATTCTTTTAACATTAAATCCAGAGATAAATCTAACTCTTCAGCTATCCTTTTTAATATATCTATATCAGGTTTTTTAATTTTTCCATTAATTGTATCATTATATGTACTTTGACTCATTCCAATCATTTTAGCTAATTCTCTTTGAGAATAACCTTTCAGTTTTCTTGCATTTTCAACCATCTCTTTAAAATCAGATATAGCCATAATCACACCTCTTCCAAGAGTCTTATATCCTCTCCTATAAACCATTTTACCATTAAAAAAAATTATTGTAAATAAAAAGAACGAAATTTTCGTTCAAAAGTATTGACTTAAACTTTTTTGAGTGTTATATTTGTATTGAACGATGTTATCGTTCATAGAAAGGAGATGATAAATTACAACTTAGTAGTTGCGGAAATCACCGATATGCCGAACTTATAAAATGCAAGGTCGAAATGATAACCCTATTGGCACGGGAGTTACGAAATAACTAAAATTTCGAATATATGGGAGAACCCAGGGATAACTCTACTCTATTTTAAAAGAAAGGAGGTAATGAAATGGGAAACTTTAAAGTATATAGAGCTTTTGATGAATTTCTAAAAGATCCAAATATATCTTTAAGAGCTAAAGGATTCTTAACAATGGTATTAACTAATAATATTACTACTGGATTTGAAGTAGAAAAATATTGTTCTGATTCTAAAGAAGATATTAAAGATGCTTTATTAGAATTAAGAATTGCTAAGTATATAAGATATAACTCAGAAACAAATATGTTAGAAGCAAATGCTGTTCCATACGATAAATGGAATGAAGAAGAATACGAATTATAAGAAAGGATGTGATAATGTATGACAGCAAGTGAAACATTAAAATTAATAGCAAAACAATGGTGCAATTTAGGTGATTTAATGAAACTAGCAGGTGTTGGTAGAAATAATGCATTAGTTATTAAAAGCACTATAAAGAAAAAACTAGAAAGTGAAAATTATTATGTTCCAAATAATGCAGTACCAATGCAAGAAGTTGTTAAATACTTAAATATAGATATTCCATACTTAGAAGCTAGGGCAAATACTATAAATGAGGCATAAAGATATGAAGGCTTTTGAAGAACTAGAAGAAACCACAAAAAAAGACATCATAATCGATGGGATAATGAGGTCTAAAGGTGTGTACTTATTAGTATCTAAACCTAAAGTTGGTAAGTCCTTATTTGCATTACAGCTTGCCAACTCTATTGCCAACAAAAAAGCATTTTTAGGTCATGAGATTCTAAAGCCTTCACCTGTCTTATATATTACTACAGAATTGTCAGATAGTCAATTAAAGGACAGGTGTAACCTACTAGGAATAAGTTTTGAAAAGAATAAATTCTTTGTAATAGATAGAGATGAAAAGCAAAGTATTAACTTTATGGATATTGAATATCAAGTAAAAGAATTTGCAGAAGAATTAAATGGAAGAATACTAATTCTAGATATGTTAAAAGATATTGATTTCAATATTTCTTATGATATTAATAGTTATCAAGATATATCTCAAAAACTTATGCCTAAGATTAGAAGCTATGCTGATAAGTATAATTTAACGATACTATTTGTTCATCATTTGAACAAGTTAGGTAAAACACTAGGCTCAACTGGATTTGATGCCGTAGTAGATGGAATAATTAGATTAAGTAAAAACAATTTTGATGATAATACAATCAAAATGGAAATTATAAATAGAGATTTCCCTGATGAAGAAGAATATCTTCATAAAGATAAGAATCAAGTTTTCTCAATAGCAAAGGACAATGCTTTAGAAATAGCTAATCCTGTAATAGTAGCTTTTGTTAAATATGCTATTAGAGAAAAGAAATTTGATTTTACGATTAGTGAAATCATAAATAAAGCAAATCTGATGTGTACTCCTACTCAGTTAGGTAAGCTATTAAACACTCAAAAAGATTTGCTTGAACAAGAAGGTCTTCATATAAGTAAATATAGAACTACCGAAGGTAGAATGTATCATATTGATTATGAAGAGCCTTCTTTAGAAAATGAATAAACGTGGCACGTTTTGTTTCGAAGAAATGAAAGTGGCGATAGTGAATCATTTTCTTGTTTTAGAGAATTGATAAATTCGATAAAACACTTGTTACACAAGTGGAGCCTTTGAATTTATTTCATTGGCTTCTGACTTTGTAACAAGCATAAGGGATTTTTAAGGATCACCTTAAACTCACGGGCTGTGCCCTAGTGAGATATGGCACACTTATAAATAAGAATGCCAATATTTACGAAAGGAGTACAAAATGAATGTAGATTATCAAGTGCTCACTTTTAAAAATCAAATAAAACCTAAAGATATTGGTGGACTTGGAGTCGAATTAAACGATAGAAAAGGTTCTGGAAATTATGACAAAGAAAGAACTCAATTTAATATAGAATATATTGGATTCGATGGTCATCCTACTCTATCTAGTAAAGTATACGAAACAATCTATACTAATAATATTCATTTTAATAAAGGTGATAATACGAATATATTAAATGGTTGTGTTGTAACATCTGGTCCAGATTTTTTTAGAAAACTAGGATTACCTATGAAAGACACAGGAAGAGTTCATGTAGAAGGTAAACATATTGGAGAGCCTATCTTCTGTCCTGATATCAAATCTAAAGAAGATATACCTGAACCAGTATTAGAATACTTCAATGAATCATATCAATTTTTGTCGAATATTGTCGGTAAAGAAAATGTAGTTTATGCAGGAGTACATTTTGATGAAGATACTCCACATATGCACTTCTACTTTTTACCAGTAGTAGATCATGTAAGAAGAAAAGTATTCGAAACAGATGAATCTGGTAAAAGATTAACTAAACAAATATATACTAAAAACAATACAATCAAAAATGTTCCTATTCAAAAACTAAACGAAAAAGGAAAACCTATATATGAAATTGAATATGGAAAGTTTCTAAATACAGATGAGTTTTGGAAACAACTCGGAGGTAAAGCATCATTTGCTAGACTTCAAGATCAATATAATGAATATATAACATCTAAAGGTTTTGAATTAGATAGAGGCGAAATTGGTGCTAATAAACATCACCAAGATAAAGCTGAGCACAATATTAAAGTATTAGAAGATAAAATAGATAAATTAAATAAAGAACTTGAAATAACTAAGTCCATAAATGAGATTGAATTAAAAACTAAAGATGAAATTAAGAATCTAGATGAAGATACAGTTTTAAATCCATCTAAAGACTTTTTAAAGCGATATAAAGACAAAGATGTAGAGAAACTTATAGATTATAGTAAAGAGATTAAAAAAGAAAATTTAGCTACTAAAAAAGAGTCTGATAAGAAGTCTATAGAAATAGAAAAACTTGAAAACCAAATTAAACAATTTAAATCTGGTAAAACTTATAAAGATAAAGATCAAGTTATAGCTAAACAAGAAAAAATCATTAATGAACAAAAAGGTATAATTGAGAATCTTAATAATGAAATAAAACAATTAAAAGAAAAGATTGAAAGATTAACTAATATTATATGGACTAAATTAAATGATGCTTATTTAGCTGTTGCACACCTACTAGGATTTAAAAATGTTAATAAAGATAATGTTAATCACGATATTATGGAGTATAGAGTTCAAGAAGTTAATAGAAAACACGAACCAAAGCACGAAAAATCAACAAAGAATAAATCTGATGATTACGAATTATAATATAGTTGTGATAAAATATATATAACGTTGATTTTACGGGCATTAAGATAAGGAGGTAATAATATTAAATGTCTGTAAGAAAACTACCTGACAATAAGGTAACTAAAGATGGAAGAGCATATGCATTTTATATAAATGAATATGGTTTAGATGGTAAAAGACATCAACATCAATCTAAAGCTTATATGACTTACGAAGAAGCCGTACAAGCTGAAAAAGATTATATTAATAAATATAAAGATATCGAAATAAATCCTCATATTACTTTCTATCAAGCATATCAAAAAGTATATGATTATAAGAAAGATAAGATTAGACCTACTACTCTTAAAACTTATAGAGATAGAATAGTATTTATGAAATTATTTTGGGATGTAGAGTTAGTCGATTTAGATAGTGATTTATATCAACGTTGGAGAAACCAATTAAATAAAACTAATTTATCCGATAGATATAAAACGGATATACAAAAGTTAATTAAAACAATATGTAATTTTGCTGAGAAACAATGGGATTTCAATTTAAGAAAGTTTTATAACAAATTAGAACCTTTTAAAACACCCGGTGCAGTAAAAAAAGAAATGGAAGTATATAAACCTGAGGAGTTCTATAAGTTCATATCAGTAGTTAATGATCCTCAAATGAGATGTTTGTATAAATCATTATATTACTGTGGATTACGTAGAGGTGAAGCTAGAGGACTTCAATGGAAAAACGTAGATTTAGAAAATAGAAGAATCTATATTAAACATCAAGTACAAAATGATCCAGTTACTAATAATGATAAGAAATGGGAAATATGTGCTTGTAAAACAGCTACTTCACATAGGACAATACCTATTCCAGAAGATTTATATAATGAATTAATTTCACTTAAAGCACAAGAAAAAAGATACAACAGGAACTTCAGAGATACTTGGTTTGTATTTGGTGGCAAAGAACCTATTGGAACTCATAAAATGAATAACTGGAAAAATTCATATTGTAAGAAAGCTGGTATAAAACAAATTAGATTACATGACTTTAGACATAGTTGTGTATCAGCACTTATTAATGGAAACAATCCAGTAACTACTATATCAGCATTTGTTGGTCACTCTACTCCAACAGAAACACTTGATACTTACTCTCATATGTTCGAAGAATCACTAGAAGGAGTAACTAATTATTTCGATAAAATTTACGAAGAAAATAACAAAAAAACATCCGAAGATGTTGATAATTGATGGGTGGTTGATGGGTAGCGTATTTTCAACGTTACCCTGAACCATTTTAAAATAAAGGCAAAACAGTATTTTCTTTTAACCCACAGGGGGGAAATATTATTATCAGTTCGTAACAATTTAATAATTGGTTAAAGTCTTATAAAATAAGGCTTTTTCTTTTATATAAATTTTCTAAAGTTTATTAAAATACTTTTATTTTTTGCATTTAGTATCTAATTTTGGTATCTGGAATTATTTATACATTAGTTTCAACATTTTCTTCTTCAAAATCATTAATTCCTGTGACAATCTTTTCAATAACCTCAATTATATTACTGTATACAGCATTTGAAAGTTTATCATCGTCACCAAATGAAGCATCTTTATCTATCTTAATATTATCTCCTTTTTCAAAATTTGAAAACAACGCATCATATAATTTTTTTCCATCAACACTTAATGTGCTTTTAGAAATTTCAAATATTTCTTCTGTCCCATTGTTAATTGTATATTTATCACTTTTATTATACATCGTATATGTTTTTGTCATATCTTTTCCACCTTTCATTAATAGAATCTATTCCACCTTCTATGTTATCAGCAACAATTTTTAAAATATCATAATCCTTATCACAATATTCCAGTGCTCCATTTTGAATATATATTTTATCATTTTCATCTTTTCCTATAAAAATAACATTATCAACATCTAAATTAACAATAAATTGTGGATTATGTGTAATTATAATGACCTGTCTATTTTTACTCATATCATAAAAATCTCCAAGTATATTTTTCTTTATAGATGGTTGTGATACATCATCTTCAGGTTGATCAATTATATATATTCTATTATCATCAGTTTGATTAGATATTAAATCAAAATAAATTTTAGAATTAAAACCTGATGATAATTCCTTTGTTACATCTTTATCACTAGCATCATTTATTGCTTTATCAATTAAAAAATAATTATCTATTTCTTTATCTAATTCATTTTTTAGATTTATTAATTTATCATTATAAGAAATGTCTTTATTCCTATTACTAAATCTATCTGGAATAGTAATTGAATCAATTAAATTTATATCTTTTACACTTTTTCCTAAAACATTATTAATTAAAGTTAATAAATTTGTGTTTGATATCTCTTTAATTTTAGTCTTTGCAACAAATCTATATTTTCCAACTTTATTAGATGTGGTTGGTACCTTTTCCTCTTTTATATTGGGTTCATATTTAACTTTATTCTTGTTCTTATAATAATAATTTACAATATTTTCTGAAAAAGAATCCTTATTACTTTCATAATTTGCTATTTTTTCCGTTTCATCTGTTTTTGTCTTCTTTAGTTCTTTGTCTTTACTTGTGAATTCATCATTAATAATATTTATTTTAGAAATCTCAAATAAATTTTGTTTGATTTTATTCTTATATTTTGAAATTAATATAATATTAGAATTTATACTATCATTAATATATTTTTCATCCTCTTTATCAAAAAAATCATTTTCTTGTATTTTTCCTAACAAAGAATTAATTGATTCAAAATATTCAACTATTTTACCTATTTTTTTTATTTTTGAATTAATACTAGCAATAGTTGCTTGAGTTACATTTTTAAAATTTAAAGATTTTGAGGCGGCCTCAATAACACATATACCAAAATTTGTTATTTTATTAAATGCATTACTTTTTTCTTCTTTATTTTTTAATATAGAAATATAATTTTCAATTTCAGATTTATAAATTTCAATATACTTACTTACTAGTGGTTCTGCAGGAAAAAATCCATTTAAGAATTCATCACTATCAAAAGTTTTATTTTCAAACATTTTTCTAATAGAACCTTGTCCATTAAATTTAGAAATATTTGATTCAGGTATGGAGGAGTTAATTTTAATTTTATTGTTTTTTAAATATTCATCATAACTATCTTTAATTTTTTGGTCATTAAGGTAATTATAATTAGTTAACTTGTGAATAAGTAAAGATTTACCTATCGAATTATCTCCAATTATAACATTAATACCTTTAGAAAGCTTTATATCATATTTATTGTTGTCTATTTCAATATTAATACTATCTAAATATTTATCAGTAGTAGAATAAAAATTATTAACATAATTAATTCTTTTTGTATTTGTTACTGCCATTGCCAAACCTCTAAATGTTGGTAAACATTTTAAATAAGTAAATGAAAAGTCATCATTTTCTTCTGGATATTTAGACCAATCATGACAATCAGAACCTGTTACGAATCTTAAAGTAACATCTTTATACTTTTCTTTATTCTTTTCAATATAATTTTTATTAAATATTTCATTTCTTTTTCTCTTGAATTCAAACGATTCAAAATAATCCATGAAAACTAATTCATCAAATTTTTCTTTTCCTAAACTCATTACATCGTGACTTCTTGTCTCTTTACTTGATAAGGTCTCTTTTTGATGTGCTATCATTACAACATTTAAATCTATATTTTTTAAAATATTAAGATATTTATTTTCAGAAAATGAATTTAATTCAATATCATCATAAAATGGTTTATTGTTTTTTATATCAAATATTTCATTTTGTATTTTTTTTATTTTTTCTTCATCTTTATCATCAAAAATTGTAATTACATGTAAAACTTTTTTATCATATGTTACTGAAAATTCAACTGCAGGAAAAACTTTTTTAATACTACCTTTGTTTTCTTCTTGCTTTAACCTATTATATATATTGAAATCAAAATTATCGTGATCTGAAATAGAACACATATTTATTTCCCTTTTGCTTAATTTATCTATCAATAAATCTATATTATCTATGGTAGATAAATCTACACAATCATCACTTTCTTTGTGTTTAGATGCAATAGAATGAATATGAAAATCAACTTTATTCCCTGTTTCAATAATTTTTTCTATCATAAATTACCACCTCACTACTAAAAAACGCCAATACAAAAACTTATAATCATAAGCCTGTACTAGCGCTTCCTTTTTATATATATTATTATAGCATAAATTTTATTGTTTTTATTATAAAATGACACTATGACGCATTGTTTGCGAGTACCCCACTCACATTTTTAGTGTCATTGTGTCACTCTTATCAGTTTTGATATTTAAATATTATAATTTTATGATTTATTTTTTTATTTGTAATTTTATTTGCTACTGCCTCTCCATATATTACTTCAAAACTTTTCTTAGCTTCATTATAAGAATTAAAATTAAAATATGTATCTATTTGTTTATCAACAGTAAAGCCATTGGATAAAATCCAATTATTATAATCTCTAGTTCTACTATCTTTATTTCTATTTCTTATTTCTTCAAACTCACTATTTTCATCATTTTCAATTAATATGATTGTTCCATTAGATTTTAATAATCTTTTTAACTCACTTAAACATTTATTTCTTTCAGTTATATCTATAATTGTACCTAATACCCACGAACAAACTATTAAATCTACTTTATCACTTTCTAAATTGATTTTAGATAAATTAGAACATATAAATTCTGAAGTATCTTTTTTTGATTTTACTTTTGCTTTTTCTAGTTGTTTATCTGATAAATCTATTCCAATATATTTTTTTGAATATTCCTCTAATATATTTAAAAACTTACCAGTTCCACATCCAGCGTCTAAAACAATTTTATCTTTACATATATCTTCTAAATAAGAACCAACTTTATTTTCTCCATCTTCAGCAATACTAAAGATTTCATAATAATCATTATTTTCATAATATGCTTTAGAACCTTTTAAGAGATTTTTGGTATCCATTTTCTTCACCCTTTTCATACATTTTAGTTTCAGGAAAAATCATATCAACCATATATTTAGCAATATTTTGTGATTTACCTATTGCAGGTCTGAAATGCATATGCACTCCAGGTACTGTGTTGATTTCAATTATTCTATAACTATCATCATTTTGTAATTTTTCTATTGAATTGGTCATATAATCAATTCCTACATATGGAAGTCCAGGAAATGCATCTAAAACTCTCATACCAATATCAATAACACTAGGATGTGCTCTATCAGTATAATCTTCACATATTCCTCCCATAGCAACATTAGAATTTGGTCTTAAATATACTTTTTCTCCTAAAGTTGGAATAGTATCCATACTTATACCATTTGCTTTAATATATTTATACATTTCTTCATCTACTAGTATTTCACATAAAGCATTTGTTCTTGGATTCATTCTACGATAATTTTCTATTGCAATTAATTCTTTTATATTATGGATTCCATCTCCATATATATGGGCTGGATCTCTATGTAAAACAGCATAATCTCCATTTTTTGTAACAAACACTCTATATTCTTCTGCATTAAAATATTCTTCAATTAACACTTTAGTTTGTGAACCCCTATTTTGAGTTATCTTATCTATTGCTTTTAACAAGTCATTTTCAGAAGTTATATTTGTATAAACATCATAACCATGAGAACCAAAAACAGGTTTTAAAACAACAGGACAATCAAATATATTAAATGCTTTTAAAATATAGTCAGAGTCAGTTATATTGAATACTTCTCCCATAGGAACACTAATACCATTATTTTGTAAAATATGTTTTGTTATTCCTTTATCTCCAGCAAGTATTGAAACATTATATGGCATTATAGATGAATCTCTATCATAAATCAACTCATCATGACCATTATAAGATGCTTTTATTAATTCTAAACTTTCATCTAATACTTCAACACTTATACCTCTTTTTAACATTTCATATATCAATATTTTTTGATTAGAATGTAAATTTTTATAAATGTTTTCCATTTTACCATCTACTTTCGCCTGAATCGTGGCTTTCACTTGAACTGCTATATGAAGAATAACTAGGACGAGTAGAATCTTTTTTAGGTTTTGATGGTTTTCTTACTAATTTTTTTACATTACCTATTACATTATCTAATTCATCATTAGATTGCTCTAACATTCTTAATTGTTTTTCTTCTTCTGATTCTCTTCTTGCTTCATCTCTTAATCTTTTCAATTCTTCAATTTTTTGTCTTCTTTGTTCTAAAGTTTGATTAATTCTAGGATTATTAGATGTAATAGTAGGCATTTCTCTTTCTAATTTTTCTATTAAAGAATCAATATCATCTAAATTATTATATCTATTATTATTTATTTGTCCTCTAGAATCATATCTGCTCTCACTATCATTTCTACTTTCACTAGAAAAATTATTACTTGAATAACTACATCTACTTTCTCCAGTATCTCTACTTTCACTTGGTCTAGATACATATGATGGAGTATATCTACTTCCTCTACTTTCATTATTATTTCTACTTTCTGACATTTTATTTTCCTCCTCTTTTTAAAATTAAAATACCATCTTTTTTATCTTGTGAACTTCCTTCTAAAGCACTCTTAAATTCTACTTGTTGGAAGTAAGAAAATATCTCTTTTACTTTTTTTAAATTATCTATTTCTGTTCTAGGATTAGAATTCCCTATATCATATAAATAGGCAAAATATATTATATCTATTCTTTTTTGAAATTCAATTAATAAATCTCTATATTTTTTTAATATATCACAACTATACATTAAACTTAAATAATCAGATATATTCGATAAAAACATATAATCGAAATGTTCATCTACTGTTAAATCTTTTAAACTTGTATTTATATAAGTAATATTTGCATCCTTTATTTGTTGTTTTAATAAATTATACTTACTTTTTTCTAAATATAAATTTTGCCACAATTTGCTATTAGGATTAAAATATTTTGTATTAAATAAAGAAGAGTTTCTTAATTCAATACCATTATTATCAAATTTAGATAATTGCTCTAACCAAAACATTTTACTTTCATCAGACATATCTAAACTTGAGATAATACTATAATCTAAATTCATATTACTTTCAAACAAAAGTAAATTTATAAAATCTTCATAAGATAAATTTTTTAGAGCACTAATTTTTAGATCCATATATGGTTTTGTTAATGGATTAATATCAAACGTTGTTATCTCAGCTGCTCCCTGTAATATTACATTTAATATATGGTCCGTTGAACCTGTTACTGTAATAACTTTTTTACCAGTTAAATTCAAATATTTCATATATCCAGCAATATTTTCAGAAGTAAAAGGATATATACTATTAAATCTTCCCATAACATTTTCCTTTACTTTTTGCATCTAAAAATCTTACTAAAACTTTATCTCTTTTAATTTCTTCTAAAGAATTATCTCTTAATGATTTAGTTGTGATACAAGTCTTATCACTTTCTAATACCCAAGGGCATGGACTTACATTACCAAAATTATTTATATATATAAATTTATCTCCTGCAGGACATCTATGAACAAAATTAGGTTGTTTACCAAAATTGTAATTAACTATTATTTGTCCATTATATTTTTCTCTTAATTCATCAATTTGAGAAATTAATACTTCGTTTGGTACTGTCTTAACTAATGTTCTATCTTGTCCAGAAACTGGTTCCATTATTGAAAAGATTATTTCATCAGCTTGTAAACCTACTGAATCCAAAATCAAACTTTCTAAATCGTATTGATTATTTGAATGTATAACAGAACCTATTCTTACTTTATTAACTGATTTTCTTAATGCTTCTAAACCTCTTATAGTTCTTTCATAAGTATTATTTCCTCTTACTGATTCATGTTCCAATTTATCTCCATCTAAACTAACATGTATCATTTTTAACTTTAATTGATTTAATAACTCTACTTTTTCAGGAGTTATTAAAGATGCATTAGTAGATATATCAGTAATCAATCTTTCACTTGCATATTTTAAGATTTCTAAAATATCTTTTCTAATAAATGGTTCTCCACCAGTTATCTTTAAATGTTTGAAATTATGTAAAACTAATTCATCTATAATATGATAACATTCTTCAGTAGTTAATTCCCCATCAATTTTTTTATTATTACAAGAAAATATACAATAAGAACAATTATAATTACATTGATTTGTAATTTCCCAAATTGCCTTACCTTCATTATTTGGTAAAGTAAATTTACATTCCATACTATTTAAAAATTCATTAATTTTGTTTATATCATAACCATTATCAGTATTAATTATTAAAAAGTTGTCTGAAAGATATTCTTCTAAATTATCTATTCTTTGTAGTTCAAATCTTTTTAATATATCCTCTTTGGATAAATCACTTTCAATTAATCTCTCTAATCTTGTTTTATCAGAAGCAGTAACATAAATTATTTTATCAAACTTATCTCTTAGGTCATCATTAAGTATTAATGCCCAATCAACAATTATTGTTTTATTATCAAAACAATCTAAATAATTAAATAAATATTTATACAATACCCCTTTATATTTTTCCATATATTCTTCATTACTATAAATATATTTATTTAAAATTAAAGAATTTATTTCATCATATTCTTTTAATTCAGGAATTACATTTTTTAACTCTAAAATATATGAAGCATTTTTATATAAACTTCTTCTAAAAATATCTACATCTACATAAATGTAATCAGGATTATGTTTTAAAATATCCTCTGATATAGTTGTTTTTCCTGATGACATTCCACCTGTTATTCCTATTAATTTATTCATACCAACACATCCCATACTTTATTGGAGTAAATGCCGCTATTTTAGTATCCTTATCAGCATTTTCAAATAATCCCCAATCTATATCATTTAAAATCAAATTATAATTTCCTTTTTCTAATTCTTTTATAAGGTTATTTATCTCATTAGTTAAATCATTATTTTTTATGTTAGGTTTATTACTATGAATATATTGTGTTTTATTTAGAGCATCTTTGTTATCATTGTATATAGGTGTACCAACACGATATGCTAAATAATGAAGTCTTAACTCATGAGGCATTAGTGACAAAATCAATTCTTTTGTTTTTATAATATCTTCTTTGGTTGATGAAGGATAATCTAAAATAAAACTTGTTCTAATTCTATAACCAATTTTCTTTGTTTCTTCAAGTACTTGTTTTATATAGTTAATATCCATATCTTTATTCATTAATTTTAACAATCTTTCACTTCCTGTTTCAATGCCAAAGTGAATCCATCTAAATCCAACCTTATACATATATTCTAAAAGTTCTTTATCATAACATTTAATACTACATAATGCACCAAATAAACATTTAATATTTCTTTTTTCAATTTCTTTACAAATTTCTATCATTCGCTTCTTATTAACAGTTGCATTGTCATCTAGAAAAATTATTTTCTTTGTATTATATTTTGATATTAACATTTCTATTTCGTTTACTACATCTGTAACATTTCTTCCACTCCATTTACCAAAATAATATGGGGTAGCACAAAATTTACAAGTTCCAACACAACCTCTTGAAGTAATAATAGTTCTTGTATCCATATATTTAGTAATATCTAATAAATCTCTATTAGGCATTGGCAACTTATTAAAATCGTTTATTAATACTTTATTTTCAGTAATAAATATACCTTCTTCTGTTCTAATAACTAAATTAGGAATAATTTTTAGTTTTTCTAAATCATTAATATTCTCTATTACATCATTAATAATTTCATCTGCTATTCCTTTAATAACAATATCTATACCATTATTCAAAAACTTTTGATAAAAATAAGTAGATGTTTTTCCAATCATTATAAATTTAGTAGACCTATTTGTATTTTGTATTGTTTCAAATATATTTTGTATTGTTTCGGTAGTGTGTAATGGTAATTGATAATCATAAACAAAAACAACTATATTTTCATTTGATAAATAGCTATTGATATCATTATCCATTCTATTAACATCCATATCAATTACTTTTACATTATCAAATTTTTTGTTTATAATTGTTGCAACTTGTAATACATCTAATGGTTCAGCCAAAATAGACCTATTAGTAAATGGTTTATTTGCTGGATTAACTACTAAAATATTCATAATAGATCCCCCTAAAAATTTGTTTTTTATTGTAACACAAAACTTATTAAATAACCAGTTATTTTATTAAATTAAGAAAATATTTAGTATTTAAAATCTCTTATAAATAAAAAATTCATCTCTTTCGAAATGAATTTTAAATCCAAATCACATACTCTTTTATTTTCAAAGTATTTATTAATGCAAATTTTTAAACACTTCTAAATATTCATTAAATACTTCTGCGGTTGCTAATTCTTGTGCAATAGCTTTAATCAAATATTCTTTAGCATTTTCTTTTATTGTCGCCCTTTCCATAAATTTTTTTCCTTTTTTTTGACAAATCTACTGACATTCTACTATTTATCAGTAATTTTGTCGATTAATACAAAATGAATTGAAATTTTTTCCAATACTCTTAAATAATCAACTTTTATGTATTTTTTTAATTTACGTACCTAGTTTTTAATAAAAAAAATGAGAGTTCTCACTCTCTTCAGGGAAAAGTTAGAATTCACGTACGTCAAATTTTATATAAATACTTTTATCTTTATTTAAAAGTAAATAAATATCATAAAAATTTTGAATAGCTGAAAAGGTAGTTGAGATATTTCTTAACTATCTTTTTATAATAAGAAAAAAGGAACCTCAGTTCCTCTTTCCCCCGTTAATAACGGAATTTAATTACATATTCATAATATCATATTTTAATATTTTTGTAAATATGTAACTATTATATATATATGTTTTTTTTTAATAATTATGCACCCTATTTGATATTAGTAAAAAAATTTGCATTTATTCCTGTAAATTCAGTATATCGTTTTCCTGCTGGAAAATGTTTATATTTAGATTTAATTTCATTAACATTAATTTTTTTTGATACAGAATTTACTTGTTTTATTATTTTTTTCAATTTTTTTTCTTTAGCTTTTAATTCCAATTTATATGCTTTTCCAGATTCAATTTTTTCTATGAAACTAGATATTTCCATATCATATGTAGATAGTTCTGAAATAATATTCTTAAGTTTATCAATTTGACTTGGATTATCAACTTCAATACTAGATTTGCTTAAAATTATGTTATATTTCGAATATATTTCTACCAATTCTGAATAAAATTTAGTGTTTTTATCGATATGTTGTAACATTTTATATAAAATATATATTATTTTTGAAAGATCTAGTTTAGTGGAATTATTCGAATTAAAATTATCACTACCATAATATTCCCTTAAACTATTCATTAATGATCCCATTATATTTATTTGTTGTTTTTCAATTGGTATTTTATTACCATTTTTATCCTTATATTCAGGATTTGCCATGGGTAATTCATATTCAAATTTAGGATTACCATTAATACTATAATTTAATACATTATAGCAATATATTGGCTGATTATGGGCTAACATATTTCTAAATTCACCCAAATAACATAATAATGTTTTGAAATTATTAACCATTCTCTTCTCATAAACGATTTGCTTTTGTGTTTTACCTCTATTTTCTTCTGATAAGTTAAGTTGTGTAAAAAAATTTAAACATCTTAAAAATATTTTATTAGAATCATCTGAATTCAAGTTTGCTATCGCATAGTATGTTTGATTCATAGCTAGTTCATTTATAATAATCCAATATGGAACAATCAAATGTTGATCTCTCTTTCTTTTTATGGGTTTAGATTTCTGATTATCATATTTATCAATTATCAGCTTCATTGTATCAAATGATTTAGACTTTAAAGAATTTGTATTATAGTTATCCATATTAACTAAATAATTAGGTTCAGCACCTATATCATTAAGATAAGAGATAAATATATTTTTTATACTTTCTTCAACTATCAATGTATATTTTAATAGCAACATTCTTAATTCATGTTCAAATTTATACATTCTTACAAAATCTGTATATAGAGTGCCAGAATTGTAAATATGATGATGGTATTTAATAAATTTTATTTGATTTTCTTTTTCTTGTAATGTTTTACCACATAATCCATACTTCTTGCAGATTCTATCACATATTGTTTCATATAGATTACTATCTGTAACTTCATCTTTTATTTGAAAAGATTTTCTATAATAATCTAATTTAATCTTATTTGTAATATTATCTTTTATCTCTTCGATGCTATCTTCATCATATGCAAAAAGATTTTTGTAAGCATTAACAACTTGAAAATAACTATATTTTTTAAATAAAATCCTGTCTCCTCTTAAAAAATTTATTCCTTTATTTTCTGTTATTGTAATAAGTTTATTAGTTGAATTAGTCTCCATATGTCACCTCACAAAAAAAACGCCAATACAAAATCTATTAACTATAGACCTGTACTAGCGTCTTTATTTATTAACTAACTATATTATATCATTTAATTTTATATTTCGACATTATTTTTAATATAAAAAGCATTTTAGTTTAATTTCTTTGAATTTTGGACTCTTTTATTCTCCCTCCATAATTATTCCTTCTTGACAAATTTAATGAAATTATAACGTTTGTCATTAGTTTTGTCAATTAATATAAAAAGCATTGAAAATATTTTTCAATACTCTTAAATAATGAACTTTTATGTATTTTTTTAATTTACGTATCTAGTCTTTAATAAAAAAAATGAGAGCTTTCGCTCTCTTCAGGGGGTTTTGGTTACACTTTCACACATATCCGTAAAAGTGTGTGTTACGTAACATATTGTTACGCTATATTAATAATAAAATATTTTAATTTAAAAGTCAATATCTTTAATCCATATTTATACTTTCTTTTAACATATTTTTTAAAACATCATATTTATCAATACTATCTAATACTTTTTCAGAATCAGCTTTAGCTTTTATCAAAAGTTCATAATCTTTTTGAATATTTGCTAGTTTAAAACTCATATCACCACTTTGTTTTATACCAAATAAATCACCTGATCCTCTTAGTTTTAAATCTTCTTCAGCAAGTGTAAATCCATCACTTACATTCTCCATTATATTAAGTCTTTCAGTCTCTCTATTAGTCATTAAAACGCAGTATGATTGTTCACTATTTCTTCCTACTCTACCTCTTAATTGATGAAGTGTTGCAAGTCCAAATTTATATGCATCAAATATAACTATCATAGTCGCATTTTTAACATCTACTCCAACTTCTATTACGGTAGTACTTATTAATATATCTATTTTTTTATTTACAAAGTCATCCATAACTTTATTTTTCTCTTTAGGAGAAAGTTTACCATGCATAACACCTATATTATAGTTTTTAAATGCTAATTTAAACTTCTTTTCTAGTTTCTTAGTATCTTCCATTTCTTCTTCTGAATCTTCTATTAATGGAGATACTATATATATTTGATGACCTAAATCTAATTCTTGTTTTATTTTTACAAGTACTTTTTTTATATCACTATTATCAAATACTTTAGTTATTATCTTTTTTCTTCCACTAGGCATTGTATTTATTATAGATATGTCCATATCTCCATATATAGTAAGAGCATATGTTCTTGGTATTGGAGTTGCACTCATATAAAGTACATCAGGCATATTACCTTTATTTCTTAAGTTATTTCTCTGATTAACTCCAAATCTATGTTGTTCATCTGTTATTACTAATCCTAAATTATTATATTTTATATCATCTTCTATTATAGCATGCGTTCCTATTACCATATTTATCTTACCTGATTTTAATCTATCATATATTTTATTTTTTTCACTTTTTTTAGTACTTCCTGTTAGAAGTGCAATTTCTATATTATATCCTTCTAATAGATTTTTAAAATTTTCATAATGTTGATTAGCTAGTACTTCAGTTGGAACCATAAGTGCACTTTGATATCCACTTAAATATAGTGCATACATACTTATTAATGCTACTATTGTTTTACCTGAACCAACATCACCTTCTAATAATCTATTCATTCTTTTATTACTTTTTAAATCTTTAAATATATCATTTAATGCATCTTTTTGATGAGTAGTTAATTCAAATGGTAATCCATTTATAAATTCATTAATTTTAACTATATCAATATCTTTTTCATAACCAATATTTAAATTATTATTTTTTCTTTTTAATGCATTTATTTTCATCATAAATATAAATAGTTCTTCATATTTACATCTATTTATCGCATCTTTTAATCCTTTTTTTGGATTATGAATTATTCTAAGTGCTTCTTTTTTATCTATAAAATTATACTTATTTATTATTTCTTCTGGTATATAATCTACAATATTACATTCATTTAATGCTTCATTTATATATTTATTTAATGACTTATTATTTATACCTTTTACTAAGTGATAAATAGGCTCTATTAATGTTCTATCACCTAAATCAAATAACTTTATATCTGCTGCATTTATTGTATTACTTTTAGTATCATATTTACCTATTACAGTTATATATTTTCCAATTAATAAATTAGGTTTTAAAAATGCTCTATTAAATATTACAACATTTACTAAATTATTACTTGTATTAAACTTAAATGATAATCTATTCATATTTTTAAAGTAACTAATAGTTGGAATAGTTTCTATAATTCCAGATACTACTACTTTTTCTTCATATAAGTAAGTTTGTTTTAATATTTCGTATCTATATGGATAATCATTTATTAAATCATTAACATTATTTATTCCAAGTTTATTTAATGTACTTACTGTTTTAGGTCCAATACCTTTTATATTTGTTAACTCAGCCAAAACTATTCACATCCTTTAAAAATATTATAACATATTTTTTAAAAAGTACTTGACAAATTACCCATTTATAAGTAATATATATGCTACCAATTCCCAAATGGCGAATTGGTGCTAGTATCACACTAGCCAACCCCTTTTTATTCTTTTTTATAGAGCTGCCCTTCAGGGGGGACGGCTCTTTTTTTGACTTAAAATATGAAAAAAGTGTAGTTATTATTTTTTAACTACACTTTTTATTTCTTGTAATTCAAATCTATATTTTTGTTTTACATCTGGATATTTATCATGATCTACTTCACTTAAAAACATATCAAGTGGTCTAATCCATAAACTACAATCATCATATAATCTCCTATATACAACATATTTTTCTTTTGTTTCAGAATGATTTGCTATATCTATAACTAAATAATAATCTCCTTTAAAATGTTTATATATTCCATTTATTTTTATTTCTCTCATTTTTACCTCTTTTAATTACTTAAATTCTTATAATATTCAAATCTTTTAATTGCTTCTTTTTTATTTTCTGTTAATAATTCTTTAGCAAGTTTTGGACTAACAGTTTTAATCATTGTATATCTATTTTCTCCATCTAAGAAGTTATCATATAAATCAAAGTCTGGTGATTTAAAATCTAATGTAAATTCTTCTTTTTCACCATCATATCTAAATATTGGGAAATAACCTGATTTTACTGCTAATCTTTCTTCTTCAATAGAATTACCCATTCCTTTTTTGATACCATGATTAATACAAGGTGAATAAGCAATTACTAGTGATGGTCCTTTATGACTTCCAGCATCTCTTAATGCTTTTATTGCTTGATTCATATTTGCTCCTAAACTTATTTGAGCAACATATACATTAGGATATCCCATCATCATTCTTGCTAGATCTTTTTTAGATGTTTTTTTACCATCATTAGCAAATTTAGCAACTGCACCTTTTTCAGTTGATTTACTTGCTTGACCACCAGTATTTGAGTATACTTCTGTATCAAGTACTAATATATTTACATCTTCTCCTGATGCCATAATATGGTCTATTCCACCAAATCCTATATCATAACTCCAACCATCTCCACCTACTATCCAAACATCTTTTGACATAATATATCCTTTTAATGGTTCAAGTTCTTTTACTTCATCATAGTTAATATTTTCCATTATTTCTTTAGTAATATTATAATTGTCTTTATTTACTAACCATTTATTAAACATTTCTATATTTTTTATTCCAAGTCTACCTTTTAATCTTTCTTTCATTATATTAGTAATCTTTTCTTTAGCAAGATCCATAGTTATTCTCATACCTAATCCATATTCTGCATTATCTTCAAATAATGAATTTGACCAAGACACATTATATGGATTTGTTGGAAGACTTCCACCGTATATTGATGAACATCCAGTTGCATTTGCGATTATAAGTCCATCTTTATATATTTGTGTTAATAATTTTAAGTAAGGTGTTTCACCGCATCCTGCACATGCACCTGAATATTTAAATAATGGTTCATTAAATGCTACTCCTTTTATAGTAGATTCTAAATATAATTTTTTATTAGTTATATTTTTTATTTCATTATTTATTCTTTCTACTTCTTTATGGTCTGTCATAATTAATGCTTTTGCACCAAGTTTACCAGGACATGTATTTGCACATAAACCACATCCTGTACAATTTTCATAACTAATTTCAAGTGCATATTTATATTCATCATTACCCATACATGGTATAACTACTACATTTTTATTTTTCTTAATTTCATCTTCTGTCATTAATTTTGGTCTTATTACTCCATGTGGACAAACTATAGAACATTGATTACACTCTATACAATTTTCTTTTACCCATCTTGGTAAAACTTGCGCTATATTTCTTTTTTCTAAATTTGATGTACTAACAGGAAATACTCCACTTTCGTGTTTTTCAAAGTCTTTTACTGTTAAATCATTACCTTTTAAATGAATAATATTATCTATAATTCCAGTATATTTTTCTTCTGAATAACTTAGATTTTTCCAAAGTTCATCTACTTCTACTTTAACAATTTTATTTTCTATATCTTTTATAGCATTAATATTATTATTTACTATTTCATCACCTTTTTTAGAAAAATGGAGTTTAATACTTTCTTTTTGATCATTTGTAAATTCAGCATGTGGAAGTACTTTAGTTATATATACAATAGCATTTTCCATTATCATACTTATTTTATTTGGAATATTATTTTCTTTAGCAATCTTATATGCATCAATTATATAAAATTTAACATTCTTTTTTGCAAGTTCATATTTTATTTTATTTGATAAAGTATTCTTTATTTCTTGTTCAGTTTTATCTGTTACTAATATGAATATACCATTTTTTCTTATTTTAGATAACATATCATACTTTTCTAAGTATACATCTTTAGTACATACTACAATATGTGGATTTGTTATATAATATGGCATATTTATTTTTTCTTTTCCTATTCTTAAGTGTGATACAGTAATTCCACCACTCTTTTTAGAATCATATTCAAAATATCCTTGTACAAAAGCTTCAGTTTCTGTTCCAACTGTTTTAATAATATCTTTAGATGCTGAAATCATACCATCTGAACCATATCCATATATAAGCATTTCAATATTTTTCTTATCACTTTTTATTTTACATGGTTTTAAACTTTTACCTGTAACATCATCTACTATTCCTATTGTAAATGAGTTAATAGGTTCATTACTATCTAAGTTTTTAAATACTGCATATAGATCTTCTAAATTAGTATCTTTACTAGATATTCCATATCTTCCACCTATTATAAATGGTTTATTTTTTACATCATTAAATATATTTACTACATCTTCATATAGTGGTTCACCAACTGCTCCTGCTTCTTTTGCTCTATCTAATACCGCTATTTTACGTACCTTTTTAGGTAATGCTTCTAAGAAATATTTTTTAGAGAATGGTCTAAATAAATGAACTATTAATACACCTACTTTTTCTCCCTTAGCATTAAGTACATCTACAAGTTCTTTTAATGCATCACACACAGAACCCATCGCAACTATTACTTTTTCTGCATTTTCATCACCATAATAATTAAATGGTTTATAATCTGTTTTAAATTTTTTATTTATTTTTTCCATGCATTCATTTACTACATCAGGCATCTTATCATAATATTTATTTCTTGCTTCTAAATTTTGAAAATATACATCATCATTTTGTGTTGTACCTTTTATTTGTTTTTTTGATATCATACTTTCTTTTCTAAAGTTATCTATAGTTTTAAATGGTACAAGACCTTTTATCTCAGACATATCTGGAACATATACTTTATTTAGTTCATGACTTGTTCTAAAACCATCAAAGAAATTAACAAAAGGTAGTTTTCCTTTTAATGTACTTAAGTAAGATGCAAGTGTCATATATATTGTATCTTCTACGGAAGAAGACGCTAAAAAGCAAAATCCTGTACCTCTTGATGCATATATATCAGAATGATCTCCAAATATACTTAAAGCATGTGTTGCGACAGTTCTTGATGCTACATTTATTACACAAGGAAGCATTTCGCCTGCTATTTTATACATTGAAGGTATCATTAAAAGAAGTCCTTGACTTGCAGTATATGTACTAGCAAGTGAACCTGTTTGAAGAGAACCATGTACAAGCGCTATTGCCCCTGCTTCACTTTGCATTTCTATTAATTTAACTTTATTATTAAATAGGTTAAGTCTTCCTTCAGTACTCCATTTATCTATATATTCACTCATTGGTGATGCAGGTGTTATTGGATATATACCTGCTATTTCAGTAAACATATAAGATATATGTGCACATGCTTCATTACCATCTATTACTTTATATTTTCCCATATTATCACTATCCTTCTAAATTATTATAACATTAAAATATATTATTTAAAATAAAAAAAAGACTAATATCTTTAAAAAGAACTGATATTAATCTTTACTCTTTTATTATCTTTTAAATAAGAACTTGCTTGAACTATAGTTCTAATAGAATTAGCAATCTTTCCTTCTCTTCCTATTACAGAACCCATATCTTCCTCTTTAACAACTACTTCTATAATTATTTCATCATCACTAGGAAATTCTTTTACTGAAATAGAATCTGGATCACTAACAAGACTTTTAACAATCATTTCTGTTAATTCTACTAAAGTCATTATTATTTACCGCTCTTTTCTTCATGGAATTTAGTCATAATTCCTGCTTTAGATAATACATTTTTAGCTGTATCAGTTGCGATAGCACCATTTCTTAACCATTTTAAAGCATCTTCTTCTTTAATTTTGATTTCACCATCAATTGGATTATAGTAACCAATTTCATCGATTGTTTTACCATCTCTTGGGCTTCTTGAATCAGCGATTACAACTCTGTAGAATGGTCTTTTTTTAGCTCCCATTCTTTTTAATCTAATCTTAACTGCCATATTTAACTCCTCCTTTTTCACTCACTGTAAGTCAATTATACTAAAAAAAAGAAGTAGTGTCAACTATTTTTGTTGACAACTACTCTAAAAAATCCTCATTTACTTCATTATCTATTTCTTCTAGTGTTTCATCAGTTACATTATCATCAAATACTTCCCATTTATCTTCATCATCTTCAACCATTATTTTAACTTTTGTATCACCAACAACTTCTATACCAAGTTCTTTTTCTATATCAAAATCTATAGTATTACCATTTATTTGTACATTACCACAACTTGGTTGTTTAAGTACTCTAACAATAATTTCTGAATCATTAAAGTCTACATCAAGTTTTGTCTTAACATTAATAATCTCATTATATTTAATTGTTTCATTAATAACATTTGTTTTTGTATCATTATCATATGAATACCATATATTTATATCAAATGAACCATCAACTACTACATCATCACCTTGTACATATCCTTTAAATTTATGATTAATTATCCAGCACCCTAATATTGTACTTGGAACAACTTCACTTTTAACACTATACTTATTTTTGAAATACTTTTTACCTTTACCTATTACTGCCTTAGTTACAATTTCTTTATAATTAGACATTCTTATCACTCCTCTACTTTAATTTATGATAGAAAATAAAAAAAGTGCCTATAAAATGCACTTTTTTTCTAAAAAGGTAAATTAATTTCATTATTATTGTTAAAATCAAAATTGTTTATTTGTACACTATATTTTATTTTATTATTACTATCTGAATTTAAATTATCAATTACATAATCTATTTCATAAATAAAATTTGCAGATTTATCAACTAATATTTGAACATCTACTGTTCCATTTAAGTTTTTTTCATTCATAATATCTTTATCATATATTAAATTATATGCATCACTTTTTTTCATAGATACAGTATACTTTTTATAACTAACCTTATTAATTACCTCATTATCTACTTTCTTTATTTTAATTATATTTTTCTTTAATTTCTTATAATCAACATTAAAGTCTTCTTTAGCGTCACAAGATACTTTATTTGAACTACTATCTTTTGTATAACATTTTGTTTTACCATTTTCTTTTACTAAATATTTATTAATACTACTAGTAAGTTCTTCATCGTCATACTTACTAATTATAATATTCTTAATATCTTTAGTTCTGGCGATAGTATATTCAATTTTTGATTGTTTATCTAAACTTTCTATATTAAGTGTTATTCCAGTTGTATAATTTATTTTGTTTGAATACTTATTTGTTTTATTTAGATAATTATTTAAAGATACCTTTTTACCAACAAAGAATATTCCTAAAAATATAAATAATATTACTACTAAGACTACTACAATTTTAACTTTTTCTTTCATAAATTCTCCTAAAGAAGAATTATATTGTCATTAATTCTTCTTCTTTTTCTTTTAATTTTTCATCTACTTTTTTATTAAAATCATTAATTAAATCTTGTACTTCATTCATTAAAGACTTTTCCATATCTTCATTTATTTCTTCATCTTTTTTGATTGCATTATTAGCATCTTGTCTAATATTTCTAAGTGCTATTTTAGCTTCTTCAGCAAGAGTCTTTGCTTGTTTAACAAATTCTCTTCTTCTATCTTCAGTAAGTTCTGGAATAGCAATAAATATAAGTTCTCCAGTATTATTAGGAGTTAATCCTAAATCAGCTTCAAATATAGCCTTTTCAATATTAGCAAGACAAGATTTATCAAATGGTTTAATTTGAAGTCTTCTTGCTTCTGGTACAGATACGGTTGCTAATTGATTAAGTGGTGTTGGTGTACCATAATATTCTACCTTTACACCGTCTAATATTGCAGGATTTGCTCTACCTGCTCTTATTGTTTTAAATCTTTCTAAAAGATTTTCAATAGTTTTTTCCATTTTTTCATTTGCTTCTAAAATAATTTCATCCATTTTCATTTTTTCCTTTCAATATAGTTATATTTTACTATATATTATTTTTTTCTTCAAGTATATTATTTAGAACTACCTCTATTATCATGTTCTTTTTCGTGTATATTTTGTTCACTATTATTTAATTCTTTTTTATATTCTTTGTTAGTATTATTCAATATTGTTTCTTGTTTAAAAACTTTTTCTTCGGGATCAATCTTCTTTAAAAGATCGCACAATTTTTGTAATTTTTCTTTATCACTTTCCATTTTAAACCCTCCTTTATGTTAACGTATCCAATTAGATATCTTTTCCTTATCTTCACTTGGTGCATCTGATTCATCAATTTCCCTTTTTGATCTTTCTAATGAATAATTAACTGTTCTTTTTATAATGTCATAACCATTTCCATCAGGTTTTTCTACAAGTTCAATATAACTTGCAATACCTTTTGGATCATAAGTTGAATATCCCATACCTACTGCTCTAACTGTATGAATATTTTTATTACCATTTTCAAAATGTTCATGTCCTTGAAAAACATCATCATACTTATCAGTATCATATTTTTCTTTTCCTGTATTATAATCTTTTGTATGATGACATAATAACACTTTTTTTCCACCAATTTCTATTTCTAATTCCTCAGGACATTTTCTAATTTCTTCTATTTGTTCACTAGTTAGTTTACTTTTTGTCCAATCACTATTTTTTTTAGCTTCTTCTTTCATTGCATCACTGCTCAAATGACCTGACATCGAATCTATTCCATCTAATGCGTATATCTCATGATTTCCTTTTAATGATTTTACATTATATTCTTCTAATAAATCAATGACTTCACCAGGATTAGAACCTGTACCTATATTATCACCTAATGAATATATTTCTGTAACACCATCTTTTCTTGCATCCTCAAGTGCTTCAAGTGTTGGTTCATACAAACCATGTGAATCAGTAAAAATTGCTATTTTTCTAGGTGATTTTTTACTCATTAATTTTTGTAATTGACTTATTTTGGATGACATTTCGTCATATTTTTCCTTTTCGATTGTTGATTTAGATTTATATTTTATCTCTTCTGGAGAACTCTTTAAACTGGCATTTTTTTCCTGAGTTTTTACAAAATATAAACCATATTCTTTTGCGATAGATATTTCTTCATCTGTTGCTTCTCTTCCATTAGGCAATATTATACAACATGGTTTTAACCCCTCACGTAAACATAAATATTCAGAATTGCCATCTGTATTACTTGTATCTCTTACACCATATTGTTTAGTTTTAATATTTGGAGTTGAAATATTATTTCGTTTTATTTTATAATTCGATCCCATATTATTTGGACTACTAACAATAAAATTTTCAGTAGGTAAAGTTTCATAACCAAAAATAATATTTTCCCCACCGTCATAATAATAGTTTTGTTTTATATAACTAATAGCTGATAAACAAATATAATTCTGTATTTGATCACCATTCTTAGATAATCCATTAACAAGCTGATCAACACTTTCACTACCACTCATAACATGAGCAAGTAAAATATAATTTTTATTTGAATAATCATATACATTTACGCCATATTTTTCGCTTTTTTCTTTGTCAATCATTATTTCAAGGTACGCATCGTCTATATAATCCTTTTTTGTTAAATTTTCATTTGTTTCATATGCATATAATTTTCTCATTTCTTCTTGATAATCTTCAAAAAGACTGTTGATTTCAAATATAACATCACTATTTTTTTTAATATTTTCAAATAAATAATCTAAATTTTCTATGTTTTTTTCATTTAATAACATTTCAAAAGCTGCAGTATATCCTAAATATAATTCTATCCTTGACTTAATTTTTTCATCATATCTATTATCAAACATAAGTTGTTTTAATCTAGCAGTATTTCCATATTTTTGTAATATCTCTTCTATTTCTTGATTACTATATCCGAATATTATTTTACATAAATTGTCTATTTTTTCTGAAATATCACTAGAATTATCATAATCTTTTTGGAATTTATCCATTAATATTTCATCAATTTTTTCTAGATCTGATATTTTACTAATATTAATATTGTTTATTTCTATTTTATTTTTAAATAATTTTGATAATTGAGAAAATTGAACATCACTCAAATCAATATTATTTTTCTCTATATTTTCACATAATTCTGGATATCTATTATAATTTTTTAATAAAGTAATTAACATTTTAGATTTATCAAAAACATTATCATCATAGTATTTACTCATATCATTAATAAATGAACAAAAAGTTTCTAAATTTTCACTATTTTTTGATATTTGAATTATATCAGTTAAAAAATCATAATCAACTCCAAAATTATATTGAATAAATGTATCCTTGTTAAAATCGATTTTTTCTAAAAATGAATTAAATGTTTCTTCATTAAGTAAAAATTTTAGTCTATCACCCTTATAATTATTAAGAATATCAGAATATTCATAATATACTTTTTCATAATATATGTTTTCATATTTTTTAATTAATTCCTCAATATTCTCATTATCACTTAGTTTTATTTTTTCTTTTAAAAAATTAAATTTTAATAAATTTCCATTATATTCTAATAAATTTTTTACATCTTGTTTTATTGCGATATACATAAGTGTTTCACTATTAAGTAGTATATCTTTACTCGCTAAAGAATTTATATTATCATATGTTAATATAAAACCTTTTTCTATTGCATATTTAAATACTTCATCAGAGGAACCTTTATACAACAAAATATTATTAACATCTTCTTCTATTGCATATTTAAATGCATCTATTGAAAATATTTTTGAATTTTCACCAAGCTTCAATAAATTTTCTCTTGTGAATTTGAATCCTTTTTCTACTGCATATTTAAATACTTCATCAGAAGAGCCTTTATACAACAAAATATTATTAACATCCTTTTCTATTAATTTTTTTACATTATTATCATCCATAGAATCAAAAACAAATTCTGGAATAAATTTTAACTTTTCATATGACAAATCAAAACCATTATCTACCGCATATTCGAAATATTGTTTCAAATCGTCTTCATAATATCTATAACTACAAGCAATCATTATTATATTATTTGGATTTGCCTCTATTAAATCTTTTTCTTCTCCTAAATTCATATACGATTCTTTTAATATTCTTCCTAATTCTTGCAATATTTCGGGTGAAATTTTCAATTTTTTTTCAATAATTTCATTTTTATAAAAATTATAGTCATGTAAAATACAAAACTTAATATTATCATTATTAAATTCTATAGCTTTTTGCATGATTTCTTTTGATAAAAAAAGATAATTATAAGAATCAAATTCATATATTTTTGATAAATTTTCATAAGAAAAATCAAAGTTGTCTATTATTTTATTAATTATATTTTCTGATAAAAATACACCACTATATAAGCAAATATTATCCAAATCGTTTTCTATTGCTTTCTCCATAAAAATACGGTTATCAAATATATTATTACTCTTATCAAATAATTTTTTTAAATTATCATAAGAAAAATCAAATCCTTTTTCTATAGAATATTTTATTAAACTGTTTGTTACTCTTTTAGAATAAATTATGTTATTGCAGTCATAATTTATTGCTTCTTTCATAAATTCTTCACATGAAAAGGCATTACAATCCTTATTGAATTTTGACAAATTATCATAAGAAAAATCAAATTTATTATCTTTTGCAATTTTAAGCAATCTTTTCATTTTTCTATCATCAAAATTTGCATGAATAATATTTGTATAATCATAGTTGATACTTTTTTTAATGAATTTGTAATCAGTATATATAGGACAATCAGAGGCAAGATTTAAATTAGAATTTGAGAGTACTAAACCATTTTCAAATGCATAGTTCAAATAATATTTATTAACAATTGAATCATTATGTAAATATTTACTAACATTATTCGGATTACTTTTTATTTCATCTAAACAATATATAATTTTTTTTATATCTTCAGAAACATTATTGGAATTTTGAATATATTCCTCTATCGTTTTTTTATGTTCATTATATAAATAATATAATATTTCCATTTTTATATTTTGTTCTTTATCAGATTTTTTTTCAAAAAAATCTGTATCATTAAAATATCCTCTTTCAAAAAGATTCTTAATATTATTTTTAGTTATTTTTATTTTATCACCAGAATATCTATACAAAGGTAAATTATATTCAATAAATTCGTCCAATGACAACAATTCTAAAATTAAAGTTGAAATGTTATTATTATTTAAAAGTTCATCTAAATCTGTATTGTTATTATTCTTTAATAAATTTATCAATTTTGATTTTTTTAATTTTTCTTGCTTAGTCATAAACCCACCTCTATTATATATTAGATTATATCATATAAAAAGAAAAAGAGAAATAATTTCTTATTTCTCCTATATTATTATCCTTTTATTTGGTTCATTACTTCTTCAGCAAAGTTTTCTTCTTTCTTTTCGATTCCTTCACCAACTTCAAAACGTACCATATTAACTATAGAACCATTTTTAGATTTAACAAAGGCACCAACAGTCATATCAGAATCTTTAACGAAGTCTTGTTCTTCTAAACAAATTTCTTTATAGAATTTATTTATACGACCATTAACCATTTTTTCAGCTATTTCAGCAGGTTTTCCTTCATTCATAGCTTGTTCTTTTAATACTGATGTTTCTCTTTCAACTTCTTCAGCTGGAACATCTTCTCTTTTTACATATGATGGTCTCATAGCTGCAGCATGCATTGATACATCTTTAGCAGTTTCTTCGTCTGCACCTTCTAATAAAGTTAATACAGCGATTCTACCACCCATATGGATATAACTTCCAAAGTTTTGTGAATCAGTTTTTGAAAGTCTTGCAAATCTTCTAAAACTAATTTTTTCTCCTATAGTTGCTGTAAAATTAACTATAGTATCGTTTAAAGTACCTTCTTCAGTACTTAAACTCATTGCTTCTTCCATTGTTTTAACATCATTTTTAACAATTAATTCAGCAATTTTGTTTACTAAATTTACAAATTTTTCATTCTTAGCAACGAAGTCTGTTTCACAGTTAACTTCAACTATTGATGCATTATTTCCATCAATAACAACTGTACTTAATCCTTCTGCTGCTACTCTATCTGCTTTTTTAGCAGCTTTACTAATACCTTTTTTTCTTAGATAATCGATTGCTTCATCGATATCATTATTACTAGCTTCAAGTGCTTTTTTACAATCCATTAATCCAGCACCTGATAAATCTCTTAATTCTTTAATTAAACTTGTATTCATTTATATATCCTCCTTTTAGATTACTATTTATTTAAAATTTCTAAAAGTTCACTTTTCTTAAGTTTACTGTATCCTTCGATACCTTCAGCTTTAGCCATTTCTTTTAGTTCAGCAACTGTTTTTTTAGATAAATCTTCTTTATCTTCGGCTTTGATTTCTTCAACAGTTTCTTTAACTTCTTCTTTTTTAGCTTCTGCTTTTACTTCTTTAGTTTCGCTTTTTTTAGATTCTTTTTTTGATTCTTTATTAGCATTTTTGTTTTTATCGTCATCAGTTAAAAAGTCTACCATTTCTCTATCTGTACCTTCATTAATTGCATTAGCAAGTACTCCTAAAATGATTTTAACAGCTCTTACAGCATCATCATTTGCAGGTATTACATAATCAACTAAATCTGGATCACAGTTAGTATCAACAATACCAAATACAGGTATTCCAAGTTTTCTTGCTTCTTTGATTGCTATATATTCTTTCTTTGGATCAGTAATGATCATAGCATCAGGTAATTTTTTCATATTTCTAATTCCACAGAAATAAGAATTTAACTTGTCATATTCTTTCTTAATTTTAATAACTTCTTTTTTAGGTAGAACATCTAAAGTTCCATTTGCTTCCATTTTTTCAACTTGATCTAGATATCCTATTCTTCTTTTGATAGTTCTGAAGTTTGTTAAAGTTCCTCCAAGCCATCTTTCTGTTACATAGTAACTATCTGATCTAATTGCTTCTTCCATAGATGCTTCTTGAGCTTGTTTCTTTGTACCAACAAAGATAACCTTTCCACCATTTTGTGCGATTTCTCTTAAAGCAACATATGCTTCTTCGATTTTTTTAACTGTTTTTTGTAAATCGATAATATATATACCTTCTCTTGCAGTGAAGATATATTCTTTCATTTTTGGATTCCATCTTTTTGTTTGATGACCAAAATGAACACCAGCTTCTAATAAATATCCCATTGAAACTACTGCCATAAATTCATTCCTCCTTTTGTTTTTCTTCCAGATATATCTTTTTTACTCTCCACCCATATGAGCACATGGTTTGTAAATCAATATCTGTGTTTTTTCAAAGCCAAAATTATTATAACATACCATAAATAAAGTGTAAATATTATTTTTGTGATTTTTCCCTTTATTAACATGGATTTATATCAATACTAATACTAACTTTATTATTATTTTCTAAATCCGATACATTATTTAATATTTCTCTCATTTTTTCTTTATTCCTAAATTTTATAATTATTTGAAAATAATATATTTTATTTACTCTTGACACACCAGCTACAGATGGACCTAATACAATCATATCTTCACTTATATTTTCTTTTATATAATTTGCGATTTTTTTTGATTCACTAAGTGATAAATTATAATCTTTACTACCAATCTTTATTAGACTAATAAAATAATATGGTGGATATTTTAAATCCTTTCTTATTTTTATTTCCTTATTAAAGAAATCTACATAATTATGTGTTTTAGATAGTTCAATACTATAATTATCGGGATTAAATGTTTGAATTATTACATCGCCTTTTATGTTTCCTCTTCCTGCTCTTCCTGATACTTGACTAAGCATTTGATATGTTCTTTCACTACTTCTAAAATCTGGAAAATTAAGTATTGTATCAGCATTTATTACTCCAACTAATGAAACGAGAGGAAAATCAAGCCCTTTCGCTATCATTTGTGTACCAACTAAAATATCATATTCATGATTTAAAAATGAATTTATTATTTTTTCGTGGGCACCTTTTTTTGTAGTTGTATCTATATCCATTCTAACTGTTCTGTAACTCTGAAATATCTTCTTTATTTCTTCTTCTACTTTTTCTGTACCTTGACCAAAATCTTTTAATGATTCATTTTTACATTTTGGACATACGTCTTTTTTCTTTTCAGCATATCCACAATAATGACATCTATTCATACCACTAGTCTTATGATATGTAAGTGTTATATCACAATTAGGACATTTAATAACTTCACCGCATGAACTACATAATTGATAACTTGAAAAGCCTCTTCTATTTAAAAATAATATTACTTGTTCATTATTTTCTAGTTTTTCCCTCATTTTTTCTATTAATATTTCTGAAAATAAACTATTACCTTTTTTTACCTCGTTTTTCATATCAACTATTGTTACTTTTGGTAAACTTGCATTATTTGCTCTTTTTGTCAATGATACAAGTTCATAATAACCTTTTTTACCTCTTGCATAACTTTCTATTTGAGGTGTTGCACTTCCCAATACTACCTTTGCATTATGATATTTACCTCTAATAATTGCAACATCTATTGCGTTATATCTAGGATTATGTTCTTGTTTATATGTACTAGAATGTTCTTCATCAATTATTATTATTCCAATATTTTTAAGGGGCGCATATATTGCACTTCTAGCACCTATTACAATAGATACTTCTCCTCTTCTTATTTTTCTGTATTCATCATATTTTTCACTTTCAGAAAGTGCACTGTGAAAGACTGCTATTTTATTTCCAAAATGTACTTTAAATCTATTAATAATTTGAGGTGTTAAACTTATTTCAGGAACAAGCATTATTGCTGTTTTTCCTAAAGAAATTTGTTTATTTATTAGATGCATATATATTTCTGTTTTACCAGAACCAGTAACACCATACAATAAGAAAGTATTAGCTTCCCCAAAAGAATTAACTACTATATCTTTAGCCTTTTCTTGTTCTTCATTTAATACTACCCTCTTATAATTACTTATCCCTGTATAAGAGTATCTTTTATCTTCTTCTAAATATATTTCTCCAACTCCATTCTTAACAATAGTATTAATAGTACTAGACATCTTAGTAATAAGTATATCTCCTTC
>OGRO01000418.1_pt1 | contig 41448 bp, 48 predicted proteins | sample 1553451 | NCBI WGS metagenome assembly OGRO01 (sample SAMEA2580021, study PRJEB22360) | human gut metagenome | reverse complement strand
TTTGAAGTAATTCCAAGTATCAGTTAATTTTATTATTTTTTAAGCGATTGCCTTACAAATTATTCGACATACTTCATATAATGAGAAAAGGAGGGGTATATGTCAATTATAAAATCAACGACAAAAGAACGAGATTTACTAGCGAGATTAATGCGTGCCGAAGCAACGGGGGAAGGAAATTTAGGGCAACTTATGGTTGGTAATGTTGTTGTCAATCGAGCAATCGCAAACTGTCTTACCTTTGGTAATGTAAATACAATCAGCGATGTTATTTATCAGTCCCCTGGGGGATTTACAGGAGTAGATAGTCCACTATTTTTTAGTAATCCCACAACTGCAGAAAAAAACTTAGCAGATCGTGTCATCCGTGGGGAATATTTTCACCCTGCTACAAATGCACTATGGTTTTATGCACCTGGAACAGGAAACAGTTGTAATGCGACATGGTGGGGACAATATAATTCAGGAAGATATAAAAATCACTGCTTTTATGTACCAAATCCAGGGGAATGTAAAGAAATTCATTAAAAAGTATGGCTCATGACTGACCATACTTTTTCCTTTGACTTAATCCCTAGCAATCAGATGTTCTAAATTAGAATGTTGTAACACTGCTCCTTGTATTACTTTTTCTTTGATAGGATGTTCTAAAACAGGATAAGAAGCCAATTCATCGACAGGAATCCAGAAATAAGAACTATCGCCGTCTAAAGAACGAAAACCATCTGCAATCTCACTTTCTAGAATCGATGTTGTAAAGTAAAAACCAATTTCGTGATACTTTGTTTCTGGGGATTGTAAAAATAATTCTACAATATATCTAAGATGAAAGGAAGGAGTAATATTCAATTCTTCTTGTAGTTCTCTTTGAATTGCAGTCTGACTATCTTCATAAAGATCAATCCTTCCCCCGGGGAACATATACCTGTCTTCCCTTTGTTTTTCTAACAGTATTTTAGTTTGTTCCTCATTATAAATGATTGCCCCAACACGAGCACCGAATCTTTTTCCTTCTTCTTTGATTGTGATTACCATTTTTTACCTCCTATTTTTTTGATTTTAAAATGAATTTAAATTTTACCCAGAAACAAATCGCTTACTTGTTTTATATTATAAACTTCTCATGAGTGATAAATCAATGGTTCGTTCAAAAACAGAGATTGCAAGCAAAAAAATCATCCTAACATTTCACTATCTTCAAATCCTGTAGGATGATTCCGTTCTTATTTATTTCATTTATCAAATAACTTTTGAAATTGTTCCTCTGAAACATAGACATCTAAAACACTTTTTCGGCCTTTTAAATCTTCGATAAGTTCTTTATCATTTATTTTATCAATCATCGCATCTATATCCAAGCATTCCCCAATCGCACATATCAATTCAGCGAGATAATATCCGTCTTTCTTTTCAATAAAATAATCAACAATCGAATCAAAATTTATGTTACTTTTCTCATAATTGAATGCTAATCTCCATAACCATTCTCTCTTATCCTGTTCTATTCCAACTTGAACTAGACTTTCAAATTCTTCTTGAGTTAATTGTGGGGGATAAGGTACTTGAATATACTGCGCAATAAATTCTAATAATTCATATTTTGATAACTGGTGAAAGCAGGCATTATAGTAATCGTTTTTTTCGATACATTCTGTGATTGTATGCCATCTTTCATAGGAGTCCATTGGGCTATGATAATCATCTTTTAAATCTTGCAATCTCTTATTTAGGAATTCTTCATTTTCCTTATTTCTAGGAATTGTTTCTAAAATATCGATGTGTTTTTTATGGATTCCTTTCTTTTTATCACATATTCATCTTCTTCATTTTGGATATTGCTTGATATTGTTTTTATTTCATTTAACAGTTGATCAATTTCTTCTCTTTCCTGTTTTGATAGCGAATCTTTATTCATATTACTCAGCATTTCAATGAATTCCTCTGCAGTTATGAATCGATTAAAAGCCTGATAACAAATAGTTAAAAACTCTTTATTTTTCATGGTAACTACCTCTTACAATATATTATATCACTTGAAATGATTCATCGCTATTACTTACGAAAACAAAGTGCACCCTTTGTGTAAAATCAAACAAAGACTATGGACTGCCACTTAGTTGGTCGGAACCGTTAACACTTGACCGATTTGCAACGTCGTGGTTGTCAAGTTATTTAATTTTTGTAACTCACTCACCGTTGTATCGTATTTTCTCGCTATACTCCAAAGGCTATCTCCTCTTTGAACGATATATGTGTCTCCCAATTGAGTATCACTCGTTGTATCTCCACCTGGCAATTTTAATACTTGACCAATTTGTAACACATTGGTATTTAAATTGTTCAATTCTTTTAATGTTGCGACTGTCGTATTGTAACGATTGGCGATACTCCATAAACTGTCTCCGCTTTGTACTGTATAGGTATTTTCTGATTGGTTATCACTTGTTGTACCTCCGCCTGGTAATTTTAATACTTGACCAATTTGTAATACATTAGTATTTAAATTGTTTAATTCTTTTAGTATTGCGACTGTTGTATTATAACGGTTTGCAATACTCCACAAACTATCTCCTGATACAATTTTTATGTGACATTTTTAAATGTAAATATAATATCTACCCTCTTATCTTGATAGATATAAACCTTTTCAACTAAATTAATTATTAATTCTCTAGTTGGATTTTCTAAAGATAAAAATTCATTAATATATTTTTCTATTTTTTTATTGTCTATTTTATTTTCATTTATTTGTTCATTCTTAAGATCATCAATACTTGATTTATTACTTTCTATTTCTTGCTTTAGATTTTCACTTATTCTAATATATTGTTCTTCGTCAATAATTCCTTTTAACATATTCATATAGTTTTTGTCTAAATTTTCTGTTAGTTTATTATTAGTAAGTTCCAAACTTTCTATTTGTTTTTTATTTTTTAAACTATTATCTTCAAAACTAATATTACCGATAGAATCTTTTATTTTATTTTTATCTAAATAACTTTTACATACTTCTCTAATATTATCTAAAATAACTTTTTCTAGTGTTTCATAATTATTTGTATGTGTTGTACAAACATGATATTTTGAATAAGTTCTATAATAATTGCAAGTAGTATAACTTCTTCCGGTTTTATTTTGATATCTAATTGTTATACGATGTTTGCAATCTCCACAATATAAAAGTCCATCTAGTAAATAAAATCTTTTTTTCTCTGGTCTTTTCACATTTTTAGGTAAAAGTGTTTGAACGTGATTAAAAACATCTCTATCTATAACCCCCTCATGGGTATTTTCGACTATTATATAGTCTTTAGGGCTATTTTTAACTGTTTTTTTTAGTTTATAATTAATCTTTTTTGTCTTACCCTGTACTGCATCTCCTATGTAAATTCTGTTAGTTAAAATTGCTTTTATAGTTGTATCCACCCATACCCCATATTTTTGTGACAGACAATTTACATGAATACATTTAGTATTCCATACATAGTTATAGTAGGATGCCGGCGTTTTAATTTTTCTATTTGTTAAATATTGAGCTATATAGTGATAAGTATTACCTTTAAGTGCTAAATCAAATATTAATCTCACAACTTCTGCTTGTTCTTCATTGATAATTAAATGGTTTCTATTGTTAGGATCTTTCATATATCCAAATGGACATCTTCCAGACACATATAATCCATCTTTCATTCTTGAATGTAAACTACTTTTCACTTTTTTGGAAATATCTTTAGCATACATATCGTTCATAATTGCTTTAAAAGGTGCGATATCATTATTAGTATTATCTATGAATGTATCAATTCCATCGTTAATTGCAATATATCTCACATTCTTATTTGGAAAATACTTTTCAATTAACTCTCCCGTACCAATATAATCTCTACCTAATCTAGACATGTCTTTAGTAATTATCATATTAATTCTTTTAGACTCTATATCCTTAATCATTCTTTTAAACGACGGTCTTTCAAAGTTTGTTCCAGTAAATCCATCATCCACATACTCATCTATTAAATGATAATTATTCTCTCTAATATATTGATGAAGTAAACTTCTTTGACTAATAATACTATCTGATTCAATGTTTCCATCATCTCTTGATAATCTTATATATATTCCCACTTTAAAACTACTATGCCCGATCATTAATTACTGCTCCCTTTACCTTGGAAATAATGAGTACGATTGAATGGTAACTCTCTTTTTAATAGATTGCAAGTCATGTCTATCTTTTTTTGTAGTTCAATTTTTAATACTTCAGTAATTATTTCATTTAAAGATTTTCCAGTACCTTTAAATTTTAAATTAACTTTGTATTTAACCATAGAGTTTCATACCTCCAATTAATTCTATGGTATTGATTTTTGTTTTAGCAATATTATTTAGTATGTTTATAACATACCTAATAGCATTACTTACTACCATAAACCTCTATTAAAATCATCGTAAACAGTGCCTTTTTTTGCTTGGATGATACCTCTCACTAAATATAAGATTCAAGTCATTTACTGCGGAAAGTTTTATCTTTCATTTCAAAGCGATTTATGATTTACCAAATTATGAAACAACAGAATAAGAAGAAGGTTCATATATACTCATTATTACTTATAAAATAAGAGTACGCATTATGCTCCGTTTTTATTTCGTATTTTCAAAAATCATCCTACTTCGTAGACTCATATAAAAGATTGCCCTTGAATAAAGCTTTATATTGTAAGACATGAAAGCATAAAAAATCATCCTATCTTTAAAATTTCGTTAGATTTTATAGGATGATTAAATTTCATTTTTTTATAATTGTGTTTTCTAATTTTTCGTCGTAGTAACTGAACATTTTCTGAATGATATCATCACCAAGTTGACTAATCATTTTAAAATCAGACATTAAATTTTTAAATTGCTCAGCAGTTAAAATTTCTGATAAATATTTAATAGATAAATAACTTAAGTTATAACCATTATAGTCTTCATTCACAAAAGAAGTTCCATGTTTTAAGTTATTCATATGAGGTATTACTTTCGTTTCTTCTTTTACTCTCAAATAAAATCTTTTAAAAGCACGATTATCATTCAATGAATCTTTTTCTCCAGACATAAATTGTGCCATACCTTCATCATACCAAACTATTCTTTTTGAGTAATCATTATTCAATATATATTTCATATACAAAATATGAAATAATTCATGACTAGCAGTATATAACCTTTTTAATTGAAATTTTGGATTTACACATGCATTAATCATTCCATTATCATAAGTTCCTGTTGCATATTCAGGCAAAGAATCTCTTTCTCCTCTAATTTCATATATAAATTCTCTAAATTCTTCTCTATTATCAAAATAGTTCACAGTTATTTTTTCTTGAATAGTTATACCAAAAAATGTATTATATTCTATAATTTTTTTATCTAACAATGATATTGTAGCGTGTGCTAAATCTTCTAAACTTTCTGAATAATTAATTCTACATAACCTTGTTTCTAACATTTTTTCCATTCTATTATCACCTATTATTTATCTATTTCTTCAACTTCTTTGTTTAACATTTCTAAATAATCTCGTTCAGCAATAGTTAAATGTTTTTTCATATATTTATCATATTCTTCATGGGCTTTTTTTAAAGCTTGTTCATGAGAAATTTTACCACTACCTTTTAATATATCTTTTCTGGTCATCTTTAAGAATGAATCAAGTTCATTAATCCAATCCTGCATTGTCATAGGATGTCTATCTAAAGCATTAATTTCTGCAATATCTAAATAAGCAGATACCATTCTATTTAAAATGTTTAATTCTTCTTCTGTTAGATAGTTCTTAGCTATTTCTGTTTCACTTTTAGTTGGATAGTCTCCTTTAAAATTAGTAAGTCCTAAATAATCTTTTTCAGAATCCACTCTAGTAAATATAATTTCAGCGGCAGTATGTCCATGTGTAGCATAATGCATTTTATTTTGAACTGTTTTAAAGAAATCTATTGATAATTCATCTTTTGGATCATAATCAATGGAAGTTGCGTAAATATCTAGTACTTTTCTCCAAAATATTTTTTCTGATGATCTAATGTCACGAATTCTAGCAAGCAATTCTTCAAAATATGGACTTTCTCCATTATTCTTTAATCTTTCATCATCTAAAGAAAATCCTTTTATCATATATTCTTTTAAAACTTTGGTTGCCCATATTCTAAATTCAGTTGCTTTTTTAGAATTAATTCTATATCCAACAGCAATAATAGCATCTAAATTATAATGTAAAACATTATATTTTTTACCATCACTGGCAGTTGTTAAGAATTTCTTAACAACTGAATCTTTTTCTAATTCACCTTCATCAAATATATTTTTTAAGTGCATAGAAATATTATTTTTAGTTGTGTCATAAAGATTAGCCATTACATCTTGACTCATCCATATATCATCCCCTAGTATATTAACATCAACCTGTACATTGCCATCTTTTGACATATATATCATTATATTATTTTTCACCACATCACCATCTTTCTACTTATTTATCAATTCACAAAATCTTTGCTTATTCTTGGAACTTAGAACATCTATTATTTCTTCTTTAAATACTCTTTTACTCTTATAGTTAGGATACATTTCTTTTAACATATCAAAAATAAAATCATTCATATAATCAGATACATTAGAAATTAAGTCTACAAAATATCTCCACTATAATAATTAATAAATCCATTTCTATCACTTATTCAAATTCAATATTATTTTCTTTGCACCAATTTATAGCAAGTTCTTTATATTTTTTATCTCTAAATTTATACCAAGCATCAATAATATCAAAATTTATACAAGTATCCTTAAATCTTCTAAAAGCACCTCTTCCATTTAAAGAAATATATAATTGATTTTGAAGTCTATCATCTTCAATAGTTTCTACAAAATCCTCCATCATCCCATATTCATTAATATCATATCTAGTGGGTAACATAATCGATTTCTCAAACAGCTCATCCAATTCATCTTCATTTAAGTTTTTATAATCTCCAATATTTGACATAAAAATTTCTCCATTATCTGGGTTATAATAATACATAATTTCATCATTTGTAAAATCTAATGCATCAATTACTTCGCTTAATTTTACTTTCATAATAATCGTACTCCTTTCATAAGTTCTTGATAATTAAATTATACCAAAAAAAGTTGCGTTTTCCCCAACTCACACAATATTTTCTGGATAAAATTTAATTTAATACACATTATTCCCCATAAAAATCGTATCCCCGCTTTGCACCGTATATATATTTCCTGATTGAGTATCATTAGTTGTATCTCCACTTGGTAATTTCAACACTTGACCAACTTGTAATGAATTTGTATTTAAATTGTTCAATTCTTTTAATATTGCGACTGTTGTATTATAACGGTTTGCGATACTCCACAAACTATCTCCACTTTGTACCGTATATGTTCCTTCAATTTCTCCCCCTGAATAAGGTCTATCAATATATTTCATAACTCCTCGCACAACTGCTTCTGCGAAAATTTCATAATCTTCCTTAAGTTGTTCTGGATCATCTCCAGTACTATCTAAAAATCCATACTCTACTATGACTGGTTCTGTATTATTTCCCGTATCACGATGAATAAAATAGTAATCTTTTGCAGTATTACTTGGTAATCTTCTTTGAAATGGTTCTCTAATGTTTTGCCCACTCTTTTCAATTTCATTTAAAATATCATTTGATAATGTTGCGTCGTTACGAAGTGCATAAATTACTTCTGCGCCATCACCACCTCGCGATGGTCATTGTGTAGTTAATTTTCTAAACTAGGAACCCTATTATCCAATCTTTTAGCATTCACTTGTGCTAAAATTCTCCCAATAGGGGTTATTTCTATACTTGGCATATTAAACATTGTGTCATCCCACCAAGTAGAAATTTTTTTCAAATTAACATATTTATCTAAATTTTCTTGATATTTTTTCTGAATCTCATCTATATTTTGTGGTTTATTATCATAATTTTCATATATATCTTCTAATACTTTTATTTGTTCTTCTGTTAATTTAATAACTGTAATTTGTCCAGTTGCTGTAACTGTGTTAATTTTTAAATCTTTTATTTTTTCCTTTTCAACTACAGGAATTTTATAATAATTATTTATGTATTCATTTTTTATTAGTACATTTTCTGACAATCCAACATTTTTCAAATCATTTATTATTTTGTTATATTTTTCTGAATTTACTTCTATCCCATCCTTAAAATAACCATCTAATTTTTTATTAAAGTGATCATTAAATTTTGAGATACTTGAATATGGTATAATTTTTACAACTTGAACAATTTCTAAATTATCTATCCAAGTTCTTCCGGATGGTAGTTCATTTCCAGCAATTAGTCTTCCAAATAAACTATCCAATACAGCTAATCCATCAGACACAATTCCACTTTCTGGTTGTAAGCTTATTATCGCAAATAATAAAGTCAACCCTAACAAAGCTTCCTCAGAAATATCTTCAATTATTTCAACTGATTTATTAATTGCAGCTTTTACTACATAATCTTTATCCTTCTTAACCCTATGCGCTAATAATTCACTTAACATTTCATAATCAAATTCTCTATCTGTACAAACAGCAGTTCTTTCTGTTTTTCTAAAAAGCATTTGAATGGCTGGATCTGAAAAGGCTTGTAGCATTTCATATTTTACTAATTTATTTATCAATGTTTCATTATATTCATTTAACCTTTTTAGTGCAACTTCTGTTGCTACTAATTCTGCTTCTTTTAAAGCTTTTTGTGTTTCAATAGAAATTATATTTCTCACAGTTTCTTCAGTTAATCCGAGATTTATTGTATCCGCTTGAACTTGAACTACATTATCTCTAGCCTTCTGATTTTTATTTTCCATTATTTATTTCACCAATTTGAATTTGATTAGCATTATCTTTAGCTTTCTGTTTAAATTTATTTTTTTTATTAATTCCTACTGAATATCCACTGCAAAAACCTACAATTAATGCTACAATTCCTTCTATTATAGCTGCAATAATTACTTCTATTTCCATAACTTCCTCCTACTACAATAATTCTAAATATTTTTTCAACATTTCCACTTCCAACTCAGCAACTAGCTTAACAAAATCTGTATAATTACCAGTTGTATGTGCTTTATCTAATGCTTCATAATATTTTAATCTTGATTCTTTCTTTATAATTACAGGATTATATCCACTATTCATTAAATCTAAATTCATAAGTAATCTTGATGTCCTTCCGTTACCATCAACAAATGGATGTATTTTTACTAACTCTCCATGTAATAATGCTGCTTGAATTATTGGATGATATTCATTCCAAGTATTATAAGTTAATATTAATTTTTCCATTAATTCAGGAACTTTTAAATAATCTGGTGGAATATGTGTTGCGCCTTTAATAGTTACATTTTCTTTTCTATATCTCCCAGCATTTTCATTATCAATGTCTTTTAAAATTAATTGATGAATATTTTTAATATTCCATTCGCTAATTGGTTCATTATCTTTAACCAAGTCATCTAAAAATAAAATTGCTTTTTCATGGTTAATTGCTTCTAAATGTTCTTTAATAGATTTTCCGCCAACAGTTATTCCTTCTAAAACAACTTGAGTTTCCCTTAATGTTAAAGTGTTACCTTCAATTCCATTACTATTATAAGTCCATTCTAAGTCAATAGATTCTTTTAAAGATTTCAAAGTTTCTTTAGGTATTGGTCTTTTGCTATCTAATTCTCTTTTTAAACTATCTACTTCATCAAAATAATTATCATCTAAATCAATAATAAATTTATTATCATCTGGTTTAATAACTCTTTTGTCTACTGGCTTATCAGCATCAATAGGAATATTCCAATTATTTCCTACTTTAACAGCACCTTCAATTCTACCATCTTGTAATAATTGTCTAATTCTTCTTTCGCTAATATTCCATTTTTCAACAGCTTCTTTTGTAGTCATAAACTCCATAATTTTCACCTCTGTTATAATTATACCGAAAACGGTAGTTTATGTCAACTGACTTACTTAATTATTTAAACTATTATATAAAACTAACCCATAATAAATTTATTTTAAAAATTCTAATAACTCTTTTATAAAACTATCTCTATTTTCTTCTATAGCTACTTTTAGCTCATTTAATTCAAAACTAAGTTTTTCCATACTTTTTTTATTATTTTCGAAATATTTAGTATTTTTATCAAAATATAATAATTCATTATACTTTGATAAATCTAACTTATAATCTTTTATTTTATTATTAATAATAAACATTAAAAATAAATAAATAAAGCCGACATTTCTTAATTCTAAATAATGCTTATTATCATTCGTAAAATATTTCAAACATAGAAATAAAAGCATTTTTAAAAAATAATAATTTTGATACATTAGTAATTGAAATATTTCTTTTTCTTTTTTACTGTTAATTTCTATCATAGTACTTACTATTAAAGTACTATGTGTAAAATTACATAATTTATCATATAATTCTGTTAACATAGATAGTTTTTCTTTACGATTTATATCTTTAAAAGCTGTTTCAGAAATTTCATTCATGTGTGTTCTAAATTTATCAATTATTTCACAAACTCTAGTTTTATCACGTTCAATCCCAAGTGTTGTGAATTCATTATAGACATTCTCATCAAATTGAATCATCATTGCCATCATTATATATTCAAATGAAGATCTTAACAAAGTATTAGCATCAACTAAATTATATATATTTAGATTATATTCAACATTTATCAATGTTTCGTGAACTTGTTTTAATAAACTGATTGTTTCGTTATGTTTTACTCTTTTTTCATTATCTAATTTTGAAATATTATAAATGCATCCATCTTTCAATGGCCTATGAAATTTTCGATTAATAGCTCTATTAATAGTTTTAATATTTATATGCATATTATCACCACCTAAAATTGATAATTACTATTATATCACTGATTTTTAATTTAATTATTTATAATAAAACTAATTATTGCCTCAACTTGGTACATAGTTATTAAATCAACTACTTCTCGACATACTGTCGAGAAGTTAATATTTTTACTTGTGCACACAATGTGCATAAGTTTTATAATAGATACATCAAAAAATTTAATTTTATATTTTCGTATCAAATTAGATTTAAGTTATTATTTTTTAAAATATTACTTGTACCCAACATGGTCACAAGTTAACATTTACCATAAACTTCCCACCAACTTGGTGGGAACTTTTTGAAATTTACTAAAAAAACTAATTGAATTTTTATATCAATAACTTTATGATAACCTGCCACAAAGTTAATTAGCAACTAAACTTTATTATTTTTATTATCTCGCCTTTAAATGTATGAAGTTAGTATAGAACTAACTTCTATGAATCAAATATTATTTAACAAACTGAATTTATAAAAGATTTCAATATTTCTATCTTTATCTATAATTATTTTATCAATGATAGATTGTAATAATTCTCTACTTGGTTTATCAAGATCAATTAATTCTTTAATTTTTTCTTCATATTTTTTAATTTCTTTAGCAGAATCAATATTCTTTTTATCTATACTTTGTAATTCTTCCAATCTTGCTTTAGATTGATTTAATAATATTTCTGTTTCTCTAGATAATCTTTTATAGGTATCTTCTGAAATATTACCTTTAAATTTATCATCGTATAACATATCAATTTTAGAATTACATTCTTTAATCCTTTTATTTAGATAATTAATTTCTTCCATATTACTTTCTTTTTTATTATTTTTATCATTAACTAATTTTGCTAATGATTTAATATCTAACTTATCTAAATATTTTTTACAAGTATTTTTTATTGTATCTAGTAATGTTTCTTCTAACTTATCATATGGCATAAAATGTGGATAACATAAATGTCTTCTTGGATCTCTAGAATATCTATTACAGTTAACAGTCCAATAGTCTTGTTTCTTTCTATAAGTAACTGTTAAAGTGTTTCCACATTCTTTGCAGTAAATAAGATTTTCAAACAATCTTTTTTTCCTATTAGATTGTGTCTTAGGTTTTCTTTTAACATTATTTTGTACTTTAAAAAATACTTCTTTACTAACTAAAGGTTCATGAGTATTAGGTACAATTATCCATGCTTCTTTATTAAGCGTTACTTTCTTAGGTGATTTATATGATAATTTAGTTTGAACATTTTGGACCATATCTCCAGTATACATCTGATTTTTTAATATTTTTTTCACTGATGAAATGGTCCATATTGGATTAACCTTTTGTTTAGAACCTTCTTTTTTCTTATATAGACTTGGTGTAGGATATTTACAATCATTAAGATAACTTGCTATATCACTTACACTTGTTCCATCATTTGCCATTTCAAATATTTTTTTTACAATAAATGCAGTTTCTGGATTAGGTAATAAATGTCCTTTATCTTCTTTATCTCTCACATATCCAAAACTAGGTTCACTTCCAATAAATTTTCCAATTTCTTTTTTATTTCTTAAAATAGAACGAATTTTTTTAGAATTATCCCTACTAGTCATATCATTAAATACTGATTTAAAAGGTATCATTTCATTACCAACATTATTTAAAAAAGTATCAACCTGATCTAACACAGCAATATATCTAACTTTCTTTAAAAGAAAATATTCATCTACATAATATCCACATGTTACATAATTTCTACCTAATCTAGATAAATCTTTAGTTATAACACAATTAATTCTACCTTTTTCTATATCATCAATTAATCTTTTAAAACCAGGTCTATCAAAATTAGTACCGGTAAATCCATCATCAATATATTCATCAACAAAAGTAAATTCATTTTGTTTTACAAAGCTCATTAATAAATTTCTTTGATTAATAATACTTTCACTTTCTGATTCATAACTTTTATCAGAATCTGATTCAGATAATCTTATATATAATCCTACTCTATAATAACTAGGGTGCTGTAACACAGTGTTATACACGGCTTTTTCTCCTTTCTTTTGTATAACATTTAAAGCCTAGATTCAGTCTATCATTAATATAGACGTATAACAAATCTACGATTTTACTAAAACGCACATTATATATCCAATTATCAAATCATTAATAGTAGAATTATCATCTTTTTTAAAGGTTTCTTTAATATTAAACATATCTCACCTCTTAAAAAATCTTATGATAAATTCTTGCATATTATTTTAAAACCTCCTAATCTCTTTTACTTATATTCTTTTAATAAATTTTCTAATTCTTCTATTTCTTGTTTAGTTGCTTCTTCTTTTTCAATTAACTTTCCATTCCAATATTCATTACCTAATTTATCTTTATAATATATTTCATTTATCTTATTTTTATTATAATGATTAAAGTTAGATTGAACACTGGTATTCAAATTATTTTTAATATCTTGTATTTCTTTTTTTAATACTTGGTCAAGTGTAATTGTACGTTTTGAATTATTAGTGCTTTCTTTTTCATATTTCAAATGAATATAGTTTAAAGAGGCCAGATAGTTAATACATTTAGAAATTGTTTGCTTGCTATAGCCATGAACTTTCATAAAATAACTATTAGTTGCCCAACAATATCCTTTATTATTACACAAAGAAATTATGTGTATTAATAATAACTTTTCTAAAGATGATATTCTATTATCGCTAAGAACTGATAATGGTATAATTGGTTTTATATATTCTTCCATAGTATCCTTATATAGAATTATAAATAAAATATATCTTTATAAAAGTGCACTTTTATATACTATTTTCCCTAGGTATCTATATCTTACAACAAATAAAAATAAAGTTGAATTGTACGAAATATGAAAAAGGAGTACCTAAACGTACTCCCAAACATTTAATCTATATATTGTAATTTTGTTTAAATATGTCATCGACATCTACTGAGCTTGTTTGAACAAATTCTAAATAATCATAATCAATGGATTCTGATTTTAATTCATTGATAAATTCCTTTAAATCATCATCTAATAACATCTCAACACACACATTATCGATTACACTATCATAATCAACTTTTAATTCTTCTAAATTATATCCTAATTTCTCAATATCATTAATTAATTCATTACCTCTTAATGTCAATTCATCTTGCAATTGCTGATCAATGCTATATATACATTCATTATTTATTTCCATTTCTCCATTTTTTTCAATAAATTTTTCATCAGGAGATATATCGTTTATTATTTCATTAGCAATTTCTTCCCCAATCGTAACTAATTTATATTCTAATGCAGATACCAATATATCTGTAAAATATTTTTCTATTAATATATTTGAAATATTGTTACCTGAATAGTATTCTAATAACTTTTCAATATAATCATAATCAGCTTTAGAAATCATTTTAGAAAATGATTTAACATTATTGATGATATCTTCTAAAGAATAAAATTCTCTAATTGGTTTATTTAATGCTAATTTTATAATATAATTTGATTTTAGATCATATTCGAAAAAAGAACGAATATATTTTTCTATACTTTTATCGCAATATTTAAATTTAATAATAAACTCTATTTTTTTCTTTATATCTAAATATTCATCACTCATAAAAGAATTATAATAATTATATGCTACTAATTTATCAAAATCTAGAATATGTTCTTCAATATATGAAGAATTTAAACTTAGTATCTTATCAACTTGTTCTATATATAAAGCACTATTGAATATTTTTTTTAATTCAGCATCGTTATCAAGCAAATAGTTTTGAATATAATCATTTATAGATGGATTTAACACACTCACATATTTCTTTTTTCCTAATATTGCAATTCCTATTAATGACTTGCTAAGTCTATTTATACTCTCATCAAAACTATATCTATCAACATCATATTCATTAGTAAGTAAAAAATTTATAGTTGCTTTTTTTAGGACATCAATTGGAATATAATTATTTCCTAAGGTATATAATTGATACATCAAAACCACATCATATTTTTCGATTCTATCAAATTCACTTTTCCAAACATCCTTTGGATTATTTAGAGTTGCAATAACATAGTCAAAAAAATTTTTGGGCTTTACTATTTTTTCACGTATTGCACACATTTCGATGATACGAGTATTAAACGATTTATGATTAATTATAGTGTTATAATTTTTATTATTTATAACAGTTTCATATGAACTTTTTGCTACACCATTATGATACATTAAATTATATAATATTCTTGCTCGATCTAATTTTGTCATATCATTTACATCAATTAAACATTCCTTAATACCAATTTCATCTAATATTTTTTCAAATTCTTCTTTTTCATTTTTTGCCTTATTTAAAATTGTTATTCTACTGTTAAGTATTACCTTTTTATTATTAAATATTTTGGCTAATTTTAAAAGTGATTTTAATTCATTAATTAATGTATCATTAATTGACAAAGATGTTTGCCCAAGAAAATCATCTAAAAAAATTATTTCTGGATTATCATTTTGTTGCATTGATTCTATTAATTTTGATAAGTTATTATTAGAAACAGTTGTTAATCTAAATTCTTTATTATTAATTAAAAGATATCTTATTAACATTTTGGATGTTAACGTTTTTCCAATTCCCGGATCACCAACTAATAAAATAATCCCATTTGAGTTTATAATATCTATAGCATTATAATATGCTTTAGTTTCCACAAAATATTTAGTTCCTTTTTCAAACTCATTAATTACAACCTTGCTAATTGCATCAGAATATCTATTTAAATATAAGTCTAATACTAATGAAGATGAAAGCTACAATTTATGATTTCTTTTTAATACGTCAATATTATTCTCATCTGACAAAAAGTCATCTATGTCATTTTTACCAATAACAAATGAATAATCTTTCATATATTCTATAAAAATTTCATATATTTGTTTTGTAACTGTCTCGCTAACTTCAGCACTAGTCAACAAATAATACTCTTTAAATGATTGATTCTTTATTTTTTCAAACTCTTTTTTACAAATTGAAACTAATTTCGATGAATCTTTATATCTCTTACATTGACAAATAATTTTTCCGTCTAAGCTTATTAAATCAATTCCATCATCTTTTCCAGGACCAAATCTTTTAAATTTTATATTTAACTTTTTTTCCATAAAATCTAGGCAAAATTTTTCAAATTCAAAAGAATCCAAATTTAAAATGTTAAACATTTTATTCTACCTCCTCAACTAAATATTTATATTTTTCATAGTTATTATAATTATCTAAATAACTAATGAATGTAGGCGTATCTGTCTTTTTTCCGTTATATCCAATTTCTTTTTCTAAATTTGGATTTGATTCCAAATATAAACGACATTTTTTTATTTCATCATTTATTGCTATATTATTTGCATTTGTATCATCATCTTTATCAAATAATGGTATGCTTTCAATCCCAAGACTTTTAAAAATATTTATAAATGGAATAAAATGAGGTTTACCATAGCACTGAAAAATACTATATTGATGATATTGTTTTTTATAATTTACTAATAATTTTTTCAAAAATAATTCATCATTTATTCCTTCAACTATGTAAATTTTTTTTGAAAACAAAGAATTCATAAATTCTTTTTTATGTAACTCTAAAATATTACTTTTTAATGAACTAATAGCAAAATATGATTTAGATTTATTATTTAGGTTTGCAATATGAATGCTTTCTGGTAACATGATAGAACTACTAAAATCTATCTTTTTTGGAGAACCAAAATTTGGATCATTAAATATAAATAAATTATCAAAATCAATATTCAATAAATTTAACAATTCAGGAGAATGAGTAGCAACACAAACATTTTTTGTTTTACTCAAATCATTTATTAAACCAGCAGTTATATGTAATAAAGATGGATGAGTATGATTTTCCGGTTCATCTAAAAATATATATTTTTTATTACTTTTTTTAATTAATTTTAACAAAAATTGTAATTTTTGCCCACTTCCCATACTATTTTTCAAATCATCAGAATTGATTTTAACTATTTTTTTATATTCCTTGGTAGGGGTTGTTGAAATAACATCTTTTTTCCTTGTTTGATGATTTAACGACAAAACTTCATCCATCATTTCATTATACATATTTTTATTTTCTTCAATACTTTTATCTATAACACTCTCATACATAATTCTAGCACTTGAAATTTCTTCATTATCTAGTAATTCTCCAATTAAATATTCCATTACAAAAGAATTATTAACGGTATCTTTCATTTCATCAGCAAATACTATTTCAGAATTCAATATTAATATATCGCTTCTAGTCTTATCTTGTCTTTTTAATTCCTCTATTTCCTTATTAATTGTAAATGTTTTACCATAACCATTAGGTCCAATGTAAATTTTTAACAATACCAATCACTCCTTTTAATAAAAAAGCGCAATACAAAACTATAAAGCCTGTACTAGCGCCTATTTTTTTATATTTCAAATATATTCTCCTTATTAATTTTCTAAATTAAAATTCTGTACTAACCATCCTAATAAATTGGATATTTTAACTTACCATATTCTTACAATTTAACTCAGCTTGTTTTATTACTGTTTGAACTGCTTGTTCACTCTTATTTGGTGGATAATTATATTTAATTAATAATTTTCTAATTTCCATTCTCATATGTGCTTTTGATGATTTCTTAATATCCCAGTCTATTGTCATATTAGAATTAACAACCTCTACTAATTCTCTAGCAATTTGAACTAATATTTCATCTTTCATTAACTCTTTAACTTCTGGATCATTTCCTAAAGCATCAAAGAAGGCTCTTTCTTCTGGTGACAGATTATATTCAGTACCAGATTCAATTTCTTTTTCAATTTCTTTTTTTAAAGCAATCATTTCTTCTATCATTTGCTCAATATCTGCTAAATTAGTTCTTTCATTATAAGAATCAGCTATTTTTTTAAATCTTGTTGAAAATTTTTCCATTAAAATTAAATTAGTTTGACCTATTTTCATAATGTACTCTTTTAATGCATGATTTAATACTTCTGCTGCTACATTCTTAGATTTCATTTTAGCTAGTTTATTTAAAATATCATCATTTAACAAACTTAAAGCGTTACTTTTCTTTATAGTTCCAATATTAATTAATTCATCATCATTGATTGCATCTTCTAACATTTTTGATACTTTAGAATTTATTTCTTTAACATCTATTTTTCCATTTCCAGATATTTTAGATATAAAACTTCTAACAGAAATGATATATAATACTTCTTCTTTCAAATGATAATCTAATTGTCCAGTACAAATTGAATATAGACCCTTGATATCATAGCTATACCTCATAAATCTCTTTTTAGATTCTTCTGTTTCTAAAATAAAATTAGCGCCTTCATTAATTAAATCATATTTTCCTCTATTATCTAAAGAAGAAAAATCACTATAATCAAAATGATGAAATAAGTTTCTTATTAATTCAACTTTATCTTTTAATAAAACCACCACTTCTTCATTATCAACTATTTTACCTTGATCTCTTTCTGTATATGTTTTTAATGCTTCTAACAGCCATCTTTTTAAGCCAATATAATCTACTATTAATCCACCTGTTTTATCTTTATATACCCTATTTACTCTAGCTATTGCTTGCATTAAATTATGCGCTTTCATTGGTTTATCTACATACATTGTTCCAAGACAAGGAACATCAAAACCAGTTAGCCACATATCTACAACAATAGCTATTTTAAATGAACTATTAGGGTCTTTAAACTCTGTTTCATACATTTGCTTATCACTTTTCGATCCAATAGCTATTTGCATTTCTTCCGAATCGTTATTCGAAGGTGTAATAATCATATGAACTAAATCTTTATAATCTGGTCTCAACTCTAATATTTTTTTATACATCGTATAAGCAGCATTTCTTGAATAAGCAACTATCATTGCTTTATTTGCTACTAAATCTTTTCTATCTTCATAATGCTTTAATATATCTTCTACAATAATACCTAATCTATCTGGATCTTCTAGTATCTGTTTCATATTAGCCATTTCAATTTGACTTTTTCTAATTTCGTCAGTATCGGCTTTTCCATCTTCTTCTAAAGCATTATAATATTCATCTATAGCTTCAAGAATTCTATCATTTAGACCAACTTTAGCCATTCTAGCTTCATATAAAATTGGAACAGTCGCCCCATCTTCAATAGCTTGTGTCATATCATAAACATCTATAATATTACCAAAAACATTAGTTGTAGAATGGTCTTTAGTTTCAACAGGCGTTCCAGTAAATCCAATATATTTAGCATTTGGTAAAGCGTCATGTAAGTATTTTGCAGTACCATATTTTTTTACTGCTTCAAATTTATTCATATCAAATTTCATTACAGCATCTATTCCATAATGACTTCTATGAGCTTCATCAGCAATGACTAATATATCATTTCTTTCACTTAATAATCCTGTTTCTTCTTCAAATTTTTGAAGAGTTGTAAATATTATTCCACCAGCTATTCTTGCTTCTAAACGTTTCTTCAATCCTTCTCTTGATTCTACTTGTTCAGGACTTTGTCTTAAATAATCACTACATTTAGAAAAAGTTGCAAATAACTGATTATCTAAATCATTTCTATCAGTTACTACTACTATAGTAGGATTATTTAATTTTTTTATCATATTTCCTACATAGAAAACCATACTAAAACTTTTTCCTGAACCTTGTGTATGCCAAATAATTCCTGCTTTACCATCTTTAACTTTTAAAGTTCTATCAATAGCTTTTTCTACACCATAATATTGATGATATGCAGGAAGTATTTTATTATCATCACTATATAAAATGTAATTATCTATTAAATCCAACAATGTTTTTTTATCAAACATCCCATTAATTAAAGATTCATGTGTATTATTTTTTCTTGTAGCATCATTAATTCCAGTCTTTTTCCACTCATTAAACCTAGAATAATTACAAGTAATAGTTCCAGCTTTAGCAGTTACTCCGTCACTTATTACTAATATCTGATTATAATAAAATAAACTTGGAATGTGAACATTCATATAACCCTTTAATTGATTATAAGCACTTTCTAAATCAACTTCTTCACGGATCATACTCTTTAATTCAAATACAATTAAAGGCATACCATTAATATAAATAATCATATCTGGTCTTTTAACACTATTTTCTTCTATAGTAAATTGATTAGTTACTAAAAATTCATTATTATCAACGTTTTCAAAATCTATTAATTTTACCGTATGATAAATAACACCATCTTTTGTATATTCAGGAACACTAATCCCCGTGTGCAAATACTTAGTAAATTGTTTATTATCCTTTACTAAATTATTTTGATCTAAATTCTTAACAATTCTTACAGCTTCTCTTATAGTTTCATCTTTTAAATTTCTATTTAATTTATATAATGACATAGTTAAATTAGGCTCTAATATAACCTCAGAATAATCCCTACCAATAGATTCTCCAGGTTCATATTCATAACCTAATTCTTTTAACATATCTACTGTCATTAATTCTAATCCTTCTTCATTAAGCATCTAAATCACCTGACTCAATCTTTAAATTATCATATTCACTTAAATCATATCCTAATGAGTATATTTCTTTTATTTGATTATCCCTTCGGCTTCTTCTCCTATCATAAATCTGTCTGTTGGAATTTAATATATTAAAAATATTCTCTAATTGTTCTTTTTCAATTTTTGGATTGTATTGTTTTAATATGTTTATTAATAATTCAACACAAGAATCAGCAATATTATAACCATCACTATTTGGAAGTTTAGCAAACATTTTTTCAATCAAATTTATCAAAATATCCCTATCAATTAAAAATTTTAAACTATCAATAATTTGATAATAATCATTGCACCATAAATTATCCGATATTTTAGTAGCAGCATTATTTATATCTCTATCAAAAATCATCCAAAATTCATTAAATAAATATGAATGTCTATATATGCTTTTTTCAATCATTTCATATATAATTTCATTATTATCTTTTAATTCTTCAACAAAAGTATGATTTTTCTTCAAAACTATTAATAAATAAGTTAGAGAAAAACATTGCTGATCTTCTAATTTTTTATTAATATCATCATATATATTTTTTTCCTCAAGCTTTTGCCAACCATATTGATGGCTTAATTTAGAAAGTTTTCCATTATAACTCAAATACTCAAGCAACGAATTTAACAAAAGAAAATGTTTATACTGATTTTTTAAAATCTCATCCGTATTTTTTGCAATAGATAAATCCATCAAACTTCTGAATAATTTTATATAATTATTATCCGTCATATATCTATAGTATTTTTTTTCAAAATACTTTCTTACTTTCTCAGTATCTTTGGAAATTGAACTAATTCCCATCATCAATGATTCAAAATCTGGAAACTGGTATGTTTCAATATCACCTTTCATTACTTCATAAGGATTCTTAAAAAAAGCATCAACTATTAAAATATCATTATATAGTTTATTTATAAACAAATAAACTTCATCCCCTGATGGTGTATAATCATTTTCTTTAAAAAAGAAAGGATGTGCACATTTGTTTCTAATTTTTTTAAAATAAGATAGTAAATCTATTGTAGAATGATTCAATATCTTTTTTGAAATATATGTTTCAAATATTTTTTCTTCTACTACTGAATATTTAGATTCATTACCTTCTTTTAAAATGGTTTCGATGGTTTCTAATTCACTTCTACAATTTACATAATTATTTTCATCCATAAGTACTAATTTTGAATATAAATCATTAACAACCAAATTATATAATAATAAAATACAAGATTTAAAATTCTTAGAATAATATGATTGTAAGACTAATTCAAAGTTATTTTTACTATCTATATTTTTAATTTTATTAATATCACTACTACTAAACATAATTAACATCCTTCCAATTACAATTTATATAATTAAATTTCTATATTATCTAGATCAATTTCTCCATTCATTAACTTTGGTAATAAAGTGTCCCTTAATCGTTCCAGTATTTTATTTTGTAAAGTATTATGTGCTATTTTAAACATTATTGATTCAACTTTCTTTTCAAATTTAATAATTTCTTTTTTATCAGCTAATTTAATATCTAATGTTTTTAATTCAGATTGATTTAGCCCTGGTTGAGCAGCTTTACTACTTGCCATTGTAAATATCTTATTTCTATTCTCTTGGTTATATAAAGTAAAATACAAATAATATTTTGCCCAATTGTCTTCTGTATTAATAATAAACACATGTTCATTTGCAGCACATTTATCGTGAGGAAAACCATTTAAAGCCATTGATACTTTTCCTGTATAAGCCCCATCTTTATACAAAAGTACATCACCAGATTTTATAATTCCAGTTTTTAATTTATTAAAATATTCTTCGCTAATATATTTTTCTGAACTATAATTATAAATTCCAAATTTTTCAATTTTCTCGGCTCCAACACTAGGAATTCCCGATGTTTCAGCACCACCTTTAGGTCTAGACCCAGTTGAAACATTTGAAATCAGTTCTTGTAATTTGCACTTTTTACCTTTTTCATATACATATTTAAACAAATTTTCTGCTATTTCATGCAAATTATTATTTATCTCATTATTTAACTTAATTTTTCCATCTATATTAGATAATATTTTTGATATATTCTTTTGAATTTTCAATCCAGGTAATTTAATCTTTATTTTGTTCATATTTTCCTGATTCAATTTTGGCTGTGTGGAACCAGTGATATATTCACTTAAATCTAATTTTAATAAATAATAATACAAATATTCTAAATCAACATCTTCTTTTACTTTAAAAATATGTGCATGATTATTTAGCCAAAACTTTCCTTCAACAATTTTAACCAAATCTTTTTTTCTGGATTTTAAATTTTCACCATCTTCGGCTAGAATAATATATTTTCCATCAAAAATATAATCATCTATTGAATCTATTATTTCTTGAGCACCATAATATGGATATATTCCTTTTCTTTTACTTCTATCCATTGTTGATAATGGTTTTCTTTTTTTATCTTCTAAAACAATAACATCCTCTAATTGTAAATTTTTGAACTCCATATTATTTACCTCCTTTTACAAATCACAATTTATATAATTAAATTTTAAATCCAATTACTTTTAAATTTTTCTTTATTTCTTCTTCTAATTTATGAGATTCTTCAAATTGCTTAGATAATTCTTCTGTTAATTGTTTCATTTTTTCTTTAAAAGGAATTCCATCATCTTCTATCTTTTCAGTGCCAACATATCTTCCAGGTGTTAAAACATAATCATTTGATTTAATTTCATCTTTTGTAGATTTTTTGCAATATCCTAGTATATCTTCATAATTTGTATTATTTTGATAATTATGATAAGTATTTGCTATTTTTATAATATCGTCGTTAGTTAATTCTCTTAATTTTCTTGTAACCATATTTCCCATATTTGAAGCGTTTATAAATAAAGTATGACCTTTTTGTTTTTTATTTCTATTGATTATCCAAACTGAACATGGAATAGTTACTGTATAAAATAAGTTTGATGGCATTGCTACTATGCAATCAACTAAATCTGCTTCAATAATATTTTTTCTTATTTCGCCTTCTTGCCCTCCTGCTGAAAGTGAACCATTAGCAAGAATTATTGCGGCTTTACCATTTACTGATAACTTGGATATCATATGTTGTAACCATGCATAGTTAGCGTTTCCTTTTGGTGGAACTCCATATTTCCATCTATAGTCATCAAGTAGTTTTTCTTGTCCCCAATCACTTATGTTAAATGGTGGATTTGCTAATATATAATCTGCTTTTAAATCTTTATGTAAATCTTCATGAAATGTATCTGCCGCAAATTTACCTAAATCTCCATCAATTGACCTAATTGCTAAATTCATTTTTGCTAATTTCCAAGTTGTAGGATTTTTTTCTTGACCGTATATAGAAAAATTTCTAACATTACCTTGATGATTTTGAATGAATTTTAATGATTGAACAAACATTCCACCTGAACCACAAGCAGGATCATATACTCTACCACTATATGGTTCTATCATTTCTACCATTGTTTTAACTATACAAGCAGGCGTATAAAACTCTCCACCTTTTTGACCATCTTTAGATGCGAATTGTCCTAAAAAATATTCATATACTCTTCCTAACATATCTTTTTCTGATGCTTCTTTAGTACCTAATTTCATATTAGTAAATAAATCAATTATTTCTCCAAGATTAACATTCCTAAAATCTGGACTATTGTAAATTTTAAATAATACACCTTTTAAAGAAGGGTTTTCTTTTTCAATTAGGTCTAAAGCATTATCTAATATTTCTCCAATATTATAATCTTTAGAATGTGCTACTAAATAAGACCATCTTGCTTTTTCAGGAACAAAGAATATATTATCTTCTTCATAAGCATCTCTTACTTCTTCTAAGCCATAACCTTCTTTTACAAGTTCATTATATTTTTCCTCAAAACTATCAGAAAGATATTTTAAAAATATTATACCTAATACTACGAATTTATAATTTGATACAGACAAACCACCTATCATTTTATCGGCAGCTGCCCATAATGTTTTTTCCATCTCTTGCATATCTTTTCCCATTTTACTTACCACCATTTCTTTTATATAAAATATAAGCTATTACACCTATTGAAACTTTTCTATAAGATTCTTCACTATTTAATTCTGAAAGTTTATCAACCAACTCTTTTCCTTTGTTAAAAGTCTCTAGCTCTTTCATATTATAATTTTGTTTTGCTATCTCATTTAATAATTCTGTAGAAGACATATTTAATAATTCAATTAATTTATCATTCATATACTCACACTCCATTACAAGTAATCTCTTTGTATAATTATACCATATATTTTGTCAATTTTTGGATTTTGGCTTAAATACTACTAGTAATTTTAATTTTTTGCAACGAAAGAGAGAGGGTTTGGGAGTTTTCCCACAAAAGAATTTCGTGCGAGAGTACAAATTCAGTGCTGGCTAGACAAGAAAAATAATCACATAAACAAAAAAAACACTACCATATTCCAGATAGTGTTAATTCCTTTAATAATATCTTTTTAATCTTAATGGATTATTATTTACTATTTTTAGATTATATTTTATTCTTAATATTTCTTCTATTTTAGGTATTAATTTTTTAGTATCACAGTTTATATTAAATACATCTTTTGCAGAATTAATATGATTACAAAGCGGTGAATCACATAAACATTTTCTACTATAACTATTTGCTATATAAAAGGCTACTACATCAGGAATAATATAATTAATCATATACTTACTGAAATTATTATAAAAAGGTAGATATTTTTGATTCCATTCTTTTTCTGTTATATCACACATAGATATACTCCTTTAATATAATTTCTTCAGCTCTACTTTTTATACTATTCATACTTTTTATCCACAGTAATTGTTGATTACATTTCATTTCTTCATTTATATTTTCTTTTTCAGCTAGTAACTTTACTAATCCATTTACTTTGTGTTCTACTAATTCATCTATATCATGTAAATATTTATTTAACTCATCATTCATAAGCAATTTAATATATAAGCTTTTCTTATTATTTTTAATATAATCTAATCTCAATAATCCATATTTTCTTATATTGTATTGTTCTTTATTTTCTAATATTAAATTAGGTAATAAATAATCACCTTTTCTAGTGTAACTAATATTCATAACATTTCCTCATTTCTTTTTTATATTTAGGCTTTAATTGTTATACATTTATTTGTTACACTTTGACCTTCGCCACCACCTGCATTAATGTGATTAGATATTACAATTACCCCTGGTTCATCGCCATAAGCATTCATAATACGTTCTACACGCACTGTTGGTGACAAAGTTTCATCAGTTGTTCTTGTCATTGTAACGGGAATACCAAGTTCTCGAAAACGATTATACATATATTGTGAAATATCTAATGTTAAATCTTTTTCAATAATTCCATTTCCTGAGGCACCCCCATCTGTTCCCCCATGACCAGCATCAATTACAATTCTTGGATTATTCATGTTTTCACCCCTACATTAAAATATGTAAAAATGACTATTTTGCTACCAAATTAACTACACCAGTAGAAAAATCCACTGAAAATAACCTTTTTAAGCAATAAGGCTATTTTTATACAACAATATTATAAAGTCATATACCAATTCAGTTAAACTAATCCTTTTTAAAAGTTTCAGTTATACGAAACATAAAGTCACCTCATTTAAATTCATGACTTTATTATTCATTTATTTACTTTCCTAGTTTTAAATCATCAATCACATCAATATATCTTTCTGTTTTTGTTCTATTGCAGATTTTTTTATTGATACTATCAATTTCTATACTGTTACTAAATCAAAATATAATTCTTTGATTATATCTTTCAATAAATTTAATATTTCATTAATATCAATACCATTAGCATATTTATATTTATTACTATAAATATTCCATAATTTCTCTATTCTTTCATTACCAATTATAGAATCTATAATCTGTTCATAGTCCTTTAAATATTCAAATGAATTCCTTTTAGTAAATGTATTATCCACAGCTTCTTTTAAAACATTTATATCTTTCTCTTTTCTTAGCTTTGTTAAAAAATAATATATATCATAAAAATCTTTCATTCTGCTATTAAATACACCACGTCTTAACACTGTTTCCATCTTCTCCGCTAATATTGTTTCAATATTGTAACTACTGATCATTATTGCTCTTCTTCGAATATTAAAGGATATTTATATTTTAATTCTCACGGTGTGACTTTATCACCTGTAGATATCAATTTCTAAATTAACCTTTAAACTTTGTAATTTACCTACAATATGATATATATTTTCTCCATACTCATCATCTTCTCTAATATCAGTTATATTTACTACATCAAATTTAACACCATCTTTTAAATTAATACTTAATATTTCGTTTAGTACTTTTAACATTTTATCCTTTGATACATCTATTCCTGTAATCGTAGTATCCATATCTTTAGTCATTCTATTACCAATGCCAAACATAGCAGTTAGCAATAATCCACCTTTTAAGATAAAATTATCTTGATAATTAGACACAGATATTCTTTCTAACACTCTTTCAAACATATATCTTTGTAATATTTCGTAATAATTAAGATCATATTTATTTTCTATTTCTTTTGCTAATCTTTTTATATCAGTTATATCTACCATTTCATCATGACCTCAACAATTGTATTAACTTTTTCATAAACATGAAAAAGTTTAGCATATTCTAATAATAACTCAACATTTTTATCTTTACTACTAAAGTAATAATCTAATACTCTATTTTGGAGTTCTAAATCAAATTCCTTTTCTGATCTTAACATATCACAAATACATCTTTCGGCATTATATACTTTAACATGATTTCCCAATGGACTAGTCACTTTTATAATTCCTATTTCATAATAATTTTCTGAAACATAATGAATATTATAATGTCCCCTAACCTTTTTATTTCTTGGTACAGTTATATCAATTACAGATGGTGTTTTATTTGTAAGATTTAAAATATGTAGTGCTGTATTATAGGAAAATATTGCACTTGGATATTTTTTTTGTAAAATATAATATTCATCTTTAAAAATCTTTGTACTCATGTATAAACCATGACTAACTTTTTCTATAATTCCTTTATCAATATAAAATCGAATTTGTGATTTATAAATATTAAGTTCTACTAATTCAGCAGTAGTAATATAACCATTGTTTTTTTCTAAAAATTCTGTTAATTTTTTTTCATTATTCATAAAACCACCTATTCACTTTTGTACATACATTATAACATTTTGCCGAACGAAAGTAAATATAATTTCCTTAAATTGTCGAAAATTTTTTTTATTTTAATAGATTAATGCTTGAATAATTAAGTTATATTTTATTCTTGAAAATTCTTCATCTGGTATATCTTTTTTACCCTTTATCATAATGATTCTCATAAATTAGTTATTTCAAAACTATTTTTTCTTCTATATTTTTTATACATATATTGTGAAATATCTAATGTCAAATTTTTTTCAATAATTCCATTCCCTGAGACACCCCATCAGTTCCCCCATGACCAGCATCCATTACAATTCTTGGATTATTCATGTTTTCACCCCTACATTAAAATATGTAAAATGACTATCAAATTACAAAAAAAGGCGCTTAAGCGACCCTTAAAAAAATAGAAATCATATCATCCAACTTTGTTCTAGAACTATTTTGCTTAAAGTTATGATCTGCACCAGGTATTTCGTATAAATTAAAATGAAATTTATTACACAACTGTTTTACATCATCTAAAGAAGCAACATTATCTGCCGTTCCATGAATAAACAGAATATTTTTCTTATCAATACAAGTAATATCTGACAGATATCTTTCTAATTCATCCAAATCATCTAATAACTGTTTAGGTAATTTTCTTCCATAACTCACACAAAAATATTTCTCTGTATTTTTAGGATTATTAAAGAAATCATGAGTCATTTTTACTTTATTATTTAATGGTAAACATTGAAAAATAACTTTATAAACTAATGGGAACTTTTGTTGTAAATATGCATATAAATATAAAGAACCTAAGCTTTTACCCATAAAACTAACTTTAATTCCATCATATTGTTTAATAACATATTTATACACATTATCAATTGTCTTTAAACAATTTTTCACAGTATAAGTAGTATACTTGTTTTTCCTTTCACCATGATATGGAAAATCAAATGAAATAATTCCTATATTAATGTCTGCTAACTTTTCTTCTAATGGATGAAAAAAGTTTTTATTTCCACCCAAGCCATGACATAATATAACGACTTCCTCCATATGTTTTGGAATGACCTCACAAATTGGTGTTCCATCTTGTAAGATTTTAGTCTTTGTATTCAAGCAAATCAACTCCATCTACATAGCTATTTTATCATTAATCATAGAAATCAGCTCGCTTTTATCTAACAAGCAAAAGTTCTGCATCTAATTTTGAAAGGTTCATTAAAAACTTTTTAACATATATACAATAAAATAACAGAAAAATGCTATATTGACTTTGCCTTTTTCATAATTTCTTTTCTTACCATAACATTTTTTAATTTTTTCTGATATAATCATATTAACAACTTCTTTACTGTATTTTTTTTATCTTAACAACAGTTTACGAAGTTGTTTTTATTTTGTCAAATTGGTAATTTTATTTTTGGAAAGTCCCTATAAGTTGCCGTCTTCATCTCTTATTCCATTCTTTCCGATTGCATCTAAAGTATATTGATAATATATTACCGTCAATTCAAGAAGGATATGCGAATGGAGTACTGATTCAAGAATTTCTAAGTCCACAAATTCGAAAAAATAACAATTACTCATTTACCCCATTACCAGATACTTACTCTGTAAATATTGGTATTCTTTACAATATGAATAATGAATTGAAATTAAATGAAATATTTAAGCTGTTTTATTCATGAGAATGATTTCTCTTTTTTCTACTTCCATCAATGAAAAGTCTTCCTTACTTTCTCCAAATAGTCGTTCTATTTGAACAACACGATTATAAGTAAATGGATGAGTTAAATCCACTTCTACTTGAGTGTCTTTATCATATTCTTTTTCACCTACATAATAAGGATCAAATAAAAATGCAAAATGATCATTCATTTTTGTAATTAAAACATAATGTTCGTTCTTCTGATAACAACGAGCTATGACACATCCATGATGGTTTAAACAATTCTTTATTTTTTCTTCTGTAACTTTTTCTTTTTCTAAATTTTCACATTTTATTTTTAATGAATGTTCTTCTGTGTACTTGGTAATCCATTGTGTAAGTTGTTTCATTGCTTTACGTGATGTTCCCATTTCACCTTTTATTCCATTCTTTCCGATTGCATCTAAAGTATATTGATAAATTGTCTTTAATACTTCTACTGGAATTTCTTGCCGTTGAAATAAAAAAAGAAAAGCATTTAATAAAGTTGTTGTTCCACAATCATACTCTGTAATTTGAAATGCTAATGGTATTTTCATTTGTCTCTTTCCCTTCTACTCTTTAATATCCTAATACCCCTTCTAATGTCTCATCATTTTCCACAAATTCTGATACATCAACAATGGTGTACTGATCTTTGGTATCACGTATAATTACTTGTTGGATTCCTGCATTGATAATCATTCTTTTACATAAAGCACAAGGTCTTGCACCTTTTACATATTTTCCACTTGCATAATCAATTCCTACTAAAAATAGTGTAGCGCCAATCATATCTTTTCTTCTGGCACTAATAATCGCATTTTGTTCTGCATGAACACTACGACAGAGTTCATAACGTTCTCCTCTTGGAATTTTCAATTTTTCTCTTGTACAATAGTTTAAATCACAGCAATTTTTTCTTCCACGTGGTGCGCCAACATAACCGGTTGAAACAATCTCATCATGATTGACGATAATTGCACCCCAGTTTCTTCTGATACAGGTTCCTCTTTCTGCTACTTTTTCAGCAATATCTAAATAATAATTCATTTTATCTCTTCTCATGGTTTCCTCCTAATTAAGCACGATTGATCTCTATTGGATGACTCATGATCTGAACAATCAAATCCATATTATCATCCTTTGCTGTTTTATTTCTCTTTATCATGCCACATTTCTCACACTGATAAACGATTTTATAAGTCCCTTTTTTGCCAGGATCTATCGCTACTGGTCTTAGAATACCATGACATGAACATGAACGATCTCCTGGAAAGTGATCCACATGTTTAGAACAAAGACAGTAAGGACAATGATCTCTTGCCGTATATCCTAATTTGTTTACTTGTTTGCCACACACTTCACAGATGAAATTTTCATCTTTCATTGTGAAACGTGGTGATTCTTGTTGTTTTTCTTCTGACACTGTTTCACACTCCTCGTCACTCATTTCTTATATATCAAATATACCATATATTCTATATTTTGTCAGAGAAAATACGACATTTTTTAGAAGTTATTATTTGCAATCATATCAAAATATGTTATACTAAACACATGGTGATGTTATGAATGAAGTCATACTTGAAAAAGAAAAATTAAAACAAGTAATTCACGACTATGAAGATTACATCAACGATACAAAATTAGAATTAAAAAACATAAGAAAGCTTTATCCAGACCCTGATGTGGCAGAAGAAAAAGAAAAAAGGCTAAAGAAAAAGTTAGATCGCTTAGAAGAAAACATCAATAAACCGTATTTCGCACGAATTGATTTTAAAAGTGATACAGGGGTAAAAGATATTTGTTATATAGGGAAAATAGGAGTGACAAACTATGATAATGAGATCATTGTTGTAGATTGGAGAGCTCCTATTTCTTCGCTTTATTATGACTCTTCTCTAGGAAAAGCTAGTTATGTGGTCGATGGAGATACCATTAAAGGAATACTCGAGAAAAAAAGACAATATGAGATTGAAAATCGAGAACTGATTCAATTTACTGATGTCGATACTGTTAGTAATGATGAGTTATTGAAACCATATTTAGGAGTGAAGGCAAGTGAAAGAACCAAGAATATTGTATCAACGATTCAACAAGAACAAAACGAAATTATTCGAAGCAGTCTTTTTCAAAATCGAATCATACAAGGAGTAGCAGGTAGCGGGAAAACAACAGTTGCGCTACATCGTATTGCTTACTTAGCTTATCGTTATCGAGATCTCATTCGCAATGATCAATATATGGTAATTGGTCCTAATAAATTTTTTATTCAATATATTTCTAATATGCTTCCTGAATTAGATGTCGATGATGTCATAGAATACGATTTATTAGAATTAACAGAAAATTTTTCTAATCAAAAGATCCAATTGGAAGATGAAAATGAATTGATTCAAAAATATTTGGAAGGATATCATTCCCCTCTATCTAAAATGAAAACTAGTTTTGAGTATCAACAGTTATTAGATCTTTACTTTCAAAATTATTTTCAAACAAAATTAAATACAAAACCAATTATGATCGCTGATTATCCCTTGATTACAAGTCAACAGATTCAAACAACGTGGAAAGAAGTTTTAAAAAGGGGATATGAAGATTTAAAAAAAGCAGTAGATCGTCTTGTACTACTGTTAAATCGATATTGTGATACAAATCAAGAAAAAATCACATTAGAAATCAATCAACACATTGATCATCTTGTAGAACAGGATACCAACCATGACGTTTCGATACAAAAATACAGGGATTTAAGAACACAAATGATTCATAAGTTTCGTAGTCAAAGAAAGCAAGTTATTCAAAATCATTTTCAAAAAATGTTTCCCAATATTCTTACTGTTTATCAAGATTTTAAACAATATTTGAATGAACATACAGAAAATCCTATTTTGAAAACAGAATTAGATGAGAAAATATATGTGGATGATCTTCCGGCTCTTTTATATATTACTTATAAATTACATGGCACAAAGTATGAGAAATACCGTCATATTGTAATTGATGAAGCACAAGATTATAATACCTTTACTTTCTATGTTTTGAGAAAATTATTTCCAAAAGCAAGTTTTGATATTTATGGTGACCTTGCGCAATCTATTTATGATTATCGTAGTTTAGATTCTTGGGAGAGTATTCAAGAATCTATCTTCTCGGATGCAGAGATTGTCTATCTTAATAAGAGTTATCGTACGACTATTGAGATTATGGAAGAAGCCAATAAAATCAATCAATTGTTACACTTACCAGAAGCAAATGCTGTGATTCGTCATGGAAAAGAAGTTGTTTATGAAAAAATACAAGACTTATCTGATATTCTCTCTTACTTGCATCAGAAAGTAGAAGAAGGATTACAGAGTATTGCTATCATCTGTAAAAGTGAATGTGAGAAACAAAAACTCAGTTCTTTCTTAGAAAGCTATCAAAATCGCTTTTCATGTAAAATCAATGATCCATCTGACTTAGAAGGAATTCATGTTTTTACTGCTCATGCTGCAAAGGGATTAGAGTTTGATTCTGTTTTCATTTATCAATTAGATGATTTTCATATGGAACACCCATTAGAAATGAAATTACTTTATGTTGCGATGACAAGAGCACTACATACACTGACAATTTTTTATCAGAAGAAAAAAGAAGGATTCTTAGATTAAATCACTTCTTTTTCTTTTTTTGACGATTGATTTGTTGAAATAAGATCATTGTATTGTTTATAATCTCATTGGCATGATCTTCAGTAATTCCATTTCTTTCTAGTCCATGTTTGAATGCCTCTAAATAGAATTGAAAATATTCCTCTTTTTCTTCTTCAGGTAATTCTTCTATTCTTTGTACATCTGCAGTAGTAGGAATGCATGGAAGAATATTTTTAATTGATGTTCCTTCTAAGTTTTGTCTTAAAGCATCTATAAAATATTCTATTTCTTGTTGATCAATTTCAATGGAATCAAAATTTCCTTTCATCATACAAGCTAATATCATTCCTTTTGTAATCATTAACATATTTTAAAACCTCCTAAACACATCATAACGATCTCAGGAATGCTTGTCAAGTCAATCGTATCTGTGTTTCTATTTCAAAGAATATGAGATCAAATTAAGAAACATGAATTTCTAATTTTTGCCATGAAGGATCGTTTCATTTTGTTTTTCTAGAACAACCATTCGTTCAGTGAAATCATCATATTCTCTTATAAAATGGATACAATAAAATAGGAGGAGCAATATGAAACAGAAATTAAACGATGCTTTTTGGTTATTTTTTCCAATTGTTGTAGGTGGTATCATTGGTTTTCTCACATCCAATTTCATGGACTATCAAACCTTAATCCAACCCCCACTTGCACCACCCTCTATCGTCTTCCCAATCGCATGGAGTATTCTTTATCTCTTAATTGGAATTGCTTACTTTTTATTTCGTAAAAAAAGTAAAGATAGTACTACCATCTTTATCTATTACTTACAGCTATTTTTTAATTATCTATGGACAATTATCTTCTTTGTACTAAAACAACGCTTTTTCTCTGTGCTTTGGATCATAACATTGCTTTTACTCATTGTCATAAATATCTTTCAATTCTATCGCTACCATAAATTATCAGCTTACTTAATGATTCCCTATTTTCTATGGGTTTTATTTGCCACTTATTTAAATATTGGAATCTACTTATTAAACTAAAAAATCCTAAGTTTTCACTCTTAGAATTTTTTTATTCCTTTAATTGATGACATAAATAAGTCTGAATGATCTCTTCTGCTACTTTCACCCCATCGATTGCAGCAGTAGTAATTCCTCCAGCATATCCTGCCCCTTCTCCACAAGGATAAATGCCTCTAATATTAGAAGAATAATGTTCATCACGTACCATACGAATGGGAGAAGAAGTTCTACTTTCAATTCCCGCGAGTAAAAAATCTGGTCGATCAAATCCATGGATTCTTTTTCCAAAAACAGGAATTGCTTCTAAAAGAGATTCCTGAATGAATTCCGGTAAAAGATCTCTTAAATTACAAAACTGATATTTTCCTTTGATTTCTGGTTTTACTTCGTCAAAAGAAGTAGATACTTTGTTTTCTTGGTAATCTTTCCATAATTGCAATGGAATCTGACCTTTTCCAAGTTGGTATGCATTTTTTTCTAGTGTTCTTTGTAAATACATTCCATCTAAAGGACCGGTTCCATAATCTTCAGGTGTAATAGTAACCACAATCGCGCTATTCGCATTCTTACTATTGCGATCATGATAACTCATTCCATTAATCGCAAGTAATCCTTCTTCACTAGAAGCATTGACAACATAGCCTCCAGGGCACATACAAAACGAATAAACTCCTCTCCCATTTTTTGTCGTATAGGTTAACTTATAACTTGCAGGAGATAGTCTTTTCGCATATTTTTCTCCATATTGGGACACATCAATCATTGCTTGTGGATGTTGCACACGAAGACCCAAGGCAAAAGGTTTGGCCTCGATAGAAAGTTTTCTCTCATATAAAAGTTCAAACGTATCTCGTGCACTATGACCAAGTGCCAAGATCACGACTTCACATGGAATTTGTCTTTGATGATTTACTTCGATTCCACATATCTTTCCATCTTTTAAAATAATATCAGTAAAACAGGTTTGATATAAAAATTCTGCTCCCATTTTCATCATATCCGTTCTCATATCAATGATCACTTTACGAAGCAAATCCGTACCAATATGTGGCTTTTGTAAATATAATATTTCTTTGGGAGCACCATATTTTACAAAAGTTTCAAATACTTTTCTACCATACCCTTTTTTATCTTTTACTAAGGTATTGAGTTTTCCATCAGAAAAGGTTCCAGCTCCTCCTTCTCCAAATTGAACGTTGGACTCCGGATTGAGCTTTCCTGTCTGCCAAAATTCTTCTACTGTTTTTACACGATCTTCTATTTTTTCTCCACGGTCAATCAAAATAGGACGATATCCTGCTTCAGCTAAAAGATATCCGGCAAATAGACCTGCCGGACCACATCCGACAATGATTGGACGATGCGTAAGTGGAATGGTTCCAGATTGAGGAAGATGGTATGTCTCATCTGGTGTTTTTAAAATGTCATCAGAATGGTGTTTTGATAGGTATTTTTCTTCTGAAGAAAGTTGAACATCAAATTCATAGACATAATAAATCGCATCTTTCTTTCTAGCATCTATGGATTCTTTATGAATGGTAAAGGATAAAATCTCTGTTGGTTTGACATGTAGTTTCTTACTAATAGCACGTTTTTGTTGTTCTGTGTTATTTTCTTCGACGAGTACTTTTACTTGTCTTACTCTAATCATGTTGTTCTCCTATATGTTTTCCTACTAGTAATCCACTCATCCATGCGAAACCTAGATTATATCCACCACAATCACCATCCACATCTAAAAGTTCTCCAGCAAAGTATAGCCCTGGTACTTTTTTTGATTCTAGAGAGTGCAGATGAATTTCTTCTAAGGAAACTCCACCACTACATACTTGCGCAAAATCAAATCCCTTTGTTCCATAAATGCGAATAGGATAGTCTAATAACCATTGATAAAGTTCTATTTTACGTGATTTTGTGAAGTGATTCCAAGGGTAGTCTGGGGTTATATACATTTTTTTAGCAATCACATGAATCACTTTATAATGGAGAAATCCTTCCAGCATTTGTTCAAAGGTGCGATCTGGTAAAGCTTTTTCACGTTTTTGAAACCATGTATCTAGTGCGGTTTGATCTTTGGCCCAAGGGGTGAAGTTGATGTGGACTTCATATAACTGGGTGTCCTGATAGATGGCAATATTGCGACTTAGGTTGAAAATACAAATGCCACTTAATCCGTAATCGGTAAATTGAAGTTCACCAGATTCTTCTTTGATCTTTTTATGATTTTCATAAAGGGAAACTATGACATCTGCACGGACTCCACTCCAATCTTTTGCGTATTTTTCCATTCCTTCTAATTGGACTAAGGAAGGATGAGGAGGAATGATGGTATGGCCTAGCATTTCGGCAAGTTGGTAACCAGAACCATCAGAACCTGTTTTGGGATATGCTTTGGAACCAGTTGCCAGGACGAGATGTAAAGACGTATAGGTTTGGTTTGGTGTTGTAATGTAAAAGGTTTTTCCCTGTTTTTCGATCTTTGTGACCATGGCTTCTGTAATGATTTGAACGCCCAGACGATTAGCTTCCGTGAGTAAGGCTTCTTTCATGCTTGTTGCCTGATTGGAAAATGGATAGTAGTAGCCATTTTTGATTCTAGGGACGATTCCTAGAGATTCGATCCATTGATAGGCTTGTTCTTTGAGGGTGTCTGACAATAAGGTGGAAATGAGTTTGTCGTTGGTCGTGTGGTAATGATGCTGATCTTGGTCTTCATTCCAATAGTTACAATGGCCATTCCCCGTGATTAATAGTTTTTTTAAACAGGATTTGTTTCTTTCTAAAATAAGAACTTGTTTTCCCTGGCGGGACAAGGTGATTGCGGTGGTAAGGCCAGCGGGACCTCCTCCGACGATGATTGTATCGATCATATCGTTCCATCTCCTTTTTGGTGGGGTGTGTTTATAAGTATTATAACATGAGGGGAAGTAAATTTTAAAGCATGATTGATAAAAAGAAAAAAGAACTGTTTTATATTGGACTTACTCTTAGGTATACAGTTCCTTTTCATACTATTTTACTTTTCCGATTTATATGTGACAGGTATAATGTCCGAAAAAACATCTTCTAAATATATATGATTATAAAAGTTCTTATCTTCTATTTGTTTTATCCAAGGTACTATGAAATTCTCCTTTAATTGTTCATCTGCTTTTCTCATGATAATTCTTAAATACATTCTTAATTTTAATAATAAATCTATTACGGATTCCTCGTTTGATAGATGATTGGTATCTATCATACTACATATAATCGCTTTTAAAATAAGAAATGCTTGTTGAAAATCAGAATGATTCATATATTCTCTTAGCTGCATCATATCATATTGAAGCTCCTGTTCTACATTTTGCTGTAGAATGTATGCATTATATAAATGATTATAATAAAATTCATATGGCTCTTTTGGCACATATTCTATGAAATATTGTTTCATTGTTTCTTTATCTACAACCACTTTATGATCATCAAGATGTTGCAGTAAATATTTTTTTAATTGTTTTGGTGGAATCATCTGAATAAACTTTTTAAAAGAAAAGTTCTTTTGAGGCAACTCTGGTTTTAATTTTGGTTTAATATATTGTTTGTTATCAATAGCCAATAATACAGCATAAATATGTTTGCACGGAAATTCACAAGGGCAGTCACATACATAATTGATTGATTCATGATGTTGATATGTACTTTTTGAAGTCGAAATAAATACATGATATTCATTATGTTCACTACCCGTCACTGTTGCATAATATTCATTGTTGTTTTTAATACAAGTTTTAATTTTCTTATTTAAAAAATATTCTTTTCCACGTTCTCTAATGACGAGGGCAAAATCATTGGCATATGTTCTTTCCAAAGAAATTACTTTTTTCTTATGATTTGTTTTGTGGGGCATGTAACGTTCACCTCGATTCAAAATATATGGCTGTTTTCGTGATTTTATTGCTTGACACATAAAATCATAAACGAGTTGTTATGTGATTACGAATATGGTGATGTTTTAATACCAATAAAGATGACATAGATCTAAAACAATTGTTTAATGGCATCTGTTGTAGTTACTAGATCCAATTGATTAACAAGATTGTTATTAGAACCTATTAAATTAACACGAACATCACCATTATCTTTTCTAAAATACTCAATATAATTTGTTTTTAATAAATCATTATATCTTTTTATATTCTTATTAAAAGAATTGTTACCAATATCTTGCTCATTTTTTCCTACATTTTGCATAGAATATTTAGTGTCAGATTTGACATTTTGTTTAGAATCTGATATATTATTTTTAGAAAAAGGAATGCCTATCGATTCAGTCGCAGTATTTTTTACTGGTGAACTGATTAGGGTATTCCTTTTTAATTTTGTTATATCATATAGCATTTTTTTATTACCGTTTTTTGCTATATTTAATAATCCCGTATATTCTTTACCATCAATCACAAATTTCGTTGAATAATAATCCCATCCATCTTTTGCAAATGGATGTCTTCCATCATCTTTTCTACTATATTGATATTTAGAAATTTTTAACAAGTTATCTAATTCTGTAGAGGATCTCATTTTCGCGCTTTTAGTTCCCATTGGTAGTTGATTTCTAGGGTGCGTATATTCATTGGCAGTTTTAGAAGTAACGTTGATATGTGAATCATTTATCATTAAACCATTTTTTCTAAAGTTATTTAAAATGTATTTTTTTGCTATTTTATTTTGCTCACTAATACTTTCCCCATCAAACAAATGTTGATCTGTATCTATATTTACAAATTTATTCCCTCTAGAATCTGTTTGAATACTAAATAACTTATTGAATGTGTTTTTATTCACAGTATTATCTCTATAAGCACTATCAAACTTGTTTTTTACATCTTTCCAAAACAATTTTTCACTTTTATAACCAGTAAGTTTATTTAGTTTGTTTAACTTATCTACTACCCAGTTATATACACTTTTAGCAACAGATGGTTTTTCTACAGTTAATGAACTAACAAACTCTTGATTTCCTAATTTCTTTCCAAGAATACTTGCCACTGCTTCTTCATCTACCAGTGTTTTAAATTGATCACTATTTGGATCATATTTACTAGAATATAACTGTTCTAATGATTGTCTAGCTTCATCATATCCTTCTTTTGTTTTAGCAAAATCTAATAGTTCTGTTTTAATACCATCAAAGATGACATAGATCTAAAACATTCTAAACAAATTAATTGATGAACCATTTATTGAAGTGGTTTCTGAAATTAATTCATATCCATTTTTTATATCTGATACATTTCCTTTTAATAGGATGTTGTCTCCTTTGATATCAAATTTCCTATAATCATACTTCATCGTTCTTTCATATCCTAGTGTATAATCATGATCTGAAAAACCTTTTTTATCAATGTCATCAACTATTGTTTTTAAGTTATCTCCTGAAACATCATCGATCATTCCCCTTCCGGCTCCATCAATGATATAAGGATAGTGTCTCCCTCTTCCTTTTTCTAAATCTCTAGATTCCAAGAATGTAATTTTGAATACCGTTGGAGAACCGAAGTCGTACTCCATTTCCATAGTGTCGTTCGGTCGAAGATGAATACTGTTTAGGGTAGTAGTTGTTGCATTCATCTTAGGAACTTGACGATCATCATCTTCGTGGTATACCCATGAATCATAGACGTAATCTTTATATTTTATATAATACAAATGATATGCGAGGGAGTCAAAGGTTGCTAGAATTGTGTAAGCTAAATCTGCCACTGTTTTTTTATCTGTTATTTCGATTTTACGCCATATTTTGTCTTCTAATCCATCGATTGCTACTTTAAAAGTGTATACTTTTGTCATAATTTTTTCTCCTTTTCATATGGCATATTATATGATTATTTTGAAAAATTGTCAAAACATGGATATTTATGATAGTGTAAAATTATTTGTGGTAAGCATTAAAAAAGAAACCATCGAATGTTATAATAAATTTGATAAAAATAAACAAAGGATGGTTTCTATGAATATAATATCATATTTTTTTAGCTTTTTGAAGAAAAACTTTTATATAAAATTAAATTAATTGTTTAATGTTTTAACAGAAAAACAACATTAATTTATAAATTAATACCCACCATCAACCGTTAATATTTCGCCATTTATATAACTTGAATCTTCACTTGCCAAAAAATATATTGTCTTTGCAATTTCTTGTGGATCTGCAAATCGTCCAAGATATATTTTTTCTGTTTCATCATCAACATAATCTTGTGGTAAATCTTTATTCATGTCAGTATTGGCCCAGCCAATTGCAATCGCATTGACTCTTATGTTTGGTTTAAATTGAAAAGCTAAATCTCTTGTAAGACTTTGTAATCCAACTTTTGAAATGTTATAATCTAAACATTCTGGCGATATTGCTTTAGTTCCATTAGTAGATGACACATTTACAATTGCGCTATCTTTTTTCATATATTTTGCTGCTTCTCTTGATACAATAAATGCACCTAAAACATTAACTTCTAATGTTCTTTTAAATTCATCAACAGTGATTTCATCAAAATTTCTATCATATACAATACCTGCGTTATTAATTAAAACATCAAGTCTGCCAAATTCTTTTATAATAGATGCAATCATGTTTTTAACATCACTTTCATTTGAAATATCTGCTGCTTCTACTAATGCTTTTACATTGAATTCACTTTCTACATAGTCTTTTAATTCAATAGCTTTATCCTTATTTTTTATATAGTTTATAACAACATTGTACCCTTTGGAAGCAAATTCAATAATTGTTGCTTTACCAATTCCTCTTGCGCTACCAGTTACTAACACCACTTTGTTTTCCATATTGCTTTCTCCTCACTTTGTCAATTACAAGCAAAATATTATTTCTAATTGAAAATTCAGTCATATACTTTAACTCATTAGAATTTTCATAATTACGTTTTTATTCTATCATACTGTGGGCATTTATTACAAGAACAGTTAGCGGACATGGTTTATTAACGGATACAAAAAAAACATGATGATAAAGAATACAAGGAAATATTCATCCCTTTATTCTTAGTTTTTCGATTTTCATATTTTTAGGCGATGATGGTCATTTTTTAAAATATAAAATAAAAATAGATTCCTTGTGTTATATGTTGGCTCCGTTTTTAAAAAAATTTAAGAAATTTAGTCAAAAAAATAGGGCTCTATCCTAAAATAGACCCCTTACAAAAATGATTTAACATTTTTTCCTTGCATAGATAATATATCATAAAGACATATCTATGTCAAACTATTTATGAACTCGATAGTGTAAAATTATTTGTGGTAAGCATTAAAAAAGAAACCATCGAATGTTATA
>OGRO01000406.1_pt1 | contig 41871 bp, 43 predicted proteins | sample 1553451 | NCBI WGS metagenome assembly OGRO01 (sample SAMEA2580021, study PRJEB22360) | human gut metagenome | reverse complement strand
GGATATAATATATTCGGTTCCTTTAAATAAGAACTGATTATATTATACAAGGTGAAACCTATGAGAAAATGGGCATTATTCTTTTTATCCATTTTTATAATGGTCACAGGGTGTTCTTATGAAGAAACTATGTTGAATACACCAACGAAAAAAGTGGAGATGTTTTTCGCAAATTATCAGACATTAAATGATCAAGTCATGGATGATTTAGATAAAGTAGTCAAAGAAGAAGAGAGATTTAATACCAAACAAAGAGAAGAATATTTAGAGTTGATGAAAAAACATTATCAAAGTATTCAATATGATGTAAAAGACGAAAGTATCAATGGCGATGAAGCAGATGTACGAGTAGAAATAGAAGTTACTGATTATTCTAAAATATTAGAAGAAACAGAAAATGAATTAAAAGAACATCGTGATGAATTTTTAAATGAAATAGGGGAATATAGTGAAACAAAATATATGGATTATCGATTGGAAAAATTAAAAGAAGCAGATGAAACAGTAAAGTATGATATGACATTTCATTTGACAAAAAAAGATAACGAATGGGAAATGGATCCATTGACAGAAGAACAAGAACAAAAAATACATGGTATGTATGATTATGATTAAGCATATTTTCGCGAATATGCTTTTTTCTTTCGCATACGTTATATTAGGTGATCGCATGAAGAAATTAGGAATAATATGCTTAGGACTGTTTCTTTTATTTCCATATTCCGTACAAGCTATTTCAACAAGTGCTACTTCTAGTATTTTAATGGATATGGATTCAGGAAGAATTATATATGAAAATAATAGTCATGAAGTACGAAGTGTTGCAAGTATTTCTAAAATTATGACGGCAATTCTCGCGATTGAGAGTAAAAAGTTAGATAAAACGGTAAAAGTATCGGATGTTGTGTTAGAGGCTTATGGATCAGGAATATATATTAAACCAGGTGAGAAATTAACATTACAAGATCTTGTTTATGGATTAATGCTTCGAAGTGGAAATGATGCAGCTTTAATGATTGCAGAATATGTTGGTGGAAGTGTTCCTAAGTTTGTGGAAAAAATGAATCAAAAAGCACAAGAAATCGGAATGAAGCAAACGACTTTTCACAATCCTAGTGGATTAGATGAAGAGGATGAAGTGGGCAATTTTTCTACAGCTTATGATATGGCAATACTAACAAGTTATGCGATGAAAAATAAAACATATCAAAAAATAGTTGGCACCAAAAAATATACTTTAAAAACAAATAAAAATACTTATGTTTGGTATAACAAAAATAAACTTCTAACAAATTATGAAAATACAACTGGTGGGAAGACAGGATTTACGAAAAAAGCACGTCGTACTTTAGTTTCTACAGCGAGTAAAGACCAATTAAATTTTGTTGTAGTGACTTTGAATGATGGAAATGATTTTCAAGATCATGAAAATCTTCATGAATATGGTTTTACTTATTATAAAAAATATCGTTTATTAAAAAAGGGAACAGTGAAAATAGAGGATGAAAAGTATTATAAAAATGAAACACTTTATATAAAAAATGATATTGATTATCCACTTCGTGAAGATGAGAAACAAAGTGTCAGACTTTCTTTTCAATTGAATAAGAAAAAACAATTAAAGGATGGTGGTAAAGTAGGAGAAGTACATGTGAAAGTAGGAGATGAGATGGTATTAAAAGAGCCTATTTATGTGAAAAAAGCAAAGAGTAAGAAAAAAGAATTTTTAGGGCTATGGTAAATAAAATATGGGCTCTTTTCTTTATTGTTGGAATTATTGTTAGTGTAATCAATGGAAATTTAGAAGGTTTAAATGAAGTATTACTTGGTAGTGCTAAGGAAGCTCTCGATATGATTTTAAAATTATTTCCAGTGATGGCCTTATGGTTAGGGATTACAAAAATTGCTTCTGTATCAGGTTTGCTCAATAAAATGTCGAGATTGATTAGTCCAGTTCTTGGAAAATTGTTTCCTGAGATTCCAAAGGGACATGTGTCACTTAGTTTAATTACTTCTAATGTGATTGCTAATTTTTTTGGGCTTGGAAATGCTGCAACACCATTTGGATTGAAGGCAATGCAAAAATTACAGGAGATTAATCCTAAAAAAGATACTGCTAGTCGTAGTATGATTACTTTTCTAGTTTTAAATACAAGTGGACTTACATTGATTCCAACAACTATTATTTCTCTTAGAATGATGTATGGTAGTAAAAATCCTACGGAAATTGTTTTGGGTTGTATTATAGCGACAACTTGTTCTACGGTTGCTGGTATGTTGATGGATCGCTTTTTAGCAAAAAGACATAGGGGGAAGGTATGATACAACTTATTTCTAATTTAATTATTCCAATCTTTGTTTTAGGTGTGATTCTTTATGGAGTACTAAAAAAAGTAGATGTCTATGATACCTTTGTAGATGGAGCAAAAGAATCTTTTGATATGGCGCTTACGATGTTTCCATCACTTCTTGCTATGATTGTTGGAGTAAATGTCTTTATGAAAAGTGGTGCTGTTGATTTTATTTTTCAACTTTTAAAACCTGTTTTCTCATTGTTTCATTTTCCGTTAGAAGTATTTCCCATGGCAATTATGAGACCAATTAGTGGAACTGCTAGTTTAGCAATATTAAGTGATATTTTCAAACAATTTGGACCAGATAGTTTTTTAGGAAGACTGGCATCCATAATTCAGGGCTCTACAGATACTACATTTTATGTCATAACACTTTATTTTGGAGTGATTGGTATTAAAAAGATTAGATATGCCTTATGGGCTGGATTATTTGCTGATTTAGTGGGAATTTTGGCTAGTCTGTTTTTAGTAGGACTTCTTTTCTCTTAGTTGTCATTTTATAGAAATTATGTTATCATCTTTTTTAGTAAAAGTGGTGATGAGATGGAAAGATTACAGAAAGTGATAGCCAATTCTGGTTATTGTAGTAGAAGAAAAGCAGAAGAGGAAATAAAAAAGGGACATGTTACTGTCAATGGTCGTGTCGTTATGGAACTAGGAACAAAAGTGGATACACAGGACGTAGTAGAAATCAATGGAACAGTGATCAAAAAAGAAGAAAATAAAGAGTATATTTTATTATATAAACCGAGAGAAACTATAACATCTGTACATGATGATAAAGGAAGAAAAACTGTTTTAGATTGTATTGACTCAGAGGTTCGTGTATATCCAGTAGGTAGATTAGATTATGACACAACGGGATTATTATTACTTACGAATGATGGAGAATTAGCCAATTTATTGATGCATCCAAAAACAGAAATAGATAAAGTCTACGTAGCAAAAATCAGAGGAATATTAACTGGAGCTGAAATTAATCGTTTAAAAAATGGAATCGTGATTGATGGAAGAAAAACAGCAAAGGCAAAAATAAAAGTGAGAAAATCAGATCGAAAAACGATGACAAGTATTGTAGAAATTACCATTCATGAAGGAAGAAATCATCAAGTGAAAAAAATGTTTGAACATGTTGGACATGAAGTATTGAAATTAAAAAGAGAACGTTTTGCATTCCTAGACTTAAAAGGATTACGTTCTGGTGAGTATCGTTGTTTGTCTATTAAAGAAGTAAAAAAATTGTATGCAATAGCAAAAAACAAATAAATATGAAATAGATTTGTTTGGTGTAAACAAAAAGTGTAAATAAAAATTTTTTTATAAAATGGATTGATTTTTTGAAAAAATCATGATATAGTTAAATTACTTAATAGGATAATCACCAATATATAGTTGCACATAAGGATCCAAGTGATTTTTCCTTTGTAAAATGCAATGGAAAGAGAGCTTGTTTATGTGTAGCTATGAGATCGTTTCTTTATAGCGATCTCGGTCATGTGATTATTGTGTATCAAGCTATTGAGTTGTGTACGTACATGTGGGATCTTGATAACGATCGTTATTTATATCTGTCAATATAGGTAATGATTATTTCTACCACAGAAAGATAAGTTGTTTTGACAGGCAACTTATTTTTTTTGCGTTAAAATTTTGTTCTTGAAGTTTGAAATAATATTTGCTATAATGAGAAAAAATAGGAGACTAGGTGAGAAGTATGAGAAAAAAGAAGATGATTAACTCATTGTTACCATGGAGGGGGCAAATCTATCAAGTAATTCTAGCTATTTCTTCACCTTTATTTATATTATGAAAAAATAAAGTTATTTTCTGTGCGGAAATAACTTTTTTCTGTGTTATTTTTTAAACGTATGAACAAAAGAGGTGTTGATATGGAAGAAAAAGTAATTATTCGGTTAGAACATGTTTGTAAAGATTATGGGAAGAAAGCAATTATAAAAAATTTTAGTTTGGATATTTACGAAGGTGAAATTATCACATTCCTTGGTCCGTCAGGTTGTGGTAAAACAACGATTTTACGTATGATTTCTGGATTGGAATCTGTTACTTCAGGTAAGATTTTTATCGATGGCATTGATATGGAAGGAATTGATGCTAAAGACCGTGAAGTGAATACAATTTTTCAAAGTTATGCATTATTTCCACATTTATCAGTTTATGATAACATCGCATTTGGATTAAAAATGAAAAAAAAGAAAAAGGAATTTATTCAGAAACGTGTGAAAGAAATGCTAAAATTGGTAAATTTACAGGGATATGAAAAGAGATATCCACATGAATTGTCAGGAGGAGAGCAACAACGTGTGGCAATCGCAAGAGCACTCATAAACAAACCTAAGGTATTGTTGTTAGATGAACCATTATCCGCTTTAGATAAAAAATTAAAAAAACAGATGAGGATTGAATTAAAAGAGTTGCAACAAAAATTAGGAATTACTTTTGTTTATGTTACACATGATCAAAGTGAAGCATTGTCTCTGAGTGATCGAATTTTATTAATGCACAATGGTAGAATTGTTCAGTTAGCAACGCCATATGAACTTTATGAACATCCAAAAACAAAATTTGCTGCAGATTTTATTGGTGATGCGAATATTTTTACTGGTGTTGTTACAGAATTGCAGGAGCAGACAGCAATGGTTTTAATTGATGATTTGTTTTCCATGACGATAAAAAATGATAATTATCAAGTGGGAGAATCTCTTACTTTAGTTATCAGACCAGAAAATATGAGTGTAATTACAACAGATAAGACCTATAACTTGTTAGAAGTAGAAATGCATCATTTTAGTTATGATGGTGCTTATTACACTGTTTTTGTAAAATCTGAGTTGAAAAAAGAGTTGAAGTTGTTGCTGACAAAAGAAAAATTTGATCATATTAAAGGGAAGAAAACATGGAAGGTGTTCTTTGATTTAGATGACATTGTTGTGATTAGGGGAAATAAGGCATGAGTAAATTATTTAAAAGAGTTTCTTCACTTCCGGTTACGCTTTATGCTTTCATTTTAATTCTTTTGCCGATTGTTTATATTTTGTTTTTAAGTTTTTTAAAGAGTGACTCTTATGGAGGGTATGAGTTTACTTTTACATTACAAAATTATATTAAATTATTTGATTCTGTTTATGTGAAAGTCTTTTTACAGTCATTTTTAATCGCACTTATTACAACAGTGATATGTATTGTTATTTCTTATCCATTTTGTTTGTTTGTAAATGAAAAGCCAAAACGAATTCAAACAATATTAATGGCTCTAGTGATTTTGCCGTTTTTGACAAATTCCTTAATTCGTACATATGGATGGATTGTGCTACTAAGAAAAGAGGGGGTTATCAATACTTTATTATTAAATTCAAATTTAATTTCTCATCCACTTAGCCTTATGTATAACAATTTAGGAATTATCGTAGGAATGGTTTATACTTTACTTCCATTTATGATTTTGCCATTATACAGTTCTATTTCGAAAATAGATCCAAGGTATATTGAGGCTGCAAAGGATTTAGGAGCTTCTCGTTTTACGATTTTCTTTAAGATTATTGTTCCACTTACTTTGTCAGGATTATTCAATGGTGCTTTAATGGTATTTATTCCATGTATTGGCTATTTCTTCATATCCGATTTATTGGGTGGTGGCAAGTTGATGCTGTTAGGAAATTTAATTAAAAACCAATTTTTGACAGCACGTGATTGGCCCTTTGGGGCAGCAATTTCCATTGTTCTTTTAATTATTACATTCTTACTAGTGAAGGCTTATCGTAAAACGGGTGGAAATATGGATGATTTGGGGGGATTGTGATGAAACATAAAATATCAAAGAATCTTTTCATTATACTTGTGTTTTTCTTCTTATATCTTCCAATATTAGTACTTGTTGTTTTCTCATTTAATACTAGTAAAATGAACATTGTTTTTGAAGGTTTTACTCTGAAATGGTATCAAACATTATTGAAAAATAGAAGTTTGTTGGAAGCATTTGGAAATACGTTAATTGTTTCTTTTGTTAGTACTACTGTTTCCACAATAATAGGAACTTTATCTGCTTATGCTTTGCGAAAATATCAATTTTTTGGAAAAAAATTGATAGTAAAACTGTTATATATACCGATTGTTATTCCAGAAATTGTATTAGGAATTTCTCTTTTATCAGTTTATACATTATTCCAATTGGATTTAGGATTAGGAACACTTATTTTAAGTCATATTGCCTTTTCGATTCCGTATGTCATTATCAGTGTGAAGTCGGTTTTAGATCAGTTGAATCCGCAATTGGAAGATTCTGCAAAAGATTTAGGAGCAAGTCCGTTTCGTGTTTTTTGGAATGTTACACTGCCTAATTTAATTCCTGGAATTACTTCTGGAGCAATGCTTGCATTTACACTTTCTTTAGACGATGTAGTGATTAGCTATTTTACAGCTGGCCCAGGAAGTAATACACTACCTTTAAAAATTTATTCGATGATAAAAACGGGAATTACGCCGGATGTGAATGCCCTTTCAACAATTATATTGATCATTACATTATCAATATTAATGTTTGTAACATTAAAACAGGTAAAAAGACTTAGAAAAGAGGTTCAAGTATGAAAAAGGTAATTATTTTTCTATTGGTCATTCTTTTTCTAACAGGTTGTAATTCGAATCAAAAGAATGTGTTAAATGTATTAAATTGGTCGTCTTATATTCCAGATGAAATAATTAGATCTTTTGAAGAGGAAACAGGGATTATTGTAAATTATGGAACGTATTCATCAAATGAAGAGTTATTGGCTAAAATAAGTTCAGCAAAAAGTGGTACTTATGATTTGATTTTTCCAAGTGATTATATGGTGGAGTTAATGAAAGACAGAAATCTTTTGGAGAAAATGGATATGAATCAATTAGAACATGCGAAAAATATAAAGAGTGAGTTTTTAGGGTTGTCATTTGATCCAAATAATGAATATTCTCTCCCTTTTTTGGGAACAACTATTGTGATTGCAGTGAATCGAGATCATATTTCAGATACGATTGATTCTTTTAATGATTTATTGAATGAATCATATCAAAATAATATTGTCTTGTTAGATGATCAAAGAATTGTAATTGGGATGGCAAATCAAGCATTGGGATATTCGTTAAATGACACGGATGATACACATTTAGAAGATTCTAAAAATTGGTTATTGCGATTGAAGAAAAATGTAAAGGCATTTGATAGTGATAGCCCTAAAACATTTTTAATTACAAACGAAGTGGATATTGGCGTTATGTGGAATGCTGAGGCTGCCTTGGCACTACAGAATAATCCAAATATTGAAATAATTTATCCTAGAGAAAATAGTGCTTTAAGTCTAGATAATTATGCGATTGTAAAAGGGGCAAAACACCAAGAGAATGCTTATCGGTTCATAGATTATTTACTTCAACCGGAAGTTATGAAACAAATTGTTGAAGAGTATCCATATATTAATGTGAATCAAGAAACAGAGAAAATTCTAGATGAGAGTTATATAGATAATCCTGCTGCAAATATTCCCGAGGAAATTATAGATAGAGCAGAGATGGTCCAGAATATAGGAAGTCATATTTCAAAGTATGATCGCCTATGGGCCAAAATAAAATAGCACATAGATGATGTAAAAAGAAAACAGAAAGGAAGGTGGCAGATTATTTTTACATTATTTATGATATAGATCAAAATAAAGGAGGTATTATGAAGAAAAAAAATTATGTTGATACACAAGATTTTTCAAAAGAAGAATTATTAGATATTATGCATTTAGGACTATTAATCAAAGAAAATTTAAAAAAAGGTTTTCCATTAAATGTGTTATATCATAAATCTTTAGGAATGATTTTTGAACAGTCTTCTACAAGAACAAGAGTTTCTTTTGAAACTGCTATGACACAACTTGGGGGACATGCTCAATATTTAGCACCTGGTCAAATACAATTAGGAGCACATGAAAGTTTAAAAGATACAGCACTGGTTTTATCAAGATTGGTTGATATTTTGATGGCTCGTGTTCAAAAACATCAAAGTATTATGGATCTTTCAAAATATGCTACAATTCCTGTAATTAATGGAATGAGTGATTATAATCACCCTACACAAGAGATGGGGGATATTACAACTATTTATGAGCATATGCCAGAAGGAAAAAAACTAGAAGATTTAAAAGTCGTTTTTGTTGGGGATGCTACACAAGTATGTGCATCACTTATGATGATGATTACAAAGATGGGTGGACATTTTGTTCAATTTGGTCCAAAAGGATTTCAATTGAATGAGAAGTTTCAAGAAATTGCTCGTCAAAACTGTGAAAAATCTGGAGGTAGCTTCTTAATTACAGAAGATGAGGACGAAGCACTAAAAGATGCAGACTTTATTTATACAGATGTATGGTATGGACTCTATGAGTCTGAATTGCCAGAAGAAGAGAGAATGAGAATTTTCTATCCAAAATATCAAGTGGATATGGATATGATAAAAAAGGCTAGTCCACATGTGAAATTTATGCATTGTTTACCTGCTACGAGAGGAGAAGAGGTAACGGACGAAGTCATTGATTCTGAATATTCTATTGTCATTGATCAGGCGGAGAACCGTCTAACATCAATACGTGCCTTATTAGTTTATTTTATGGATAAGGAAAAAGAAACAATTGAAATTTGTAATAAGAATTTAGGGAGATAGTTATGGAGAAAAGTAAGAAAAAATTTAGAGTTTTTGATGCGATTCTAGCAACAGTTTGTATCACTCTTGTCGCTGAATCTGTTGCTCCAACTGCAGCAATCGGAAACTCACAATATTTTTGGTGGATATTTTTAATTATTGCATTTTGCGTTCCATATGGATTAATTACTGCAGAGTTGGGAAGTAGTTTTCCTAGTGAAGGTGGAATGTACGACTGGGTGAAACAAGCTTTTGGAAAAAAATGGGCAACGCGTGTTGCTTGGAATTACTGGATTAACTTTCCGTTATGGATTGCATCATTAGCAGTTGCAGTAACGGATGTAATTGCTGGTATTTTTGATATTCAACTCAGTTTATTTTGGCTAATATGTTTACAATTATTATATACATGGATCGTAAGTATATTAGGATGCTTTAGAATTGGTGAAAATAAGTGGATTGTTAATATTGGTACTTTTTGTAAAGTATTATTCATGGTTGGATTAGGACTTCTTGGAATTTATGTATTTTTTAAAACAGGAGAAAGTGCAAACCCAATTACAAGTTTAGCAGACTTATTCCCAAGTTTAGATTTAGCAGGACTTTCTTTCATCTCAGTAATTATATTTAACTTCTTAGGATTTGAAGTAATTGCTACTTATACAGATGATATGGAAAATCCTAAAAGAGATATTCCAAAAGCACTCATTATCGGTGGAGCATTAATGGCATTATTCTATATATTACCTGCAACAGGAATTAATATAGCAATGCCAATTACACAAGCTGAGAGTGCAGGAATTACAGATAGCTTTATGATTTTATTAACTACATTAGGTATGAATGCAGATTTAGTAAGAATTATTGTAATTATTGTAGGATTAATGTTTATTTATACAATGGTTGCTAATATTGTTTCTTGGTCATTCGGAGTAAATTCTGTGGCAAAATATTGTGCGAATGATGGAGGATTCCCTAAAATTTTTTCTAAGACAAATAAAGAGGGAGTTCCATATATGGCATCAATTATCAATGGAATTGTCGCAAGTGTTGTTTGTTTGATTGGAATTATTTTAGGTGTTGTTTCAGAAGAAGCAAGTAATTTATTCTGGACATTCTTCTCATTTAGTCTTGTAACATTATTAATTAGTTATATTCCATTGTTCCCAGCTTTCTTGAAGTTAAGAAAAACAGATCATAGAAAGAGAGCTTATAAGGTTCCTGGAGGAGAAGGATTATTAAAACTTATGACATATGTTCCATTAGTCTTATTAATTCTTGGTGTTATTTTTACACTATTTATTGATTTTACTTATGAGTCAATTATGGCGAATGCACCATTAATTTTAGGAGTCATTGTGTCATTTATTATTGAAGAAATTTTAGTTTATCAAATGTCAAAAAAAGAAAAAAATTAAAGTGAATCAATTAGAAGTGTGTCTTGCACACACTTCTGATGTTTCTTTTGTTCTAGTTAGAAAGAGGGTTAAAATATATGAAAAGATTAAGCACAAAACCAAAACAGGATGGATTTAGAATGCCAGGGGAATTTGAAGAACATCGTGGTACTTATATGATTTGGCCTGAGCGTCCAGATAATTGGAGATTTGGTGCCAAACCAGCACAAAAAGAATTTGTACAAGTTGCGAATACGATTGCAAAATATGAACCAGTTACAATGGTTGTTTCATGTGAACAGTATGCGAATGCAAGAAATATGCTTGATCCAAAAGTACGTGTGGTAGAAATGAGTAGTAATGATTCTTGGATGCGTGATACTGGAGCAACATTTGTTGTGAACGATGAGGGAGAAGTTCGTGGTGTTGATTGGTATTTTAATGCGTATGGGGGATTTGTTGATGGTATTTATTTCCCATGGGATAAAGATGATGCGATTGCTCAAAAAATGTGTGAATTAGAATGTTGTGATAGTTATCGTTTGCCTAATTTTATTTTAGAGGGTGGTTCTATCCATGTAGATGGTGATGGTACAGTGATGGCTTGTGCAGAGACGTTATTAAGACCAGAATCAGGAAGAAATGTTCCAAATATGACAAAAGAAGAGATTGAACAAACATTGTTAGATTATTTAGGATGTTCTAAAATGTTATGGATTCCTGAGGGAATTTATTTGGATGAAACGAATGGACATGTAGATAATATTTGTAATTTTGTTCGTCCTGGTGAAGTTGTTTTAGCGTGGACGGATGATGAAACAGATCCTCAATATGAAATTAGTAAAAAAGCATTAGAGTATCTTGAAAGTGAAACAGATGCGAAAGGAAGAAAAATAAAAGTTCATAAATTGTATACACCAAAACCTATTTTAATTAGTAAAGAGGAAAGTGAAGGTGTAGATTCTGTTGAGGGAACGTTACCACGTCAAGAAGGTGATCGTTTGGCTGCATCTTATGTGAATTATTATACTGGTAATGGTTTTGTAGCTGTTCCTATTTTCCATGATCCAAATGATCAAAAAGCAATTGATTTATTACAAGAACTATATCCAGATCGTGTGATTGAACCAATCTATGCTAGAGAAATATTACTCGGTGGAGGAAATATCCATTGTATTACACAACAAGTACCAAAAGGAATGAAAAAGAATGGCTAGAATTGTAGTCGCTTTTGGTGGAAATGCACTTGGAAATAATCCGAAAGAACAACAAGCACTAATTAAAAAATCCGTAAAGGATATTGTAACTTTAATTAAAGATCGTCATGAAATTGTAATCAGTCATGGAAATGGTCCACAAGTTGGAGTTATTAATTTAGCGTTTGAAGATTCTTATGAAAATAAAGATATTCCATATATGCCATTTCCAGAATGTACGGCTATGAGTCAAGGCTATATTGGATATCATCTTCAAAAAGGGTTAAGAGATTTATTAGAAGATGAAGGAATTGAAAAAAAAGTTATTACTCTAGTTACACAAGTAGTAGTTGATAAAACAGATCCATCTTTTAAAAATCCCACAAAGCCAGTAGGTCCATTTTATTCTGAAAAGATGGCAAAAGAGTTAATGGAACAAACTGGAGAGAAATATATTGAAGATGCTGGTAGAGGATATCGTAAAGTAGTTGCTTCTCCTAAACCATTAAAAATTGTTGAAATTGAAACGATAAAAGATTTAGTTCAGAGCGGTCATGTTGTGATTGCTTGTGGAGGTGGAGGAATTCCAATATTTAAACAAAATGAAGCAAAAGGAGCCAATGCTGTTATTGACAAAGATTTAGCAAGTTCTCTCATGGCAGAAAATTTGGAAGCTGATATTTTAGTTATTTTGACAAATGTATATCAAGCCCAACTTCACTATGGTACAAAAGATGCAGAAAAAATTGGAATGATTTCTGTAGAAGAAGCACAAACTTACTTAGATAATGGTGAATTTTTAAAGGGAAGTATGGCTCCTAAAATTGAAGCTGCAATTCAATTTGTAAAAGGTCATCCAAAGAGAAAAGCGATTATTACAGAGTTAAAAAATCTTTTACCAGGATTAGAGGGAAAGAACGCAACAGTTATATATAGTAAATAAAAACCAAGGTTTCAATCCTTGGTTTTAAAATGGAATGACATTACTCATTCTCTTCTACTTTTTGAATCGCTCCAACAGGACAGATATCTATTGCTTCTTCTGCTTCTTTTTTCTGTTCTTCTGTTAGATTTTCTTTTTCTTTTGCTAAGCCGTTATCATCCATTTCAAAACAATCTGGATAACTTCCAAAACATGCACCACAACCGATACATACATTTTGCTTTACTTTTACCTTTTCCATATCATCACCAAACTCATTATACAGAAATACCAGGAAAAATACAAGGAAATGGTTTCAAAAAATGTCGAATTATGATATGATAATAATACGAGGTGGTAGCATGGCTAGTCGTATGGATCGATACCGTAATCAAGAAGTAGAACCTACTGGTATGAGAACAAAAAGAAATGAACATTTATATGCCAAAGTAGAAGCCCCTTTAGAGTATTCTAGTGTAGAAGGCGTTGCTAGAATTGAGAATACAAGTTCTGTTGATATCAATAAGATTAAAGAACTTTTATTAAGAGAAGAGGAGCCAAAGAAAAGACCACATCGTTTTCAAGAAGAAAAATCATTGGAAGACACGGATCAACTCGCTACATTTAAAGAAATGGATGATAAAAATTATGATATTCGAGATATTTTAAATAAAGCGAAAAATGATCGCGGAGAAGAGGAAGATGATCGTTATCGTAATTTACAAAATACCGGATATGATCTTTTGAAAACAATGAAACTCAAAGAAGAAGAAGCACAATTTTCAGATGAAGAAATTGAACATCTTGGAGATACGACGTTAAGTTTATCTTTATTTGATCAATTAGATGATGAAGAAGGGAAAAAAGAACAAGAACGTACGATTCAAAATTTATTACAAGATGATGATATGGAACCAGATGATGACGATGATTTTGAAGATGGTAATATTGATACATCTTTCTTTACTTCAAGTTTAAACTTTAGTGATGATGATTTTAGTGAAATTTCGGAAGAATTAGAAAAACCAAAAAGAAAGGGTAGTTTTATATTAAAAATATTGTTATTTTTAATTATGGTTGCTCTGACTACGTTTGCAATATTCTTTCTCGCAGATTATTTAAGATAAAAAAGGAGAACGTATTATGGCGTTCTCTTTCGTTTTAGTTGAAAGTAAGTAAGACAGGGGATCAGAAAGAAGAAAATGACTAAAAAGGCTGGAAAAACATTGGTGAGGAAAGTGAACCCTTCTGTATTGTTTGAAAATATTTTGGTACTAAGATAAGTAATAAGAATACATACAAGCACTTGGATTCCAAGAAATAGTTTATTGTTTTTTATTTGAAAAGTTCTTTTTAGTCCTTCTGTTACAAAATAAAGACAAAATGTAATAGAAATAAAGAAGTCAAAAATCCAACGAAAGGCCAGAGTACTTTCAATTCTCTCTAATATTCCAATAATATTGACTCTTTTTAGAATGTGATATTCTGGGTATTGATAGATCAATGTCATCTTAATTCCAAAAACAGCAATCGTAAAAAATAGAGCAGAGAAGGTAAATAAATGAATGAGAAAGTAACCAATTCTCCAAGATTTTTTTAATTTCATTTGGTTGGTTGTTGCAATTTCATTTTTTGGTATGATTGTAATTAGAAATAGAATTAAAGTACAATAGGCAAAATAGTGAAAGCCAGAGTTGATGATTGAGGATGTAGAATTGACGAGTAGTGGTCTAAAGTTGTACCAGTGAACTTGTCCCATAAGTCCTAAGATACTGATAAAATATAACAAAATTGCAAAGAAGAATAAAATAGTTGCAACTCTACTAATTCCTTTTAATCTTCTAATTAATAAATAAAATATAGGAATAATAAACATTATCGCAATAAATAAGGGTGGAGTTTGATATAAGTATTGAGAAGAAATAAAGATAATTAAATTCCAAAATACAATCACACCTAATAGAAATACAAATCCAATTAATAAGAGGTTAATTATTTTTCCTACTTTCTTTCCAAAAGCATGCATATTCAGTTCTATAATACTAAAATCAGGACGATAATCCATTAAGTATTGATATAAGAGAAAAGGAATGATTCCCATGATAACTCCTAGGATTAATCCAAAGATACTATCTTGTTTAGAAATCTGTACTAACATTTCCATAGCAAGTCCCATAAAACAAGAACGAATTAGGAAATAGGATAAAATAGATACTTGTTCTTTATTCAGTTTTCTTTCCATACATTTCCCTCCTAATCGTTTGTTCTAGTGATCCTTTGGTTTCTAAATCAATGTTCATATTGATGTTTAGTTTTACTTTTTGAAATTCTTCTTCATTCCATTTCGATTCTACTTCTTTAAAATAATCTGGGTATTTTTGATAAAATAAATTTCCAAATCCAAATATATCTGTTTTATAACGATTCTGCATCGCATCTATGGTATTTTGGATTTGTTTTGTCATTTTTTGTTCTAATCCAGTTTGAATTTCTTGGATGGTGTTTGGATCACTCAGATTGGCATTGGTATTAATTTCATTAATGGCTGCTGTTGCTTTGAAAGTAATTGTTAAAACAGGAGTCTTGTCTTTTAATTCTGCTTTTCTTGTTATTTTAAAATTAGAAAGGTGAAAAACAACTTGGCTATCTTGATATTGAATTGTTTCCATCGCATATTTTGTTCTCTTATTTAAAATATTAATCATTTTACTTTCTTCTTTACTCACATATCCAATAAATTTTGTATTTCTAAAAATTGCTAGCGTATCTAATTTTACTTTTGTTTCAGGATCTGTTGTTTTTAAATTATCTTGTTTTTCTCCTTTGTCTACGTCTCCTTCTATTGTGATACTAGGAAGGGTTGGACTAATACCAGTAGTCAGCATAGATGCGATAAATTCACTATAAGTAAGATCTGTTGATATGCCTTGATAAGTAGAAGCATTTTTTAAATTCATAGAAACACTTTCTGATGGATAAGACTCCAATGGAGAAGTAATTTTTAATATGTCACTTGCTTTCGCATCTTTCGCAACTGCAACATAAAAGTTCTTTCTACTTTCTGGGCTACGAATTAAGATATCAGATATCTTTTCTATTTCATTCTTGGCAATATTCTCATCGATTAATACAATTGCGAGATGGCCAATATAAAGTTGTTTGGGACTTTCCAGATCGATGTTATAAAAAGCTTCCATGACAGAGTTTCCTTTTCCCTCATAGACAATGGTTTGACTTTCTCCTTCTTTACTACTTGCTTCTTGTTTTTTGGAGTTTGCGACAAGAACACCGATGGTATATTCCTCATCTTGTTTATCGATACTCATTCCTGTTACGATAGCAAGATTTTCTAATTCATGATAGTTATAACACCCTGATATACATAGTGTAATTAAGAACAGGGTGAGAATGAGACCTAGTTTCTTCATTTCTTTCCCTCCCAGCGTAATCTTGTTTGATTGGTTTTGGTTAAATAGCGCGGTCTTTTTTTGATTTTTGTTTTCTCTTTTAAGAAGAGCGCGTCGTTTTGTTCTTTTAAATAGAATGGAGCAAGTGGGGTTAGATATGGAACACCAAAGGTTTCTAAGGTAGAAAGATGGGTGATAAGTAAGATACTTGCGATGACAACACCAATCATGCCACAGATAGAAGCAAAGATAATAAAAATAAGACGCCACCAACGAAGAGCATTGACCATATCGATATCTGTGAATAGTAAACCAGCAATCGAAGTGATGGCGACGATAATGACGGCAAAGGGACTGACAATTCCTGCATTGACTGCAGCTTCTCCTAGGACAAGTCCTCCGACGACACTAATTGCTGTTCCCATTTTTGAGGGGACTCTGAGATCACATTCCCGTAATAGTTCAAAGGTAATACCAAGCATTACAATCTCAATCGCAGTGGGGAAAGGAACTCCTTCTCTTTGTACAGCGACACTAATAAATAATTTATCTGGAATCATCTCAGGATTATAAGTCATAATGGCAACATAAGCAGCAGGAACAAGTAGTGTAATCAGAAACCCAAAAATTCTTAAGAAACGTGAGAAATTGACATTATATGATTTTTGATAATAATCTCCTGGCGTGTGGAAAAAGTCTGTAAATACAGTTGGAAATAGAAGAACAAATGGGGTATTTTCTACAAAGATAGCAATTTTTCCTTCTAATAAATAACCACAGACATAATCCGGTCTTTCTGTACTTAATATTTTAGGGAAAGCAGATTTTTGCGGATTTAAAAAACTGCGCAGATTTCCACTATCTAATATTCCATCAATATCTATTTCTTGTAATCGTTCTTTTAATTGTTTTACTCGTTCTTGATCTGCTACATCACTTAAGTAAGCGATATTTATTTTGGTTTTTGTTCTACGACCGACAAATAATTCTTCAAAATAGAGATTGGGATCTTTGATTCTTTTTCGTACGAGTCCTTGATTGACTACGATATTTTCAGTAAAGCTATCCTTAGGACCACGTAGAGAAGTTTCGGTGTTGGATTCTTGGATTCCACGGTCGAGTGTACTTTTTGTCTCAACGACAATGGCTTTTTCAGTTCCATCTACAAGGATTGCAGTAAAACCATTTACTAAGTGATAGAATAAATCTTCATAACTGGTAATTTCTTTGATGGTACCATTGTATAAATGGTGGAATAAAACTTGAAATAAATCCTTTTGTGGAATCTTTTCTTCTTCTAATAATTCCATAATACTGTGAATTAAAATATCACTGATTTTATCATCACTACTGACACTTTGTAGAAATAAAATACCTATTTCTAATTCATTTTGATTGATTTTTCTTGTTTTAATATCACTACTTTTCCCATTCATTTCTTGTACTTTAGAAAATATTTGGTCTATGTTTTTATCAATTTTATTCATAAGCATCCCTCTATGTTATTGTGATCAAAAATGTGGAAAATATTTCTAAAATAGAAAAAAGTTTCTAATTCATGGTAAAATAGTGTTGAGGGATGTGTATGGAGTTTCAAGTAGAAATTGTAAGATTAGATGACCGAGGAAGAGGAATTGGATATCTAAATGGGAAGATTGTGTTTGTCGAAGATGCGTTGCCACAGGAACTTGTTCGTGTGAAAATGACTAGAGAGAAAAAGAAATATTGTGAGGCTAAAGTCGTAGAAAGACTTGTGACAAGTAAAGAACGTGTGATACCAGAGTGTCGTTATTATGGAACTTGTGGTGGTTGTAACTTAATGCATTTATCTTATTTCAAACAATTAGAATATAAAAAGAAAAAGGGAATACAGTTATTTCAAAAGTTTGCTGGAGTGGAATTAGAAGATGTAGAGATTATCTCTAGTGAACCATTCTATTATCGAAATAAAGTCGTTGTTCATGTTGAACATGGTAAAATGGGTTATTATCAAAAAGAGAGTCATCAGTTTGTGGAAATTGATCATTGTTTGTTATTACATCCAAAAATAAACCAGTTATTCACAGAATTAAAAGGGGCAAGTTTTTTAAATTCTGTGGAAAACATCATGATTCGTACGTTTCAAGATGGAGTAGAGACACAAATTGTATTTTATCCACAGGAAAACTTAGATCATGAAGAAATTATCCACAGGATAAAACATTTGGTAACATCGATTTATGTGGATCATACTTGTATTTATGGAAATGACGAAATATTAGAAAAAATTGGGGATAGGAATTATTTGGTAAGACCAGAGTCTTTTTTTCAAGTGAATACGAAGACGACGAAAAAGTTATATGATCAAGTCAAAGAGAAATTAGAACCGAGTGAGAAGGATGTTGTATTAGATCTTTATTGTGGAGCAGGAACGATTGGACTTTACATTGCTCCATATGTCAAGCATGTGTATGGTGTAGAGATTGTAAAAGAAGCTGTTATGAGTGCGAAAAAGAATCAGAAGATCAATCGTACTAAGAATATAGAATTCTATGTAGGAGATACCAAAACAATCTTAGAGGAATTCCATTTACAGGCGAATAAAGTCATTGTTGATCCACCACGTAGTGGACTAGATCAAAAGACCAAGGAATATCTTCTAAAACTTGTTCCAGAGAGAATCGTTTATGTTTCTTGTGATCCAGTTACCCTTACTCGTGATATCAAAGATCTATCTTCAAAATATGAATTAAAAACAATAACATTTGTCGATATGTTTCCAAATACAGAACATGTTGAAAGTGTCTGCTTGTTAAAAAGACGTTAAACTTCTCTTTACAGTGCAGTTTACAAAAAGGAATAAAATATTTTCTAATTGCAATAAAAATATAGATAATTATGTTACAATAAATTTGAAGAGTAGGGAGAATGAGTAATTTATGAAGTGGAGATATTTTATTCTATTTTTAGGAGTAATGTTGTTTGTTATACCAACAGATGTATCTGCAGCACCAGCAAATTCAGATTTTAAAGATGATGCTTTTTATAGCTGTGTCATTGATGCTTTAAATGAAAGTAATATTGATGGAAAAAATGGTCGAGGCTATGATTATGTTGCGACTGATTCAGAGCTTTCACAGTTGGATAGTCTTTCATGCTTGGAAAAAAACGTGACAGATGTAACGGGATTGGAAAAAATGATAAATTTACAAGGATTATATTTAAGCGATAACGACATCAGCAAAATTGATTTGAGCCATAACGTGAATTTAGAAGAAGTATCTTTAGACCGTAACCAAATTAGAGAGATTGATTTAAGCCATAATGTGCGATTAGTAACATTAGATGTATGGAGCAATCAACTGAGTGAAATAGATTTAAGACATAACGTAAATTTAGAAGAAGTATCTTTAGACCGTAACCAAATTAGTGAGATTGATGTAAGCCATAATGTGGGATTAGTAACATTAAGTGTATGGCACAATCAATTGAGTAAAATAGATTTAAGCCATAATAGAAATTTAAGAGAATTAACTTTATCTGATAATCAAATCAGTAAAATTGATTTGAGTAATAACACATCATTAGAATATTTATCATTAGGTGATAATCATATTACATTTATTGATATTTCTATGTTAAGGAATTTACGCAATTTTTATGCTAGCGGTAACCAAATTACGGAAATGAAATTAGATCTTAATCAAAGCATAAAAATATTTTCTATAAGCAATAATTTGATAAAAGATCTTCAAATTCCGTATAGCGTTGAATCAGTTGAGGTATTTGGAAATCCTGTAGAAGTATATGACTTTACAAAACTAGAAAATTTAAAAAGGATAGCTTATGCATATGAAACCGAAAATGTTCCAACAGTTTTACTACCAGTTAATCGAACGTATGAACTATGGAGGCATGTAGACTCTACTATTTTAAATACTTTATTTCATTCTTCTGAATCTGATGTTGTTTCGATTGTTGATCAAGATGGGGATTATTACCTCAAAACGTTGTCAAATGGAAGCAGTCTTGTTACAACAAACCATCCTTATGTCGAGCCTTCTACATTCCAAATGAATATAAAAGTAGAAGGAACAAAAGATGATACAGTCCATGATGGGGATATAGATCAATCATCACCCGATTCTGTTATAGAAGAAACAATAGAAAATCCAGAAACAGGAATTCGTACAAAAGATATCTTTGTGTCTAGTATTGTCATGTTGATTATCGGTGGTGTTGCTTATATGAAATTAAAGAAATTGTCTAAGTTTAAGAGTATGTAATTAGAATGGAAAGTGTTGACCTTTGATTAAGGGGTAACACTTTTTTGTATGAACGTACCTGATTGTTACCAAATGATGAACTTTTATGGATGATTTGTCCTTACTGATTTTGATACTAACATTTATATTTTTAATGACAATGTGAATGATAAGAAAATGATCAAATGAATATATGGAACAATAATAATACACAATATTATATAATATTACAATAACGGTACATTGTATTGGCAACAGTGCAATCATCGCTGTATAATAAATATAGAAACGGAGGGATATTATGGAATCATCAAATTTGAGTGTTCGTGTTGATGCGAATGATAAGAAAAGTTTTGAACAATTTTGTGCTAATGTTGGTATGAATGTTTCAACGGCAATTAATATGTTTATCAAAGCAGTTTTAAGAGAACAAAAACTTCCATTTGAGATATGTTCAAAAACTTTTGATGACACCGTTTATGAAAAATTACAAGAAGCAGAATCAGAAATGAATCATACTTGTAAAAGATATACGAAAGAAGAAATTTTAGAAAGTATGAATAAGATGATAGGATAGTACTTATGTATAGAATAGAATTTTTGCCTATTGCGAAAGAAGACATTGATTATATTATTACATATCTTATCATTTGAAAAATGTATCAGCTTCAAAGGAATTGCGAGATTTATTCATGAAAAGTTTAGATAATATTAGCGTGTTTCCTTATGGAAATTCTGTGTATCGAACGACAGGAACTTTAAAATATGAATATAGAAGTTATAGAGTTAAAAATTTTTTTATGTTTTATACTATCAATGAGGACAAACAGTTAATAACGATTGTTAGAGTTCTATATCAAAAAATGGATATTAGTAACATATTATAATGAATACTAGGGATTAATTGCTCTAGTTTTTTTCTAAAGAAAGTAGTGGCGATGGGAAAAAAGAATTGCCTAAGTTTAAGAGTATGTAATTAGAATGGAAAGTGTTGACCTTTGATTAAAGGATAACACTTTTTGTATGAATGTACTTGATTGTTACCAAATGATGAACTTTTATGAATTATTTGCTATAATAGAGATGAAGTAATCATATGAGAGGAATGAGATAGAGAATGGACGATAAGGCAAGACAGAGAATAGATGATTATTTAGACACAAATATGTATCAATATTTTGAAAAGTATCTCAAAAGTGGTGTCAGTGAAAGAGTTGTTGGAATTATTACAAATACGCAATCTGTATGCTATCGCCAGGATCGAAAAACAGGCGATAGCAGTACCCATGATATGATTGCAATTCGTCTCGAGGAGTTGATTCAACATCATATTTTTCGTGATTCTTTTGGTGTTTTATCTGATCAGCATTTATATTTTTTCTCCGTAGGAAATGATCTGACAATAAACCTCCCCGAGAGTGGAGAATTCAGTTATGCACAAAAGAAATTTTTAGATAAAGTCTTAGAACAGGTAGAAAAAATTGATCAGAAATATCCTAATCATAAAATAAAAATAATGTTACTTGATTTCAAACAACCAGAAAATATGTGTGATACAGATGATATCACTATGATCAGAGGAATTCTTGAGAAAAGGGTTACCTCAAAAGCATTTATGGAAAACGAAAATATCATAGGAGAGTTATTACCAAAAGAAGAACAAATTCAACATGTTTTAAATACACTTGATTTAAAACACTGTCATCAACGTGCAGATTTTAACACTTTTTTAATACAATGCCGTTCCTTTTTCTATCATAAACAATATCAATCGGCTTTTTTAGAAGTATTTCCAGATTATCCAGAAGTTTCAAAATTCGCACCATTGACAGATTATTTAGATGATGAAGTGATTTCTAAATTCACGTTTGAAAACATGAAAGTTACTTTACAATCTAGTATCAACTCTATTTTTAAAAATCATCATACTTTTGAGCAATGTTCTATGATTCTTCGTAAAATGGCACAAATAGATGATCAACAAAAGTTTCCTAATGCCAGTTTGCTTGCTTCTCTTATGGAAGAGATCAGACCAACAACCAGAGAACAAGAGGTTCAATATCAAAACGAACTTTCTCATATTGTTACGTATGAAGAAATGCGCATGTTTGTATTACAGAAGTATGAACAATTATATTCTCAAAGGTTACAAGATATGGATGATTTAAAAGAACAACACTCACAATTAAGTCAAAATAAAATCATTCGTGATCATATGGGTGAATTGACAGCTATGATTCGTGAAAGAGAATTCAAAAAGGATGATTTAGAAAGAGAAGAAGCAAAATTAAAGGAACTTTCAATGGATATTACTTTTCATCAGAAAAGGAAAGAATCTCTTCAAAGCCAGATAAATGAATTGTCTAAAAATAAAGTACAGAAACTATTATCTTATAAACAAATATCTATTTATCGTGAAAAATTAAGGCAATTACAAATGAAGTATGATGATTTATTGAAAAAAGAACAAAGTCAATCTACTCTTGTTCAATCTCAGAGGGAGCAATTACACCAACTAGAAGATCGATTCAAAAAAGTTTCAGGATTAAAAGTGATTCCTAGTATACCTTATCTTATCAATAATTATATGGTGAACACTTCTCTTTATTCTTTAGGTGAAGTGCAAGAGAAAATCGATCAGTTAGATTATCAACTTTCAAGAATGAAAGAAAATATAGAGGAGTTGCTGCAAAATAGAAAAATGGAACAAGAAACCAGTTCTATTACTTCTGATGAAATGACAACAGGAAAAAGAATATAATGTGAAAAGTTTCTTCAAAATCATAGATATAAGAAATAAATATGATAAAATGAAGAAAAGGAAGGAAGATAACATGATACAGTTTATTGAATATCCAAAGTGTTCAACTTGTAAAAAAGCCAAAAAATGGTTGGAAGAACACCAAATAGAGTTTCAAGATCGCGATATTACGACAGAAACACCAACGAAGGAAGAACTAAGGAGTTATCTAAAAATAAGTCAGTATCCAATCAAAAAGTTTTTTAATACAAGTGGGAATTTATATAAAGAATTTTCTTTGAAAGAGAAATTAGATACAATGAGTGAAGAGGAAAAACTAGAATTACTTAGTCAACATGGGATGTTAATCAAAAGACCTCTTGTTGTGTCTGATTCATTCATCTTAGTTGGCTTTCGTGAAAAAGAATGGAACGAGTTATTATGCGAAAAGAATATGTTGTAAAAGAAGTATGTATTTTAAAAGAGTTTATAGATGAGAATATGAAAGATCTTTCTAAACATAAGAGAAAAAGTTTACTTACGAATGGTGTCATAGAAGTGAATGGAAAAGTAAGAACAAAGTATAATTATCCATTAAAAGTAGGAGATAAGATTACTTTGAAAGAAAAAGAAATTCCTACTTCATTAGAGATTCTTTATGAAGATGATGATATCATTGTTGTAAATAAACCTTCTGGAGTATTAACGGTTGGAACAGACCAACATGAAGACCATACCCTATATCGTGAAGTATCTCATTATGTAAAACAAAAGAAATCATCAAATCGTATTTTTATTGTTCATCGTTTAGATAGGGATACTTCTGGAGTGATTTTGTTTTGTAAGAATCAGAAGTTGAAAAGAATGTTTCAAGATCATTGGAATGAGTTGGTATTAAAAAGAGAATATATTGGAGTTACAGAGGGAGTACCAAGAAAAAGAAAAGGGACTGTCATTCAATATTTAAAAGAAAATGAACAGTATCTGGTATATGCGACAAGTGAAAAAGAAGGAAAGAAAGCAATTACTCATTATGAGGTTTTAAAAGAGAATGGTGTTAATGCCTATGTTCGTTTTGATTTAGAAACAGGACGTAAGAATCAAATTCGTGTTGCTTGTAAAAGTTTAGGATGCCCTTTAGTAGGAGATAAAAAATATGGTGCGAAAACGAATCCAAGGCATCGATTATTGCTTCATGCTTCTTTATTCTCTTGTATTCATCCGGTATCAAAAAAGAAATTTGTATTTTCGTGTAAAGTACCATCTGATTTTCAAAAAATGTTCAAATAGGAATTGACAATGAGTTAACGTGGAGTGTATAATGAAGTTGTTAGGCAGTAGTAATCATCACTACTGCTTTTTTAAATTTCAAGGAGGAAAGATGTGAGATGAATGATTTTTTAGTCGCATATGCGAAATGTATTCAGCGCGCAGTTGATACTTTGGAAAGACAACAGCTTTATTTTATGAAGACGAAAACAAAACCAACAAAAGAAGAGGAAGAATCGATGAGAATGTTGGATTTACAGATTATGCAAGCTTATCGTAATTTAGAAAAATATTGTCAAGAAATGTATGAGGACTATAAAAATTAGATTCAACAAAAGAATTAATTTGTGTCGAGAAAAGAGGATTGTTTTTTTCTTGTATGTGGTTTAAAAAGACAAAATATTTCTCATGATAGACATAGAATGGATGTGAAAGGAGATTCTATGTTTGGAAATTTTGAAGAAGAAACAAGAAAAGTATTAATTCATGCGAAGGAAGAGATGAAAGCATTAAAACATCCTTATGTAGGAAGTGAACACTTATTACTAGCAATCTTAAAAGATGACAATGATATTTCTGATAAATTAAAAAGTTATCATATTACTTATGAGGCAGTAAGAGAAGAGATTATTAAGATGATCGGAATAGGGAGTAAAGAAAGTGAATGGTTTTTATATACTCCTCTTTTAAAACGTGTTTTAGAACAAGCCGTGGTAGATAGTAAAGAAAATAATCAGGGCGTTGTTACGATAGAACACTTGTTTTCTAGTTTGTTAGAAGAGGGAGAAGGAGTTGCCCTACGTATTCTTGTGGGAATGGATGTTGATATTGATGACTTATATCAAGAGTTTTCTTATAAATTAACGCAAACACATAAGAAGAGTAGTCATAAACATCTGTTATTGGAAGAATTAGGAGTAGATTTAAATAAAAAGGCAGAGAATCATGTTTTAGATCCTGTGATTGGAAGGGAACAAGAGATTCATAGGGTGATGGAGATCCTGACGAGAAAGAAGAAAAATAATCCGATTTTAGTTGGTTTGGCAGGGGTTGGAAAAACAGCGATTGTAGAAGAACTTAGTAGTCGTATTGTGAGAGGGGAAGTTCCTCTTTCCTTAAAGAACAAAAGAATTATTAGTTTAGATATGGCTACTTTAGTTGCTGGTACGAAATATCGTGGTGAATTTGAAGAGAGAATGAGAAAGATCTTAAAAGAGATTGAAGAGAATGACGATATTATCTTATTTATTGATGAAATTCATACCCTAGTAGGAGCAGGAGGAGCAGAAGGGGCAATTGATGCTTCTAATATTTTAAAACCTGCTTTAGCTCGTGGTACACTCCATTTGATTGGCTCTACGACAATGGATGAGTATAAAAAGTTTATTGAAAGTGATAGTGCTTTAGAGAGAAGATTTCAAAAAGTATATGTAGAAGAACCAAATATGGAAGAAACGATTCATATCTTAATGAATATCAAATCAATTTACGAGAAATATCACTGTGTCACCATTCCTGATACTTGTATTCGAGAGATTGTAAAGTTATCGAGAGAATATATCTATGACAGATATGAACCAGATAAGTCGATTGATGTCCTAGATGAGGTATGTGCTAGGGTAAGATTAAAGGAGAGTAAGGAGTTAAAGAAGTACCGTAAGATGCAGGAGTCTCTTCATCAGATTATTGATGAGAAAAAGGAAGCGATTGTGAGTCAAGATTTTAAAAAAGCATCGAAATTAAAATCAAAAGAGAATCAATTAATGGATGAGTTAAATACGTTGGAGTTGACTCTTTATAAAAAAGAGAAGAAGACTGTGACAAAGGAAGATTTAGCGGATGTAATTCACCATAAAACGAAGATTCCTGTCTATGAGATTTTAAAGGAAAATAAGAAGATGGTGGAACAAATTGAAAGGACACTTTCAGATCGTATTTTGGGGGAAGAGGAAGCGATTCAGTCGTTAATTCATATTGCGAAAAAGTTAAAGTTAGGGTTTGCTAGAAGTCAGAAGTCTTATTCTATTTTGTTTTGTGGTTCTACAGGAGTGGGTAAGACTTGTTTGGCACGTACGTTTGGGGAGTTATTAGTAGGAAAAGAAAATGTGATCAAACTGGATATGAGTGAGTATAGTGAATCACATAGTGTATCTAAATTAGTAGGAGCTCCTCCTGGGTATGTAGGATATCAAGATCAGAAGCATGTCTTTGAAGAGATTCGTAATCATCCTCATTCAGTATTGATTTTAGATGAGATTGAGAAGGCTCATCCGGATGTATTGAATTTGTTTTTACAAATTTTAGAAGATCATCAGATCAAAGATTCTCATGGTAGGGTGATTCGCTTTGATCATACGATGATTTTAATGACTTCTAATGTTGGATTTCACGAAACTCATGTCGGATTTCATGGGGAGACGAAACAGACGATTCAGACCCGTTTGAAAGAGTATTTTAGAATGCCTTTCTTAAATCGTCTTGATGATATTGTTCTATTTCAACCATTAAGTGAAGAAGTGATGAGAACTTTAATAAGAAAACAATTACAATCATTAAAAGAAAAATATCAAAAACAGAATATTCAGATTGCGTTTACAGAAGAGTTAGAAGATCAAATCTTAAAGAAATCTGAGTATGAACAATATGGAGCAAGAAGATTGGAAAAAGTAGTAAATGATCTCTGTGAGAATCAAATTATTGATGAAATATTGAATGAGAAAACAGAAATCACATTAAAAATTTAAGAAAAGCCTTAATTTTTGATACTGATTTATGGTGTGAATTTCAAACCAGAAAATAGAAATTACACGAAAATTTTCAAAAAATTCTTTGCACATCTTCCAGAACATGATATAATATGTTTTAAGGTGATTATATGGAAACATTAAATTATCAGGGAGATTTTCAAAGATTGATTGTTGAAATATTTGATAATAAAATGAAAAATGTATTATCAACGCTTATGCCATTTGGTACGAAGGATAGTGAGAGACGAGAAATATTAGAATCAGTTAGGAGTTTTTTAACAACGTTATCATATTGTTATAACAGAGAAAATACCTTTGGATACGATGAGAGAGCACACAAGATGTTACTTCCAAATAGTTTGGAACAAGATCCAATGAGTACACAGTTTGATGTAGAACATGCGGTTGTTCAATTGGCACTTTCTAGTCTTTGTCGTTCTAAAGACGAGGAAATATCTTCTTACATGAAGTTATTCATTGACAATCTAGCAACTATTTGTGTAGGAAATACAGAATTAGAACAACCTGGGCAAGAGAATCGTTATGCGTTATTGAACCAACTAGGGGAGGCTGGTGTGAATTTATTAATTAATATTTATTTTACTGGAAATCCAGAATTAATCAGAGAATTTAAAAATGGAATTGCTATGACTCCTGAAATACAGGAAAGTTTTCAACGTTAATAGGGAATAAATTAGAGGGAAGAATGAGAAAATCATTCTTTTTCTTTGGAAAGTATGATAAAATAGAGCTGGTGATGAAAAATGGATAAATTAAGAACACGTTTTGCTCCAAGTCCAACTGGATTTATGCATATTGGGAATTTAAGAAGTGCAATCTTTGAATATTTAGTAGTAAAACATCAAGGTGGAGATTTTATTTTAAGAATTGAAGATACAGACCAGACACGAAAAGTCGAAGGAGCTATAGATTTCATTTATCATACTTGTGAGCTATGTGGAATTCACTTTGATGAAGGACCAAATAATGGAGGAGAATATGGTCCATATGTACAAAGTGAACGTTTACCACTTTATAAGAAATATGCAGAGGAATTAGTAGAAAAGGGAGCCGCTTATTATTGTTTTTGTACAGAAGAGAGATTAAACAAATTACGTAAAATTGCGGAAGATGAAAAACGTGCCTTTCAATATGATGGTCATTGTAAACATTTATCAAAAGAAGAAATTGAAGCAAATTTAAAAGCAGGAGTACCATATGTCATTCGTCAGAAGATGCCTAAAGAAGGGGTTAGTACTTATGAAGATTTAGTATATGGTAAAATTAGTGTTGAAAATCGTATTTTAGAAGATCAAATTCTTTTAAAATCTGATGGATATCCTACTTATAATTTTGCTAATGTTGTAGATGATCATTTAATGAATATCAATGTAGTTGCACGTGGAAATGAATATGTGATGTCAACACCGAAATATAATCTTTTATACGATGCTTTTGGATGGGAAAGACCTACTTATATTCATTTACCTATGGTACTTGGTAGTGATGGACAAAAGTTAAGTAAACGTAATGGAGATGCTTCTTTCATGGATTTATATCATGAAGGATATTTACCAGAAGCAATTGTGAATTATTTAGCACTCTTAGGATGGTCTCCAAATTCTAATCAAGAGATTTTTACTTTAGATGAATTAATCAAAGAGTTTGATCCAAAGAGAATTAGTAAATCACCATCAATTTATGATGAAAAGAAATTACAATGGGTCAATGCTCATTATATGAAGAAATTAGATGATGAGAAATTATTTGAAATTACCATTCCTCATTTAAAAGAGGCTTATGATTTAGAAAAGTATTCTGAAGACTGGGTAAAAGAATTGGTATTACTTTATAAAGATCATATTAGTTATGGAAAAGAGATTGTCGAAGTGACTGAGATGTTTTTCCACGATAAAGTAAATTTAAATGATGAATGTATTGAATTTATGAAAGATGAAAGCATTCCAAATACATTAAAGGTATTTAAAGAAGAGATTGAAGCAGTCGATGATTGGACTGTTGAAAATATCAAAGAAGCAATGAATCATACAAAAGAAAAAGCAAATGTGAAAGGAAAGATGTTATTTATGCCAATTCGTATTCAAGTAACTGGTGTTATGCATGGACCAGAACTTCCAAATACGATTCATTTGCTTGGTAAAGATGTTGTATTAAAAAGATTAGGAGAATAGAAATATTCTTCTTTTTGATGCATATAAATGATTAGAGGAGGGATATATGAACTATATTGATAGTCGTTTTAAACAACTGGTGAATCATTTAAAGAAAAAAACAAAAGAGGAAATATATGGAGATATGGTTTATCAGTATAAAAGATTAAATCAAACATTAAAGAATTCATTTGAAGATTATTTTGTAAAGTTTCCATATTGGGGAACATTATGTGAGAGAAAAGAAGATTTTGGTCATATGAAAGAAATTGCTGATTCTTTAAAAGATCATTTGGATGACTTTGTACATTTGTATTCTAAATTAGGGGATTATCGCTCTAAATTAGTGTTATATGGAATGATGAGTAATTGGTATCAATATGACTTTGATTATTTAAATCGTTCTATTGAGAAGAATTATGGACATTATTTTGATTTAGATTTCATTGAACCTGAGGAAGAGGAAATTGTTGTTGATTTAGGAGCTTATACTGGAGATACAATTTTAGATTATATTTATACTTATGGAGAAAATAGTTATAAGAAGATTTATGCGTTTGATATCACGGAAGAAAGTCTGATAAAACTAAGAGAGAATACGAGCCGTTATCCCAATATCATCGCTAAGAAGCGTTCTATTTCCGATAAGAGTGGAATTACGTATGTAAGAAAAAGTGAAGTAGATCATTCAGCAAATACAACAGTAGATTATGGAGACATAGAAGTGTTGGAAACAACATTAGATGAAGAAGTAAAAGAGAAGATTACAATACTTAAAATGGATATTGAAGGGGGAGAACAAAAAGCGCTAAGGGGAGCAACAGAACACATTAAAAATGATCACCCAAAATTATTAATCTCTGTTTATCACAATGTCAGAGATATTTTTGAAATACCAAATATGATAGAACAAATAGATTCAAGTTATCAATTCTATCTTAGAAATTATGGTGGAGGCGTCTATCCAACTGAAATTGTATTGATTGCAATATAACTTTATTATATCGTTCTAACTAAGCTGTTCTATTCCCAATCTTTTTATAAAGTGATTAAGAATTGATTAGATAGTTTTTAAGTATATATCATTATAAACAAAAACACCTATCAAAAAGTAGGTGTTTTGATATCTATTTATTCAGTTTTCATTGTTGGAATAAGATCATCTAATTCTTCAAAGTCATCAAATGGTTCTGATCCTTTTATATAGTAAAGCATCTTTTTCTTTTGTGTACTTTCATTTGCTGGTTTTCCACTAATTGGATCTACAAGGACTCCTACAACATTACTAGGTATTTCATACCATCCATCTCCTTCTATCTCTTTTAAAGAAGCTTCCATGGTATCTACCCACATATTTTTAATGTAATTTCCATCTTTGACATCACTTTCTCTATTATCATCATATCCTGCCCATATTCCCATTAACAATTCTTGATTATAACCAAAGATTAAATGATCGGTATTGGTTGTTCCTGTTTTTATCGCATATTTCTTTGTAATTTTAGGAGCTAAATTAATACATGTGGGATAATTGTAATCAATAAATTCACTTGCATAAGAATTTGTTAACATCTCATTTAGAACAAATACAACACTACGATTGAGTACATTCTCTTTTTCTTCTTTTTTCTCATAGAGAACATTTCCCTCCTGATCTGTAATTTTACGTATAAGATAGGGCTCTAAATGATCTCCTCCACTTGCTAGTGTATTATATCCTTCCATCATATCTAGTAAGTTAATTTCAATTGTACCTAAAGCAAGAGAAGGAATTGGCTTTAACTCTTCTTGAATTCCTACTCGTTTCATTGTATTCACTAAGCTTTCTTCCCCTAAGAACAAATGAGTTTTAACTGCGTATATATTATCAGAATAAGCAAGTGCAGCAGCCATACTAATTTGTTTATTTGGATAATTACTATTATAATTTTCAGGACTATAAGTAGAAGTATTATTTTGAAAAGTAAACGTTGTCTTCTCACTTTTAAAAGTCGTAGAAGGTGTAAACCCATTCTCTAATGCATCATAATAAAGAAATGGTTTAATACTAGACCCTACTTGTCTTTTCGCACTTGTCGCTCGATTATACTGACTTAGTTTATAATCTCTTCCTCCAGTCAAAGCTAGTACTTTACCACTAGTCGGTTCCATAACAACACTTGCGATTTCTAAATCAGGATTCTCACTTAAATTTTTATTCATACTATCTTCCATATTCTTTTGGATTGTAGGATCTAAATTCGTATAAATTTTTAATCCCCCTGTTTTTAAAAAAGAAGAGGGAATTGTTTTGATTGATTTTAATTCTTTCATTACTGCATCTTGATAATACATCAATGTAGATAAATTATATTCATTTTCTTCTCCGACAAAAGTTAATTCTTCTGTTTCTGCCTTTTCTTTTTCTTCTTCTGTAATATATTGATTTTCTACCATAAAGTTTAGAATTAAGGATTGTCTTTCTTTTGCAGCATCTAAGTTTGAAATGGGTGAATAATGAGTTGGATCTTTGGGAATCCCTGCTAAAATAGATGCTTCTGCAAGTGTTAAATCTTTTGCTTTTTTTCCATAATAGTATTGACTTGCATTTTCAATTCCAAAGACCCCCCCATAGTTAATGGTATTTAAATATCCTTCTAATATTTTATCTTTACTATAATGAGCTTCTAAACGAATCGTAAGCCATGCTTCTTCTATCTTTCTTTCCCATGTTTTATCAAAATCTAAAAACAAATTTTTCGCATATTGCTGAGTAATGGTAGAAGCTCCTTGTTTGGTTTCTCCACTTGTAAAATTAATAAACAGTGCTTTTGCAATTCTTAAAAAGTCAAATCCCTGGTGTTCATAGAAATGTTTATCTTCAATTGCTAATGTCGCATCGATGACATAAGGTGATATCTCATCTAAAGATACCCATTCTTTTTGATTCGAAGCAGTAAATAACTCATCATGTATATCATAAAGATCAAAACTATTGGCTTGATTAATTGGCAGTTTTGGCATCATTCTAGCAATCGCATAAATACCAATATAAATAAGCATCATTACAAAAAGAAAAACACCTATGATTTTTCCAACTTTTTTCCACTTCTTCACAATCATCACCTGAGTCTTCCTTATTTTTTAGTATCTCTCAAATCAGGAAAAATATAAGATCCCATTGTGTTTTTTTTCAGCTTTTGCTATAGTGAAAATGAGGTGCATCAAAATGAAACAAAAATTAACAATTTTAGGACATGCTAATCCAGATGTAGATAGTATTGTCAGTGGTTATTTATTAGAGAGGATCTTTGAAGTCATTCATGCCTGTGACTGTCAAGCAGAATTTGTCATTCCAGATCAAACATTGGATTCAGAAACAGTTCAAGTAGTAGAAAAATATGGAATTGATGTTTCTAAATATCAAAAGCCATTAGAATCAGACTGTGCATATCTTCTACTTGATCATTATCAAGATGCTCGCATTACAAAAGAGCCAGTAAAAATCATAGATCATCATCCAACCAGTCAATTTCCAAGTATTGAACAAGCTGCTTCTACTGCGTTAATTCTTTATCGTATGTATCATGATCAATATGTTTTTTCAAAAGCAGAGGTAGAGAAAATACTTCTTGCGACTTATATTGATACCGCTTCTTTGCACTCTACGAAAGTAACAGAACAAGATCGCAAAGATGTCAAACAGTTATTAGAACAGTATCAAATCGATGAGAAAAAACTTTACGAAGAAGGACTTCTTCTCACAGATCTTCATCAAGATTTAGAAACTGTTTTTCTTCATGGATTAAAGAAATATCAATATGCAGATGCTTCTGTTTGGTCTAGCTATGTCCAAATCAAAGAGGAGGATCATGACCAAGTCGCATCCCTTTTAGAACAGTGCAAAAAAACACGAGAAGAGCAACATCTTGATTGTTACGTCTTCTTAGAACATAATATGAGTTCATTTAAGACAACTGCTTATTTTATTACCAAAGACGGTTGCTTTGAAAAACAGTATGATCAATATACAAGCCGTGGTTCTACAATTATGCCAATGGTAGAACAAATATATACTTCTCCCAAACAAGTAACAGCTTTTATCGGCAGTTCTTCAAGATGTCATGAGAATTTTGAACATCAAGCTGATATCGTTTCCGACTATTTACAAGCCAAAGGATATCGTCTTGCTTTTGGCGCATGTAGTAGTGGAGTGATGGGCAAGTGTTACCAAGTCTTTCGTGATCACAAGAAACAGATTCTATCCATTACAGTAGAAAAATTTCAAGAAGATCTTGCAAACTTACCAGAGAGCGATGCTATGATTGTTGATACTACTTTCGATCGCATCAAACAACTATATCAGAATAGCGATCTTGTTGTATTCCTTCCAGGAGGTACTGGTACGATTTCAGAGTTTTTTGCTTGCTTAGAAGAAAATAGAACAGTAGATTATGGGAAAGAAATTATTCTTTATAACGCTAATCATTACTATGACCCTGTTTTAGAGGCGATAGAACATTGTATTCGAGAAGGTTTAAACGGGGAAGATATTTATGATTATTTTCAGGTTGCCAATGATATAGAGGAATTAATAGAGTTGATTGAAGGTTATGAGAAAAGATATCACAGTGAAAAGTTGAAGAGACTTGCGAATCATTAGGATATGTGTATACAAGTAGAGGGAATCCTTTATTCTGACAAACATCCGATTTCTGAACAGGTGTTGCGAGAGCTATTCTCTATTTTAAAAGAGAACTATCAATTCTTGTATCACATTACAGAGGAAGATTTCCTTCTGTGGTCTCAAAATATAAGAAAAACAAAAGAAATTCATACTTATGTTTTAAAAGAACAGAATCATCCTATCGGTTATACTCAATATCTGGTGCAGGGAAAAGAAATTTGTCTATCTGAAATACAGATTGATCGAACCCATCAGGGAGACAGGAAAACATTCCGAAAGCTCATGAGAGATTTTATTGTTTTGTCAGAGTTAAAAGAGGATGATGTAGTATTTCTTCATATCCATCCACAAAATAAAAAATCGCAAGAGGTGTTTATGAGCCTTGGATTTCAAAGTGTAGAACATCGTAGGTATGAAATCACAGGAAAAAAGATCATAGAAAAATTTTTGAATGAGGAGTAGTCAATTTCCTTTTTCGAGAATTTTTCTTTTTTTTCAAGAATTTGCACAAACAAGAAATTATGGTATAATAGGCGCCATCGATTCAAAAAGGGGTTGCAAAAGAAGCAAACATAGAAGAACTGTATCGCAATTCATGAGTAAGGAATCAATAAATAAGTTCTAATAAATGAAGAGGTGAAAAAGAATGGATTTAAAAACAAATGCTTTTAGAACAATTACTGAAAAAGCTGGATTTGATATCAATGCTGGTCAAAACATTGATGCATCAAAAACTTTAAAAGAAATGATTGAATATGTTGAAAGGTATATTGATGAGAATCATAAGGGGTGCTGTTTCCATGCATCAGTTTATCTTATGAAATTATTACATGAAGCAGGAATCGAATCAGAGATTATTCTAACTGCTGAACCAACGGTTTTAGAAAACGGAGAAACAAGAACTGATATGCGCGCTTCTGTTATGATAAATGATGGAGATAGATATATTGTTATGAATCCAATCGAAGATATCGAGTTTTTCGAAAAAAATCAGATTCCAACTACTTCTAGAAAAGACTTTTATGAAGAAACGGTATTGCAAGGAGAAAAATCCGGAATTCACTCTGTTGACGCAGCAAGCATTGAGTTAGAAGATTTTATTACAAGATATGGCGAAGGTAGAGCATGGACAATTGGAAGTTTTTATCGTGATCATTATGATACAATTACATTTGGTGAGTTGATGAATGGCGCTACCTTTATTGATATTGATGAGTATCAGTTACCAAGTTCAACAAAATAATAGGAAAAGGAATCATCCAAACTGTTCTAATTACTAGAAGAATTGAGGGTGATTTTTTTATTTGGAGAAAATCTATTTTGACTTTTGCTCAAGTTGTGTTATAATGACTACGAATTTTAAGGGAAGTGTTTACTTTGGCAAAAGAAGTCGTGCATGTTCACTTATGGGAAGGACAAACAGAAGTACTTTCTTTTATTGGAAAAGCAATTTCAACCCCTTGTAAGATCAGTTATCAAGAACAAGGAAAAATAGTCACACTCCTCCATGAGAAGAATATAGTAACAATGATTCGGAAACATCCCGATTATCAAATGAAATTTGTATTTCAACAAGGACAGATCACAAATGGAATTTACATGTTTCCAAAAGAATCTTCTAAAATATATTTACAAGTGAAAACAAACGTGTTAGAATGGGAAAACGACAGGGTGATTATCAAATATCACATAGAAGAAACCAAAAAGAATTATACATTTCAAATAGAAATAAAGAGGTGAAGACAATGATCACAGAAAAATTAGAACAAGTGATTGATCAGGTGGCAAAAGAATTAGGGTATGACGACCATTTTACAGTTATTGTGTCAAATCGTCCTGAACTTTGTGACTACCAAAGTGATACTGCATTTCAATTAGCAAAGAAGTATCATAAAGCACCTATGGTAATTGCAAATGAAATTGTAAACAAGTTACAAGAATTAGAACAATTTTCAAGTTACTTTCACGAAGTATCATTTGCCAATCCAGGGTTTATTAATTTAACATTAAGTGATGAAATGATTCAGAAAAAATTAACGGATATGATGACACATGAAAAGTTTCATTTAAAACAACCAGAACAAGTGAAAACATTTGTCCTTGATTATGGTGGTCCTAATGTCGCAAAACCACTTCATGTAGGCCATATGCGTACTGCGATTGTAGGAGAAAGTATCAAACGAATTATCCAATATGTAGGTCATAAAACAATTGCTGATGTTCACTTAGGAGACTATGGTTTACAGATTGGGCAAGTAATTTACGGTATTTTACAAGATCAGAAGAAAATAGAAGACATTACATTAGAATATCTAGAAGAAATTTATCCGAAGATGAGTGCTCTTTGTAAAGAAGATGATACAGTTCGTGAGAAATGTGCTGAAATCACTAAGAGTCTTCAAGACGGAGAACCAACTTATCGTGCATTATGGAAAGTGATTTTAGAGATTAGTGGAAATGATATCAAACGTTTATATCGCTATTTAGATGTATCTTTTGACCTATGGCAAGGAGAAAGTGATGCTTATCAGTATATTCAACTAACAGAGAAAATCCTCTTAGAAAAAGGATTGTTACAGGATAGTGAAGGAGCAAAAGTTGTCGATGTCAAAAAAGAAGAAGACACAAAAGAACTTCCACCACTGATTTGGCAAAAAAGTAACGGAGCTTATCTTTATGGAACAACAGATCTCGCAACAATATATGAACGTGAACAAAGATTTCATCCAGATTATATTTGCTATGTCGTAGATAATCGTCAAAATTTACACTTTGAACAAGTATTCCGTGTCTCTGAAAAAGCTGGATTAACTGATGCAAAATTAGAATTCTTAGGTTATGGAACAGTCAATGGAGAAGATGGAAAACCATATAAAACAAGAAGTGGAAATACACCAAAGTTAGATGGATTATTTGAACAGACAAAAGAAATTTTCTTATCTAAAAAAGAAGAAAATAAAGATAAAAGTGAAGAAGATATCCAAAAGATTGTCAATGCCATTTTAAAATTTGCTGACTTACAAAACAGTCGTGAAAGAGATTATATCTTCGATATTCATAAATTCTCAAATACTGTGGGAAAAACAGGACCATATATCTTATATACTTATTTGAGAATTGATAAGATATTGAAACAATGTGCAACACCAACAAATTTATCCGTTCAAATTTATAACAAAGTTGATCGTGATTTACGTTTAAAATTATTAGAATTGGATAAAGTAATTTTAATGGCATTTGAAGATCGTAAGCCAAATTATATTGCTGATTATATTTATCAGTTATCTGATCTTGCAAATTCATTTTATCAAAATAACCATCTAGCAAATTTAGAAGATGAAAATAAGAAAAATGATTGGTTATATGTATTAACACTTACGAATAAAGTGTTAAAAGAACTGTTATTTCTAATTGGAATAGAAATACCAACTTTTATGTAAAACATGAAAATGGAGGGAATTATGAAATTAAAAAATATGCCAAAAGAAGAATTAGAAATCATGTCATATACAGATTTGACGGAATTATTATTAAAAGAAAATAAAAAACCAATGAATACACCAACAATTTTTCGTAAGATATGTGATTTACTAGGTTATAGTGATGATGAGTATGCTTCTAAAATAGGAGATTACTATACTTCTCTTACGATTGATAAACGTTTTGTTTTATTGGATAGTAATGAATGGGATTTAAGAGATCATCATAGTATTGATTTATCTTTAGAAGATGATGAAGAGGAAGAAGAAGAGGAAGAAGATATGATAGACGAAGAGCCAGAAGAACTTCCAGAAGAAGAAATAAATATTGATGAAGTAAATACAGATGACGAATTAGACGTGGATGATGATGACATTGATGATTTAAATATCATTCCTGATGAGGAAGAAGATCTAGAATCGTAATTTATCTCAATTTTTTCAAGAAAATTGTTGCAATTACACGAAAATAATGATATTCTTAGAATGTAAGCAAGATAGCTTAACATAATAGGAGGTAAATCATAATGACAAAAGCAAATTTAATTGATTACATTGCTGAACAAGCAGGGTTAACAAAAGCAGATGCTACTCGTGCATTAGAAGCAACAATGAGTGGAATCATCAAAGGATTACAAGAGGAAAAGAAAGTAACTTTAACTGGATTCTGCACATTTAGTGCTGTTGATAAAGAAGAAAAACAAGGACGTAATCCAAGAACTGGAGCTCCTGTTACAATTCCTGCTAGAACTGATGTTAAAATCAAAGCTGGTTCTAAATTAAAAGAAGCTTTAAACTAAAAGGCAATATGCCTTTTTTTCTTATTTATTTATGAAATTAGATAAAGCCATTTGTTTATTAAAAGAAATAGAATCATATCAAGAACAAGCTTATATTGTAGGAGGATACGTAAGAGATTGGATCAGAGGAATTCCTACAGAAGATATTGACATTTGTACTAGTATGACCCCAGTTCAGTTAAAACAACACTTTCAAGTAAAAAGAGAAAATTACGGTTCTTCTTTTATCCAATATCAGGGATCATTATTTGAAGTTACTACTTTTCGTAAAGAGCAAGGAAGTAACGACCATAGACATCCCTTGGAAGTAAGTTATACAGATGTTTTGAGAGAGGATTTAAAGAGAAGAGATTTTAGAATGAATACTCTCTGTATGAATTCTAATAAAGAAGTCATTGATTTACTTCATGGTAAAGAAGATATTTTAGAAAAAAAGATTGTCTGTGTAGGAGATCCTCGTGTTCGTTTAGAGGAAGATGCTTTACGTATTTTGAGAGCCATTCGTTTCGCAACCGTTCTCGATTTTACAATTGATCCAAAGTTATCACAGGCAATGGTAGAGAAAAAAGCATTATTAAACTCCATTTCTTATGAGAGAAAGAGAAAAGAATTAGATCTTATTTTTTCCACAGATCCAGAAAAAGGAAGAACTCTTTTGATTGAACATCAGTTATTAGATTGTTTGGAATTAACAAAGTTAAAAGAAGTAACACTTTGTTCTGAACCGATTTGTATTTGGTATCAGTTAGATGTTGAAAATAAGTATCCATTTACACGAAAAGAAAAAAAGTTATTTTCTGTTTTCAGAAAGTATGAAGGAAAAGAGATAGATGTAGATACTCTTTATCGTTTTGATCGCTTTACTTTATCTTGCCTTGCAGAATTGCACGCCATTCCAAAAGATCAAGTATTCAAACAAAAACAATCCCTTCCAATTCAGACAAGAAAGGATATTCAGATAACGAGTCAAGAGTTACTACAATATGTACCAAGTCATATGCTTTCCCGAGTTTATGAAGCATTAGAACACGCGATCTTGGAACGTCAAATCAAAAATAACCATCAAGAAATCATTGAATGGGTAAAAAAACTTTAGTATAATAAAAAGAAGGTGATGTCTGATGATGGATAAAATAGTCGACTTATTAAAACAATCAACAGGTACGTTTCCGATGTTACTGTTATATCATTATAAAGACTTAAAAATATCAGAACAAGAGTTTCTTATTTTACTAGAGTTGTTGAATACGGATCTGGAATTTAATCCTAAAAAAATCAGTCAGGATTTAAAGTTAGATTTGAATGAAGTACTAGAATGTATGAATGGACTTACGGATCGTGGTATTTTAAAAATAGAAGTTCGCAAGGTGAGAAATTTACGTTCTGAATATATTAGTTTAGATCCTCTTTATGAGAAATTAGCTTTTTTCGTTGTGAATGAAGAACCAGAAGAATCAAGTGAAAATATTTTTGATATTTTTGAACGTGAGTTTGGACGAACACTTTCTCCAATGGAATATGAGATTATCCAAAGTTGGTGTGGGGGAGAGTTTAGTCAAGAGTTGATTGTTCTTGCTTTAAAAGAGGCAACTTATAATGGGGCCGCCAATTTAAGGTATATTGATAAAATCTTATATGATTGGAAGAAAAAAGGAATTAAAACAAAAGAAGATGTGGAAAAACAACGTAAACAGTTTCAACAAAAAAAGGAATTGCAAACAAAAGAATTGTTTGATTATGATTGGTTAAATGAACGAGAAGATAGAGAAGATATGTAATTATTTAGATACGTTGTACCCTAATCCACGTTGTGAATTAAATTATCAAAAAGATTATGAATTGTTATTAGCTGTTATGTTAAGTGCTCAAACGACAGATAAACGAGTGAATCAAGTAACAAGTATTTTATTTACCAAATATCTTTCTTTAGAAGCGCTTGCTCAAGAAACGGATCAAAAAAAGATTGAAACAATTATAAAACCAATCGGAACATATACAAAAAAAGCAAGTAATGTGATCGCAATTGCAAGACATTTGCTAGAAGAACAAAATGGAATTGTTCCAAATGATCGCGAGTACTTAGAATCTCTTCCGGGGGTTGGTAGAAAGACAACCAATGTGGTATTGAGTAATTTATATGATGAGGCTTGTATTGCGGTTGATACACATGTTTCAAGAGTGAGTATACGTCTTGGTTTAGCACGAAAAAATGATGATGTAACAGTGATTGAACGAAAGCTTACGAAAAAATTCCCGAAAGAACGTCTAGCAAGATTGCATCATCAACTAGTTTTATTTGGTAGATATCACTGTAAAGCGAGAAATCCAGAATGTGATCATTGTGCATTAAGTGATATTTGTAATTACTATAAACAAAATCATAATATACATAAGAAATCAGAAAGGACAAAAAATAGAAACGATTTTTAAAAATCTAAATACTAGAGGAGTCATTTTAAATAAAATTAATTTAGCAAATAATAATAAAATAATTATTTTTTTCAGATACTCTATGTGCTAGACTTCTCTATAGTAATTTGATACAATATGGCAAAGCAGTATGTTTGATTTTGAAGTGTGATGAAATTGTTATTTTTCGATCATGCTGGAAATTGTAGAAGGTAAAAATGAACAAAAATAATGAAATTTTAGATCTATTTAGGAGTTTCCCTGATATGCTTTATAAAACAATGTTAACTAGTTCAAAGAGATATAAAGGGACTTTAAAAGAGTGTTGACGTCACTATGATTCAACACAACTTGAATTAATAAATAATGTATATGATAATGAAGAATTTGAGGATGATTTACCAAAAAAAGATAAAATAGAGCTTTTATATCAAATGATTATGAGAGGCGTAAGAAGCAATTTAAAAGATTAGCCAGTACATTTTTTAGAGGATTTAGAGTACTTATTAAACAATGAAAACTATCAAGTAAAAAATACTGAGTTATTGGGCTTGGGCTTAGTATTTTTATCAATTGAAGGAGATCAAGAAAAATATGTCATATTCAATAACCTTGTTTTTACGAAATTAGGCTTTATTAAAATTGTCACAAAGAGTATGTGTTGATACTTTCGAAAAAGTTGTGTCAATGGTAATATTTGCTTTCTGTAAGAGGCACTAGATCATAAAAAGGGACTGTTTTGAAATTATTTCATTCAATAGCAGTCCCTTTTTATAGTTTAAAATCATTTTTAATATCATCATTCATATCTTTTCCATCGAAATATGTTTTTTCTTTATAATGAAGTAAAAAAGCTAAGATGTTTGATGGAAAAGAACGAACTAATTTATTATATCTTGTTACAATGTCATTGTAATAGTTCCTACATGCATATACTTCTGCTTCTGAATCATTGAGAGCAATTTCAATTTTTAAATATGATTCGCATGTTTTTAATTGCTCATATTTTTCTTTATAGTTTTGAAATTCGTTAATAGAATCATATAATTTACGATCTAGTTCAAAATTAGAAAGTTTACGAGAACGAAGTTTTACAATGTCACCAAGAACTTCTTCGTTGTCATCTAATTCTGCGTTTGTTTTAATAATATTGATCGATTTATTTAATAAATCGAAACGTTTTCTTAACACAGAATCTATATTTGCTTCTGCCTCATTGAGACGGATGACGCAATTTTGAAATTCATTGTACCAATTGGTAAACAAAAGTAGGATACTACAAGCAAAAATAAATACGACTAGAAAAAACATCAATATACTCATTACTATCACCATACACATTATAACATCTATTTCAAGAATTTACTAGAACTAATTTGGAATAAATTCTGGAC
>OGRO01000403.1_pt1 | contig 41919 bp, 39 predicted proteins | sample 1553451 | NCBI WGS metagenome assembly OGRO01 (sample SAMEA2580021, study PRJEB22360) | human gut metagenome | reverse complement strand
TCACTGGATTTTCGCGTCGCTTCACTCCTAAAAATCCAGTTCGCTTGCACAAGCCTCCGGGCAGCTCCCCCGATGGGGAGCCAAGAATGTTCTGCCGCTTAACTTAATAACATTACCCTCTAGGGGAAGGTGCACCGCAGTGGCGGATAGGGTGACTATGGCATAAAAGACAGCTGGGATAAGGTTTCCCGGTTACTCCTATGAGAGCTGCAAGTTCCCCGCGGCAGATTGAACGCGAAAATGAGATGATCGTTATTTTACAGCCCCTTCTTTTTTACTCAAAATTCCGAATGCGTGCCCCGCACGACCTCGATGCCATTCTCCCGAAAGATACCTGCAAGTGCTTCGATCTCCCGGCACAGCTCCTGATCTCTCCCATCATGACAGCAGCAGATTCCGAGGTGGACTGCCTCCGGATGCAGCTTTACGATCCGCTCCACCTTTTCTTGGAGCCCCCTGTCATTTTCCAGGGTATGCCCGCAGCCGCTGCACCGCATGAAAGCCTCGATCTCCAGCGGCTCCTTCCCGTAGCGGGCAAAGGACCTCGTCCGCTGGTTGAACGCCTGAAAGCAAGCCGCCCCCGTGCAGACACGGCTTGCCTTAAGACATGTTAAAATCACGATCCGTTTCATCATCGGCCTCCTTCCAATGGCGCGGAATGTACATGATATTCATGCGCCCCGTTTTTTCATCATAATGGATCTCGCTATCGACATCGTAGAGCGCTTTGATGAAATCCACCGTCAAGAGCTCATGAGGCGTACCAACACCCACCACTTCCCCCTGCCGTATCGCGATCAGACGATCACAGTACATCGATGCTATGTTCAGATCATGCACCGCTGCGACCACCGTATGCCCCAGCCCCTTGACGATGTCCATGATCTCCAGCTGGTACTTGATATCGAGATGATTCGTCGGTTCATCGAGGACCAGACATTCCGTCTGCTGTGTGAGCGCCCGTGCGAGGATCACGCGCTGCTGCTCACCCCCGGAGAGCGTCGAAAAATTACGTGCTTCAAAGCCTGAGAGCCCGACGATAGAGAGCGATTCATGCGCCAGACGATAGTCCTCCGCATTGTCCCTGTCCATCATCTTCTTGTGCGGCGAGCGCCCCATCAGCACCACATCGAGCACGGAAAAATCAAAATTATAATAATTGTGCTGTGCCACCACCGCCAGCTTCAGTGCCGACTCCCGATATGACATCTCATCTAGGAGCTTTCCGTCAAAGCGGATCATCCCCTCTGTCGGCTTCTGTACACGATACACGCATTTCAGAAAAGTGCTCTTTCCGCTGCCATTAGGCCCTATGATCCCCAGAAACTCCTTTGGATGAAGGGCAAGGTCGATCCCTTTCAGGATCTCTTTCTTCCCGATGAAATACTTCACCGCTTCTGCCAGGATCTCCATCAGTCACTCCCTCCGAATCCATATGTTTTCTTAATCATCAGATAAATGAAGCTTGGCGCGCCGATCATGGAAATCAGGATACCGATCGGAAGCTCCGTATGCGGGATGATCACGCGGCAAAGACCATCCGCCACGACAAGGAAGATCGCTCCCACAAGCGCTGCGACAGGAAGCAGTCTCTTGTGATCCGGTCCCGTGAACATGCGGATGACATGTGGAACGATCAGACCAACAAAGCCGATCATCCCAGCCGAGTACACCGCAAAACCTACGATAAGAGAAGAAATCAGAAGATACCACTGCCGGTACGCATGGAGATCCGTCCCCATCGTGATCGCTGACTCATCACCGAGAAGCATCAGATTCAGCACACGGCTCTGCGTCCAGAAAAAAAGGATCGAAGCCATGATGATCGGCGCGATCACCGCGAGCTCTCCCCACTGTGCCCCAGCAAGACTTCCCATCATCCAGTACGCGATCGTCTGCATCCCCTCTTTATTATTAGCAAAGTACACAATAAAGCTGGAAAACGCTCCGCACACCGCCGATAATGCCATACCTGCCAAAAGCAGTTTCATCGAGTTCGACCGGCCGCCTAGATTAGAAATAAAGAGTACCGCCAGCGAAATCACAAAGGCTCCTATAAAAGCAGTGATACCGACAAAATTCGGTCCCAGCGCTGCCCCGACGCCCAGAAGGATCGCAGAAGTCGCACCGAGTGACGCACCAGAAGAAATCCCGAGAATATACGGATCCGCCAATGGATTCTTTACGATCGCCTGCATGATGACCCCGCAGGACGCAAGCCCTGCCCCGACGAGCGCTGCCAGAATAAGGCGCGGCAGACGAAGAAGCCAGACAATGTCATGGACCGGCCCCTGCCCCGTCGCCTCGATTGGCAGTCCGCTCGTGAACTGATGAAGCACGGCATCATAAATATCTCCGGCCGGCAGCTTCACAGTCCCGATGCTGAGCGCCCAGAAAAGCGAGAGCAAGAGAAGCACGGCTAAAACCAGCAAGAAAGCGGCAAAGCCGATGTCTTTTAGATAATTTTTCATACATTATTCCTCCGGGTAAAGCCCTTTCCCGATAATCTGTATCCCATCATAAGTCCGCACGCCTGCACTGTAGATGGCGTAAAGAGGGAGCGGATAAATGCGCTTCTCCTTCACACACTTGAGCCCCTGCAGCGCCTGATCCTGATACAGCCGTTCTACGATCTGATCCATCTGATCATACGCATTTTCGCAGACCACCATGAAAAGCGCCTCGGGATCCATCTCGATCAGCTGCTCCTTGCTGATCGTACGCATACCGACACCAAGAAGCTCCCCGCCCATAGACGTAAGGATATTTCCTGCCAGCGAGCGTTCTCCGTAGACCGTGATATCCTTCCCCAGATACTCGATGATAAGCCCCCGCGGATGATGCCCCATGCTTTGCGCCTTCCCTTCCGCACGCTCGATCTCATCCTGCATCTTAGAGACCAGCTCTTGAGCCTTCTCCTCCCGGTCAAAAATCCTCCCGAGATTCAAGATATCCTGATACTCATAGTCGATCGTATGTACTTGGATCTTCGACGAAGACCCGGGCGCTATGTATGTCCCGACACCGCGGCCTTCCCAGAAATCCGTCCCGCGGAGCGTCTTCTTATCGAAAGACGATGCCCAGCCCACGATGAGATCCGGATCCTGCAGCATCACCGTCTCCATGTCCAGATTTTCCATACTCGTATACGGGATCTTCGCATACGTCTCGCGATACTCCGGACGGAGATAGCTCCCATCCGGCAGCCCCATCGCTGCTACGATCCGATCCCCTACGCCAAGAGCCAGAAGATTTTCGATAGAGTTCTGCCAGATGCACACCACCCGCTTCGGCGGCTTCTTGAACGTCTCCTCCCGCATCTCTCCGTGACTGTTTAACGTTTCAACGGTGACAGGATAATGAGCCGAATCCTCCACCACCGCTTCCATCCGCGGCGCCCCCTCCTTCACCATTGGACTGCAGCCCGAGAGAAGGCAACAGGAAAGAAGCGCCGCCGCTATCCATATCTTTTTCATTTAAAAATACTTCCCCGGAAAATAGGTCGGGTTCTTATACTCCCCGATCCATGCATCATACGTTTCCCCATCGATACCGAGATTTCTCTTGCACCAGGCTTTCCAATTTTCACCATACTTCTTATCTTTCAAGATGGCGTCCATCGTCCAGTCGGAATGCTTGGCAAGGATCCACGTCACTTTCACATAATGCATGGGGTAGCCCTGTCTCATGTAGCGCATCCCGACCTTCTTTGGGATGCCCCACCAACGTTCGAGATTCACGGCTTTGAGCTCGAGGTCTTTCTGATAGGCCTTCTCCCCCACCGCACCGATCAGTACTTCCACGCGCTGCCACGGTTCATCTTTCTTCAGTGCGAGGATATCTTTCACCGGTTTTCCGGAAATATAAGAGAGCTTCGCCGCGCGTTCCAGATCGCGGAAGCTCGTCCCGCTATCGATCAGGCTCTTCGTCTCTTCCGGAGTGACGAAATATTTCTGGGAGAGGACAGTCTGCATCTCTTCCATGGTCAGTTGAGGACGGCGCGGCGGCCGTTTCTGCTGCTCCACCTGCGTCCCTTCTGCAGCTGCATAGACAGGATGGACAATGCCAAGCGGCACGGTCAGAAGGAGAGCAGCGAGCGCAATGATTTGCATCTTTTTCATTTGTTTGTCTCCTGTAGATATGGTAAAAAGTGCGCGGGAAAAGGCAGGCGCACTTTTCGTGCATACAAAAATCTACGATTTGAATCAGAAGGTGTACTTTGCACCGATCAGTACACTTCGTCCCGGCATGGCCGAGGAACCAATACCATTCCAAGAATTATACGAAGTTTCGTATCCTTCATTAGTCAAGTTATTGATCAAGAGGTATACATTCATATTCGGTGTCAGCTGGTAGTTGACATTCCAATCCAGTACAAGGAATCGTCTATTGGTAAAAGCGTGTTCACTGCAGCCAGTATACCAGTTTGTCAGTAAGCCAGTGTACAGTTTGCCATTTTCATAAGAGAGATTCAGTGAATAATGGTTCTGTGGACGAAGGCTGTTGATGGCGGTATTGATATCGCTTTCATTTGCATATCCCCAGCTGTCATCGAGAATCCAGCCAGATTTGGCTTTCCATTTATCCTTCATATGGGAATAAGAAGCAGACAATGTCAAGTGATCGTTAAACTGATGATCTACCGTGAAATTGAACGACTGCTTATCTTCCTTGGCATTTACCGCTGTACTTACCGGCTTCTGCTGCGCTTCATCCCAAATCGGAAGGGTAGCAATGGCATTCGTCATCTTGGTGATATCGTAATGAACAGCCAGCGTCGTTTTATCAGAGAGTTCTTTACGTACGCCGAATGTCCATGCATTGCCCTCTTCATCTTTCAATGGTGTTTTAAATACGCCGTCAGTAATGGAATAATCCCCTTCACGAAGTGGACGGAATACCTTCGTCCATCCCGCATACATGCTGGTGGAATCATTAAACATATATTCCGTATTGATCGTGTAGTTCAGATCATGGGTATCGCCTTTACCCTGTGTGTTGCCTGTAGAGTGTTCAAAAGAACTATACTTGGCGTAACGAATAGCCGGTGTAAAATCCCATTTATCTGTCAGATGGATTTTATCCTGTACATATGCCTGCAATGTTTTTCGCTGAACATAAGAACTTTTTTCACCACCATTCGAAATGCTTCTGGAATAATTACGGGCTTTATCATAGGTTACACTAGCAATCACGTCGTGAATACCAAGTGATTTAGCTAGCTGCAGCTGGATCCCCTTATTCTGTTCATCATGCCAGCTCGTTGGTTCGCCCGCCTTGCCGCCGGTCAATTCCAGCCAGCGGTCAAAGGCTTTCTGATCTCCGCTTCCCGGGAATGGAGCCAAATTATCAGCAATCCACTTGTTCAGCTGCTCACTAGTTGCCCCTGTCGGGAACATGTTATCATATGCCTTGCTTGCATCCGGGAGGATGGTCCACTTATATTTATCTCGGTGCATATAACGATGTCTCTGTGAATACAAACGAACAAAGCTGTCCATGCCATTATCTTTATTGAAGGTATAGGTTACATCGACATCATTGTTATTAAATTTACTGAAGGAATTATACAAAGCCCCATCTAGCGCATATAAATTGTGATAACCTGGATTCTTCTTATCGCCGCTTAATTTCGTGGAGGTTTCGATCTTTTGACCATTTTTGTTTAGGATATAATAAAAATCCTTCCCATCCTTTTTCTTGCCACCGTATTCATATAGGGTGCCATCTGAAGGCTTCTCGGTTGTGTATTTATATGCTATCAACTTATTATCTTTATCCAGCTCGCCTACAGCCGCATTAAAAATGATTCGATTCCAGTCATTCTGGTTCCAGTATCTCATACTCGGTGTAGCGATCGGGTAACCGTCTTTCCCATCCTTGTGGTTATAAGCAATTTTCAAGGAATGATTAGCATCGAAATCTTTATCGATTCGAATGTTAACGCCATCCTCTTTCCAGCGAGAGCCACCCAAGGTCCCTGTTTCTCCAGTCACGCCGTCTGTATACTTGGTATCGCCGGACATGTTTCGGTTTGCAGAAATGAAATAGTGCAGAGACTTATCATCGCCCTTTGTTCCCGAAACGCTGACTGCATAATTGTGCTGATGCCAAGAGCCGGTAGACACATCAACAGTAGCAGTAGAATCATCACCACCTTTTCTAGTGATGATGTTAATGACACCACCCGTCGCATCTGCGCCATATACAGAGGCACCAGGTCCTTTAATGACTTCAATTTTATCGACATTTTCCATATTGGTGACCTGATTCAGGTTCACCCCTGTGGATTTTGTCCCCTTCTTGCTATTTCCACCAACACGGGTACTTGCCGCATTATCTACACGACGACCATCGACACAAACAATAACGCGAGTATCCCCGTTAATGGATACGCCATTGTTATAGAATTCGTATCCATATTCCCCGCCGCGATACCCTGGGTTCTGGAACGTAACGCCAGGAATACGCTTAATCGCTTCCGTCAGATCCGTATAGTGACGCTTCTCGATCTCTTCTCTCGTGATGACCTTCACATCACCGCCGGTACGATAGTACGACTGCTCGGTAATGGTATCGCCGAATTTATTCTTTGTCTTATCTGCCTCGACGACAACGGCATCGAGCGTATACATATTTAAATTTTCATCGAATGCAGCATGAATCAGAGTACCCCCCCCGATTGTCAACATCGATGTTGCCATTAACGTTAATAATGCTTTTCTTTTCATCATCAATTTCCCTCTCGCTGCTTACCAGCGTTTTCCTGTAATGTAGGTAAATGTATAATCCTCAGTCGCGACCCAATCCTTCCAAGTATCTTCAAAATGCCCCAGATTGAAAGTCACGGTTCTAGTGCCACCGGCTGAAATCTTGACCAACGGCATTTTTGTCGGCATAGCGACGTACTGATACTTGCTGCCATCCGCGCGCGTGAAGGTGATCTCGGTCACGAACTGATTGATCTTCGTGATACTGAGATCCTTTCTCTTATTCGTGAATGTCCCACGCAGGCAGAGGTCGCCCTTGTCGATCCACGCCTTCTCTGCTCGCCATTCCAATATCATCGTATCCGATGACTGTGTCGCCGCCGATGCGTGTGCAAACGGCAGGAAACAAAACCCGAGCAAAAACAAACAGGCTAAAAATAACTTCTTCATCTCTCCCTCCTTTCTCAAGATTCCAAAGAAACAGACATCTATTCCTCGCCTCAGCCCGTCTGTCCGTGTTTCGACGGCAGGAGCGATAGAATACATAGTACTTCCATGGCGCTAATCCCAAACTCATACTTTTGAAATCAATCTCATGAACGTTTTAATATTACACAATTTAGTCTCATTTTTCAAGCATTTTTTAATTTTTATATCGTTTTGAAAAATGATCTTTTTATTATCTTTAATTTCTTATGCATGTAAGTTCATTTTGAATCAAGGAAACGCTGATTCAATCGAGAAATCAGAGGCTCCAAGTTTTTTTATACAAGGCTTCGTCATCATCCTCCTTGCATGGCTTGCTATTCGCGTCGATGATTCCTCGCTCTGTATGAAAACCCAAGAATGAAATCCGATAACGATTGTATCAGCGTTTCCTGACCTTTTTAATCCTTTCATACCAATGACTGGCTCATCGGATCATTTTCCCCTATCCTCTTGACAAGCCCCCCTTGATAGAGTATTCTTTCTCTGACAGAAACGTGAGATCCGCCCATGCTCTATGGATATCCCGAAGGGAGTCTGAAAGAAATCAGGACGGCAGCATGAATTTCCGGCCATTCGAGCAGTATCAGCTGAGCTGTATCGAGGAAAGGCCATCGGGCGCTGCATTGATTTTCTATCTGTCGAACTTTAATATCGCTTGGATTTTTATAACCGAGACGAATGCAGAGATTTCAAATCAGGATGCATCCCTCTGGGATGTATTTTTAATTTGCCTTCCTGCCAGGCTGGTATTGCCGGCAAGGGCTGGTTTCTGAAACCGCATTCATTTTGGGTGCGGTTTTTTTATGAAAAAAGTCCGCACCCCCAAGCATTTGACGGGAAGCCCTGCTTCCGGGAAGGAATTATCATGAAAGTCATCCACACCATCAAAGAACTGAAAGAATACGTCCACCAGTGCAAGAAGGATGGGAAATCCATCGGTCTTGTGACCACCATGGGGGCGCTTCACGAAGGACATGCGTCCCTGATTCAGGCCGCTTCCAAGGAAAATGATTTCGTCATCACTTCTGTCTTTGTCAATCCGACCCAGTTCGGACCGAACGAAGACTACGAAGCATACCCGAGAACGCTCGAGGCCGATGCGAAGGTCGCAGAAGCCGCCGGCGCAGATCTTCTCTTCGCTCCGTCTCCCGCTGAAATGTATCCGCATAAGGATATGACATGGGTGGAAGTCACCGGCCCGATCACGAAGGTTCTCTGCGGCCGCACACGCCCGATCCATTTCCGCGGCGTAGCGACTGTCTGCACGAAATTCTTCAATCTGACGGAATGCGACCGTGCTTACTATGGTCTGAAGGATGCGCAGCAGACGCAGGTACTTCAGCGCATGGTGGAAGACCTCTTCATGAATGTGGAGCTCCGCCTGATGCCGATCGTCCGTGAAGCAGACGGCCTTGCGAAGTCTTCCCGAAATGTCTATCTTTCCAAGGAAGAGCGCACCGCGGCTCTTGTCCTCTCGAGAAGCCTTTCCCATGCGAAGGAAGCCTTCGAAGCCGGTGAAAGGAATAAGCAGAAGCTGATCGATCAGGTAACGAAGGAGATCGAAGCCGAACCGATGAGCGATATCGACTATGTTGAAATATATGGCATGCCGGGTCTTCCGGAGGTCGGAGAAACGATCGAAGGTCAGGTCCTCCTCGCTCTCGCTGTCCGTTTCGGCAAGACAAGACTCATTGATAATGTAGTACTGGAGGCAGAATAATGACCTATACCATGATGCACGGCAAAATCCACCGCGCCACTGTAACCGAAGCAAATCTAGAATATATGGGAAGCATTACCATCGATGAAGACCTCTTGGATGCCGCCGGCATTCTTCCTGGCGAAAGAGTGCAGATCTGCAATAACAACAACGGCACCCGCCTGGAAACCTATACCATTCCCGGCAAACGGGGGAGCGGCGTCATCTGTTTGAACGGTGCTGCCGCCCGCTGCACCGCCATCGGAGACGTGGTCATCATCATTGCATACGCCCAGATGGATGAAAAAGAAGCCCGCGCCCTGGTACCCAAAGTGGTGATGGTGGATGAAAAGAACCGCCCCCTGAAAACCAGAGGCCCTGAAAAAGAAAGAGAAATCGGCTGATACCTGTTCTCTACATTCCTTCCGGCTCTTCCGTGAAGGATGCTCCCGGAAGGAAATCTGTCCACAAAGGAGTTTCCTATGCTCAATCAAATCGTTCGTTTTTGTACGAAATACATGTCCATCGGCGTCGTGCTGATTGGCATTTTCAGTATTTTCTGGCCGGAAGTGATGAAGCCATTCGCCCCGAAGATCCCGACGCTGCTTGGTATCATCATGTTCGGCATGGGCATGAGCCTCACCCCCGGTGATTTCAAGAATGTATTTAAGCAGCCGAAGAATGTAGCGATCGGCACGGTGCTGCAGTTCATCATCATGCCGGCTGCTGCTTTCGCACTGATTCATCTCTTCGCCCTTCCGCCGGAAATCGCGATCGGCGTCGTCCTGGTCGGCTGCTGCCCCGGCGGCACGGCTTCGAATGTCATTTCCTACATCGCCAAAGCCGACGTCGCTCTCTCTGTATCCATGACGATGGTGAATACCATCCTTGCGCCATTTGTCACGCCATTCCTGGTGTGGCTCATTGCCGGTGCCTGGGTCGATATCGATTTCATGTCCATGATGATGTCCATCGTGAAGATGGTGCTCCTGCCGCTGCTCATCGGTGTCGGCATCAACTATTTCTTCCCACGTCAGGTGAAGAAGGTGAATATGATCATGCCGATGTTCTCAGCGCTGGTCGTCATCATCACGGTCGGCTGCGTGGTCTCCCTCTCCGGACGTACCATCCTTGACAACGGCCTTGTGATCCTCGCCGTCGTCATCCTGCATAACCTTTGCGGCATGCTGCTCGGCCATGTCTGCGCCCGCCGCTTCGGTCTCAATAAAGCGCAGACCCGCGCTATGACCATCGAGGTCGGCATGCAAAATTCCGGTCTGGCTTCCACGCTGGCTCTCATGTACTTCACAGCGGCCGGCGGCATCGCGGGCGCTATTTTCTCCGTCTGGCACAATGTGTCCGGCTCCCTCTTCGCCTCCTACTGTGTAGGCAAGGATGAAGAAGCGGAGAAGGAGACGAAGATTTCTTCTGCTGTCGAATTGAAATAGTTTCCTGCACGCAAAAAGAGATTCCGATTTTTCGGAATCTCTTTTTGCGTGATCATATTTCTGCTTTACTTCTTATTCTGAAAACAATTCATTGTCCTTCAATCGAATAAGCAAATCTCCCAACAAATTTCCCGCTAAGTCAGGATGTAAACCATAGTGAGAATTCATTTCACTCACAATCTCAACATTTCCAAATCCTTTCTTTAGCAAGTTCAGGATATAAGCCGTTTCTTTATTTACAACATAGACATCTTCTCCACCATTTTTAAAAATCGCCAATTTCGTACCACTCATTTCTACAATTTCATAATCAACCAGTAATCTGCTTTTCATCATTCTTTTTCACCTGCTCTTCAAATAAACGGTAATATCTCCCTTTCTTTTTCATAAGTTCTTCATGAGAGCCATTTTCTTGCACGCTTCCTTCGTCAAGCACATAAATCTTGTCCGCTTTTCTAACAGAAGACAGCCGGTGCGAAATAATAATAACTACTTTGGTCTTTGATAATTCTCGTAACGTCTGTTGTACTATTTTCTCCGTTTCTGTATCCAACGCTGAGGTAGCCTCATCAAAAATATAAATGCTCCCATTCTTCAACAAGGCCCTGGCTAAATTGATACGCTGCCGTTCACCACCAGACACCGTTGTTTCTAAGTTCCAAGCCTTCTCTTTTTGTTCAAATCTTTTTTGCATTTCCTGAATACCCGTTCGAGCAATCACTTTAGAAACAGCTTCATCACTCACACTTTCAGGTGCTTCATATAAAATATTTTCACGTAAAGTTCGATGAAATAGCGGCGCGTCTTGTGGGATATACGAAATTAGAGATCTCATCGACTGTCCGTTTATCTGGTTTACATCATTTCCATTCCATAGAATTTTCCCTTCCTCCACTTGATAAAGTCCAAGCAAAAGCTTGATAATAGTTGATTTTCCTGCTCCACTTTTCCCTACAATAGCGGTGATTTCCCCTGGTTTAAATGACATGGAAACGCCTTGGAGTATACGCTGATTGTTATAGCTGAATTTTACATTTTGCAGCTCAATTTTCCCTCTACTCTCCATCTGCACCTTTTCATCATCAGATGTCTTTCTCTCGGGAATATGTCGTTTCAACTCATCGACTCGCTCCATGGCACCTTCCCCAATTTTGAACAAAGGTATTAAGGGAACTGCCCCTACAAAAGCACTGCTCAATTTTTTATAAAACAGCAGGAATGCGGTGATTTCCCCTATCGTCATCTTTCCGTAATACATCGATACTCCGCCTAGAACAATGATAATCATATAGCTGGCATCTTCTGACATACGCGTGAGCAATGAACGAATGTAATTGATTTCGTCCCGTTTTTTCCAGGTACCATAATACCGTTTCAAGCATTCCTGAAAGCGCTGACTTTCTTCTTTTTCCTTTCCAGCTGCTTTAATAATCAAAATATTTTTCAAAACATCCTGTAGCTCACTCGAAGCAATAGCTCTTGCTTCATTATGCTCCTTATATAATTGTTTTAAGGGAAAATAAAAATTGCTGAATAAATCCAAACATTTCAGCAGAACCGCACCAATTCCAAGCCATACATTTAAATAAAACATACAGGATAAAATAACAAATGATTCTGCAATGGCTAAAAGTCCTTCCACTAAATGATGAGGCATCATTCCTTCTAAGTTGAAAACATCATCAGTTTGCCTTGCCATAAGGTAGCCAACAGAAAACTGGTTAAAAAATGCCAAAGGTGCTGATAAAATAGTCTGAAAAATTGAAAGTTGTATATTTTCCATTCCAGAGAGCATAGAGAATAAGCCGATCCGCATCTTCTCGTAACTTACTGCATATTTCAGAATAAAAATAGCGAGCCATAAAAGTCCAAGCTGCCAAATTTCTGTTTTGACTTCATTTGACAAAAACGCGTCCATTATATGTCCAGCTAGCACGGGTTCCACTATATCTAAAACCATGTATATAATGCCTAATAGAGCCAAATAAAAAAAGAGTCGATAGGGATGCCTCAAATGCTGAACTATTTCCCTTATATTTCGGAATTTGGCTTCCATGGTCCCTCCACCATTCGTTTTAAAATATGTGCCCTATAGCAATCTCTATTTGATGGTTTTCCCGAATTCCCATTCTCATACTTCAATTTAGGGTTACAAGATGAGCAGAATTTACGATAACAGCAGCGATCACAAACCGTTTCAATATCTATATTTTTCCCTCTCTCTTCAAACATTTTTTCCCAGCAACGTTCAAACCCAAGTTTTAAGACATTGTACTTATTCCCATCGCATAATTCACAGAGATACATGTTACCATATGGATCTATCGAAAACGAATTTAACCCCGCTGCACATTTCTTTCCTAAAAGGCAACTACCATTTTGAATTTTATCTGATAACATCTGAATATCGCCAAACTTAAACTGACAATCAATTACATCAATTAAAGGGAGTTGATAGCGTTTGCTGGCTCTACTGCCGTCATTATAATTGATGATATTGTAATAAAAGAAGTAAGAAATCTTATATTTTTGAAAAAATATATACATCTGGTCAAGCTCGTGCTGATTTATAGTATTAGCTATCACTTTTACTTTGATCCGAATATGTTGCTTTATTAAAGTATGAATACTTTGCATAACTTTTGAAAAAGCATTAGCGCTTCGGGTAAAGCGATAATAAGAGTTTTCAGAAAATCCATATAAAGTTAGACTAATGCACATTGGTGGATGATCTTTGAGAAAGTCTATCATTTCACTGCACAACATACTTATATTTGACAAAATCGTTATTTTAAAATTCTTCTCATAAGCATATAAATAGATTCTCCAAAAATCAGATCTAGCAAGTACTTCTCCACCCGTAAAAGTGATGGTTAAGATACCTTGTATCTTTAACATGTCTATGATTTTAAACCAATCTTTTGTATTTAGTTCTTGCTTTGGTGATATGCCTTTTTCTGGCGTTTGATAACAATGCACACATCGAAAATTACATTGATACGTCAATTTCAAGATCGCATGTATTGGTTTTCTTTCATCCCGCATTTTTTCCATCAGTACCGACATATGCATTTTGAACTCTCCTTTAATGTAAATGTAAAGAAACATCGATTAAATCGTTATTCGATTTTACTCTTGTATTTTCATACAACACTTGTGAAACCGAACCCGCGATTTAATCAACGTTTCTACAGAAATCTACTGCGTAAAACATTCATTACCTGACTAAGATCTGATTAATTCGGCCAGGGGTTATCATCACCACCATTACAGGAGCAATGATGCTCTACAACTTTAAGTAAAGAAATTTTCTCAAATACAATTTCAAAAGTTACATGTTTTGATTTCATAAGAATTCCTCCCCAAAATACAAGCACCATACAACACGCAGTAAATTCTATTCCATGATTATAAAAGAAATATTAGAATAAATCAAGCGTGATTTTAATTTTTATTTCTATTTAAACAAATTTCCCATTAAAAAAATCCCCTAAAGCAGCTTGGTTATTTACCTTGTCTGCTTTAGAGGTATCATATCATTTCTGAATCTCTTTTTGCTTGGCGATGAAACAGCGCATTCGCCCCTTGCTGCCCCGCATGGGCTTCCCCGTCTACCCGATCCGCAGCACACGTCTCCCCTCTTCCCAGCCACTCAGGTGGCGGAGGAAGAAGCGGGCGATGATGCCGGTGATGAAGACGGAAATCAGCGTGCCTTCACGGACCCCTTCGATGCTCCCGATTTCCACATAGGAGAGACAGATGGCGAGTGTCACGAGGATCCCATCGTTTGCGATCTTGACCTTGCCGAAGTCCAGGTGATAGGTGTCTGAAACGGTATAGACCAGCCCCTCCCCCGGAAGCTTCAGGACGTCTGCGATGCCCTGAAGTGCCACCCCCAGAGAAACCATAGACGCACCGAGGAAAAGAGTGATGAGCTTTTGCCAGTAAGCGTCCGGCGTGATGTTTCCGAAAGCCTGCATGCAGAGGTCGATGAAGGCCGCAAAAATCATCGTCATGGGCGCCTGCAGCAGCTGCACCTTCGGGAATTTCTTTTTCAATATCAGCATCTGTCCCAGAAGGAAGACCATATTGACCGCAAAGGTTGTCTTCCCGAACGTGAAGGGAAAAGTCTCACTCATGACATAGGGCAAACTGGAGATCGGAGAAGTCCCGAGAAAGCTTTTCACCACCAGCACGATGCCGGCGGACTGGATCCATAAAGCCACTAAAAAAAGCAGCCAACGGCTGACAACAGACATGCTATTCCTCCTTTATAGTATGTCTATTGTACGGCGAAGACCGCTCGGGTGTCAAATGATTTAAGGTTCAGGTTGATGGGTTCAAGGTTCAGGGTTAGTCCGCGGGGCGGGTCGCCCTTTGATTCCGTTTGAAAGCCTCACTTGAATGAGAAATGCGAAATGGTGGTGCGGTGCGAAAAATAATGAAGCGCCGCAGCATTTTGATAGCGCTTCGCGCCGTCGTCATCGAAAGTGTTGTCGAGAGATCTCTCCTGCAGAACGGTCAGCTTGCTAATTGCGCTGTTTCAACTACCGATTGCTTCTAATCCCTAGCCACTCATCCCTGCTTTCAAACTTGTGGTGGCGGCTTCGCCGCGAATATATATAGCGCGATGCCCGAAAGTTTCCTGGCTGGCAGATTTCCCTTTTAGATTTTTTAAACATCGACCGCCTGACCACAAACGAAAAAGATTCCTCCGCTTCGGTCGGAATGACGATACGAGATTACCGCTCCTCTAAAACTCCGCGGCGCTTAGATCCTTCATTCCTAATTCCTAATTCGAGCAAAGATTTTATTCCCCATCAAGGGGCAGCACGCCCTCGAGACTAACCCTGAACCTCCAAATTATATCTCATCCTCGTCCTGAATATGCAGTTTCTTTCTCCAGTAGCGAGAATAAATCGCCCCCAGAGGATTGTGCGCAAGAAGTCTGTCTTTCACGACAAGAGATGTGACAGGGCCTACTGCATTCGAGGTGAAGATCGTGTCATGTCCCACGCAAAGGCCGCAGATGATATTGAGATCCACGCCTTTTTCTGCCAGAAACCTTGCCTGAAACTTCGGATTGCACATCGCTTCATGCTCCGCTTCCGGATGCACCTGCTTTAAGCCGAAGTTTTTCTTCGCAAAGGAACAGTTCTTGCAGCAGAGGGAGTAGACCTCGAAGCCCTGCTGTCGGAAGTATTTCACGATGTACCTGGCTTCCTCATGAAGACCGATGCAGAAGGCCAGGCCGAGCTTCTTGTAGCCCATCCGTTTGGCAAATTCAGCGGTCTCCTGCAGACGGCAGATGTCGCTGTAGTATGTCCCTTCGACATAGGCCGCCGCCTCCATGATTTTCCGTTCTTCTTCGGTATAGGCCTTACGGATCTCCTCTTCTTTCACACCCGTACAATTCGCCCCACGGGTATAGCAGGCATGGTGCGGGCAGTTTGCACAATCAGCTTTCATGATGGTTCCTCCTTTTATTTTTACACCTGTCTCTATTATAGCGCAAAAAAGAAATTTAGGGATTAGGGAGTGAATGGTTACTGGTGACTAGGGACTAGGTGGTATGGAACATCATTCACCATTCTCGCCCCTTCCTTTGGAAGGGGCAGTCGAGCGCAGCGAGGCGGGGTTGGACGCGCGTTTGTTAAAATACGGTTTCCCCCGTGTCGTCATCCCGAAAAACAACACCTGTGTGCTGCCTCTTTCTACTTTCGCGCGTCCTTTATCGCTCTGCAAGGAGGATTTCTCGGCTTCGCTCGAAATGACAATACGCATGAAACGGCTTCCATCATTGTTCTTTCTCTTTCCGATACAATAAAGAAAACTACTTTCCCGCTTGTTGTAAAAGGAGACCGCCTATGACTTCTTTCCTGCTCTTGACGGCCATTGTGATCTTTGCCTGTGTGTTTTTGAACCGTGTCTCGGACAAGCTCGGCATCCCTGTGCTTCTCGCCTTTATCCTGCTCGGTATGTTTTTCGGTTCGGATGGTCCTATCAATATTGCTTTTGAAAACTACTCTTCTCTCCATGATGATCTTCTTCCTGCTTGGACTTCTCTCCACGCCATCGAAGCTCCCTGAGATCGCATGGCCTGCCTTCCTCATCGCGCTCTTCCTGACCTTCGTGGCACGGCCCCTCGGCGTCTTCGCTCTCCTTGCCCCTTTCAAAACGCCCGCTGCCGCAAGCGCTCTGATCTCCTTCGCAGGCCTTCGCGGCGCCTCTGCCATCGTATTTGCCATCGTCGCTTATACGCAGGCGCCGGTGAATGACATCGTTTTCCATGTCACCTTCTTCATCGTTCTTCTTTCCATCCTCTTTCAGGGCGCGCTTCTGCCTTTCGCAGCGAAGAAGCTCTCTATGATCGATCATGAGAGCGATGTCATGAAATCCTTCACCGACTACACGGAAGAGATGCCGGTACAATTCATACAGTTCCCCCTGCCCGCGGGGCATGCGTGGTGCGGGCAGGCACTCTCGGAGATCGCATTCCCTCCTGAAACGCTCGCCATCCTTCTTTCCCGCGGCGCCGAGAAAATCATCCCGAATGGCGACACGAGGCTCTCTGCCGGAGATACGCTCGTCCTTTCCGCTTTGAGCGTCGCTCCTGTCACAGGTCTTGCCCTCTCGGAGATCCATGTCACGAAGAAGAGCCGCTATTACCAGAAGAGCCTCTCCTCTCTCCACCTCCCCAACGGTCATCTTGTTGTCCTCATCCTAAGGCAGGGAGAAGTCATCATCCCGAAAGGAGATACCGTACTCGAAGCGGGAGACGTGGTGGTGATGAATGGAAAAAATGAGTGACTGGTGACTAGTAGCTAGGGACTAGGAAATTCTCGCAAGCTGAGCAGACCCCTGGAGAGGGGTCGCGCCAACGGCGCCGGATAGAGTGCCCCGCAGAAGCGCAACTCTACGTAGCTGTCAGCGTCCCATCTGCGTGAATCGTTTTTCAGTGATCCTCAAGCAACCTACCGACCGTTCTGCAGAAATCTGCCTCTTCGAGGCAGTCTATCCCTGACCTTCGGCCTGCCCCTTCTCCAAGGGGCGACGCATTTTACGTGATTCCAATAATCCGCAACGCTTTCATTGTATGATGCGCCGCATCACCATTCTTCATTCCTCATTTCCCTCCAAATAAAAAACGAACCCTTGCGGGTTCGTTTTTTTATTCAGCGATTACTGCTGGCTTTTCTTTACATTGGCACTCTTATATCTAGCCTGACGGGAAAGAACCATCTTTCTCATGCGGATGCTTTCCGGAGTGACTTCGACGAGTTCATCATCATTGATCCATTCGAGCGCCCCTTCCAGCGTGAACTTGCGGCATGGCGGCAGCTTGATGGCATCATCAGAGCCGGAGGCACGGGTATTGGTCAGATGTTTCTTTTTGCATGGGTTGACATCCATATCCTGATCACGGGTATTTTCACCGATGATCATGCCTTCATAGACTTCGACGCCCGGTTCCAGGAAAAGCTCGCCCCGGTCGAGGACAGAGTTCAGGCCGTATGCGGTGGTGGTGCCGGATTCGAAAGCCACAAGGGAGCCTCTGGTTCTGCCCGGGATATCACCCTTGTATGGCGCATAGCCCTGGAAGACATGGTAGAGGATACCTGTGCCGCGGGTGGTGGTCAGGAGTTCATTACGGAAGCCGATGAGGCCGCGGGCCGGGATGGAGAATTCCATCTTCATGTAGCCTGCGAGTTCTTCCATGGAGATCATTTCTGCTTTTCTCGGTCCAAGGCCTTCCATGACAGCGCCCATGAATTCCTGCGGTACTTCGATGGTCAGACGTTCGAGCGGTTCGCACTTCTGTCCGTTGATCTCCTTGAAAATGACCTGCGGCTTGGAGACTTCGAGTTCGAAGCCTTCACGGCGCATGGTCTCGATCAGGACGGAGAGGTGGAGCTCGCCGCGGCCGGAGACCTTGAATGCATCAGATGTTTCCGTGTCTTCTACACGAAGAGCCACGTTGGTTTCGATTTCTTTGTAGAGACGGGCACGGATATGGCGGGAAGTGACGAAGTCACCCTCACGGCCGGCAAATGGGCTCTTATTGACATGGAATACCATGGACAGGGTCGGTTCGTCGATGTGGATCGCCGGCAGTGCTTCCGGATTCGTCGCATCAGCGACCGTTTCACCGATATTGATATCTTTGAAGCCGGCCATAGCGATGATGTCGCCGACCTTCGCTTCATCGACAGGCGTACGTTTCATGCCCTGCCAGTGGAAGAGCTGACCGATATGGTCGCTTCTGATCTTTTCGCCATCGGTGATAGCGACCGGCATCCCCTGCTTCGCGGTACCGCGGGTCACACGGCCGATAGCGACCTTGCCGAGGTAGTCATCCGCTTCGAGCGTGGTGACCATGACCTGCAGGCCGGCATCCGGATCGCCTTCCGGGCATGGGATATACTTGAGGATCGCATCAAAGAGCGGATCCAGATTCTTTCCTTCGTCATTCATATGGAGCTTGGCGATACCACTTCTAGCCGATGCATAGAGCAGCGGGAAATCGAGCTGGTCATCGTCCGCATCGAGTTCCATGAAGAGCTCGAGGATCTCGCCTTCGACATCGGAAATACGCTGATCCGGGCGGTCGATCTTATTGATGACGACGATCGGCTTCAGCTTATGTTCCAGCGCTTTTCTGAGGACATACTTCGTCTGCGGCATCGGGCCTTCATGAGCATCGACGAGGAGCAGTACGCCATCGACCATGTTCAGGATACGTTCGACTTCACCGCCGAAGTCCGCATGCCCTGGGGTGTCGACGATATTGATCTTCACACCGTCATGCATGACAGAGGTATTTTTCGCCAGGATCGTGATGCCGCGTTCACGTTCCAGTGGATTCGAGTCCATGACGCGTTCTGCGACCTTCTGGTTATCTCTGAAAATATGGCTCTGCTTCAGCATGGCATCGACCAGAGTCGTCTTACCATGGTCGACATGAGCGATGATGGCAATGTTGCGGATATCTTCTCTTTTCATTTCTTTCCTTTTCCCCCTCGGGCAACCTATTGCGCCTAGGCGCACTTTTTATGATGATGACTTCACCGCATGGTGAAACCATCAAGCTATCACATATTCGGAAATACAATTTATTATACCACGTCTACGCAAGAGTAGGAAAATAATTTTTCATAAAAAACGGGTAGGGGCAACGGGTTCAAGGGATTCAATGGGTTCAACGGGGAAGGTGCGGTGCTGCGCGCCGTTTTTTATGCGTACTTCCCATATTCTCGCCCCTTCCTTTGGAAGGGGCAGACGAGCGCAGCGAGACGGGGTTGGCTTCGCCTTGGTTGGACGGACTGGCGCCTTCTCTAGTCTCCCGCTGACCATCCATAAAAATTGTGGCGAAGCTGCCATCTTTCAGCCTTCCCCATGGAAGGAAGGCTGATGATATGGGGATGCCGCTTTCCCCATACTTTTCAAAAATCAAAACCGTGTAAAAAGAAAAAATTTCCCCGATATTATTTGATGGAGAGAGGAAAATCTTCCCGGGAGCCAAAAGCTTATCTCCGTGTCCCCACGTGCACTGACCTATAGGAAGGGGACGGCGTGAATGAGCTGATGGCGGATCCGATATCCCTCCTCCCGCCCGAAAGCGTGCTAGCCGCCGGAAGGTGAGTCAGACACAAACCACATAAAGACGCAGCATGGCGAAGAAGCATCCCATGCAGGATTCGCCTCCACGACAAACCCTAGAGCGAAGTTTAGCCGTACTTGTACGACATGAACCGTGAAATGCGCTGGTGCCAGATTGCAGGGAATGCCTCCATGGATCGCTATCTATCGTGCTGCGTCTTTTGGCATGCAAAAAAGGCTTTGCCCGTTCGGGCAAGGCCTTTTTATTGTCTTTCTTATACGCCAAAGTGCGCATTCACACGTTCGGCGAGGCAGCCGTTTTTAGCGGCTTCTGCTGCGTCTTCCTGCACGAAGTGCGGATTGTTTTCTTTGAATCGTTCGTCAAATCCCATGATATAGTTTGTCGCGATAATATAAATACCAAGAGGAACGTGGGTTCAAGGTGGCACAAGCCCCCTCATTTGTTCTCTGAGTGAGCGGAAAACAAATCCATGCAAACACATTGAAAAAATTCACGATTTCGTGATATGATAATTTTTATTGTAAGGAGGGATTCGCTATGGCTGTAACCTACAAAAAATTATTTCACCTGTTGCTCGATAAAGGCATGACCAATGCCGAATTGATGGAGAAAGCAGGCTTTAGTGCCAATATTATTACCCGCATCAAGCGTGACAATTATATTTCTCTAGATAGCATTGAGAAGATTTGCAAAACTCTCAACTGCGGAGTTGACAATATTTTAGAATTCACGGATGAGGAGAAATAAAAATGGCTAAAAAAACAGTACAATCCGTTGAACCGAATATTGCTGATTTGGTAAACAGTTGGCTCAAATCATATAAAGTAGATTATAAATTGGAGCAGGAGTCCTTAAACACAGAAATTGATCAGGCCCTAAATGATTATTTTTCAAAAAACGGCGGCAAGGGTGGCAATCGCCCTGATGCAAAGCTACTCCTACAAGCCAATGATGGGAAATACTATCCGATTTTGATTGAATACAAAGGATACAAAGATAAGCTTGTAAAGCTGGATACTGAAGGAAATGTTGCAAACAGAAACGCAAAGAACCAACCTGATTATACAAATATCAACTCTTATGCGGTAAACGGTGCAGTTCACTATTCTAATGCAGTTCTGCACTACACAAGTTATACTGATGTTATTGCCATTGGTGTTACGGGCTATAAGGATGCAAGCGGAAATCTTAAGCATTTAATCGGCGTTTACTATGTTGCCAAGAGTAATTTTGGTATTGGTCAAAAGGTAGATGAGTATACCGATCTCTCCTTCTTGAAAAAAGAGCACTTCTCTGCATTTATCGAGAAGGTTAAACAATTATCGCTCCCCCAGGAAGAAATTGAAAAACTAAAGGAACGCAGAGAACAGGAAATTATTACAAGCCTTGTTAAACTGAATAATGATATTTTCAAAAGCGAAAAGGGGCTGAGTGAGAATGACCGTGTTTATCTTGTTGTTGCTTCTATTATGGCTACCCTTGGCGATGTGGAAAATAATGTATATCCGCTTACCAAAGCTGATTTGAAATCGTCTAACGAAAAAAATAATACGGATGGCGATATTATGATTCGTAAAATCGAGTCCTTCCTGGATGCCAAAAAGCTTCCTAAAGACAAGAAAGACCTGATTGTGCGAACTCTGCAAAATACGCTGACTACCGACAACATCACCAAAGCAGAAAATGGCGAAAGCCAGCTGAAACGAGTATTTATCAAGATTGTTGACGACCTTGGCGTTTACTACAAAATTGGCTTAAATACAGATTTTACTGGGAAGCTGTTCAACGAAATGTATTCATGGCTTGGCTTTACGCAGGATCAACTTAACGATGTTGTTTTAACTCCGCCTTATGTTGCGACACTTCTGTGCCGCCTCGCAAGAGTAAACAAGGACTCTTTTGTTTGGGACTTTGCTACAGGTTCGGCAGGTCTGCTGGTAGCCGCTATGAATGAAATGTTGGCTGATGCCAAGAAGAAAATTAAATCGCCCGAAGAATTAGCACGCAAGTCAGCGGAAATTAAAGCAAACCAGTTATTAGGTCTGGAAATCCTGTCTAATGTTTATATGCTTGCTGTTCTCAACATGATTATGATGGGCGACGGCAGCTCCAATATTTTGAACAAGGACTCCTTGAATTTTGATGGTCATTATGGTTTCGGCAAAACTGATGAGAAGTTCCCTGCGGACGCATTTATTTTGAACCCGCCGTATTCTGCGGAGGGCAACGGAATGATCTTCGTTGAAAAGGCTCTTTCCATGATGGACAAGGGCTATGCAGCCATTATTATTCAAAACTCCGCAGGCTCTGGTAAAGCAACGGAATACAACAAGAGTATTCTGACTCACAGCACACTTCTGACAAGCATCAAAATGCCGATAGACTTATTTATCGGAAAATCGAGTGTTCAGACCAATGTGTACGTTTTCCGTGTTGGCGAAGCGCATCAAAAAGACGATGTGGTAAAATTCATTGATTTTTCTAACGACGGATATACCCGTTCCGATCGCAAAAAAGCAAGCAAGAACTTGTTTGATACCGATAAAGCAAAAGAACGCTATCAGGAAGTCGTGGATCTGGTGCGATTTGGTAAATCGAAACTTAGTATTTTTACTGAGAAAGACTACTACGAAGGCCACATCGATCCTAATAACGGAAATGACTGGAATCAAACCGCACCGATTGATACTAAGCCCACATTGGACGATTTCAAAAGGACTGTGAGCGATTATCTTGCATGGGAAGTATCAACGCTTTTGAAAAATCAGCCGATAGAGGACGACCGCCTGGGAAAATAACAGCCTCACTTAACGAGAAGCTGAGGACGGTTAAGTGGGGCGAATATGAGTTCCAGCACATATTTAACAGAATCGAACAAGGGCGGCGTTTGAAAAAAGAAGATCAACTTCCGGGAGATATTCCTTTTGTTATGGCAGGCGTTACCAATACAGGTGTCGTCAATTATATATCAAATCCAGTTGCATCTTTCCCTAAAAACTCAATTACAATCGATATCTTTGGTAATACATTCTATCGTGATTATGCTTTTGGTGCCGGCGATGACACCGGTGTATATTGGAACGACAGAATTGAATATTCCAGAGGTGTTATGTTGTTTTTTGCTGTTGCAATGCAAAAAGCACTGAATGGCAAATTCTCTTATGGTAAAAAACTTAGAAGTTCCCAGAGCCTCAATTTCAAAATGATGTTGCCTATAAATAATGGCGAAATCGACTTTGGTTTTATGGAATCATTGGTAGCTGAGCTGGAAGCTCAGCGGGTAGCTGAGCTATCCGCTTACTTGACAGTAAGCGGATACGACAATTATGAATTGTCGGCTGAAGAGCTTGACGCTCTTCGAGGATTTACTGAACTCGACAATGATAATTGGGGTACATATACCATAGGTGATCTTTTTGAAAAAGTAGCAACAAAAAAATTACCGTACAAGGCGAAGGAATTACCCAAGCAGCCCACGGACGATTATATTCTGCCATGCCTGACTTCGAGTTTTCAAAATCAAGGTTTGAACTATTATGCGCCCAAAACTGGGGCAACTGTATTGAGCAATGTAATTTCTATTCCTTCCAACAGCGATGTCTACAGAGCTTATTATCAGTCAAGAGATTTTACCGTTTTGTCTGATGCTTATGCTATTCGCTGGAAATCCGGAAAAGTTGAACTCTCACCGAATCAATACCTGTTCATGGTCATGTGCATTAACAAAGTAACCGACCTACCGATTTATTCTTATAAGAACAAACTTGGCGGTTGGAATGTTGTAAAAAACAAAGGCATCAAATTGCCCAAAAAGAATGGCAAAATTGATTTTGCATTTATGGACACATTCATATCTGCAATCAAAAAACTTGCAATCAAGGAAGTTGTCCTTTATAGTGATCGAAAAATTACAGCAACAAAGGAATTGGTTGCCAAAAACAATCAACTGAATAGCTAAGGAAACGCTGATTAGATAGTGTCTGCTACAGTCGTCTGTTAATCACAGGCATTTTTTTAGCACAAAAGCTGTGAACATCTTAGAGAAAATGCAAAATTTGCGCCTTTTCGACCATAAATTTTTGCTTTTTCCACAGATTCAGGGCGCACTTATCCCACACAAAGCTCTGCTCCCCGTCTGTCTCTGTGAACCGTCAGCAGATTTCCGCTGGCAAACAGCATGTTAAAGCGGTTAAAGTTTTTAGCAAGACCTCGATACACTACCTTGACATAGCCGAAATACCTCTTGACATCAAGAAAGGATCGTCCACTTTGCAGCGGGTTGCAGACTTACGATGTTTGATCTCTTTTTCCCAGTTTATTCCGTTCCTCGCTCTTTCCTTTAGAAGGGGCTGTCGAGCGCAGCGAGGCAGGGTTGGCTCGCGCTATTGTTAAAATAGCGTTTTCTCCGCACCACCATTTCTCATTTCAAATCAAAAAAGACGCCCACAAGAGGCGTCTTTTGCATTTAATCCATCTTCGCGGCGAGCTCGTCCCATTTCTCATAGAGAGCTTCGAGCTTCTTCTGTGCTTCGTCGTACTCGGCGGCGAGATCTGCATAGTTGTCCGGATCCATGCTCATCTGCGCGGTGTACATCTTGACGGTCGCTTCGAGGCGGCCGATCTCCATTTCCACATGGCTGAGCTTTTCCTTTTCTACGGCCGAGGCTTCCTGCTTCTTCTGGTGTTCCTTCTCAGGCGCAGTCTTATCTTCCTCCGGCTCTTCTTCTACAGTCTCTTCCCCGTTGCGGTCTTTTTCAAAGGCTTCGAGGTCGAGCTTTTTCTCTTTATAGTAGCTGTAGTTCCCGAGGTACTCGGTGAGCTTTCCATGTTCCATTTCTACGATGCGGGTCGTGATCTTGTCCAAGAAATAGCGGTCATGCGAGACGACGAGCGAGGTACCGCCGAAAGCCTGGATGGCCTGCTCCATGATCTCCCTCGTAGGGATATCGAGATGGTTCGTCGGTTCATCGAGGATGAGGAAATTCGGTTTCTCGAGAAAGAGGCACAGGAGCGAGAGACGTGCCTTCTCTCCGCCGGAGAGCATGGCGACCTGCTTGAATACGTCATCGCCGCGGAACAGGAACATGCCGAGGATATTTCTGGCTTCCTTCTCCCCAAAATTGAAGGTGTCACGCACTTCGTCAAGGACGGAAAGCTCGGGGTGGAGGCGCTCCTGCTCCTGCGAGTAGTAGCCCATCTTCACATTATTGCCGAGCTGGATGATGCCGCTGTCTGCCGTCTTTTCTCCCGTGATGAGTTTGAGGAGCGTGGTCTTGCCCGCGCCATTCGGGCCAATGAGGCCGAGTACCTCCCCTTTTTTGATGTGAAGGTTCAGATCCTCAAAGATCAGATGATCCTGGTAGGAGGCTTTCGCACGCACGATGTCGAGCACCTTCTCCGCACATTCCTGCGGTGGATCAAAGTGGAAACGGAGCGTCGCCTGATGGACAGGCTTATCGAGACGCTCGAGGCGGTTCAGCTGTGACTGGCGGCCGCGCGCCTGCTTCGCCTTGATGCCTGCCTTGTAGCGTCGGATATACTCTTCTGTTTCCTTGATGTGCTCCTGCTGCTTGTCATAAGCCTTCTGGTAGGCTTTGTCCTGGTTCGTCTTTGTCTCCAGATAGCGCGAGTAGCCTCCGCGGAAGCTTCGGATATGATGGTTCTCCAGATCGATGATCCCCGTCGCCGCTGCATCCAGAAAATAGCGGTCATGGGAGATCATGAGGATCCCGCCTTTGTACGAGCGCAGGTAGTCTTCGAGCCACTCGAGCATGCCCATGTCGAGGTGGTTCGTCGGTTCGTCTAGGAGAAGGAAATCCGGATGGCGCACGAAGGCGGCGGCAAGGTTGATACGGACCTTCTGCCCGCCGGAGAAGGCGTGGATGTCTCTGTCCCAATCCTCCTCTCTGAAGCCGAGCCCGGTCAGGATCTTTTTCGTCATCGACTCATAATCGTAGCCGCCTAAAAATTCAAATCGCTCTTCCGCCTTGCCATACTGCTCAATGAGCTTCTCATCGTCCTTGTGCTGCTCGAGCTCTTTCGTCAGCGTTTCGATGCGATCTTTATAAAAGAGGACATCCCGCCACGCCTCCTCCATTTCCTCGCGGATGGTATGGGAGGTGTAATTGAAATCCTGACGGAGGTAGCCGATGATGGCACCGTCACTCGCCTTGACGGAGCCTTTATCGTATTCCTCATCACCGCGAATGCATTTCAGGAGCGTCGTCTTGCCCGCGCCATTCGCACCGACCAGACCGATGCGTTCCCCGCTTCGGATGTCAAAGGACACATTTTCAAAGACGGTCTTGATGCCGAAGGATTTCGACAGACCGTTGATACGTAGAATTGCCATGTTTTTGCTCCAATATATGATGTAAGGATAAGGATCGAGGTGTATGGTTCAGGGGGCCGCATCGGGACATGCGTCCCTTGCTGTCATTGCCCCAAAGGCGCTGCAGGTTCGGCAGGGCGTTCGGCTCGGCTTTCTCCCATGAGCCTGCATCTCACTCGATGACATCCGCCCTGATAAGTATAATGATTTCTGACTCCTCCAGACTTTTCCCATGACTTTGGAAGAGTTTTCCCAGAAGCGGGATGTCTCCTAAAATAGGTACTTTGCGGAAGGTCTTTCCTTCCTCTTTATCGATGAGACCGCCGATAGCCAGGAGCTGCCCGGATGCCAGACGCACCATCGTATTCGCCGAGCGCGTGATGATGCGGTACGCTTTCATCTCAGGGACGAGGTAAGGCGTCGAGACTTCTGCTTCCACATCAGCGGTGATCTCATTGTCCGCACTGATAATGGGGGTATATGTGAGCTTGATGCCGGCGTCCTTGTACTCTGTCGTCGTGGTCTTCACGCCATTTTCCATATGCTCTACGATGACCGGGATGCGGCTCCCGATCAGGATGTCGGCTTTCCTGCCATTCATCGTGACGACGTGCGGCTTGGCCAGTACTTTTGCCTTGCCTTTGGTGACCAGCGCATTCAGATTTGCTTGGAAGAAGAAGGTGTAGGGATGCCCGCCCGGCGCACGTCCATAGGAGATCCCGGCGTAGCCATCAGGGATCGTGACGTTCCAGCCGCTTTTTTCAATGTTTCGGATCTTGGGATTTCCATCACTGTCGTACTTGATATTTCCATCTTCCCCCAGTACATAGTGCTGCTCTGTCCAGCTGTCACGGTCATAGTCCGCGCTGCCGGTGAGGCTTTTGAAATTCCAGTCCAGCCCGAGCTCTTTGGCCGAGCTTTTATTGACTGCGATGACTTCTGCCTCCACCTTGACCTGCTTTTCGGGAATATCCATGCCCCGAAGGAGCGACTCCACCTGCATCAGCTCGGCCGGCGTCCCACTCACAAGCACGGTATTGGCCGACTGGTTATAAGACACCTTGCCCTTGGACACCATATCCGTCAGGCTTTCAGCAGCTTCTTTGGCATTCGCATAAGAAAGACGGTAGGATTTCGCAAAGATGCCGGACTCTTTCTCCGATACTGCGGAAAAAATAATGAGCGTCGTCCCCTCTTTCCGTCCGGCGAGTCCGCAGGCCGCCATGATGGATGTCATCGCTTCTTCCGGCGTCACATCATCCAGACTGGCCGTGACCCGCTCCTTCACATGAGAAGAGAAAATGACATTCTCTCCCGTCATCTCCGCGAGTCCCCGCAGTACCTCCGCCACAGGAGCGTCGCTCACATGCAGGCTGACCTTCTTCTCCTCCGGGGCTGGCGCCACCCGTACAATGGCCTCATCCGGCTTTTTCTCCGGCATCCGGAGATCGCGGGAGGAAAGCTCTTCGGCCATCGTCTCATGTGCGCTGGTATCCAGATCCAGCGCTTGGGCAGAAATACCTGTGCAAAGCAAAAAGGCACAGCAAAAAACAGCACCCGCCGTTCTTATCAGCGGGTGCTGATCGTTAAAACGCCGGAAGCACTGGCGAGTGTGACTGTCTTTCCCTGTATACTGGAAACATTCCATAGTCCTGCCTGCTCTCCTTCTTTGACCGTATACGTCACCCCATGAACCTCTATGACTGCTCGCTTCTCACTGCCAAATGACATGACGCCCATGAGACGAGGCACATCAGAGGCATACGGCCTATTCTCTTTTGCTGCTCCGGCAGAGGAATGCGCCATGCGAGGCGCTACCGCAGGCAAGGATGTACCTGCGGTTTCTACAGGTATCGCCTTTTCTGTCATCGCCTCCATGTGAAAGGGATCAGCAAGCGGCTTTCCCCTGACATAGGATGACGCATCATAGACGCGGCGGCTTTCTTCCTGCGAAAGCGCCGAAAAGGAAGAAGACCCCTCTGAAGCAGTCACGGAAGGCATCGCCTTTGGCTTCTCAGGAAACAGTTTCGATGCCGTCCCCACGCCCAGCGCACCCCAGAGGATCAGAAGTACCACACTGGCAAGCCCCAGCGGCAGTGCCCATTTCTTTCTGGCCTCCATGGTGACCTCCAAATATAAGTGACTGGTGACTGGTCACTAGTCACTAGCTACTAGAACCTGAAGTCCTTCGGCATCAGCATGAACTGGGTTTCTTTTTCAATATCATCGTAGCTGATCCATGCATAGAAAGAATGCATGTCGCGATAGTAAGTCCAGCAGCGATGGTTCAGGCGGCCATACTTGGTATCGACCGTCCAAGCCAGACTAAAAGCATCATTCTTCGTCGGCTGCACGCGCACGCCAAAGTCGAGCGGCTTATCACTGGTGTACGAGTCATAGCGATACGGCGTAAAGCCATTGATTTCACGATCCGTATAATAGATCCAGCTCTGCACGCTGCGGTAACCGCCGGAAAGCCCCAGACTATAATAGGTGTTTTTACGGATGTTCCCGCCGTTATAGCTGTAGTAGTCTCTCATATAGCCGGCGCGCCATGAAAAGCGCATGAATTTCCCGAGCTTCCATGGATCACTGGAAAGGTAAACGTCATAGCTCTTATGCTGTCCTTTGACCCCGTCTTCTTCCCAGTAACCGATTTCCCCCTTCGCGCCCACGTAGAAGCGGGAACCACCGAGGTAAAAATGCTTCGAGTCAAATTCCAGCGACGGCCGTTTCTTGACCCAGATACCGCCGTCATCATTCGTGCTGCTTTCCTCTTCGGCATAGTGGAAATTCAAGCCGCCAACCGGCGTCTGATAGCGCACACCTACATCCGGTTTGTATCCTGCCTTCGTGTACCAGCAGTTTTCCATGTACGCCGTCAGATTCATATCCGCATCGAGTGGGATCTCGATCCGGTTATGCAGTCCGAAGCCATTATCACTGTCAAACACCGGACGTGGAATCAATGTGAACGGGCTGCCCCGCTTCTTCTGAAGGGAACCCTTGTACGTCGAAAGCGTCACAAGGACCGTATTCTTCGCCATGAGTCTCACATTATGCGCGATATACTTATCCCCCGGATAAATATCGATGGAGTCCGCTTCGATGCGATAATCCGGTACCTTCGCCACCGCATGCTTCGTCGTGAAGTAGCCATGCTCGATCACTATGTGATTGGCATTCTTGTCATATGTACCGCTTTCGCCCTGAAAATAGTACGTCCCGCTGTCCCAGCCGGACACCTTTTCGAAATGTCCGACAGCGGCCTTCGCGTCATAGTCAGCGCGCGCCGCCTTGAGATCCGTCGTCGGATTCTTCCAGACAAGCTCCCCCGGGACGACATACTTTTGAGAGATCGTATTTCCATAGACATACTCAGTCTGGTAGGTATCCATCATGTGCTTGATCTCTACGCGCCCGAAAGCTGCCACTTCTCCCGTGGTATCATTGTAGCGCATTTTATCCGCCACAACCGTAGCCGGATGCTCTTTGGAAATCCCGGCATCCGCCGTTTCCTTATTCTTTTTCTTATCTTTATCCTTTTGGGCCGTTTCCCGTGTCTCCTCCCCCTCATAGGAAGGACGCAGTACACCATCACTGACGGAATACTCCACAGGGGTGGTATCCTCTGACGGCAGCCTTGGGGAAACAGGTGCCTCCGCCGCTTCCACCGCCAGCGAAGGCAGCAGAAGGGCAGAAAGAAGCACCGCCTTTTTCCAGTTTGTATTACTCATTTCTCATGATTACGACAGAAGCTGCCTCATTATTGGTCTTGGCGGAGTCTGCCGTTTCCTTTACTGTAGAATCCTTTTCACGAGCTGCTTCCAGCTCCGCTTTCGCACTGTCGCTGATTTCTGCCTTAGGCGCAGGAGATGCGGTCTCCGTCACAGCCGTCGCTGCTACCTGATTATCCTCTGCCGCAGCTATGCTGGCAGCAGAAGCTGTGCGCGCGACATGCTTACGAAGGACAATGTGCGGCGCCCCTTCACGGAGCACCAGCCCCTTCGTCGTGACAGGCTGTGCCGTCTGGATATAGAGCTCGCTGCCAGCAGGAAGCACAGCATTCTTACCTTTGACGAAAAGCCCGCCCACAAGACCGATCGGTCCCAGAGCCAGCGCACCAATGGTGGACGCACCGACAGCCGCTGCTTCCATCTTCAGCTTTTCCTTGGCCTCCGGTCCCAGCACAGTCGGGATCGCTTCGTCATCCACAGAGAATACCTGATCGAAGGAGACATCGACCTTGCCGCTGCGACCAAAGCTTTTCGGGCGGCTGACTTCCGTCACCACGCCACGGCCCTGTGTGCCGCGCGGCAATACCAGCACATCGCCGACCAGCACATCTTCCTGTACCGTGAAGGAGACCGGATCTCCGACCTGGCTCGTCTTGCTGCCCACATCATCATTCAGTGCCACTTTGAAAACCGTATCCGCCGGCAGCTCGACCGTCTTCATTTCATAGTGCTGGTCTCCATAGACTGCCTGCTCCAGGCTCTGCATACGTTCATCCAAAGCCCCCTTCTTCGCTTCGCCCAACACCGCTTTTTCCAGATTATCCATGCGGACCGTCAGATTATCCGTGCTGATCTCATCCGTCAGATAGTATTCCATCGCATTCATGCGGTTCGAAATCGCCGGAGTGCGATCGTTGTCATTTCTCACCACATCCGCATACAGATTGTCGATACGGTTGTCAAGCCCGCTCGCCGATGTATTCCCCACGCCGTAGATCACATTATCGGCCTGATCCGCACGGCCGATGAGAGACCCGCTCTGCACCGAACCATAGAGGACTTCATCTACACGGTCGATCTTTTCCGCCAGCGTTGCCACATCCTCTGCCATGACAGGCATCGCCATCAATGCAGCCAATCCTGCTGCCAGTAATGCTTTTCTCATATATTCCTCCGAAAATAATCAAATAGTAAAAGTTCATGGTTCAGGTGACCGCCTCATCTTATGAAGGCCGGGCTATATCCGAAGGACTATGCAAAAACAGGTCCTCCCATCCATAAGCCGCTTGGTCTCCCGGTCTTTTCCAGCGCCCATCACACCCGAACATCGATCACTGCCGACACGCCAACGCCCTGCACACGGGAGAACGAGGTCGGATTTACACTATCCATCGGGATGAGCCCCTTGATACGGAACAGCTTGTCATTCCAGCTGATCTCCAGCTGCCCGACCGCCTTCACCTTCTCTACCTGATCAGCATCGCCGATGACCTGCGCGGCCCCGATATATCCTTTATTTCCAATGCTGACGATCGGCACCACCTTCGTGGCGTAATTCGTGCCGGTGCCTTCTTTCATCATGACCGAATTGATCGCGCTATTGATAGAAGCGCCATATTTATCGACCAGTATCGCAATACCGCCGACCTTGACCACACCGCCAAGGACACTGCCCAGATTGAAAGCCGATACCTGCGTCAATGCGCCTGCACCGATCATCGCCGCCGCCAGTGCACAGACCACCAGTCTTTTCATTTTCATCATCATGCCCTCCTTATAGGAAATCAGTTTCACTACAGAAGTTGAACTGCGAGTACCAGACACTCTCTCAAAATCTTCTCTGACATAGCGTCCCGGATACCACAAAGCCATACTCTCTCAGCCTACAGTTATTTATTATTATACCGTCTTAGAGCGGGTTTGTGCAATAAAAAAGCGCGATTTCAGTCATCGCGTTTTCTTGAATATTAAACCGCATCCCTTCCGCCAATCGCAGTCAAATAAGGAATAACACCAGAGATGCACCATCTGCCATCCCAATACATTCCCTGTGATGGTCGCTTGACAGCTACCGCGTATTTTAATCCACGCTCCCCGCATGGGGAGCGACAGATACTATCTTAAATAGTAGTGGTTTAGTTAGCAATTTCAATCCACGCTCCCCGCATGGGGAGCGACAGTACAGTCAAAGCATACAGCAATGACCGCATAAAATGGAGTACTTTGCGCGAACCGCATTTTCTCTATTCTAAGAATGCGTGTTTTTCGCCCATTGTCTCCATGTGTGCTACTACTTCGCGCACAAAAAATCAGAGAATCAGAGTTTCATTCGGATCATATCCCGGCTTGGCACCTACGTGTTTCACCTTAGACTGGTATCGGTTCCCCAGATTATAGAACCGTATGCTGTCAGACTCCTTGTCCATCAGCATTTCCAGTGTGGCACGAAGTGAGACAGCCTGCGCCTCATCCACCTGACACTCAAAGACGGAATTCTGTACCCGCTGGCCATGAGCTTCGCAGCATTTGGCTACTTTCCGAAGGCGTTTCTGTCCTGCGGGTGTCGTGGTATTTACATCATAGGTAATCACAAGAAGCATGTCATCACTTCCATAGAAAAGGCGGATACCCATCTAGGTCTCCACGAAGGTAACGGGCCAGCAGCAATGCCTGCACATAAGGGATCAATCCCCAATATATTTTCTCGCCGAGGAATGGATGTGTCAATGTTTCCTTCTTCCGCTCCTGCCATTTGCTAAGAAAAGTCTTACGTCCCACTGCATTCAGCAAAACGACGCCATCCTCCATCAGTTGGAATCACTGCGCAGAAAGGACTCTGTTATTGACCAGTGATAAGACGAATCGATCGGCATATACACTTCGAAGCTCTTCCATGAGATCCAATGCCAATGACTGCCGCCCGGGGCGGTCTCTATGCAGGATACCGATGTAGGAGTCCATGCCGGCCGCTTCTATGGCAGAAGCACAGTCATGGGCAAGGAGTGTATAGGCAAAGGAAAGCAATGCATTCACTCGATCAAGCGGCGGCCGTTTATTCCTGCCATGGAAATAGAAGTGTTTCTTGTCATTCAAAATGAGCGCATCAAAAAGAGAAAAGTAGGACACGACAGCATTTCCTTCTATTCCGCGCAGATGATCCAGCGAATCTGCTTTGACAGCCTCCCGAGCAGAGTCTTGCAGATCCTGAATGACGGCTTGAAAAGAAGTCGCATCGACTGACAGTGGATGGTCCCGCAGGAAGCGCATAAGCACGGTACGGCTATTTAGAATTTTTCCTGCGATCATGGTACGCGCAATGGCAAGACCACGAGGCTCTTCTTCGGATATACGATACTGTTCTTTTCTGAGAAGCACATTTCCAGCGGTCAGTCCCTGAGCGCGCGCCAGAAACTTTCCCTGCGGTGTCAGAAAGCAAAATCCGATATGCCGCTTCACGCAGGCACCAAGAAGCGCAGGGCTCGCACCTTTGTATCCAAAGTACAGAATGTTTTCCAAGTTCATCAGCGGTATTCGCTGAAGGATTTCGTTTCCTTTCCAAGCTGCCACATTTTCATTATCCAAAGACAGATACAAATCTTCTGAATTGACAAAAAGCGTATTGAGCAGTTTTCTCATAACCGTTCCTCCCCCAGAGATTTTGCCATATAGTCTGCCACCGACTGAGTGCGGCACAGCTTAGGTAAGCAAAGTCCCTTCAGGGAGCAGGACTGGCACTTCTTGGAAGTTTTGACTTTTGGCGTGTACCCTCTGAGAAACAGTTCGTGCATTTCTCTCAAAGCCGACTTCACTCTGCTCCTGATATCCTCATCAAGGTCGATCTTTCGCCGTCTCCGTATTTCGTGGTAGTAAAGAGATCCGTATGGAATCCGGCAGTGTAACATTTCTTCCAGACACAAGGCTTCGGCACAGAGCTGAAAAATATCTGAATCATCTTCTTTATCTTTGCCCCTTTTGTACTCCACTGGTACTGCCTGCCAAAGCCCTCTGTGTCCGTGAAGCGGTACGCCCTCCTCAGAAGATAAAAACTCTACCACATCGCACTGCCCCGTGATGCCCAGTGTGGGAGAAAATACGCGGAGGCCTCTCGTCACCAGTATACTCGGGCGCTTTTCTATGAAATCATCCTTATGCGCATTCTGATGAATGACCTCCCCTTCCGCAGTCAGCCGGTTCTCCTGCCATTGCTGCTCGATGTGAATCAAGGCCCATTGTCTCCGGCAAAACATAAAATGCTGAATGCCGGAAATCATCAGGTAGTCATTTTCCGCGTAGCTCATATTTTACGCTCACAGGTGACTCCCTGCGGCATATTTTCTGTATCGACCTGTACTTCATAGTCACTGTAGGAGCGCGGCGGAGTATGCGGATCCTTTCTTGCTACATGTACTCGTTCAAACAGCTTGTACGAAGGAGCATTCCCCAGTTCGCTGGCATGCTTGAAAACAATGAGTTCGCGCACCGCCATATTTCCTCTCGCAGCCGAATGATCATTTTCGAACATATTGATGATGGCCTGCCACAAAAGATTCAGATCGTCTTCGCTAAAGTGTGTGACTTTTCTTGCTAAATTGGCTGAAATGTAACCTTCGGCCTGATAGAGCGCATAAGGAACAATGAACTTGCGTCCTATTTCGGTCTTTTTTTCAGCGCATCTTCTTCTGTCGTGATCGCTATGCGCGTCAACGTAATCTCCTGGGGAGCGATTGGATCGATGCTTCTGGCAAACCCAAGCTGGACAGGACCGCGCACCTGTCCGCAGTTCAAAGCGCCTTTCACAAAGGTGGTCATGACAGCCCCGAAAGTACGAATATCAAAGAAATTGGAACACATGAAGTCTCGCAGCATTCTATCCGCATCCGGATTTTTCTTTTTGGCCGTTTTGATATCATCGATGCCTACATACGCCAAGGCTTCTTTATCACTCTGTTCCAGCGGTACATTTTCTTTGATGTAGATCCGATACCCAGGCTCATCTTCCTTGGCGGCTTCCACATAGTTTCTGATTTTACGTTTCAGGCAGACATCGGTCACAAGGCCAAGCCCCGTTTCTGGATCTACGCGCGGCATATTCCCCGCATCCGGATCTCCATTGGGATTGCCATTCGTCACATCGAAAAGAACCACGAAATCGTATCTGTTATGAATCACTTCTGCCATTTGCTTATTCCTCCTCTTTACCTTTATATCTTGCCTGTGTTTCCTGATAATAACCAAGGATAAATGCGCCTTGTTCTTCCAATGTCAATCTGGATGGAAACGGAATGCCCTCCTCCGGCATGATGATTTTATCCATTAAAGCGCCCATTTTCTTTTTAAAATAGACAGCCTTTCCTTCATCGAGCTTAGAGAGGTGCGTATTCGCCAGCTTCAACAGGATGGGAAATACGGAAGCCGGTGTCGCACATGCAGAATTAAAATACCGTTCCTTGATGGTGGTATTGATCGTAGGGTTCGCACTCTGCTGGATATTTTCCAGCAGAAAAAACATCCGCCCCAATACATAAGAAATATCATTGCAATTCTCATTGAGTGCCATTTGTAATTTTCCCTCCCATTGTTCTTTACCATTCTTCAAAAGGTACGCTTTGATAAAAGCTGCCTTGGTATGACTGATTTTCTGAATGGCTGATTTCCCGCCCTCTGCGTCTTTATCCCGGTCAGCAAACACACGAAGCATGATGTTTTGGAATACAGACTCAGGATACTTTGTATTCTGCAGCACGGCTCTGAATAAACTGCCCGCCATCAGAGGCGAAGCCGCCTGTTCTTTGCCATTCGGGTTCGCTGTCGCCTTGAGTGTCTTCCACAGGGGAATATTTTGTTTTTCCCAAGATGGCCCTCTTTATCGAGCAGAATGCGGTGGGTGACTTTGGCCACTCCCCATCCTTCTGCTTGAATTTTCCCCTGCTTGCAAAGCTCCTCATATAAGTGAACCAACGCAGTAAGTATCATCTGTGACAGGGTAAGGGATCACGGTCTCATCATCCTCTACCAGACGGAAGCCTGCCGGAAACTCTCGGCATCCCAAGTACGGCTGATGATAGCATTGGCCTTTTCTCGCACGGCGGCAGAGCATTTCCCTGAATTTTCCCGCATTATCACTGGCATTGGCCTTCTCTGTCATTTCAAAGTGTACATGAATACAGTACCTGACATTTTTCAAGATCAAGGCTGCTCTCTGCTGAATGTCTTCCTTTGGACATAGATACATGGCTTTCCCATGTCGGGCGTTTCCTGCAATACTCGACACATTGATTTTGGATTTCACTTCATTTCTTCTGACATTCGTCATCTGGATCGGACTCATGACATCGATCTCGTCGATGACATACCGAAGTCCCGGATGCCAGAAGATCGCTTCGACAAGTCCGCGTGCCGCAGACGGTGTCATCACGTCATAAGATACTCGTTCCACTTTCATTTCCGGTCGTGTAAAGCAGGCATAGTCGCCCCAGCACTCTATCCTTACTCCATATGCCATACATGTTCCTCTTTTCTTTTTACCACATGATCCCCACGCCATCTTTAGACTTGATTTTGAGCCCAAGCTCCGCATCATAGTCCTCCGTATGTACCAAGTAGGCTAGGTTCTCATCCCCTGGAAACATCTCTATTTGCCCCTGCGTGAGCAGTTTCATGAAATCGGACTGCCCCTGTGCCTTGGAATATCGTACATGGATCATGTACGGCCCGGCGGCCCGCATCAGCTGCCGAGACTGATTTCCCATCATCAGCTGTTCCTTTATGTTTCTGGCTTTCTCGTCAAAGGGTGTAAAGACTGACTTCGTGCTGTCATGGATCAGATGAAATTGCTTTCCGATCTCAGCAAAGCTGAGTGACTGAGCCAGTTTCTCGATTTCCCGGTAATCCAGATTTCCTTCATTGCTTTGGTACCAGTTTTCAAAATAGGTACGAATCGCCGACGGTTCGGTCATTTCTTCAGCATTGTATTTTTTCCGAACCATATCCGTCACTTGTTTTTCTTTGCACATGAACGGACTCTTCTTGCTTTCCTTTGTCCAAAAAATATGCGCCCTGCTATGTTGTAAAGACTGCCGTCCTTCTCGATTGCAGCGGCCCGCCCCCTGGATCAGACTGTCCAGCCCTGTATACTGCAGATATACCACGGGAAAATCGATGTCAACTCCGACAGAAATGATGCTGGTCGATACGACTCGGCACGGTTTTCCATCCCGCAGGCGAGTTTTCATTTCTTGAATGATCTCCCTGCGATGGGCCGGACATAAATTGGTCGACAGGTACATGGCCTCTGCGTCGAGCAGTTCAAATATTTTTTCGGCTTCTTTTTTGGTAGAAGCGATACAGAGTACCTGCTCACATTCATCTAATTCCTTCGCAATCTCAGCATAATCCGTTTCGCCATCTATATCGAATGTCACCCGCTTGAAAAACTGAAACAGTTCTCCCACATTTTCCATGATTTCTGTCGGATTCTTCTGCAAGTAACGCCCCAGCTCCGGCTGCGTCGCACTGCATAAAACAACCGTACAGCCATAATAATGAACCAGTTGCTCGAGCACATGGAGACACGGCTTCAGAAAATCGACCGGCATCATCTGGGCTTCGTCAAGAATAATGACACTGTTTGCTATGTTATGCAGTTTTCGGCATCTTGATGTTTTATTGGCATACAAAGACTCAAAGAACTGCTCATTGGTCGTGATCACGACAGGAGCCTCCCAGTTTTCTGCAGCCAGTTTCATCCTCTCTGCCAGTCTGCCCGCCTCTTCACTTCCCTCTTCCGTCAAACTATCATAGTCGACCTGGCTATGACTTTCCAACACCGCATGATTTCCCAGAAAAGCACGGAAAACGTCGGCGGTCTGCTCAATGATGGAGAGGTAGGGAATTACGTAAATGATCCGTTCCTTTTGCCATTTCATGGCCTGCTTCATGGCAAAAGCCATCGAGGAAATCGTCTTACCGCCCCCCGTCGGTACCGTCAGCGAGTACAGCCCCTGTTTCCCCTCCCCTTTCCGCATACATGTATGAAGGATTTCACAACGCTTCTCATTTAAGGCATTTTTAGGCCGGAAGTATCCATCCTCTTCGAGCCTGCTCCAAAACATAGCCGCTATTTCTTTTAAAGAAGAAAACTCATTTTTCCTGACAGGCTGATTGTTCATAAAGGCTTCTGTGTCCAGAAAATCTGCATCCACAAGGCAAGAAAACAGCATTCGCGTGAGAATCATAACATCTAGTGCATTTCCATTTTCGATAAATGTATTCAGATGATCTACGTCCAGACATGTATTATCGATAAGATATCGCTGCGGATGTCTGATCGAGGGGATACACTTTTTCATTCGTCCATTCAATGTAGATGTCCCGGCACAATCCACCTTGCTTCCCAAGTCTGGGATTCCTGTATGATGTCCTGCCACACAAAAGCCACCTATCAGTTGCAGCCAGCCTATATGACCATTTTCAAAAAAAGACTTCGCGCCGGCCGTCGAATGATCCACGCGTCTGTGCTTTCGGCCATGGATATAGTCTTGGAACGCAGCGGTATCTTTCCCTTCGTCATGTATTTTCCCCAAAAGGCCAGCTTCTGCCCCCAGTCCCATACCTGCGCCAAAGCCTTCGGCTAACCGCATTGTGCCGTCCAAATGATCTGTCAAAGACTGCACTCTTTCGTCCTGTATATGACCTGCGATGATCTCCTCCATGCTTCTCATCTCCTTTTTATTATTATAGAAGACGTATAAGTCAAAACCTAGCATTCACTCCTTCATGTAGACAAAAATTTTTCTATAGTACATTTTAAGGAAACACTCTCGCTATGAAAATCTCTTCCTTTCTTTCCTACCACCTGCAAGACAAAAAACGGAGACATGTGCAAATCACATTTGCCCACGCCTCCGTCTTCTGCCATTATTGATAAAAGCAATACCTACGGCGACTTCCTCGTCATTTCTTTTTTCCAGCGGACGGTAAACTCAAAGAGCCCCGTGCGCGCATTCTTTTTCCGACTCTTCAGCTCCGTGAGGCCGCCCCACGCCCTCGTGAGATGACTTGTAAAATTCGAAAGATCGGTCGTCTTCTGCGAAGTCCCTTTCAAAAGGACATCCTCTCCCTCTGCGGAGATCTCCGATAGCACGACACCTTGCGGCATACCATCAGCAAGCAGTACCAGACGCTGCTCCCAGTGCGGATCTTTGACCTCCTCTTCCTTTAACATCGCAAGCAGAGCTTCTTCCTCCTCACTCGCCTTTTTCATCTCCGCCCTCTTCACTTTCAATGGAGACAGCGCCTCATTCTCGCCCAGCTGCGCCTTATCCATCCGATAAGCCGAAAGAAAGGATGCACAGGAAAAGAGGAAAAAGGCTGCGCCGAGCGCACATGCTCCCTGCGCGATGCGAAGCTTCCGATTCTCCTCCGACAGGAAAGGGCGCGCCCCCATGAGAAGAGGCAATGCCGTCCCCGCATGAGTTACAGAAAGTACCACACGCATGGCATCATCCCAGTATCCGCCTTCCTCCAAATGCTCCGTCACGAGCGTGACGGACTTGCTCTCCGCTTCCTCTATCCCTTCTGCCGCAAGAAGAGCCAGCTCCTTTTCCATGTAAGAAAGCCACGCCATGCGCTCCTCCAGTCCGCAGCTCTCCATCGGTACAAGGAAGCAGGGAAGAGCAGAAAGATCATACATGTCCATCTGACGCTCCATGAAAAGCAAAGCCTTTCCCTCATCTGCCGGATGCAGAATGCGGCTCTCCCAGAGACCCTCTCTCCGGAAAAGAAGCATCGCCGAACGGCGGCGCATATATAGAATAAAGTGCGGTCCCTCTTTCAAAGGAATATCCGTCACGGGAAATGCACGGGAAATGGTAATCCCCGCCTCATGCGCTCCCATCTCCCAAGCCCCCATCTCCACGCGCGGCAATGCATGCAAGAGAGCTTCCCAGCCCTCTTCATCATGAGAGAGCACACGATGCCCCATGGCGATCGCTTCCTCGGTGTGAAAGACGCGATCCGCCTCCCACTCCATGGATTCGGCAAATTCCTCCTCCGTCATCTGCGGATATCGCTTCCTGCTCCAGCTAAGCGCCTCTGCATTCACCAAAAGCCACAGCTTCTTATCCCGAAGCCCTGCCGCCTTCATAGAAAGAAAACACTCTTTCAAATGCGACGGGTCGCCATCATAGTCCACCTGCCACTGCCCCAGCCGCTTTCCCTCTACCGTCTCCACCGCGCAGAGCTTCCCCGCCAAAGGAAATACGACCGTCCGCACCCGATTCTTCTGCCACGCCACGACACGCTCTCGGATCCGGTTCATCAGCTCCATAAAGAGTCTCCTTCCTGAATGACGAAATCATTGTATAGCTATACTCTAGCAGGTTCATAGAAATGCAGCAATGGGAAATATGAATTCCCCACGCCCAATCCTCGGAAAGACAGATTTCCCATTTTCATTCACACGCATACACCGTTTCACCGTGAGCGAAAAAGCCTCAGCTCTCGGATTTCAACATAGCGGTTAAGAGTAACTGGGAAATCTTATCCCAGCTGTCTTTCATACCATAGTCACCCTATCCGCCCCTGCGGGGCACCTTCCCTAGAGGGGAAGTCTGCGATACGAGAATACCATCCTCTAAAAAGGGCGGCGAAGCCGCCTCCATACAACAAAGCTCCCTCCACTTCGGTCGGGATGACGTTCAAGAAAGACGGGTAGCCTCACATAGTCTTTCACGCCGCTGCGTGGATCCATCCTGCGCCTTTGGCGCGGGCCGTTTGACCTCACAGGAAGGCGCCTTAATGGGCAGGCTAGGCGCCTCTTTGGATTAGGCCAAACTCGGAAGTCCCTCTGCGGGACTTCCGTCTCCAAGGGCCTACTCGTATCGTTGTTATGACTGGTAACCCGTGACTAAAAAGCCACTTTCGGGCATCGCCCAATCAAAAAGGCGGCGAAGCCGCCACGAGAGCCCTGAACCCTGAAGCAAATGAAAGCAAGCAAAAAGCACATCCTGACGGATGTGCTTTTTCTTAATCAGCAGCTTCCTATCCTCCCGGGCCGCTTCCAGCCAAGTACTTTCGGCGTTTGTGAGCTTAACTACCGTGTTCGGCATGGGTACGGGTGTATCCTCACAGCTATCGCCACTGAATCGTTGAGAGTGTCTGTTCTCTCAAAACTATATAGAAGAAAAGTTTTCCGAAGGGCTCTCGCCATTCTTGTCGCGCTTGTGAAATTCAAGTTAAGACCTCGACCTATTAGTACTGCGTCGCTCCAACCCTTACGGGCCTTCCACTCACAGCCTATCAACCTCATCGTCTTTAAGGGGTCTTACTCATTGCTGATGAGAAGTCTCATCTCGGGACGGGCTTCACGCTTAGATGCTTTCAGCGTTTATCCTTTCCGGATGCGGCTTTCCAGCCGTGCCACTGGCGTGACAACTGGTACACCGTTGATCCGTCCACTCCGGTCCTCTCGTACTAGGAGCAGCCTCCCTCAAACTTCTTGCGCCCGCGATGGATATGAACCAAACTGTCTCACGACGTTTTGAACCCAGCTCGCGTACCACTTTAATGGGCGAACAGCCCAACCCTTGGAACCTACTCCAGCTCCAGGATGTGATGAGCCGACATCGAGGTGCCAAACCTCCCCGTCGATATGAACTCTTGGGAGAGATTAGCCTGTTATCCCCAGGGTAGCTTTTATCCGTTGAGCGATGGCCTTTCCACACAGTACCACCGGATCACTAAGCCCGACTTTCGTCTCTGCTCGACTTGTCTGTCTCGCAGTCAAGCTCCCTTCTGCCTTTGCACTCTTCGGTCGGTTTCTGTCCGACCTGAGGGAACCTTTGGGCGCCTCCGTTACTCTTTCGGAGGCGACCGCCCCAGTCA
>OGRO01000401.1_pt1 | contig 41990 bp, 50 predicted proteins | sample 1553451 | NCBI WGS metagenome assembly OGRO01 (sample SAMEA2580021, study PRJEB22360) | human gut metagenome | reverse complement strand
GAAGTAATTCCAAGTATCAGTTAATTTTATTATTTTTTAAGCGATTGCCTTACAATATTATTGATATATGTTACTAGCATATTGGAATGTTGGTAGAATTATTGTTGAAAATGAGCAAAATGGAAATATGAAAGCTGAATATGGTAAACAAGTTTTAAAGGAGTTTTCAAAAGAATGAAGAAAAGGATCTGGCTTTTCGCTATCCAATCTCCAATACACGCGTAGATTTTATCTTAAATATACAAACCAACAGACATTGTCTGTTAAATCGATCTGATCACATTATTGTGAATGATTAAGTATTGAAGACGATGATGAAACTTTTTATGAAAAAGAATGTGTTAATTCAAATCGAAGTGTTAAAGAGTTAAAAAGTCAATTAGAAACTTCATTATTTGAAAAATTATGATTATCTGAAGAAAATAATAAAGAAATATTTATTTCAAGGATGTGGATTCTTTATAATAAGTTGTAATTCAAATTATTAAAAAAGTAATTCAAAAGCCAAGCGAACTAAAAAGTTCGTTTTTTATTGATGTCTTCCCCTTCTCTTTTAAAGTCAAAAAAAGATGATCTTTCCATCATCTTTATGAGAAATATCTCTTTTTCTGGCTTGTCTCACGGAGAAAATCCTCTGTGGCATCATCACTGCTAGCGTGCCAAAACATTTTATCTCCATATTGATTATAAGGTGATAAGTCATCTAAATGCATTACAACACAATCTCCACAAAATTTTGGATTTTCCCAAGGCGTACAAATTTCAATATGCGCATTAGTATGATTATAGTAATTTGTAATTGGTTCATAATGAATCACTTTCCACCTCTGAAGATCTAAAAATGAGCCCTCATTCGGAACATATATTTTATCTCCGACTTTTATAATAATTTCTTGCGCTCTTACCACTGCGGATTCAACTAACAATTCCCTAAAAGATAAGGTCAAATCTTTTACTCTTTGATCATCAGACAAACTTTCTGCTTCACTAAGTTGTTCAAAAATCTTTTGTGATTCACTATCAAACAAAGATGGAGAAAAAGTAGAAAACTCTCCCACTGATGGTCCTTCTCTTTGTTGAATAATAGCCAGATAAAAATCGTCTAAAGACTTTGATAGTAAAATTTCATTGACTTCCTGTTGCGAATAATCTTTTTTCATTACATTCTTTCCCCCTAAAAAGTTAGTTTTATTATATATACGTTTCTTTATATTGTCAAGAAAAGCACAAAGGCGAAGAAGCAACTATACCGTAGTATTTTTTTGTAAAGTAAAAGAAACAACTTTATGAAAGCTGTTTCTTTTTCTGACTTACCTCACGAAGGAAATCCTCTGTAACATCACTAAGATCTCTTCTTGCAAGCATTTCATCTCCATACTGGTTATAATATGAATCATCATCACCATCTAATACAACACAATCTTCACACAAGTTTGGATCTTCCTCTGGTGTACAAATTTTAATTCGTACGTTAGTATCATCATAATAGTTTGTAACTGGCTCATAATGGAGAATTTCCCAACTATTAAGATCAAGAAATGATCTCTCACTTAAAGAATATAGCTGATCTCCAATCATAGTAATAATCATTTCGGCTTTTAATTTTGCCGTGGACCACATGAAATCCTTTAAATTTGAAAGTATACCTGCTAACATACCACTTGCATCATAATCCGCAGCTAGTTTTTCTGCTTCATTCACTCGGTTCATCATTTCTTTTGATTCCTCATCAAGTAAAGATGGCGAATAAATAGGATATGTTTCATCGGATGGATTATCTTTTTTTGAACAATTGCCATATAGAATTCATCTAGTGATTTTGATAATAAAATCTCATTGATCTCCTCTTGAGAATACTCTTTTTTCATTTCATAACACCTCCCTGTCATTATATTTTTTTTGTTTTTTGAGGTTGATAATAAGTGATCTCTGTTGTAGGTCTTTAGCACTTTCTGTCATGTTTTTAAATCACTTTCATATTCTACCATTACAAATTAGTCGTGCACTAGTGATATTATTAACCCCCTGAAAAACAAACTTTATTATATATATATATATATATTGTCAAGGGAAAATCGGGAAAATGCAAAAATAAGTAGGACGCATATCGTAAATTTCAAATCATATAAAATCAAAAAAAACTGACTTTAAAATATCAGTCAGTCACTTTCTATTTCTTTTTTGTAAATACAGCACTAGCTACCAAAACTACAATAACTATCACTGCAACGATGATAATAATGTTCATGTTTGATTCTTCAGAAGTAGTCTTTTGTACGACGGCTAATGTATGTATTAAACTCTCTAAATCCATCTATAACATCCCCGCGATCATAATGCACATCGGGATTAAATTATAAAAGAATTTCACGAACATGACAAGAACAATATTATCATTATTTTTAATATACATATATGCTAGTGCAGCAGAAACTGCGAAATATGATAATGCATCTGATAGTAAATATGGACTAGATAAATCTCCATAGATGACATTCATTACAGCATATAACAAACTACAAGAAATAACGAATAATACATTATTTGGCATTACTTCACGCAGAGATTGCTTAAACAATAACTCCTCAGCAATGACCCCAAAAAACATCGTTTTAAATACAGTATAAATAAATGAAATTTGGGACAAAGTATAAATAGATTGTGTATTATCATCGCTAATATTAGCTGTAGAGAATAAAAGTTCTCCAATAATACCTACTAACATGTTTACAATAAATAATACAACCACTCCAATAATAATCCTGATAAAATTTTTCCAGATTCCCTTTTTTAAATCAAGAAAGTTTTGTTTTATTTTTTTCCAGTATAATATAATCATGAAGACTAAAAAGCAAACATCTCCAGCAAACATTGTAATGATACTATTTTGAATGTTTAGTAATTCAAATAATGCATGGAAAACTCCATTATAGATTAAATAAATCATAAAAATGACAAATACCTTTGTCAAGTTTTTCAAGTTCTCTCTACTCAAATCTATCACTCCTATTCCTAATCTCATTGTAACAAAAAGAAAAAGGATTTTCTAGAGAATTAGACATAAACTAGACAGATGTTGAAAAAAATTTCATTTTTTTCTGTTTTTTTCAAAAAAGGTATTGTCAAATGATACGATTTGGGTATACAATGAAAGTCCCGACACCAATTGATGCCGGGACAGTCAACATTAACTATTAAAATTTCCTACTCGATTCATGTGAATAGTCAATGTTGGCCTAGAAAAATCTTGTAAGCCATCTCCACATAGACTCTTCACCTCCACCTCTATTTAATAGTATAAGTATAAGCTCTCTTCACACCTATAATATAACACTTTTTATAGAAAATAGCAACATTTTCTACTTTTTTTCGTGCACAAAAAGGAGTATTTCGAACATACTCCTCTTTTTTATACACTCATTGCTTTTATTTTTCTGGATAAACGCTAACTTGTTTCTTATCCTTACCACGGCGTTCAAATTTTACGTATCCATCAATTGTAGTATATAAAGTATCATCTTTTCCAATTCTAACATTGTTTCCTGGATATACTTTTGTACCACGTTGACGGTATAAAATAGAACCAGCAGTTACAAATTCTCCGTCACTAGCTTTTGCGCCAAGTCTTCTACCTGCAGAATCACGTCCATTCTTTGTAGAACTTTGACCTTTTTTATGTGCGAATAATTGAATATTTAATTTTAATAATTCTAGCATGAGGACACCTCCTATTTTCTAATTTTTATATTTTTTGGATATTGTGAAGCAAGTTCTTCTAATAATGCGAGCATATTCTCTACTAATAAATCAATCACTTGATCATGTTTTAAGAGCTTCATTTGTACGTGAATGGTATCCGTATCTTCTTGTTTTACCTCTATCGCATTATTTTGATATCTGATCAGTGCATTGGCTGTTGTAATAAAAATACTACTCACACTGGCACAGACGATATCTTTTCCTCTTACTTCATATTCTGAATGACCACTTATTTTTATTTCCTGATAGCCATTCTGATCTTTTTTTACATTTACTTGAATCATATTACTTTACTTTAATAGATTTAATAACAACCTTTGTATATGGTTGGCGGTGTCCTTGTTTCTTACGGTATTTATTTTTTGGAACATATTTAAATACTACTACTTTCTTTTCCTTACCGTGTTTTACAACTTCACCAGTTACTTTAGCATTTGTTAAATATGGATGTCCAAATGCGCCATCTACCATCAATACTTTATCGAATTCTACTTTACTTCCAGCTTCTAAATCTAACTTTTCGATATAAAGCTCAGTACCTTCTTCAACATAGTATTGCTTTCCACCAGTTTCGATAATCGCCTTCATATTTTCCCTCCTTACAATTCTAAGACTCGCCTAAAAGGTAACAAATTGTTTTAAGACCTTGTTCGTGCGGTTGTAGCAACCAAACTAAAGGAGTACTACACAATATAAAATTTTATCAGATAACTCCTTATTTGTCAAACCATTTCTGTAGAAATTCCTTTTCGTGGAGCCAATGGGGAGCAATATAAAATAAATGTGTCTTCTCTCGTTTCATCTTTTTGATATTTCTATTCTTGATTTTATAGTAATGGTGGTAAGAGACAGGGGTTAAATAGCGTTCTAATAGAAATTTAGAAAATGTATACTGGAGTAAGAATAATTCTTCGATTACTTTTTTTAATAGAAAGAGTGTCATTAGTAAGAATGTAAGATGAAATGGGGTCCAGATTACGCAGAAAACGGCAAATACGAGGGAAAAAAGTAATAAGAAACGATAACTACTATAAAAAGAAAAAACGAGTTCTAAGAGGAGTAAATACAGTTTAGAACCATCTAATGGATAGATTGGTAAAAGATTAAAACACAAATAAAAAAGATGAATAGAACGATAGATTGGAGAAGGAAAAAAGTAGGATAAAAAGAAATAACCAATGATTTGAAAGATAGGACCCATACAGGTAATTAGAAATTCCTCTTTCATGGGGCGATTCCATGATTCTTCAAAAATAGTAAGTCCTCCGAAAGGGAGAATGATGATTTTTTTGATCTCCCAATGATAGAAAGAGGCAGTAAGGATATGCCCTGTTTCATGAATACAGAACAAGAAAAAAAGAAAGGTAAAGGGTTTTAAGTATCCAGTAATCAGACTGATGAAAGCAAATAAAAAGAAAAAAGGATGAACCTTAATTTTGGGAAGTTGGTAAATAGGATTGATAGTCTAGTACTTCTCCATCTTTTTTAAATACTAAGTATAATGTATTTTTACTTGCTTTACCGAGTAAACTATCTTTTTCTACGTAGTCGTAAAGAGAGACACTTAAGTCTTCGACATTTCCATACCAACAGTCAATTCCATTGGCTTGTTGAATAATCATTGTATTTCCATACCCTTCTTTCTCTCCGATAAATACAACGATTCCACTTTCTAAGGAAGGAATAAATTGATCTTCTTTTAATGTTAATTGAACACCATCTAAATATGGTTCTTGGTTTTGATAAGTGAATCCTTCTTGGAATACTGTTTCTGTCGGTTCTTTCATCAATTCATCGAAGAAAGGAATGGGAGTTCCAAATTGTTTTTGATAGAGTTCATTGATGGTAGAGAATTTAAAATGGGTATCAAAGACATATTGATAAAAGAGAGTCTTCCAATTAGAATTTCCTTTTAATAGAAAAATAGTTATTCCTGTTAAGATGGTACATAGTAGAAAACGAATCATAAAAGAAAGGAGTTTCTTTTTTTGATGATCATTCCCTATTCTTGTTTTCTTTACTGTTGTTTGTCCATGATGATGTTTCTGTTTCATCTCTTGTTTTATAGATTCAATATCCATCTGAATCACCTAATCTAATGTATGTAAAAAAAGATGGATCCATTCCATCTTAATCAATTTTTGTAATGTGATATTTTCTTGCGATAAAATCAGTGATGCCATACAAGAGCACTGCATAAATGATATTTAACAGTAGACTTGTTGTAATTCCTCGTGCTAAGGAATACCAAGAAAAAGGGAGGTATCCGATAATGACTAACACAAGAAAAGAAATAGAACGATAAAAAGCAATAGAAAGTGCGGTGATAATAGCAACGTTTAAATAGTTATTGGACAGCATATAATTGACTTTTTCGATAAAGTAAGCAGTCATTAAGAATAAAAAGAAATTGACAATCAAGGTGTCTGTAAAAACAATGTCGTAAAAGAGTCCTAGGATCGCTGCAATTTTAAAGTAAGTAGATCGATCTTTTTTAAAGAATGGATAGATGATCACAAGGGCAACAATGGTAAATAGTGGTAGGAAAAGATCACTATTGATTGAGACAAAGTTACTGACAATACTTTCTAAGAAGAATGAAAGAATTGTCACGGTAAGGGCTATTTGCATTATTCTGCTTCCCTTTTTAAGATTGTCACAAAGCTGAGATCATCGAAGTCAACACTACTGGTAACTTCTACTGTTTTGGCAAGATCGAAGTTATCTGTTGTGACTTGTTTTACTTTTCCTACAACAATTCCACTTGGGAAAGAATCTCCCATTCCTGTTGTGGTAACAACACTTCCTTCTGGGATTTCAGAATTATCACTGATTCCTTCTACAATAAATGTTCCTTTTTGTTCATCATAACCAGATAATAGACCGTAGACATAGTTATCTCCTACTTTAATTTTGACTGAAGTTTTATTATCGACATCATCACTTGTAATTAATTTTACAGTACTATTAAAGTTAGATACTTTTGTTACTTTACCGATTAATCCTTCACTGACAATGACTGGCATATCTTTCTCTACTCCATTATAACTACCTTTATCAATGGTAATGGTATTATACCAATAGCCTAAGTTTCGATTGACAACAGTGGCATTTAAATAACTACTCTCAGAAAGGGTTTGATTTAAGTCTAGTGTTTTCTTTAAATTTTCTACTTCTCGTTCTAGTTCTTCTTTTTCACTTTGAATCAAATCTGTTTCTTTTACTTTCTTTTCTAGTTCTTGATATTTTTCATATAAATCTTGTTTATCTTGATATTCATCAATTTTATTTTTCACAAATTCCACCGGTTTATAAACAATTTTTGTGACTGCTAAAGTCGCATCTTTGATTGCTTGTTCTACAGGGGAAAGGGTTTCTTTATTCATAATAATCGCATTTGTGATTCCTAATACTAAGGCTACCACAATGACTACAATAAAAATAATATACTTTTTATTAAACGGTTTTTTTTCGTACATAGAATCACCACCACTGACTTTCATTATAATATAAATTAGGCTTTTTTTAAAGTGCTATTCGTTGATTTTCAAAAAAACTATAGTATTTATCTTCTCCAATAATAATATGGTCAATGACTTCAATTCCAAGAAGATGACCTACTTTGACAAGTTGTTGTGTAAAGACGATATCTTGTTTGCTAGGTAATACTTCTCCGCTTGGATGATTATGGATACAGACGATACTGCTTGCACTTACTTGATAGGCTTCTTTAAAGATTTCTCTAGGATGAACAAGACTGCGATTTAACGTGCCGATAAACAGTACTTTTTCATGGATTAATTTTTTGGTGACATCGAGATAAATACATAAGAAATATTCTTGTTTTAAGCCAGATAATTTTCCTTGATAATAAGAGGCAATTTGGTAAGCATCTTCAAATTTCTGATAGAGTAATTCTTCTTTTTGATAGACTCTTTTTCCAAATTCAATTGCTGCTAGAATGGTACATGCTTTGGCATCTCCTACTCCTTTTGCTTGAGATAACGTCTGGTAAGTACAATCTTGAAAAGCATGGATTCCCCCTACTTCTTTTAATATGTGAGAAGCAAGTACTTTAGCACTTGCTTGTTTGGTACCTGTTTTTAATAAGATTGCTAATAATTCTTCATTAGATAGTTGTTCTTTTCCATGATAAATTAATCGTTCTCTTGGCCTTTCTTCTTTTGGTAATTCTTTTAGTGTTAAATTCATGATCCCTCCTCATATGTTTCTAATAGTTTTTGATTCAGTTCGCCAATGGTTTTTGGATCTTCTACTTTGCTTAACATTTCATCGAGTGTTTGGATTTTTTCTACAACTGTACGATTATGGATCACTCCCTCCTTCTTATAAGTATTATACCCAAGAGATGTGAGGTATTCCTGCAACTTTGTGATATTTTCTTCCCGACTAGAAACTGCGATATAAACATGATACTGATCTTCTTCTATTTGATAAATATAGTATGGAAGAGACAAGACGTTCTTTTTCATATTTTCTTCTTTAGAATAAACACCATATTGTAAGTAATAAATAGGACAGGTTGTTGTATTTTCAAAGACGGTTTTTGTTTCACTGGTTGTATGATATTCATCACACATTGTTTTTCCAATGACAAATCCAATAAAAATAGAAAGTAACACTGGAATGAGATACATTTTTTTCATACGCTTCACCCATTTTATTATTTCACACTCTCCTTAATGAATTTGTCGGATTATCGTATAACTGTTTTCTTCTTATCAAAATGACACCAAAAAACGATTGGATAACACCAACCGTTTATTGATTTAAATATTCAATGACTTTTTCATTTAATAATTCTACTGTGATTTCTTCTTTTTCTTGACCACGTTTTTTAATTTCAATCATACCATCTTGGGCTTTTTTACCAACTGTAATTTGAACAGGAATTCCAATTAATTCCATATCTTTAAATTTCACTCCTGGTCTTTCATCGCGATCGTCATATAATACTTCAAAGCCCATACTCTGAATAATTTGATAGAGTTGATCAGCAACTGTTTTTTGTACTTCATCTTTTCCATTGATCAAGACAAGGGCTACTTGATATGGAGCAATCGATACTGGCCAAGCAATTCCCATCTCATCTGCTCTTTGTTCGGCAACAGCAGTCATAATACGCGCAAGACCAATTCCGTAGCACCCCATAACAACAGGTTTTAATTGATTATTTTGATCTAAATAATTCAATCCTAAACTCTCTGAATACTTTGTTCCTAGTTTAAATGTATTTCCACACTCAATTCCTTTTTTAAATGTTAATTTTGCCCCACACTTTGGACATAAATCTCCTTCTTTGACTTCGATGATATCACTGATTTTCTTTGTCTTAAAGTCTTTTAAATTGACATTTTTATAGTGATAATCTGTTTGATTTGCTCCAACAATAAAGTTCTTCATCATCTGAACATGATGATCCATTACAATCGGAATTGATAATTGAATCGGACCAGCAAAGCCAATCTTTGCTTTGGTAATTCTCTCTACATCTTCTTTGTCTGCTAATACAACTTCTTTTGCTTGAAGTAATGTTCTCAACTTCTCTTCATTTAATTCACGATCTCCTGGAATTAAACAAGCATAAAATTTTCCATCTACTTGATAGATTAATGTTTTTACAAACTGGCTTGGATCTTCTTCTAAGAAGGCTGCTACTTCTCCAATTGTTCCTGCATTTGGAGTATGAACGAGTTCTAATTCTTTTTCTTCCTCATAACTTTCTGTTTCATCAACAATACAAGCACTTACTTCTAAGTTCGATGCATAATCACAGTTTGGACATAAAACTAAAGTATCCTCTCCAATTTCTGTCACTGCCTGAAATTCTTCAGAGAGATTTCCTCCCATCGCACCTGTCCCAGCTCGAACAATCTTATACTCTAATCCTACACGATCCATAATATTTTGATAAGCTTGAAACATCTTTTGATAAGAAGCTTCACATGCCTCATCATCTACATCAAAACTATAAGCATCTTTCATCATAAATTCACGTGTACGGATGAGTCCAAAACGAGGTCTTGGCTCATCACGATACTTATTCGCAATTTGATAAATATTAAATGGCATATCTTTATAAGAATGAATCATCTCTTTAGCAGCATATACAAACAACTCTTCATGAGTAGGTCCTAAAACATATCCTCTTTCATAACGATCTTTCAAAGAAAACATATCATGTCCAAATACTTCTTTTCTTCCACTTTGGACATAATAATCTTCTGGAATCAAAGCAGGCATTAATAATTCCTGAGCTCCTGTTTTATTCATCTCTTCTCGAATAATTTGTTCAATCTTTTTTAATACTTTGAATCCAAGTGGCATAAATAAGTAAATTCCTGTTCCTACCTTCTTAATCATTCCACTACGTACAAGATAATTTCCACTTCTTGTTTCTTCATCTTTCACATCTTCTCTTAATGTATAAAAAAACTGATTTTTTAATCTCATTGTTACACACTCCTCGTCTATAACATTATACTATAAATTTCTTATTATGACAAAGAAAAGACACGTTACTGTCTTTTCCATCTTTTCACTTCTCCCCTATTTTCTACTTGATACCAATCTAAATTCTGATTCCATACTTCAACAATCACATTCCATAAGAAATGACACAATTCTTCTTTCGACACAGAATATTGTTCTACAATCTCATCGATTGTTTTTCTCTTTCTAGTAAATCCAAAGAACGCATCAACGAAAAGAAATTCCTGTTCTTGTAGTGAAACGCGATTTAATAAAAGTGTTTGATAAACCAACGAACGAAGTTGCTTTAATTGAATATCATGAAGAGATTCTAAATTGAATTCCTTTTCTAATTGTTCAAAGATAAAAATATAATATGGAATCGCATGCTCATTGGCTTCTTCTTGTTCTTTTCTTTCTAAAGCGTGCAGTTTTCTTCTTGCAGATCTTTTATAAATTTGAACAGTTGCTGGACTTTTCTTTACACCTAATTTCTCATAGGTCTCTTCCCAACTTTCAGAAGAAAAAATTGCTTCCATGGTTTGTCTTTCCGTATTTTTTAAATGACTTTGATACTGTTGATATAATCGAAAACACTCTTCTTTGATTGTCTTCAGACTCATAGATAATTCTTTTTTTTCATCGACCTCTTTTTTATGACTACGCATTTCTTCTGGATGTTTTAATTTATACTTTGCCAATGACAAATAAGAACGTACATTTGCTTCAGAAATCGGTTTTAAGCTCTGATAAAAAGAAGTTCTATCACTGGCTGTAAGAAATGCCTCTATGACACGAAGTTCATTTTGATTTAAACAATCTTTATTTTCTAAAAACAAAGAAGTAAGCTGTTTCTGTTGTTCTTTCAGTGGTGTTCTCTGTTGATGTTCTGTGACATTTCCTTGTAACTTATTTTTTGTATAAGAACGATAAGAACATAAACTTCCTTTTGTATAGTCCTCTTTTAAACGCTCAAAAACTTCTTTCCAAGTTTGAGAAGTAAGCGCTGTTTTTACAAACGTTCTTTCTCTATCTGTTAAACAAGAACCATTTTTCTCAAACAAAGGACCACAAATTTCTTGATATTCTTTCAAACTCGTAGCACTTCTATGAAAATAACGATCTGGATCAGATAACTTTCTCTTAATATTGTTTTTAAAACCATGTACTTGTTCCTTTGTCATTCCCAACAGTTCTAATTTTCTATACACACTTTTCATACTAGTTGAACTGATGATTACTTCCATCACAGTTTTTTCATTTTCCGTCAAGAGATAGGGATTCTCTCGATAGATCGGTAAGTAGGTTTGACAAAACTTGTGAAATTCTCTTATTTTCATAGTTTGATACTGTTCTGGGTTTTGTATTTTTTTCACAATTCGACTTACATATTGAGAGTAATTTCCTACAGGAAAATCATGAACTTTTAAATCAGAATAAACTTCCTCCCATGTGTTGAACTTCATAATCGCATTCATTACTTCTTCTTCTCTTGTCGTCAATAATGCCAGACTTTCGTCTGGCGCTTTTTGAATCATCTCTTGTACTTCTATGATTTCTTTTTTCATAATGCTAACCTTCCCCTTTCTCATAACTTTACTTCATCATTCTTTTCTCTAACTTTTTATGATCTTCTGTTTTAAATTGTTTTCTGTCAACATAATTTAAGACATATTTTACAAGTTCAATAAAATATGGTTGTAATTCTTCTACTGGAATATTGTAAAAATCTGAAAGTTCTTGTAAAGACATCACCTTTGAAGCACGAAAACCATAATAACGATTTAAAATTTGTTTTTCTGCATCATTGATCGGAATTTCCTCTGTATCTAATACTTGCTTTACAATTAAACGTAGAGGTCTTAAATCACTTTCCTGTACTTCCCCATCACGCAATACAGTAAGAGACTCTACCATATCTCCTTGGCGAAAAACATCACTATGTAATACTGTATAAGTTCCATGATTTAAAAGTTTCTGAACATTGGACTGTGACATGTGCATTTCATTTGCCAACTCTAATAATGATTTTTTCACTCCAGATAATCCATAATAATTTGAAACAACCTTTCGCTCAGTCGCAGTCAATAAATATTGATTTAATATAAATTTTTCCTGAAGCTGTTTCAAAAACTGTGCAGACTGTGACTGTTCTTCCTGAATTTCTTGTTCCCCTTTTCTTAATTCTTTCACAGTACGATACACCTTAGAAAGGATATAACTCTCTGTCAAATTTGGATTTCTTTTTTGAATCTCGGCAATAGAATGTTTACGGCCATCAATTCCATAATATAGACAAATAAACTGCTTTGCTTCTCGGTCTAAACGTGGATTACGAAGTAACATCGATTCAATCTCGCTTGGTCTAATAGAGTCTAAATAAGGAACCATCGTACTCTTCTGACGCAACGTTCTTCTAATCTTTTTAGGAAAAATTGGACGAGATTTTCCCTCCTTCACACATTCATCAAACTTTCTTAAATAATCTACAACAACTTGATAATGAGGATAATTTTCATCTTTTTCTTTGTCCTCTTTTTGCACAAACTCCATAAACACTTGTTGATATACATTAGGAATATACGGTTTATAAAGTTCAAACAAATCAAGAAGTTGTTGTTTCTGGATACAACTCTGAAAATTTTCTTGTTTTTTCATCTTAAAACCTCCATTTTTTTCCAACTATTATATAAATTTTTTTACAAAAAGTAAAGAAAAAGAAGAAAAAAAGACTGAAACAGTCTATTCGCTTCGTTAACGTTTTCTATTGTTTTGTCTGAAATTTTTGAACAAGATACTTTGTTAAAAACGGTGTTACGAATGTAGTAATCAACAAACAAACAGATATTTGAGAAATCGCACTAGATAAAAAGGCTTGATATTCCGGAATAATTTCTGCACAGAAATATGGTACAGAAAGTGCTCCTCCGGCAACACTTGCCATCGAAATCGCAGAATGTCCATCATTTTTTAAAACCTTTCGATCCATAAGATAAGTAGGAATCACAGAACAAATGTAGAAAATCACTACTAATAAAATTCCTCTAGGAATATCTGCAACCATACTTTGTAAATCAATTAAAGATCCAAATTGTAACCCAACAATCGGAAATAACATCGCACTGCCATTTTGAAACAACTTCGACCATTCATCATCGAGATTTCCTAGTATAAATCCAAGCACAAATGGAACAATCAACGAAATAACCGCTGTCATATCGATTGATCCACCAAAAGAAGTTAAAAATACAGTAGGAATAATCGGCATACTATAAAGAGCAATCAAACAAAATGTCGTATAATCTTGCTTTTCGTGATATTCATCGACAATTCCATAATACAATACTCCATTCGTACTGGACAAAACAGAAACAATTGCTACAAAAGAAATTCCGAATACGCCAGCAATACCAAATAAACGATAAAATAGATAACTTAACCCGTAAGCCACAATTAATTTTGTCGCAACCAATATCAAACTGTTTTTCAGATTCTTCTTTAAATCTTTTACTTTAATTTGTGTTCCAGTAAAAAATATAATCAATCCTAATAAACAAGACATTCCCTTACTTGTAAATAATACCTCTGTTGGATCCCCAATTGTTAATAAATTAGGAAAAAATGTATGGATCAATGCTCCTATGAAAATAGGAATTAACATCATCCCCGCTGGAATTTTTCTCATGAATTTTACCATATAACTTACCTCTCACTCTATTTTATAAACTCAATGTAAAAAATAATAATAAATCGTGTAAAATCTTCTCTTTTTCTTCACCAGAAAGTAATAAATGATTACTTTCCGAATAAGTTCGATAATCGACATTGTGATATCCAATTCGATTTAATACAGATTTTAAATCACTTCCATAACTACGAGCTGGATCTTTCATACCAACCCCAATAAAGATTGGTAAATTTGGTTTTTTCATATAATATAACTTATCTTTCTCAATACGGTATGCAACATCATATAAATCAAATAATGATTTTACTGCATATTGAAAAGGCAATGTACTTGCATTTGTTTTATGAACTCTTTTATAAAACTTCTTATTTAATCTCTCTGATTTAAAATAAGTAGGAACTAAAATGGAAGTATACTGTAGTAAGAATCTTCCTCGTTTTAATCCTGGAAAAACAGAAACAGGACTTAAGAATGCTAATGCACGAATACGATCATCATCATTTCTTAAAAAGTTAATCGTAATTAAACTAGAATAATCACAAGTAATCAGAAAGACAGATAACCCTGCATACAACCTCGATAAAGCATCAATGACAGAACGAATATCTTCTGATAATTCTTTTTGGGCATTTTTTCCTAAATAGCCAATCTCATCTTCAATGCGAACACTTTGTCCTGTTCCCCTATGATCATAACTCGCACAAATAAATTGTTCTCTCGTAAAGTATTCATAACAATCTCTATATTGTTCTTTTGTCTCATATACGCCCGGGATAAATAAAATAATACCACGGGGATTTCCCTCAGGAATCGCAATTTCTACAGATAATTGAAATTCATTATCATGAGAAAAAGTCAATATTTTATTTCTTGTCATCTCTTCTCCTCCTCTACTTCAAATTTTCAAACCCACTACGTTTAAATAATTTCTCTAAATCATAATTTGTCAAAAAGACAGTTGTCGGTCTTCCATGTGGACAATGAAAGGGATTCTCACAACGTCTTAAGTCTTGAATTAATTGTTCAATCTCTTTCATATCTACATATTGATTTGCTTTAATCGCATGTTTACAACTCATCATTGTAGATACTTTCTCGTTAAATTTTTCAATAGAAAAATGTTTTCCCTCTTGAATTAATATTTCTATAATTTTACGAATACTTCCCTCAATATCATCTTGCGGAAGCCATGCTGGATGTTCTTTAATCAATAAAGACTGAAGTCCATTCTCTTCCACTACAAATTTTAAATCTCTAAGTACATCTAATTTTTCTTTTACTAAAATAAATTCAGAAGTAGAAAGTTCTACTGTAATTGGAAATAAAAGCGGTGTTGATACAATATTAGGATTTCCCATTTTCTTCATGTAATATTCATAGTTCACACGCTCTTTGGCAGCATGTTGATCAATCAAAAACATGCCATCTTCATTTTGACAAATAATATATGTTCCATGAACAACACCGACTGGATACATTTCCGGCATTCTATGTTCTTTTTTTACTTCTTGTTTATTTTCTTCTTGTGAAACTTTTAATATCTCTTCTTCCTGCTTTTCTTTCTCAGCAACAAAATCCATATTGATGGGAATTTCTTCTTCCTCTAAAAAGGAATCAGGTTCTTGTTCTTTCACAGGCTCTATTTCTTTTTCCAACACCAAAGTCTGTTCTACATATTTGGGTCTAGTGACTTCATAACTCTCTTCTAGCTCTGCTTCTGGAATCAAATTCTTGCGATGTAACTTTTCACGAATCATATGTTCAATTAAAAGTTTTAATTCTTCTAGTTTACTAAATTTAATATCCATTTTTGTGGGATGAATATTAACGTCAATCAAACTTGGATCCACTTCAATTTCTAATACGACAATCGGATATCGTGTATCCGGTTTTAATGAATGATAAGCATCGTTAATCACACGATTCAATTCTTGATTACGAACAACCCTCCCATTGACAATCGTCACCATATGATTTCTAGAAGAACGGTGAATTTCCGGCATGGAAATAAACCCATAAATGGTATAATCATCATCTTCGGCACTGACTTCAATCATCTTTCTAGCAACATTTAACCCATATACTGCTTTGATCGTTTTTAATAAGTGATTACTTCCATCTGTATTCAAGATTTCATTACCATTATTAGATAGACGAAATTGAATAGACGGATGAGAAAGGGCAATTTTATTCATATAATCTGTAATACTTGCCAGTTCTGCATATAAACTTTTTAAATGTTTTAACCGTGCTGGGGTATTATAAAATAAGTTTTTTACTTGAAAAATAGTTCCCTTTCTCGCATCCCCACGTTCTACCGCAATCAATTTTCCACCATTAATTTTCACAACAGTACCGACACCACCTGTAGAAGTAGTTAAAACGACTTCACTCACAGAAGCAATCGAAGGAAGTGCTTCTCCACGGAAACCTAATGTATCAATTCGATAAAGATCTTCTTCAGAACTTAACTTACTCGTCGCATGTCTTTGAAAGGCATTGACCGCATCTTCTTGTTCCATCCCCGTCCCATTATCAATCACTTTGATTTCTTTCGTTCCTGCTTCGATTAACTCTACTTTAATCTCTGTAGCTCCTGCATCAATACTGTTTTCTACTAATTCTTTTACTACTGAACTACAACGTTCCACGACTTCTCCAGCAGCAATTTTATTCGCAAGAATTTCATCCATAATATGTATTTTTGCCATGTATTACCACCTAACCCATTTTATCACAAATTACAAGAAAAAAACAGATGTCATCATAAAACGACAACTGCTCGATTCATCAAACCGTAAATCGCTTCAAATTTCTGTTTTGCTATGATTTTTCTTCCACTCCATGGATCTAAAACAATATAATTACCAGTAATTTGATTATATCCTGTTAGTAAAACAACGTGTAAATTCACAGGTACTTCACCATCCCAAGCAGTTGGATAATTAAAATTGGATGTCACATAAACAATCACTGGATTTCCCTGATCAAGATATTCTTTTAAAGTAGATACACCACTTCCAGAAATATCACGTACCGTGCCATACTGACTTCCAAAACGACTCAACGCATCTGGTGCAATCCAATGAGCTACATTTTTAGGTTCTAAATCATAAATAGAATGGATAAAACCTTGATGTGGATCTGTCTCATGCTTTGGCACTTCCTCTGCAAAAGTGTGCAAATTATAATTTAGAGCTAAATTCTTATATTGTAATGACATTAAAAGGCAAGCAGCCTCACACCCATTATAAATTTGTTCCGTTCTTTGATTAATAAATGGAATTCCAGTAACTTCTACATATGCTTCCTCAATCTTACGACGTTCCTCTTCCTCTTTTCGTTTCTTCTCTAAAGCAATTTGTCTTTGACGTTCCCTTTCTTCTTCTATTCTTCTTCGTTCTTCCTCTTCTTTTTCTTCTACGTGTTTCAAAATAAGATCAATTTGTTCTTGATGAGATTCTAAAACAAAAGATTGTTTTAACTCGTGAAATATATGAGAAATCGTATCATAATCTTCCCTATCTACTTCCTCTTTCACCTCTGTCATCTCCTCATTTAGAAATAGTTCAGAAAGACGCGAGAGGGCCTCTTCTGTTTTCGTGATTTGATCCATTCCTGATTGAAATTGTTCATTTAATAAAGACTGTTCTTCTTCTGTCAGGGTTTCAAAGTCTTCTTGCCAAGAAAGGAATTCTCCTTTTGTTACTGATTCTTTTACCATATCTTCTTCAAAGAAGGACTCAAGTTCTGTTTGAATCTCATAAAACTTTTTCAATTTCTTATACTTCTTCCATAATTTTTCTTTTTCTGCCCCATCTTCTAACGATTGAATCTTTTGCTCTAATTGCTTTAATTCTTCTTCTGTAATAGTTAATTTAGGAAGTTTATGTTCTTCATCTTGATAACAATTTTCTAATAATAAAACTGTTTCTTTTTGTTTCTCCTGTTCTAGTTGTTCATTCTCTTTTTTTATTTCTTCGTTTCTCACATAGATGCCGACTCCTAATCCGATTATAATAGGAATTAAAATTCCAACAATTACTCCAAACTTCTTCATAGTCTACTCCTCTTGTTACCATTATCATATCAAATATTGAGTATGAGTGCTAGCTGTTAATCGGATTTTTAAACAACTTGACACAAAAAAGCACCTATCTTTTTAAGCGCTTTTTTTCCTTCTCTGAAATTGGATATTCTTGATCTAATTCTTCATAAAATGTTTCCCAGCTTTTTGTAAACTCTGTTTCTCTTTTGGATAATTCACGAAGCAGAAAGATACATGAGGCTCCTAAGCCATATATGTACATCATACCCCATACACTATCCTTTATATTATCTAATAATGGTTGTGGTTTAAAAACTGGAGTATCGCTTGACGTAACTGTTCCATATAACTTCCAATCGTTTTCTGGATCTTCTAAAATAGTACGCCAATCTGTTTTCCTTAATATTTTTTCATCATAATTTTCTAAAGCAGTACGATCTTGTTTTAACACAAGATCAATAAATTCTTGTTTTCTTTCAACTGGAATTTGGTATTCATATGTATCAGAAACATAAACATCTTCAACCACTTCTTGATTATGATAGTCAACAAAATCTTTCTTTACCCATGGTGTTTGTACTTGAATCCGTTCAAGTTCCTCACCCAATTCTCTTGTCTCATAAATATCTAATTCCGTATTTGTCCCATCTAAAGATAATTCTGTTGTTGGATAAAACGCATACTGATCAACAACAAGCGGTCTATGACCCTCAAATTCATCTACACTATAAACAAGGCAAGAAGATAAAACAAAAGGAACAGATAACACAGCAATTCTTTTAAATGTTTTTAGTTTTCTAATTTTATGATAATCCATATGATGTCCTTTCTAAAGTCTTTTCTGCTTTGTAGGGATCACTTCGATTTCTGACATTTCATTTGGTAATAAAAGTGGACAATTCAACGGTTGTAAAAGCTTTTTCTCTGGGCCAAGTTTTGTTGTCCCAGGATTTATGATAAAAGGAACTCCATTTTTTTCAACTTCTCCCCAACAGTATTTCGCATTTTTTAATAATTGCTTATTCGGAGTACGTAATCCGAGATGATCTTTTGATATTCCGAATGCAAATCTAACATATGGCGGAACAATTCCCGCATGCATATGACCACATAAAACAAGATCTGCTTCTTGTAATATTGGAAGTTCTTCTACACAATCAGGAGCAACAGCTGGAGTGTGCAGTAATAAAATATGAAGACGATCTGTTGTAGCAAAGTGTAATTTTTTTCGTTGATAATAATCTATAAACCATTGTTTTGATTCTTCTTCTTTAAAATAATATTCAAATGGAGGGTTCATAGCAACAACCTCAACTTGATCATCTAAATACACAATTCCTTCATAAACACGATTTTGATAAGTGAGAATTCCAGCTGTTAATAATTCAACTTGTTCTAACCAATCCATTGGGACATCCTCTTCCCAGCTTAATTCCCCTCTTCCTGTTTTATGAGCAATGTCGTGGTTTCCCAAACATGGGATTGTCACAGAAGCACGACCAGCAATCGCAATACTTTGCAGTAATTCTTTTCTTTTCGCAGTTTTCAATACTTTAGTATCATCAATCATATCTCCAACAATAAAACGATAATCAGGTTCAACACGATCCACTCGTTTTTGAACGGCATCTACTCTTTTCAAACTACTTTTTTCTCCAATATGCCAATCACTATCGCAAGATAATACCAATGATTTCTTTACTTTATCACTATAAATTTTGAAATGATTTACATGTATCATATTCATCCTCTCTTTTCCTAAAAAGTTTTGCTTATCGAAGACATATTATAGCATCAAAATTTAAAACGTCAAATTGTAACCCAAGATTTCGATGTGAAAAAATATTGACATTGTTTCAAAAGAAAATTAAAATTAATTTGTCGAAAGGAATGAAACTGACTATGAAAATAGAACTGAAAGAATTACAGCACAACAATCACGGTGAAAAATATCCTGATGGATACAGACTAGTATATTTTTACGATGATTCTTATTTCGTTGGTGAATATTGTAAAACAGTTGAAGGGTTCATGATTGGACTTTCCGAATGCAATCCAATATTAGATGAAACTGATATTCCGAGTTTTATTTTCAGTGAAGATTTACTGGCAAAAAGTTTAACTAAAACAAAGAACGCAGAAAAAATTGCTCTTTATAAAACAGATGGAACATATATTGCATCACTAGACAATAAACCTGTAAAATGAAAATAGTATACGAAACATAATCGTATACTATTTTTCTTCATCCATTTCTTTTAAAAAGTCATATAAGTTTTGAGCGACTTGATGAGGTAATATCTCTTCTAATTCCGATACACTTAATGTTTTTAGTTTTGATGTAGAATGATATTTTTTTAATAATTGTTTCTTTCTCTTCTCTCCAATTCCTTCTACGTGATCTAAAATACTTTCTAACGCTCCTTTACTTCTTAATTGTTGATGATAATGAATCGTGAAGTTATGAACTTCATCTTGCATTCTCTCTAAATAATAAAACAAATTACTTCGTTTATCGATGTCTATTTCAATTAATGGATCAAATGCAAGTAATTTACTTGTCGCGTGATGATTATCTTTTTTTAAACCGACAACTGGTATTTGCATTCCCAAAGATTCTAACACTTCTCTTGCGACGTGAATTTGTCCTACTCCACCATCAACAATAATCAAATCAGGACGTTCTAATCCATCTTTCAGAACACGGAAATACCTACGATAAATCGCTTCTCTCATGGTTCCATAATCATCGTTCTTATCGACACTGATTTTAAATTTACGATAATCGTTTTTACTAGGTTTTCCATTTTTAAATACAACCATTCCAGAAACGTTATAGCTTCCAAATAGGTTCGAGTTATCAAATAATTCAATACGATCTAATTTCTTAAGATGTAATACTTCTTTTAATTCTTCATTCGCACCAATGGTTCGATCTTCATCCCGTTTTATCAGTTCAAACTTTTCATTTAGAGCAATTTCCGCATTTTTACACGCCATATCTACTAACTTCTTTTTAACTCCACGAATTGGCACATGAATTGGAATTTCTAAGTAACTTTCCAATTCAGAAATACCAGGAATTTCCGGCATCATAATTTCTTTTGGTGGTAAAATATCCTTTTCATAGAAAGTTGCAATATATCTTGACACTTCATTTTCTACTTCATCTACTAATGGAAAAATGGCAGAGTGTCGTTCTAAGATCTTTCCTCCACGAATAAAGAATACTTGCATAGATAAATATCCTTTATCTACAGAATATCCAAACACATCACGTGATGTAATATCATTAATCTCCACTTTTTGTTTTTGTAAAGTAATTTGGATATAGTCACGTAATTCTTTTAATTCTTTCGCGCGTTCAAAGTTCAAATTTTGACTTGCTTCTAACATATCTGTTTCTATTTTCTTTAAAACAGAAGAGGCATCTCCTCTTAAAAATTTTAATATTTCTTCTTCCAGTTCTTTCAATTGTTCTTTTGGTACTTGATTTGTACAATACCCTAAACACTGTCCAATATGATAATACAAACAAGGCTTTTTTTGATAAGTACGACATTTACGTAAAGGATAAATACGATTTAATAAATTGACTGTATTCCGTGCTGCAGTCACATTGGGATAAGGACCAAAAATACGAGTTTGATTCTTTTTACGACGATTTACATTTCTCACAATCACTAAGCGTGGTACATCTTCATTTGTTAATTCAATATAAGGATATCTTTTATCATCTCTTAATAAGATGTTATACTTAGGATCATACTTTTTAATTAAATTTAATTCTAAAACCAAAGATTCTTTTTCACTACCCACAACAACATATTCAAAATCACGGATCTCACTGACTAAACGAGCCGTTTTTCCAGTATGTGTTCCACGAAAATAAGAACTAAGACGATTCTTTAACTTCTTGGCTTTTCCTACATAGATAATCACACCATCTTCATTCTTCATTAAATAACATCCAGGTTTATTGGGAACTAAACTGAGTTTTTCCTTAATCATATTCTCATCCCCTATCTCTTTTTTATTTTTTCTTGCTCTTTTGCTTCTTTCAAGAAAAGCCACGAACCAAGCAATGATAAAACAGCAAGAAGATATTCTTCATGCGTAAGGAAAATTCCTGATCCGAAAAGATTCATAATGGAAATTCCTCGGCAACAGTAAATCCACATATTTTGCTTTTTTTCTTCATCCATCCAAACGGAAACCATCTTCCATGAAAAAGCAAGTGTCCTAACGAGATCACTCTCTATATCTGCTTCCTCTCCATAAAGTTCCATTTGCAACAACTGGATTATATCCTGAATTTCTTCTTCGGTAGGTTGCTTAGTAATAAATGAGACATTTTCGCTCCAACGAATAAGGCAAATCATCACTAACATTTCCGAAAAAGAAGGTTCTGGGAACTCATTTACAGAATCATCTAACTGATCAAACATCTGATTCCAATATTGCGCATGAAGACTCATTTCTCTCGCATAGTTTTTATATTGTTCTAGTGCTTCTTGTAATAAAATAGCATGTGATTCATTCCATGTAGCAATCGTTTTCTGTTCTTCCTGATATTGATATTCTATCTCTTCCACAGAATCTTGAACATATTTTAATGGAATTTCCTTTTTATCACAATACTTAATAAAGGCAAGCATTTCACCGTCATAAAGATCAATCATCTTTCTCACCACCTTGCCAATCTTTTATTCTTCTCTTTTTCTGTATGATGGGAAAGACACATTGCTATGGGAATCATTAAAAAACAGACAGGCGAAATTTGTTCGCCAATACTCCCCCATGCTATTCCAAACCCCATATAAAATTTTGTGAGCCATTTTACCAGTTCACATTTTTCTTCTATAGAAAGTTCCTGTTGATTGAGAACTCTAACAACCATTCCACATAATGTAAGTATTGAAGCGGATCCCGCCAAGGAATAAGAAGAAGAAAAGAACGGGGTACTCATCAGACAAAATGTAGTTACTAAAGCATGAGAAAGCACGATTTTCTGAATCAGTTCTTGATCAAGTTTCTCTGCTTCATAATAATCTATATTTGCTAACTTCCAGAGGGCGGAAAAATAAATCAACTCTTGATTATCTGTTTCATAATCTTGATACTGTAAAATCTTAGATACTGTCTCTAGTTCTTCTTCTGTCAATTCTGGAAAAGGTGCATCACGCCATTCAGCACTATTACAATATGCAATGATAAAATCAACTTCAATATCTTTTGGTCTAGAAAAATGGTTAATCCTATCTTCCATTTCTCCCAGCATTGAAAGAGAACTTTTCGCAGAACTCTCTCCATGTTGCTTTAAAAAAGCACGAACTTCTTGTTCTGTAAACTGTAAACTATTTTGATATTCTTTTTCTATCTGTTTCATACTACGACCTCTTAATCATCTTTCTAAATTCTTCTGTTTCTCTTATTCTCTTTCCCGTTATATAATTCATTCCATAACAAACAAGTGATAAGAACCATGACGAACAATACGCTGGTAATAACATATATACATAATGAGATTTTAGTAATTTCGTTACCTCTTGAGATTTCCCCAAAAACTCTTTATCTTCTTTGTTTAACATATGAAGAAGGTATAACAAATTAGATAAAACAAGCGTATCTCCTGTCAAAGATACAAGTAAGTAAGATAATTCCGGACTTAACAATACATGTCCAACAGTACACCCTATATAAATAAAAAGAAATTGTCTTAAATACTGTTTTTCTGTTAATATAGATGCAAGATCTATCAAATAATCAGAATCATATTCTTCCCGAGTGATATGAGCCATCTTCCAAGCACAGGAAAGTAAATTCATTTCTTCCCGATCATATCTTTGAATTTGGTTAGGATTTTGAAATATTTGAATCACTTCTTCTACTTCATGTTCTGTCGGTTCTTTGAATGAACAATTCTCTGGAATTGTTCCAGAAAGTAATTGCGTGATATATTCTACTTCTTCTTCCGTTGGTTCTGGGGCCTCTAAAAATCCATTTATAAAAAAACATTCCAATAATTCTTTTTCTTCTTTTCTTACAAAAGTATCAATATCTTGTTCTCTTTCAAGACTTCGAATTTCTTGCATTGTAATTTCTCTTTTATTATCAAATTGATGATGGATATCTTGTTTTTTTAAATATTGTGCATCAAACGGTGCTGCTTGATTTAAATAAGCTAACATCTCCTGATAAGAAAAAACTGGTCTCATGGAACTCCCCCTTATTCCTTTATTTTATCACATTTCCCTATTAAAAAAATACCTAATTCTCGGTATTTTCAATAGAAATCACATCTTCCATAATTTCAAAACTTGGAACATGTCTTAATAGTTCTTTTCGAATATCTGAATCATAAAAAGGAATCTGTTCTAATTCTTTTAAAGGAATCCATTCTAAACTAGAATCGATAATCAGATCATTAGAACGAATCATATAAATATACTGAAGTGGCATTTTTTGAACATCGTAAACTCTTCCTCTTCTCGCTTCAATATGAATCCCATATTTCATTTCAAAATTACGAATTAGTGCTTCTTTTAAAAATTCATCTTCTATGACAATCCCTCCTGGTAATTGATAGGTATCTCGGTATTTTTCTAACAATATTTTATGATCTTTGATCCAGATTCCACGAACATACATCTTTTCGTACATGAACACTCACCTACTATAATTTATGATCTCTCTTTCCTTTTCTTGACAAGATTGTTATAATTATTTTGAGGTGTTTACATGAACGGAATCGACAAAGAAGTAATCAGTGAAATAGAAATTAAAAAATCAAGATTTATCTGTATTCTTTCTCCAACTACTTCAAAAGAAGATGTAGAAGAAAAGTTAAAACAAGTTCGTCAAGATTATCCATTCGCAAGACATTATTGTTATGCTTATATTTTACTTCCAGAGAAGAAATGTAGCGATGATAAAGAGCCAGCAAAAACTGCCGGACAACCCATTTTAAATGTCTTAGAAAAACAACAGCTTAACAATATTCTAGCCATTGTTGTTCGTTATTTTGGAGGAATTAAACTAGGAGCTGGAGGCCTTGTTCGTGCTTATACCAATGCGACAAATCAAGCGATTGAAAAAGCACAAATCTATCCATTTGTTTCAAAAACACATGTCAGACTTACTTTTCCCTACGAATTAGAAAAAACGCTTTTAAAACAATATCCCAAATTAGAAGTGATCCATAAAACTTATTTAGAAATGATTACTTATGATGGATATGTTGATCCGATTGATTTAGAAACATTATCCCATCTTCCTCTTCAATTAGAACTCCTAGAAACGATTGACCGACTAAAAAAAGACTGATCCAAAGTCTTTTTTTAACCTATTTTTTTCTGTTTTCCTTTTAAGAAATGTTCTAAAATTCTTTGCCGTAAAGTATATAACTGTTCTTTTTCTTCTTCTAACTTATCAATACGATGTTTTCTTTTTTCTTCTTTTGTATTTTCCATAAGAATATAGATATGTTCCAACATCCATAAATCTCCCTCATCAATGACAACATCACCAATTCTCTCCATTTCACGATGAACAAAAGATGGATTTTGAAAAATCGTTGTAATCATTGTAATTTCCTCTTCTGTCAGTTGTTCTTCAAATTTCCAAGCCTTTAAGATGTGATCTAAAGGACAAGCTGGAAATCCTTCAATTGCTCCATATACTTCTCCACTTGTATCTAATAATTCTCCATTTTCTAAATTTCTAATTTTATTTTCTTCATACATTCCAACAAGAGGTGTAACCATCCCCTCATCATTTTTAATTCCTAAATAAAGTTGTTCTCTTTTTATCATTTCAATCCCTTTCTAAGCACAAAAAAGTAGTATGTCTTTCTAACTACTTTCCAACATACTACTTCAAACATACAACATACTACTTAGATTGGTTCATTTGTTTCATAACTTCTTCTGCAAAGTTTTCTTCACGTTTTTCCATTCCTTCTCCAACTTCAAAACGAATCATTTTTACAATAGAACCACCATTGTTCTTTACATATTGAGCAACAGTTACATCTCCATCTTTTACAAATGGTTGTTCTGCTAAACAAATTTCTTTATAGAACTTCTGAATTCTTCCTTGTACCATTTTTTCAGCAATCTCTTTTGGTTTTCCTTCATTCATTGCTTGTTCTGTTAATACTTCTTTTTCATGATTTACTACATCTTCTGGTACATCTTCTTTTGTTACATACTGTGGTCTCATTGCAGCAGCATGCATTGCAACATCACGTGCTACTTCTTCATTTGCTCCTTCAACAACAGTTAAAACAGCAATCTTACCACCCATATGAATATAAGCTCCAAAAGATTCTGAATCTTTCTTCTCTACTTTTGCAAAACGACGAAAACTTAACTTTTCTCCAATCTTTGCAGTTTTCGCAACAAGAACATCATTTAATCCATCTGTATTTAATACTCCTTCAACATCTGTCGCATCAGATTTTAATACCGTATTTAATACAGTATCTACTAACTCTTGGAACTCTGGATTCTTTGCTACGAAATCAGTTTCTGAATTTACTTCTACAATTGCAGCAGTATTTCCATCTACTTTAATTGCAGCCATACCTTCTGCAGCAATACGATCTGCTTTCTTTGCTGCCTTAGAAATTCCTTTTTCTCTTAACCAGTCAATAGAAGCTTCCATATCTCCGTTATTTGCTTCTAATGCTTTTTTACAGTCTAACATTCCTGCCCCAGTTTTTTCTCTTAATTCCTTTACGGCACTAGCGCTTACCATAATATTCCTCCTCTTTACAAAAGTTAGATGATTCAAAATCATCTAACGTATTTTATTTTAAAGCATCAAGTAATTCTGCTTTTTTCATTGTTGAGTATCCTTTGATATCTTTTTCCTTTGCAAGTTCACGAAGTTGACTTACTGTCATTTTAGATAAATCTGTATCAGTGGCTTTTTCTTCTTTCACTTCTTTTACTTCAACTTTTTTATCTTGTTTTCTTTCTTCTTTTGCACTTTCTTTTACTTTCTTTTCTTCTTTTACGTTAGAATTTTCTTCTTTATTTTCCTTATGGAATGGTTTCTTAAATGGTTTCTTTTCAAATCTCTTTGGTTCTTTACGTTTTACAGAATCTACTGCACGTTGCATAATCTCACTTGCTTGTGCTTTATCATCTGCTTTTACATATTCGTTCATCTTTCCACCATTTGCTTCACAAATCGCATTTGCCATAACACCAGTAATCAAACGAACTGCACGAATTGCATCGTCATTTGCTGGAATGACATAATCTACATCATCTGGATCACAATTTGTATCTACGATACCAAATACTGGAATTCCAAGAATTCTAGCTTCATGAATGGCATTGATCTCCTTAGATGGATCAACAATATATAATGCATCTGGTAATTTATGCATATCACGAATACCACATAATAATTTATTTAACTTGTCATATTCTTTTCTTAACTTACTAACTTCTTTCTTAGGTAAAACTTCAAAAATTCCATCTTTTTCCATCTTTTCAATTTCTTCTAAACGTTTTACTCTCTTATGAATTGTCTTAAAGTTTGTAAGAGTTCCACCTAACCATCTTTCTGTTACATAATAACTATTAGAACGAATTGCTTCTTCTTTTACTGCTTCTTGTGCTTGTTTTCTCGTTCCTACGAATAAAACCTTTCCACCATTTTCAGCAATCTTCTTTAAAGCTGCATAAGCTTCTTCAATCTTCTTTGCTGTCTTTTCCAAATCGATAATATAAATATCATCTCTTGAAGTATAAATATATTCCTTCATTTTAGGATTCCAACGTTTTGTTTGATGTCCAAAATGAACACCAGCTTCCAATAAATAACTCATTGACACTACTGTCATCTTTCATTCCTCCTTTTGTTAAGCCTCCATTGTTTCGAAACGACACCACCAAGTTGGCACTAGACATCGCAATTCACAATGTGTGTAATAAAAAAGCCATAACTAATATACCATAAACCAATCAGAAATAGCAAGCATTAAATCAGAGAATTTCAAGAAAACAATCAGAAGAAATAGGCTTTTACCACCAAACTATGAGACAACAAGAAAAAATATGTATGATGTGAAAGAAAAACAATAAGAATAGACTGTAAAAAAATTTGATGACACAAACTTTAGAAGCAAACCAAGTGTACGATCATAAAAGAAAAAAGAAAATAAGCACTGGCCTATCTTCTTCTATGATTTTATAACAACTCTTCTAATTTCGTACGAATCTTCGTACTTACCATACTCATATCCGCTTTTCCCTTTAACTTAGGTGTTACTTCCTTCATAATACGACCCATATCCTTCATACTCTCTGGTTTCACACTCTCAAATGCTTCTTCAATGATCTTCTCTACTTCTTCCATAGATAACTGTTCTGGCATATACTCTTCTAAAATCGCAATCTCACGATTCGTCTGATCAATCAAATCTTGACGATTTCCCTTTTCAAACTCTACAATCGATTCCTTTCTCGTCTTAATCTGTTTTGCCAAAACTCCAATCACATCTTCATCCTTCAATGTCTCTTTCTTATTAATCTCTTCTAACTGAATCGCACCCTTCACCATACGAAGAACAGAAAGTCTCTCCTTATCTTTCTCCTTCATACTCGTTACAATATCTTTTAAAATACGATCTTTCATACTCTTTCCCTTCTTTCACAAAAGAAGCCTTCCGGCTTCTTATTAGTTGTAACTTCTTTCCCTACGTTCCTTCTTACGACTATTTTTTCTAGCCTCTTTTTCACGAATTCTTCTTTTCACTCCAGGTTTTAAATATCCATCCTGAAGATCACGTACTTTTTTCAGGGAGCCGTTCTTAATGCCTCTTTGTTTAATAATTCTTAAAGCACTATCAATACCATCTTTCTTCACAACAACTCTTTCCAAGACATTTCCCTCCCTTCTTTGCTAGAGCTATTATAACATGTTTATCCTTAGGTTTCAAGCGACAAACAAGAAAAAATCAAAATATCGTATCATTCATAGTAACAAATATCTTTATCGATCAGTCTTCGAATAGAAGATCCTAAACTTCTCCCTAGCTCTAAAAGGATCGTAATCCCCTTTACAACCGAAGAAATCAAAGACCCACTAATCTCTCCACCATGTATCTCTTTTAGTGTTTGACTCTCTAATCTCATTCACATGCCTTCGGATGAACAAAGCCATCTATCAAACCAATGACAAAGGAAACAATACTACCAATCCCTAATATGACAGAAAAACTAATCTCTCCACCATGAATTGTCTTTAATTCATTTTGATCTAACTTCATGCTATCACACTCCTTATCCACTGTTTCAACTGTTCCCACTTCGTTTGCTTTTTCGTAATCTCATAAATCAAATAATTTCCTTCCTGATTCTCTTCTTTTTTAATTTCTAACTCTAATACAACAAAATAATATTTTTGTCCATCCTCCCTCGTATATACTTCATCTGATATTTGTAACACATGACAACGTTCTTTTTAACAATTCCATGTTTGAATCTCATCTAAGTCTTCTTTTGTTAAATAGGTCTCTAACTGATTCTTCTTCCCCACTACCCCATATAATGTCTTCTTTCTCGTTGTCGGATAAAAAAGAAACACAGTAATCATCACCAACAAGAATAAACCTGTTATTACCAATAACATATTCCCTTGTCTTTGAAATGCTTGTTCACTTATCCATAACTTTCTCATATCAATCTTCGATCAACTTTCTATCTCGTACTGAAAAATGTCTCCCAAATAAATCACGATTATCCATACGATGGGAAATCACAATAAATGTTTTTTGAAAATACGTGTAAAAAAGATTTTTTAATATTTGTCGTTCTAAAGAAATATCCATTTCACTAAACCCTTCATCAATCATAAAAACATCAAATGGTTGTAGTAAAAAACGCGCTAAAATCACCCTCTGCCGTTCCCCTCCTGATAACTGTGAGCCATGATTGGTAAGCATCTGTCGTAACCCCTGAGGATGTCTTTGAATCACTTCTTCTAACTGACAACAACGAATTACCTCTACCAATTTTTCTTTTGAAACAGAACGATCTAATACAATATTATCAAACAGCGTTCCCTGAAATAAGGTCTCTTCTTGTGTCAGTAAAATCATCTTCGCATACAATCCCTCTTTCTGATAATCACATAAATCCAATTGGTTCAAATAAATCTCTCCCTTGTTAATTTCTAGTCTCCCACTTAAACACTTCAGAAACGTGCTTTTTCCTGTCCCACTCGCTCCCGTTAAAAGAATCTTATCACTTGCTGAAATACAAAGAGAAACATCAGAAAACAATAACTTCTTCTGGTGATATTCATAAGTGAATTGTTGTAGTAATAAAGTTTGAAAAGTAAATTCTTGAAACAATGATTTTGATTTAGGCTCTTCAAAAAAAGGTTTGATGCGTTCATAGTAAAATTGTAACTTACCAAACGCATCACTGATCATCGGTAGTTGTTTGAAAACAGGAAAAAGGAATTGAAACATCGTGAGAAACAAGATAAAGTTTCCTAATGACACATTTTTTTCTAATGTCATCAAACTCTGATAAAGTAATAAGTAAAGATAGAGAAATAGAAAACAAAACTGATAAAAAAGATCAATCCGATGTTGTGCTTGAAAATAAGTATGAAAAGAAAGACTCATTTTTTCTAATCGTCTCTCATATTTCTGAGTAAAAATAGACACGAGATCGGTGGTTGCTAAAAAGGAACGGTTTTCCATACTCTCCAAAAACAAAGCCTCTCCCTCTAATGCTTCCTTTCGACACGCCTCTTCTCTTTTCTTTTGCTTCTTTCGTACCCAGGTGTAATAAAAGTAAGTAAATAAGAAAAAAGGAAACAAGAAAAAGAAATACTCTCTATCTAAAAAACAAAGGCAGAGAAAAAAACAAAAGGCAAATAAGAAATCAAGAAAGAAAAATTGAACACACTGTAGGAAAAGAGAAATCCATAAATATACTTCCTCCCTCTTCTCTAAGAAAAAAGAGGATAAACAGTGTTGAAATTGCTGATCAGAACGGGATAGAATCGTCTGATACAAAATACGATCTAGGAGAAGCTGAAGTTCTAATTGTAAGTAAGAAAAGAGACGTTTCAGAAAATAGGAATAGAGTTCGCGAAATAGGTGGAATAAGAAAAATAGAAAAAACAGAATATAAAAATAAGTGTTCTTCTTTTGATCGACGATTCCATTCACAAAATACTTGGTCGTAAAAGAAGTACATAACTGAAACCCTAAGAAAAAAATGAGTAGTGGAATAAAGAGAAGAACTGTTCTTTTATGTTCTTTTAAAAATGCATACAACAAGTTCTTGAAGGAAGAAGAACGCTCACATACAATCATCCCCATCGGTACCAACTCAATCATGATTCCCGTAAATATCTGGTGAAATTGTCTCAGCGTTAGTGTTTTGATCCCTTCTTTCGGATCACCAACCAACACCTTCTCTTTTTTCTTATCATAACGATAAAGAACCATGTAATGATTTTGGTACAACTCATTTTTAACAAGAACGATAGCTGGTAAGAGAAACTCTCCTCCAATCCAATCTTTCCATAGATACTTCTTTCCCTCGGAAGAAAAACCATGACGATTCAAAAACTGAATGATATGATAGGCACTTGTTCCATCTCGATCTAAACACAGTTCTTCTTTTAATTTTTGATAATCATAATCGCCGTGATAATAAAGTAAAATACTCTTCACGCAAGCTGGTCCACAATCATTTTTCTCTTCTTGTAAATAACACGGATATTTTCTCATACTTCATCCTCTCCTACTAATTACTTACAAAAAAAGAGAGGGTAAGACCTGCAAAAAAAAGAAAGAAATTTATCTTTCTTTCGTATAAATGTGAATTTGCTTGGAACCATAACGTTTTTCTTTTAATAATGTGAGATTGGTCTCTATTTCTTCTTCCTTTTCTGTTTCACAGACAATCTTTGCTCCATCTTCTAAAAGATCAAATTGTTCTAACTCTTCTAAAATCTTTGTCATAAAGTGATATTTATAGGGAGGGTCTAAAAAAATCACGTGAAATTTCATCTTACGTTCTTTAAAATAACGAAGTGCTTCTAAATAATCTTTCTTCATCACCACTGCTTCTTCAGTAATTCCTAACGTTCTTAAATTCTGTTCAATGGTTTGAATACAAATCAAATTAAAATCGACAAAATAAACTTTTTTTGCCCCATTACTAATCGCTTCAATTCCTAGATTTCCACTTCCACTAAATAAATCTAGACAAACAGAGTTTGGAATATCCCCTTGTAACATAGAGAATACAGACTCTTTGACACGATCCATCGTCGGTCTCGTTCCAGCAATTTTATGTCCAGTTAAAAATCTTCCCTTGTATTTTCCACGAATGACTCTCATGCAATCTCCCCTAACTTTCAACCATTATTATAACATGATTTTTCCTTTCCTGACAACTTATGATTGCATCGTCGAAAAGACAGACTCTAAAAACTCAACAGTCTCAATAGCTTTTTCAATGCGATCACTTGTCCTTAGTTTATAAAAAGCTCTTACTTCTTCTAAAAAGGATTGCACAGAACTTGGATTGCGATTTAATTCTTTATACCAATAAGAATGACTTCGTAAATACGTCAGATACTGTTCTTGACTTTTTAATAAGTATTGAACATCTAAAGACATACTTTAATCCTCAAAATGTTTATAAATGGGACGTGGTTGATAGGTCTTCTTCTCTTCTGTCTTAGGAGCCTTTGTTCCTAATTCTTGTAGTAATCCAACCACTCTTTGTAAACTAGAAACCCCATTTTGAACCGTATTTAAATCAATTCCCTTTAATAACGAAGCCATTCCTAATAACCCCTCTGTAATATTTTTCGACTCATTCTCTTTTGGTTTTACCAGTGTAGACTCTTTTTGTAAATATAAATTCCAAGCACTCTCTTCTTCTCCGTACAAATCATAAATCTCATAAAACTTCTGCCAGTCCATCTCCCCTGTACGAACATATTTAATTAAACTAGGATTCTTTTTTACAAATGATTTAAATGCATCTACCTTTGTCACAAGCATCACCTTAATTTAATATATGTAAAAAAAGGAGAATTATCTCCTTTTCTCGTCAATTTCTTCTTTGATCTTTTGAACAAACTCTTCTAATTTGATTTTTTGTTCTTCTTTTTGACCAAACTTACGAACATTTACCGTTTCTGTCTCTTTTTCTTGATCTCCTAATACTAAGTTATATGGAATCTTACGAAGTTGTGATTCTCTCATACGATAGCCTAACTTTTCATCACGATGATCAATTTCAACACGTACTCCAATTTGTTCTAAGGCTTCTTTTACTTTTTCGGCATATTCTAAGTGACATTCACTATTGACTGGAATAATGTTTACTTGGACAGGAGCTAACCAAGTTGGAAAATGTCCTGCAAAATGTTCTGTAATAATTCCAATAAATCTTTCAATCGATCCGAAAATAACACGGTGTAACATAATCGGACGTTTCTTACTTCCATCTTTATCGACATAAGTAATATCAAAACGTTCTGGTAAATTCATATCTAATTGAATGGTTCCACATTGCCATACACGTCCTAGAGAATCTTTGACATGGAAATCTAATTTTGGTCCATAGAAAGCTCCATCTCCAGGGTTTACTTTACATGTTTTCCCAGCGTGTTCACAAGCTTTGGCAAGTGCTTCTTCTGCTTTATTCCATACCTCAATGGAACCGATATATTTCTCTTCTGGACGAGTTGATAATTCGATTTCATAAGATAATCCAAAAATATGATAAACACGGTCAATAAAGGCAATTAAACGGATAATTTCCTCTTCTAATTGATCTTCTGTTAAGAAGATATGAGCATCGTCTTGCGTAAAAGTACGAACACGGAAAAGACCATTTAAAGCACCACTTGCTTCATGTCTATGAACTTGCCCTAATTCTCCTAAACGAAGTGGAAAATCACGATAAGAATGTAATCCATTCTTGTAAACAAGTAATCCTCCTGGACAATTCATCGGTTTAATAGCGAATTCTTTCTCATCAATCTTAGATGTATACATATTATCTTGATAGTTTGCCCAGTGTCCTGAAATTTCCCATAGATCACGATTTAACATAATTGGTGTTTTAATAAATAAGTATCCCTCTTTTTTATGTTCTTCATACCAGAAATCCTCTAACGTTTTTCTTAACGTCATCCCATTTGGTAACCAGAAAGGAAATCCTGGACCATATTCACTAAACATAAAAAGTCCTAATTCTTTTCCAATCTTTTTATGGTCTCTTTTCTTAGCTTCTTCTAAAAATTCTAGATGTTCTTCTAACTGTTCTGGAGTTTCAAAACATACTCCATAAACACGTTGTAACATCTTATTTTTAGAATCACCTTTATAGTAAGCACCACTTACTTTTAATAGTTTAAAGTTCTTACATTTTTTTGTAGATTCTACATGTGGTCCTCTACATAAATCAATAAAATCATCTTGTTTATAAGCACTAATTACTTCTCCATCAGGCATATTTTCGATTAAATCAATCTTGTATGGATCATCATGGAACATCTCTAACGCTTCTTCTTTAGAAAGCTCTACACGTGTAATTCTCTTATCACTTTTCGCGATCTTTTTCATTTCTTTAGAAATTTTATCTAAATCATCTTCAGATAACTTCACATCTCCAAGATCCATATCATAGTAAAATCCTTCATCGATTACAGGTCCTACCCAAAACTTCGCATTTGGATATAATCTTTTCACTGCATGTGCAAGTAGATGTGCACATGAATGATTTAAAACACTTAACTTCTCATCTGACTTAATATTATTCATATTCTTCTCCTTCTTTCTAATAAAAAAAACGTTCCTGAAAAACCAGGAGCGTCTATACGCGGTACCATCCTTCTTTGTACTTAATTAGATAACGGCATAGACCGGAATTCTCTTTCGAGTTCAGCTCATAGGTAGTAATATCTTAACTCTTTTACAGGTTCTCACCATTCCCTGCTCTCTTTTAAAAAGAAATTTAAAATATCATGTCCTAATCATCGCATTGATATTAACATCATATATCTTTTTTTTTATTTTGTCAATGATGATGACCCAATATCACACTAATTAATAAAATCACAACCCCTAAAAGGATTCCCGGAATTGTTTCTTTCTCTTTTCTATGTCCTAACAGATGTGGTAATAATTCAAACAATACAATATATGCGATCATACCTGTTGTAACAGAAAGTAAAATACCTAGTACAAAATCATTCATAAAACTACTTAAGAAGAACATCAACAGTCCTCCCATAAATGTAGATAGTGCGGTAAGTAAAATAATCAGTTTCGTTTTCTTATCCTGTTTTTTAGAAGTATAGAAAGTAGAAGCGAGAACCATTCCCATTGGAATGTTATGAAGTCCCACTCCAATACACATGAGTGTTCCTAATTCTACGGAACTTAAAACACTGGTATAAATTGCCATTCCTTCAATCATATTGTGAAGAATTAAAGCGATACAAGAAACAATTCCAATATGTTCGAGATTGTCTTTATCTACTTTTTTATGTTCTTTCTCATGATGATCAGGAATAAAGATATCTAAGAATTTTAATAGACAGACACCTACGGCAATAAAAAATACTAAATAACAAATGGGAATAAAATCTGTTCTACTTCCATTTAAATGTTCAAAGCTCTCTGGTAATAACTCAAATAAAATTAATGACGCCATTACTCCAAAGGCTAAACTGATCGAAAAATTCATTACGTGGTGATTATTTCCTACTTTTTTTACAATAAAATAGCCTAATAAAATAAAAACTCCTACAATTAAAGTAGATCCTAATGCTCCGATTGTTGCCATACACATCCCTCATTTACATACACTTCATTTTAACACAATTTTTATGATTTTTCAATTTAACAAAAAAGTCTCTCATCCCTGAGAAACTTTTTGGTAACGATTCTGATATCTCTGAAAGAAGAAATCAGGATTGTCTGCGAATTCAAAAATTGCTTTTCTTACTTCATTTCCTTCTAAATAGTGAATCTCTACTAAGTAAGATACTGGACTATCATTACACGAACCTATATTCTGTGCCATAGTAGGCCCCCATCTACCAACTAGTGCAGAAGCGAGTAATGATCGTTCTGTTTGATAAGATGCCATATTCAGAAGTCCTCTTCCTGGATAGCAATAAATTCCTTGTATTTGTGCACTTTGTATTTCATAACGATAAACTTGTTGGTTGGCAACCATCACTTGCAGTGTTCCTACTTGGTCTAACGTGATAGAACAAGAATGATTGATCAAAGATGCATTTCCAAGCATCCCAGAACGATAAAAGCCAATTAAACATGGCATGTTCATTCCCTGTTGAACAGTAGGACCTGTACGAAGTACACGATCCTCTTTCTTTGTATTCTTAATCAATAAGCAGACTACAAGAAGAACACAACTGAGCACATAAACGTAAAAGCCAATTTCAAACTCCATAAGAGAACTGAATCCAAATTCAGTAGTCATATCATGCATTGTGCGATAACTTCGATAGACGTGATAAAATGTCCAACTATAACCAAGTGCCATACCAATCGCAGATATAAAGTAACTTCTTAGATTTCCAGATATTACAGAATATAAAAAGACACAAGCAGCAACAAGGACAAAAAAACATCCTTTTACCTCTACACTTACCATTGTGATACCAATAATACTTAAAAATGGTAGAATTTGACAGACCGCCAATAAAACAACAGTAAGCACTGCCAATACCTTTTTAATTGTTTCACGATTTTTCATATACACACCCTACTCCCAAGTTCATTCTATCATATCTGATCCACATTCACAACGTGGAAACAAATGAATTAGGAAATTTGATACATATTGGACACTATCTTCACAAAAAAAAGCAAAGGCTTCCCTTTGCATCCATCCTTATATAATTATTTTGGATTTGATTTGATGATCAATGTTTTTCTCCTTACTGTATGGTCGATGGAGATGAAGAAACTTTTTGATAACGATTTTGATAATATTGGAAGAAGAAATCAGGATTCTCCGCGAATTCAAAGACTACTTTTCTTATTTCATTTTCTTCTAAATAATGAATCTCTATCAAATAAGATATTGAACTATCAATGCACGGACCTACACTTTGCATCATGGCACTTCCCCATCTTCCGACTAATGCAGAAGAAAGTAAAGATCGCTCTGTTTGATAAGTTGCCATATTGAATAGTCCCCTTCCTGGATAACAATAAATTCCTTGTATTTGTGTATTTTGTATTTCATGACGATAAACTTGAAGACTCGCTATCATCACTTGCAGTGTTCCTGCTTGGTCTAACGTGATAGAACAAGAATGATTGATGAATGATGCATCTCCAGGTATTCCAAAGCGATAGAAACCAACAAGACATAAAGGTCCTGTTTCCTGTTTTTCAGATTCAGAAATCTTCTTTGGATTTTTGACAAATACACAAATCACAAAAAAGATACAACTGAATACATAAATATAAAAACCAATATCAAACTTTATCCATGGTTCCATTCCTGCCACTGATGACACTGCATTGATCTCATGATACAGACGATAAAGCTGAAGAAACGTCCAACCATATCCAATTACCATAGCAATAATAGAAAAAATATAGACTTTTAAATTATCCTTTATCACGGAATATAAGAACACAAAGGAAATCAATAAAGCAATAAAAGATCCGACTATAAAACCTTGCATACTCATACCAGCAAAATTGACAAATGGAAGAATTTGACTGATGACTAATAAAACAACCGTAATGATTGCGAATATTGTTTTTAATGTTATACTCTTTTTCACATGCACTCCCTACTTTCAAAATCATTCTATCATATCTTTTTATTATTCACAATGAGAAAACAAATTGATCATTGATTTTCATAGAAATTGGACACTATCTTCACAAAAAAAGCAAAGGCTTCCCTTTGCGTTCATCCACACTTAATATATTTCCCAGTAAAAATCATTTTATTCTTGAGGGATGATATCATCTAAACCTCTTCTTTTGATGGATCTGTTGGCGGTGTTGTAGTAGCAGGTGGTGTCGTCGGAGATGGCGATGGTGATGATGACGGAGATGGAGAAGGAGAAGGAGAAGAAGACGGTGAAGTAATTGGATCCTCTAATTTTTCATCCTCTTCTATTTCTTCTTCCTCTGTCGTATTAGTACTACTAGACTCCGTATAAACCGTTAATCTATTCACAAACAGAATATCTGCTCCATATGGAACGGATTGACTCACTACAGTAGAACCATTTCCTTCTACATTAAATGAAATACCATGAGAATTACAATAACTACGAGCATAAGAGACGCTAGATCCTGTAAAATCAGGAAGTAATGTCAGATCCACTGTTCCACTTGACATTTGACCAATAATTTCTTCTTCGTATGGAACACTAGCATCAAATGAGAATGTTTTTTCCATTTCTGGTTCTTCTAATTCCAGGTTAATCTTCATTGCTTGAATGACTGTTTCTAAACTTTCTTCATATGGAACAAAGTTATATAATCTCATTCTTGTTCCTTGTCCATTAATCGTACTATAATCATAAATACTAGCATCTGCTCCACTTAAATATAAATGTTGCATACTAAGAACGTCTTCTACAGCCATATCTTCATCTGTTCTAGAAAGAACATCTTTTCCAATATTGTAAAGAGATAAAATCTCATCTGTTGTCATATTGGTTGCCATATTATTACCAACTGTATCTAAAATATCATATACTGTATCTAAGCTTCTCACTTCTTTTAATTTATTTAACATTGCTTTTACAACTAATTGTTGATTTTGACCACGGACAAAGTCGTCAAATCCTGCACTCTTACGATGTCTTGCCCAAGCAAGTGCTTGTTCTCCATTTAAATGTTGATATCCAGCATCTACACAAATCGTATTTTCTCCCCAAGCACGATCACTATTTTGTTCACAGAATCCAATTGGAACTTCTGCATCAATTCCTCCAAGGGCATCTACTAATTGTACCGCACCTTTAAAGTTAATCTTTACATAATAATCAATTGGAATACCAGTAAATCCTGTAATCGTATCCATCATACACTGTTCTCCCTGCCATGCAGCATGTGTAATTTTATTTTTACGTTGTCCATTAAAACAAGCAATTGGAACATAAGTATCACGTGGAATACTTAAAATCGTAGAATTTAATGTTGTTGGGTTAAATGTAATTAACATCAAAGAATCACCATTAAAACTACTACTTTGTGTTAAATCATTCGTATCACTATCAATTCCCATAATCAATACGGTAAATGGTTCTGTCAGTGATTTTCCTGAACTAACTTCTTGTTTTACACTTCTTTGTTGTGTGTAAATTGCTTTTGTTTCTTCTGCAATATTCTCATAAGCTTCAATGGAAGTAAACATAGATTGATATCCAGAAGGTAAGAAAATAAATTCTATTTCCTCTGCATATAAATCAGCAAGCATATCTGTATAATTATCGTAATATTTTACTTCATTTGTTAAATTATTCTCTTCAATAATCTCTTCTGGAATCTGATGGCCATCGATAGAATCTTCATCTTCTAGCATTCCTAGTTCTTTACTACTACTAATGTCATTGATTCCCTCAGCAGGATTGGTTGAAAGTGTGACAATACTTGCGGAATATGTTGTTTCTCTTTGGGTTAAGTTTCCTACTTTACCAATCGCTTTGATAATATTTCCTCCGACAAAGATCAATATCGCACAATATAAAATAGAAATAATAATATCAATCGCAAGTCTTACTTTCTTCTTCTTTCTTGCTGTCTTTCGCAAGTGGAAAAAGAAAAATACAACCAATAATACAAGTATAATTCCAATCACATAACGTAATACAACTTCAATACTTCCTAACAACGTTAACGAATATAGGAAATACCCTGTTGCTCCTAAATTCAAAATAAAGAGAATAATAAAACCTATCATCCAACTTTTCTTCATCTTTACTTTTTCTTGCTTTTCATTTCGTTTTTCTCTCATCTTTTAGCCTCCAGGTACTGTACCATTATATCGTAAATTTTTACATTGGACAAGTTGAAGAAAATATTTTTTCACTTTTTGTCGTTTTCTTTTTTATTTTTTACAGTTTATTTCTTTCTATTCCTATAAAAACTATGTTAGAATAATAGAGAAAGAAGGAATTATATGAATGAAGAAAAATTGTTAGAAAAGACACTTCAAGAAATGGTATTTCCTCCAAAAACTTATGAGAAACCATTTCTCATTACACTTTGTGGATATTCAGGAAGTGGGAAAACAACATTCGCGAAAATATTATCTCATGAATTAAAAGCTTATATTGTAGGTGGAGAACATATTAGACAACAATTATATCAAGAACCATTTTGTTATGATGATGTGAAAAACAATCGTGTAACAAGTGAAATTTGTAAGAAAGAAGTAGAATATTTATTAGATCATCATATTTCAGTCATCTTAGATAAAAGTGTCTCATCCAAAGAGACAAAAGAACAACTCCAAAAAGAATTTCCAAACCTTATTTCTATTCATCTTATTTCATCGGATGAAGAAAATATCAAGCGTCTAAAGCAAAAGCAAATACAAAAAACAAATTAGTAATGGTCATAATTTTTCCCCCTAATATTCAACAATTATATCTGTCTCTAGTTGACGGTTTAAATTGCTAATTAACTCACTATAATCATCAAATTTTTTTAAATTATTCTTATTAATTTCAAGAAATCCTGTCTGAAATTGAATACTTTGATGATTATTTCCCCAATCGAATGTTATCCCTTTTAACTGTCTTTCAAGACTATCTTTATAAAAATCATTTAAGTTTCTTGAATCATTTTTTGATAAAATTAAGAAACTTCCATCAGCAACATAAAAAATTTGCTCAAAACGATTCAACTGTTTTGAAATTTTAAGATAAATACTAGTAATCAAATGATTATATTCTCGAGGATCCAATTCAAAAAACTGTTCTTCATGAGAATAATGAATCAAAAGCGCATTAATAAATTTATTCTCATTCAATTTAATTTCTTTTAATACTGCTTGATAAGATTTTCTAGCTTTTCTTTCCTCAATTTGAACAGAAGAAATATATTTATAAAAATAAGACTTAATCTTTGATAAAATTCCAAGCAACAAAGGAAAACTAAAAATAAGTACTAAAGTATCTTGAAGTGATATATAGACAACACCACTAACCAAAATAAAAATACTTAAAGCAAAACTTAAAATTATCATCCAGGTAATCAGAAGTTCAGATAAAAAACATACTGCGCCAATACCTAGAACAAGAAGGATAGACTCAAACATAAAGTACTCAGGATTGAATTGATAACAATAAGAAAACAATAAAGCTTCAAAGAAAATCAAAAATAAAATCCAATACCAGACTTTTTTATCTTTTTTCACACCTAATCTCCCCCTTCATGGAACTCTGAAACAGAATCTGCTAAATTAAAGTACACTTTAATAGCTTGAACTATTCTTTCAGCTGCTTTTCCATCACCATAAGGATTGGGAGCCTCAGACATTTCTTTATATAGAGCTTCATCTGTTAAAAGCGACTCCATTGCTTCTTTCACTTTTTTTGTATCTGTCCCGACAAGTTTCAGTGTCCCAGCTTTAACACCTTCTGGACGTTCCGTTGTATCTCGTAATACTAAGACAGGCTTCCCAAGTGAGGGAGCTTCTTCTTGAACACCACCTGAATCCGACATAATAAAATAACTTCTAGATGCTAAATTATGGAAATCAAAAACATCCAAAGGAGCAATTAGATGAATTCTATCATGGTCACCCAAAACTTCTTTCGCTACTGCTTGTACAGAGGGACTCAAATGAACAGGATAAACTACTTCAATCTCAGGATGGTTATCAACCATTAGTCGAAGAGTTTTGAATACTCGATGCATTGGCTCACCTTGATTTTCTCTACGGTGCATCGTTACTAAAATAATCTTTCTTCTATCATCAA
>OGRO01000396.1_pt1 | contig 42251 bp, 30 predicted proteins | sample 1553451 | NCBI WGS metagenome assembly OGRO01 (sample SAMEA2580021, study PRJEB22360) | human gut metagenome | reverse complement strand
CCGCCATAACGCCGCGGTTGACCGAGCCGAGCTCATCTGAAACCGAGTCCACAATCGACTGCGCAAGCTCCTCTGCCGTGCCGCCGAGGCGGTATACATATGCCTCCACCCCTTGAGCAGAAGGTATTACCGAGCTGTTTGTGTGAATACTGATAAAGTAGTCCGCGCCCCAGCTGTTAGCCATTGCGGCTCTGTTGCGGAGGTCGGCGTTCCGCTCGGGAAGGACATTTTCGTTCTGAGTGGTTCTGTAAATCATAACGTCAAAGCCTGCCTCACGCAGCAAGCGCGCAAGCTCCAGCGACACGTTAAGGTTTACATATTCCTCCGTAACGCCGTTGGCAACCGCACCGGGATTAGGCCCGCCGTGACCGGGATCGATAAAAATTTTCATATAATAACTGTCTCCTTTCCTCGAAATTTCGGCTTTTATATATAATATGCAAAAAGGTTGCAGCTGTCCCCGAGGTTTTAGAAAAATGTAATGCGGGTGTAATGGCTTTGTAACATTAGTGTGCTATACTGAGCATACGAAAAATAAAAAAGTAAGAGAATCGGCTTTGACAATAAAAATTCTGTTTTAAGCGAGGATTTTTTTGCTGCGGATTTGTTGTTTACGCAATTTATTTTTTAATTAAAGCTATACCCTTTCGGCTTTCCGCATTCACGGCGGAAAACAGAATTTGAAATTAAAATTTTTCTTATGGGAGCAGTATTTATGAAAAAAATATATATGGCTTTTGTTTTGATTTTGCTTTTTATTTGCATACCGCTCGGCGCGTTTGCCGCACCTGACACGATTGCAAGCGACGCTGTCGGCAATTCGTACGATTTGATAGTGGTTACCAACCCGCCGAATCAGAAGGACTCCACCTTCAACGCGAACTACATAATCTCGGGTTACGGCAAGGAGGGTACAGCGGTCACTCTCTACTGGCATGACGCAACGGCGAATCTTTACAGAAAGATTTACAACGAGACACAGTACGTTGACGCAAACGGAGCAAGACAGAGCGCGTATACCGAGGCTACGGTAACGATAGGCGCATCGGGTCAGTTCATGAATACCGTAAACCTTGCGCAGGGCGGAAACAATATTCTTGTCCGCGCGGAAAACGGCGGGCAGACCCAGCTTTTAAGGCTTTCGGTAACAAAATACAACTACAATCTTTTTGACATTATCAAATCGCTGACAAAATAAACGAATTTAAAGCGGCATCTTGCTTGTTGACAGGCACCGTGGGATGCCGCTTTTGTTTTATACCCGCATATATAAATCCGATGAGTGGAAGGAGGTACGGCACATGAAAATAAAAAAAGAAAAAAGGCTGCGACTTTCGGCATATGACAAAAAAAAGTTCTTTGAAAAATTCAAAACCGGTCTTATAATAGTATTATGCCTTCTATGCGCTGTACTCACATACTCGGTAACTCGCCTGGGCAGTACTGATGACGGACTTCCCGCCTTCTCGCTCAGCTCAGTCGGTCTTGGCGCTGAAAGCAGCGAGTTCACCTCGGAAAACGCTCTGACAACATTCTCCGGACTTTCCGAGCCGGAGCTTATTCTTATAGGTCGTGACAACGTACGCTACATACTCGGTGCGGAAAATCCCGGCTACGCAAAAACGGTCGAGGCGGTAAACAGAGTGATAAACAGCCTTCACTCCTCGGATACGGTATACACAAGGCTCGAAAACACAGCGGAGACAAAAAGGCTTTTGTCCGCCGCGCAGTTTTATGTAAAATACCCGTGCGAACGATCGGTCAGCTTTGACGCACAGTTCAACGGAATAAAGGACAGTCCCATGCTCAAAAATCTTGCGGTATATTCGCAGATGTTCATTGCTGCCCAAAGTACGGGCAGCATTACCGCATATATTCCCGATACGGACGGAAAAATAGTCAAGGCGGAATGTGTCGCCGCATCCTCCGCCTTCGGCGAGGTACTCGGCGATATTGCAAACTTTACGGGAACGCCGTGCAGCTTCGCCTATGAATTCAGCGGTGACGCGGGGCGGCAATTCCGCACGGCGCTTTCGCCCATGCTGGTTATCCCCAAAGCGCCGCTTGCTGCCGCGGCAATAAAATGCGGTGTGCCGTGGAATTTTGCTCACGGACTGAATCTGATACGGAACACTGAATTTTCCAATGAGCTTTTGAACATTTTTAATTTCAACCCAAACACGATAAGGCAGTACACTGACAAAAACGGTGCGCTTGTGTTTGTGGGAGACGGCGGGACGCTCAGCGTAAGTCCCGACGGCATTATCGACTACAAGGCTCTTGCCGCTGCCGACAGCGCAAAATCAGGCAGTACGGACATTTACACGCCTACCGCGGAATTTATGAGCATAACCGACAAGGTATTCCGACTTTGCGACATAAACCTTTCCGCAGCCGATTTCAGCCTTAAATTTACGGCTGTCCCGGCGATGAGTATTGACAACTCCGATGTTTTTCTTGGACTTGACTACTATGTTGACGGCAACAAGGTGGAAACCGCGGACGGCTATGCGATAGACGCCGAAATCTCCGGCGGTACGGTAACAAGACTTAAAATCTGCGTGCGGAATATCGAAAAGACCGATACCCACACAGAAAGCGGCGCATTTGCGGACGCGGTTGACGCATTTTGCAACGAAAACCCTAAAACGGTTATCATAACCGGCGGGTCGCTTGTTTACGATGCGAGGAACGCGGACGGAACGGAAAAAAATGTCTCATGGAAAATCATGGGCGAATAATGCAAAAAGGTCCCCCGCCGTCTGCGGCGGCGGTTTTTACGCAGTGTTTTAAAGCAATGCAGTACAGAAATACGGATTTCAGCCGGTTTTGCGCAGCGCTTTAAAACGGCACTACACAGAAATGCGGCTTTCTGCCGATTAGCCAAGGAATCAGTCCGCACTCCGATTTTGAGAAACGAATTTCCGATTTCGGCTAACTAAAAATAAAAAGGAAGGACGGTGACGGGAAATGGATTTACGGCGGCTTAAAACGGTATTTATAATCATACTCATAGTTATTGACGCTCTGCTTGCCGCGCTTCTTTGCCATATTATAGGTCAGGAGCGCGAGGTCAAGAAGGAAACCGACAGCAGCGTAACGGCATTTTTGCAGCGGAACATGATATTTCTCGCCCCAGACCTTGAGCTGCCCGAATCCCCCGAGATGTCGGACTGCTACCTTGAAAAAATGTCGGAAAGCAACGACGACTTTGTAACAAAGCTGCTCGGCGGCAGCTATACCGCTTCCGAGGACGGCGGATATATCTCCGGCAGCCGAAGTCTGCATATCGGCGGCGCGGAGTTCCGCTACGAGGATTCAAAGCCGACCGCTCCGCTCTCCGATATGTCCGCGGGCACGATAGAAAAGCTCTGCCGCAGCGAGCTTGAAAGGCTCGGTATAGATTCGCGCTCCTACAAATTCAACGGAATAAACATGGGCGGCAACACGATAAAGGCAATTTTTACGGTGGAGTACAGCGGCTCGGTCTTTTTTGACTCGTATCTGTCGTTTGATATTTCAAAGGACGGCATATGCGGTATCAGCGGCAAAAACCTTGTCTCCGGCATAAGCGCGTCGGGTCACTCCGCCAAATACTTCAAGATAAGCAGTATACTTATGGATATAGTCAAAAATCCGCTGCTTGACAAAAATAAGCAACACACCATTGTCAGCATAAAGCACGGCTATTACATAGGTCAGGGCTCGGAAAATTACCGTAACATTCTTGCGATTCCGGTATGGCAGATTGCGACCGATTCCGGTCTTATCCTGTACTATGACGCAAGAAACGGCAATTATATAGATTCATAAACAACATTTTTTGGGGGTATTTACAATGATACAGGGATTTTTTATGCGGTTTCCGAACGGCCGCGGCAAGGCGCTTACGCTCAGCTATGATGACGGCGTACGCCAGGATATACGACTGATTGATATTATGTCAAAAAACGGTCTGAAGGGTACCTTTAATCTGAACAGCGGCAGGCTTTCGGTGAATGACGTGCCGGGCAAGTCGTATCTCACCAATTCGGAAGCGGCAAAACTTTACACCGGTTCGGGGAACGAGGTTGCGCTGCACGGAATGGAACACTGCTTTTGGAGCGACGTTTCCGCCGCTGCGGCTATGTATGACATTGCCGCGGATAAGCATAATCTTGAAAAGCTTACCGGTATGCCTGTCCGCGGCGGCGCATATCCGTTCGGAACATTTAATGATGCCGCGGTTAAAATACTTGAGCTGTCCGACATAAAATACTGCAGGACTATAATATCGTCATGTAGCTTTGATATACCGACCGACTGGCTGCGGCTTAAGCCTACCTGTCACCACAACGACAGCCGCCTTTCCGAGCTGACCGAGCGTTTTTTAAACACATCGCCGGATCGCATCCCGTATCTGTTCTACCTTTGGGGTCACAGCTACGAATTTGACAACGACAATAACTGGGAGCTTATTGAGGACTTTGCGGAAAAGGTCGGCGGCAGGGATGACATATGGTATGCGACAAATATTGAAATTTACGATTACGTACAGGCTTTTTGTTCGCTTATATTTGCCTCGGACGGCAGTTTTGCAATAAACCCGACAGCAACGGATGTATGGCTGTACGACTACCGCTGCGGCAAAACAATTAAAATCGCCGCAAACTCGCGCGTTGCTTTTGAATAGCCGCGCAAGGTAAGAAACAGCAGTCTTTTCGCATTCGGAAAGGCAAAATTCGGACTTTATCGCAAATATCGCGATTGACAAACCTACACTTTCTATTATATAATGAAAGGGTGAGCTTGGGGAAGCAGGCTCGCAAATACAAAAACGGAGGACAAAAATGAGTAAAATACCTGAACTTTTCGGAACACTGGTATTCAACGATTCGGTTATGAAGGAACGTCTGCCCAAGGATACCTATAAGGCTCTTAAAAAGACGGTTGACGATGGCGAAGGTCTTAAGCCGGAGATAGCGAATATTGTGGCAAACGCCATGAAGGACTGGGCGGTCGAAAAGGGCGCAACGCACTATACGCACTGGTTTCAGCCGATGACGGGAATCACTGCGGAAAAACACGACAGCTTTATCACCCCCGCACCGGGCGGCGGTATTATAATGGAATTTTCCGGCAAGGAGCTGATTAAGGGCGAGCCTGACGCGTCCTCGTTCCCCTCCGGCGGTATCAGAGCCACGTTCGAGGCAAGAGGATACACCGCGTGGGACCCGACGTCATACGCGTTTATAAAGGACGGAACTCTTTGTATTCCGACCGCATTCTGCGCCTACGGCGGCGAGGCTTTGGACAAAAAAACCCCCCTCCTTCGCTCAATGGAAGCAATAAGTAAGCAGGCTGTGCGAATACTCAAATTATTTGGTAAAGATGTTTCCAGAGTTTACTCCACCGTTGGTCCCGAGCAGGAATATTTTCTTATAGACACAAAGGTTTTCGAAAAGAGAAAGGACCTTATATACTGCGGCAGAACTCTGTTCGGCGCGCCCGCGCCGAAGGGTCAGGAGCTTGATGACCACTACTTCGGGCAGTTGAAGCCGCGCGTTTCTGAGTTCATGAAGGAGCTTGACGAGGAGCTTTGGAAGCTCGGCATACTCGCCAAAACCAAGCACAACGAGGTTGCGCCCGCTCAGCACGAGCTTGCACCGATATTTACGACAACTAACATTGCGACCGACCACAATCAGCTCACTATGGAGATGATGAAGCTGGTTGCCGCACGTCACGGCATGACCTGTCTGCTCCACGAAAAGCCGTTCGAGGGCATCAACGGCAGCGGCAAGCACAACAACTGGTCGATTGCGACAAACACCGGAGAAAACCTGCTTGAGCCCGGAAAATCTCCGTACGACAACGCACAGTTCCTTGTGTTCCTATGCGCGGTAATAAGCGCCGTTCACAAGCATCAGGATTTGCTCCGAATCTCGGCGGCAAGCGCGGGGAACGACCACCGTCTGGGCGCGAACGAGGCTCCGCCCGCGATAATCTCCATGTTCCTCGGCAGCGAGCTTATGGCGGTACTTGACGCGATAAAAGACGACAGCGACTACAAAAACAAAAAGCGTGAAACGATGAAGGTCGGCGTAACCGCACTGCCGGAGTTCCCCAAGGATTCCACAGACAGAAACCGTACCTCGCCGTTCGCCTTCACGGGGAATAAATTTGAGTTTCGCACGCTCGGCTCCAACGATTCGATTGCCTGCGCAAATATCATGATAAACACGATAGTTGCGGACGAGCTGGAACGCTTTGCGGACGAGCTGGAAAAGGCGGACGATTTTATGGACGCCGTACACGACCTTGTTAAAAACTGCATAACCAAGCATTATGACATAATCTTCAACGGCAACGGTTATTCGGACGAGTGGGTGGCAGAGGCGGAGCGACGCGGACTGCTTAACCTTAAAACAACGCCGGACGCACTTCCGTATTACATACACCCCGAAAACCTTGAGCTTTTCAAGCGGCACGGCGTATATAACGAAACGGAAATGCACGCGCGCTACGAAATACTCATGGAGGAATACAGCAAGGTAATCAATATTGAGGCTCTTACCATGGTTGACATGGTTAAAAAGGACTACATTCCCTCAATCAGCGAGTACCAGAGAAGCCTTTGCGACACGATTCTCTCAAAGCGCGAGGTGTGCGAATCGATACCGTGCGAAACCGAAAAGAATATTCTTTCAAGGGTTGCACAGCTTGCGGACAGTATCTACGCCAAGAACGCGGAGCTTGACAACGCAATCAAGAATGTTCCGAGCGAAAAGAGCGCAACGGAAATCGCCTTCTATTACAAGGACGAGGTAATAGGCAAAATGGAGGAGCTTCGCAAAATGGTTGACGAGGTTGAGGCGGAGGCTGACCGCGAATTCTGGCCTGTTCCGTCATACGGAGATATAATATTCAGTGTAAAATAGAAAAACGCAATTTTAAACCACCCCCGCGGCGCTTGCCGTGGGGGTGACTTTACTTTTATTATTTTTTTTGGCTTTCGACGGTTTTTTACGTTTTAAAACCGTTTTTTGTGCATTTATACAGTTTTTCTTGTTTTTGCAGCTCGCAAGTACAGATTTTCATATTTTTGTACCGTGGGTAAAGCTCCCGATTATTAAAAAACAAAAATATCCCCGCATATGCCGTAACTGGGTTAAGGTAAAGACCTGCATGGCAGGTGGGTTATTTCCCGAATACATTACAAGTCCACTGGCCGCCTGACGGCGGGAGGCATTTGCGCCGCACCCGGAGAGAAAGTCCCGTTTAAAAAAATGTTGGTTTTACATTAATCCGCATTTACGAACATCGCAGGGAATATTCTATAATATATAATATCATAAACGAGTGAAAATTTCAACACTAAATTTCAGAAAACATAGTTTATTATCCTCAAAATTTAAAAAAATATGTGTTTTTGACCGATTTTGAAGATAAAAACTGATTTGGCAAAAAATAAGTCTTTTCAAATCAAAAAAATTATTGTATAATGGTAAAAAAAGCAAAGGGGGCGCTCCGCGTGAGGATTGAACGGATAAGCGAAAATAAAATAAAGGTTGTTATCAACCGCGAGGACACACGGCTGTGGAACGTCAGTCTTAAAAAGTTTACCGACAACTCGCCGGAGGCACAGGAGCTTTTTTGGTTTGCACTTAAACAGGCGGAACAGGACGTAAACTTCAGCGTGGGGCGGGCGCAGCTGCTTGTCGAAACGCTTGACGCGGGCGGCGAAGGCTTTGTGATGATTATCAGCAAGCTGACGGGCGGCTCCGACCTTGCAAACGAGCTTGCGCGAAGCGGCAAGCGCATAAAGCAGACCGAATTTCGCCTGAGCAAAAAGGCGAAACAGCAGCCTCTGCTCAGAATATTTAGGTTTAAGGATTTTGACGAGCTGTGCTGCGGCGTGAGCGAGATATGCGAACTGTACCTCGGCGGCAGCCGACTGTACAAATACGGCGGCTCGTTCTACCTTGAGCTGCGCCCCATTGATTCGTTCGGCTTTTTTGAGATTGAAAACATACTCAGCGAGTTTGCCAAAAAGTGCGACAATCCGCTAATGCTCCAGGGCGTGCTGACCGAGCACGGCACCGTTATGATAGGCGCGGACGCGATTTCGGTCATAACCAAAAATTTTGCGTGATTTCTTATACATCCTTGTGCGGAGACCCGAAAGGGTTTTCCGCATATTTTCTTTTTACGGCGCATATATTTAAGTGTAAAATAAATTACGGAGGTATGCCGATATGGATGAAAATAAAAAGGATACAGCGATTCACAGAGTTGTCATGGAGGGCAGACAAAGCCTGCGCGTAAGCGGCGTTGAGGACGTTGAGAGCTTTGACGACGATACCGTTGTGATATACACGGTTGACGGTACTATGACGGTAAAGGGCATGGATTTTCGTATAAACAAGCTGAGCGTTGAGGACGGAGAGCTTGAAATTGACGGAGATGTGGACAGTATTCTGTATTCCGACAGCCGCAAGGAGGAACACGGCGGATTTTTCGGCAGAATTTTCAGATAGGCAGCCGAGTGCCGGTCCCGCCGCCCCGCGCGGGGGCAAGGGGCGGCGGCTTTGGTTTCTGTGTGTGACCCGGAAGGACTGTGGCTATGTATAATACCGTTTCAAAGGAAATGATTTTTTTTCTGACCTGTATCGCGGCGGGATTTTTTTGCGCATTTCTTTACGATTTGCTGCGGATAAGCCGACGTATTGTGCGGGTGAACGATTTTGTTATAAATTTTGAGGATATACTGTTTTTGGGTGCGGCGGCGGCAATTCTGTTTTACGCCTCATACTTTAAAAACAGCGGTGAAATACGCTGGCACGGATTTATAGGCGGCGCGGCGGGCGTTTTTTTGTATATTTTCATTATCGGAAACCGCCTGCTTAACGTCAGCTGCATTATCATAAAATTCATTGTCAAAACGGCTGAAACGCTGCTGAAAATAATTCTTATGCCCGTAAGGCTGATTATGCGCATATTCAAAAAGCCGATTGACGTAGTTATGTGGTACAGCGGCAGAGGAATATCTCGGGTGCGCCGCGCGGCGAGCATGGGCAAAACAAGGCTCGGAATAAACATAAAAAATCTTTTGAAAATGATGAGGTAACAAATATTTTCTAAAAAATTTTTGGCAAAAACAAACAGTGCGCCGTAAAAGGCGGCTCTGTAAAAGCGGGATTTTCCCTTTGGGGATATTCCGTTTTTGTTTGCCCAAAATCCGCCATATACAATTATGCACAAAAAATCCGTTTTATTTTTTTAGCGAAAAAGCGATATACCACTGGACAAAAGTCGAATTTTGTAGTATAATTCATAAGATATATTGTGTGAAAATTTATTTGGAACGAAAGAGGGTATTTACCAATGAGTGAGGTTTGCATACTTAATCACAGCTTGCTTACACATAAGATTACACTGCTGCGCGACGAAACAACCGACGTAAGGGACTTCAGACAGCTTTTGCACGAGGTTTCAACACTTATCTGCTACGAAGCGACAAAGGATTTGCCGCTTGTTGATAAAACGGTTAAAACGCCTATTTGCGAAACGGTCGGAAAGGTAATGAAAAATCAGCCTGTTCTGGTGCCGATTCTCCGTGCCGGACTGGGAATGATGGAGCCGTTTATAAATGTTATTCCCGCAGCTAAGGTCGGTCACATAGGTCTTGCACGCAATCACGAAACGCTTGAGCCGGAGGAATACTACTGCAATCTTCCCGCGGACATAAGCGAAAGAGAGGTTATTTTGCTTGACCCCATGCTCGCAACGGGCGGCAGCGGCAGCGCAGCTATTGAGTTTATCAAAAGACGCGGCGCAAAAAATATCAGATTTGCCTGCATTATTGCGGCCCCGGTCGGCATAGAGGTTGTACAGAAGGATCACCCCGATGTTGATATTTTTGTCGGCTGCCTTGACGAAAAGCTCAACGAGGTAGGATATATCGTTCCCGGTCTTGGTGACGCGGGCGACAGACTTTTCGGTACGCTTTAATTACATAGTTTAATTTAAACGGATATTTTAACCAAACCGCGCAGAAATGCTGCACGGAAACAGTATCTTCAGTTTTTCTGCCGTTTTGTATTCAACAAAGCATTGTACCGAAACGGTACAATGCTTTTTGAGTATTCTATGCCGGTACGGCAACGGTGACTGCCGATAAAGCAGCAGCGTTTCACTTTAACGGCTGCCCGTTTAAGCCGATTCAGACACAAAAAAAGCACAGCAGCTCTCGTATCAAAGCTATTTTCCTTATATTTTTCAAAGGCGAACGCTTTGATACAATTCTCTGTTTTGTGCTTTTTTAATTCCGTACAAACGGCGCCTGTTACAGCGCCGTTTGTACATTTTAAATCACTTGTTCCGTTTACACTCTTCAATTATTTTGCTGAGCGAGCCTGTCGCAAGGCATATTGACGTATCAGCCGCTCCGTAGTATACACGCAGTCTGTCCTCGTCTATGTCGGCTATAGCGCCGCAGCTGAATACCACTCCGGGGCACTGACCTCTGTATTCATAATCCGCATCGGGTGTGAGTATAAATTTATTGCACTTTCCGATTACCTTGCCCGGCTCATTCAAATCGAGCAGCACCGCACCAAGACTGTATCTTTGTCCCTCGGGTCCCGTTGATACGCCGTGAATAATCTCAAGCCAGCCGTTCTTGGTCTTAATCGGCGGGGTCGGTCCGATTTTTATCGGATTCCAATGCGCCCATGATTTAAGCACAAGTCTGTGCCTGCCCCAGTGAATCAAATCAGGCGATTCGGAAATCCATATATTTGCGTGATACGCTTCATTGCTCGGCGCCGAGGCGTTTGTATACGGTCTGTCCAGGCGGTAATACATACCGTTAATCTTTTCGGGGAAAAGGCACGGCACACGGTTTTCCGGCATCGCTATAATCTCAATATCCTCATATTCTTTAAAATCCTTGGTTTTGCCGAGAATAGACATCGTTCCCACTCCCGAGCTGCCCGGTCTGATTATGTAATAAACATCCTCCTCCGGGAAATAGGTGATTCTCGGGTCTATCACCCACCAGTCAAGTCCTTTGATAAACGGCACCTCTGACATTTTTATAAGAGGCTTTTCATCAAACTTAAAATTGATTCCGTCCTTTGAACGCGCAACCTGAATGTACGGTCTTTCATCTCCCTGCGGTCTGATTGAGCATAAAAGTATCGTTTCGCCGTTATACATTGTCTGTGCGCAGTTGAATATTGCCTCCGCCCCGGGATAATCCGCCGGTCGGATTATCGGATTGCCCTCGTATCTCTCTAAAAATTCTTCTTTGAAAATTAAGTCCTTTTTGTCCATTGTTTTTCTCCTTTATTGTCTGTATACCGATATTGCGTTAAGGCTTCCGCTGTGCAGCTCCACAAACACATAATCGCCCTCCTGAATATCGGAAAATCTTAAAAGCGAGCTTTGATTTCTGTCTATGTTATAGCAGTTAACATATGTTGTTTCTCCGCACACGATTGTACGGTTCCACGACTGCGGGAAGCCCTCCGCTCCGTGAGCGTTAAATACCATTCCTTCACTGTGCTTTTTAATCACCTTTCCGAAGGCAACCAAGTCCTGAGCGTAAAACTGCTTTTCTCCTACGCCCCAGCCCTTGCCGGAGTTGTTCAGCACCTTTGCCTTTTCAAAGGTTTGCTCCGCGAGCGGGCGTTCATAGTCAAGCGCAAGGCTCACGCCAAAAAGCACTGTTCTTCCTGTGTAGTCGCTGTTAAACTCAATCATATCTCCTTCCCGAATGTCATCCCACGTCTTGACAGAATCGGCTCTGCCGCCGTTTTTCCAGCTGCCGTAGTTGTCAAAAACCTTGCAGGAATCGGGATTCTTATACGCTGTCTGCTCCCACCAGCTTGCTCTGTAGGTTATGTAGTCGAGTACCTCATCATTAACATTGTCGTAGTATTCGCCCTTCTGAAGAACAAAGCAGGAGGTGAGCCACTCGGAGCTGAGCCAGTTGTTGCTTGCCGCGCTGCCGTGCATCATAACTATTGCCGCAGGCGTGTAGCAGTCGTCCGCATCATAGATTTTTACTCTGTACTCCTCATTGTTGCTTATGCTTTCCGTCGAGCTGACCCTGTAATATCTTTCATTATCATCAAGCGGAATATGGAACATAGCCGTCCGCGACTGATTCAGTCTGTAAATCGCACCGAACGACTTTGTCGCTCCGCCAAGATATACAAGCGACCCCTGAGTTTCATAGTCATAGTTTACCTCAAAGCCGTCACCATCGTTATAGCTTCCCCAATCCGTGTTCTGCCGTGCAGTATCTATCTTTTTAATCTCTCCGTTTGCGTTCAGCATATATCTGACAAGCTGCCTTAACAGCCTTCCGCTTTTGTAAAGCTCGGGTGCGCTGCCGCCGGCAATATCCTCCTCACATATTACCGTTCCGTTATATTCAACCTTGTCGGCAAGTCCGTACGACATCATCTGTCCATCCTCGGTAAAAATCTTCATACTTACCTCCGCCGAGAAGCTGTTTTCAATGCCGAGCCTTCTTACATATCCATATTTCAGCCTGTTATCAACCGCAACCGAGTTTATGATTTTGCCCCTCGGGTCAAGATAGATTAAAATCCTGTCGCCTATATTATGGGGCAGCTTTTCATGCGATTCCTTAAAATAGGTTTCGGCCATTGCAAATCTCTGATCGCCTATTTTGTACGGAGTTTTGCTGTTCTTCCTGAATTCGGAATACTTTCCTTCAACCGTTTTCTCGTCCAGAATATATAATTCCGTTACAATGTTGCTGTCCGGCGCAGTCAGCAGCGATATTCCCGTACGCATATTTATATCCGTAAACTCTGCCCTTTCGCCGTCCGAACAGAACATTCCTCTGTACTCGCCGTCCTCGGCTATCTCCGAAACATCATACCTTGTTCCGAGCTTATCAACAACCGAATAATCCTCCGTATATCTTGCATTCGGCATAAAGCTCGTATACTCATAAACAAAGAGTACGTCATAAAGACCGTCTTTGTCATAATCGATAAACTGCAAATAACCGTTTTTTATGTTATATATATCTTCTGTGAATCCCGGATACGCTATATGGTTATAGATAACATTCGCATACTTTTGAAGTCTGACCGATTTAAGACTTCCGTTGTCGTCATAATACCGGAACAGCGTTCTATCGCCCGACAGAGCGGTTTCTGTGCTGTCGTTAAAGTATTTCATGACATTATAGCGCTCATCAACCGCAACGGAGCAAAGCTCGTTGTCGCTGTTTATATATGCCTCAACCTTATATCCGAGGTAATCGTCGGCATTATCAACACCCTTGCAGCGGTATTCGGCATTCTCAATGCGCAGGGTATTATCGCCCGCCGGCGCACTGCCGTTCACAGATGTATAAGAGTTTGCTCTGACAACTCCGGAAATCCGCGTGAGCTTTAAGGCTGTGTCAAGAAGTGTCAGGTCGGAAATCCTGTATGACGGCTCCTTGCCGTTAAAAACCATTTCAAAGCTCTTTAAATCAAGCAGATTATAAAACATATTATAAAACTGCTCCGCCGTGAGCTTTTTCCGCGCCTCGGTATAGTTTATTCCGTCAAGCAGTCCCTGCTTTGACGCTTCTCTGTAATAATCCGCCGCACTGCCCTGACTTCCGTTATACTTAAAATATGCTCCGTAGCCCGCGGAATCCATAAAGATTATAATCGCCTCGTCAACCGTCAGGATTTTATCCTCTTCTCCCGCCTTATAGTATTTATTATACATTTCATCATTTTGAAATAACAGGTTTAAAGCATTCTTAATTTCAAGCCGCGTAACGGTTGTTTCGGGAACATATTTTGAAATCAGTCCCATATCCATGGAAAACTTTATTTTTCGGCTGATTTCGTTTGTACCGGGCGTATAATAAATCTCCCCGTTTGCCTCTTCAACTCCGTGGTCATATAAATACTCCTCCATTATATAGTCCCACGGCCCCGCAAACACCGGGAACGCCTGAAAAAGCAGCATAACTGCCACGCCAAAAGCCGTAAGTTTTTTTACCATTCTGCTCAATCCTCCCTATATCTGATAGTGTGAATCCGTTAATCCAGTTCATTGAGCAGGGAGCATATAATCTTTGCTGCCTCCGCTCTTGTTATATTCCCCTGCGGAATAAACTCACCGCTTTCGTAGCCGTTTATAACGCCTGCCGAAGTAAACATTCTGACAGCCTCCAAAGCATAATCCGATATATCCGCCGCATCTGTGAAGGTTAGATCGGCAGGCTGAATCGCTCTTATATCTCTTGCCAGCTGAGTCATTCTGTACATCATAACAACGGCGTCCTCTCTTGTGAGCGTCTGTCCCGTGCCAAATCGGTTTTCATCATATCCGTTTACGATACCGAGCATATACGCCTTTGCAACAAAGCTGTAATACCACTCCGACTTGTCAACGTCCTCAAAGTCACATTCTCCGTCCCCGGTATCTATGGTGAACGCCGAAAGAACAACCTTTGCCCATTCCTCTCTTGTTATAGAGTCATCCGGGCGGAAGCTCCCCTCCGCATCGCCTGTCATTATACCGTTTTCGTAAACAAACCGAACATTCTCTGCCGCCCAGTAATTCATGGGAACATCGGGAAATATCCTTTCTATCGAATTGATGTCTCCCACTAAATTCGCTCCCGAGCCGGCATATATGTTTGACATGGCTGTTCCGCGTCCTCCGCCGCCCGAGCTGCCGCCTGAGGTATTGCCTTTATTGCCGTTATTGCCTTTGTTTCCTATGAGCTTTGCAATACCGTCATTAAACTGCTTTATAACCTGTTCGACCGACGTGTATTCATTGTTTTCAAACACCTTTGCAAGCTCAAACGAATCCACCTTGGTAAAATCGCCGGTGAAGTCGAGCTGAAAAATATCATTATAGCTTTGCAGTGCGGCAATGCTGCTTGTCCTTTCCGTGTTGCTCATGCAGGCAAGAGCACACGCAGCTCTGAAGGCGCTTTTAACGCCGTCTGCCGTCTTGGGCATATTCTGCGACACAAGCAGTTTAAACTTCTGTGCCGTCTGCTCCGGATATTTAACAAAATCTTCATTGGTTATGTCGCACTCAAGCTCGTCATAATAAGTTACATCCGCAACGATTTTACCGACCGGGCAATTCTGTATATCCGCTATGTCATATGCCGCAAGAAACGCGTCCTCTACCGAAAAGGTTGACGCAAAACCGCCCTTCTTCATACTCTGCATCAGCGACAGTACCGTCGCTTTATTTTTCTTCCACGCAGCGGCGTCCGTGTCTATATACCATGCGTCCGCCGCGCCGCTCATCAACGCAGTTTCAAAATCGGCTGCGGCGTTAAGCTCCGCCAGCTTTGCGGACGCGGCTGCATAGTCGCCGTCAGCCACGGTGCTATACATAAAGAGCCTGCATCTTCCGTCCGTTGCGGCGCTGTCGCTCTCTCCGGCTACCACTGCATAAACGCCGCTGTCCGCATTCTCCGGCATCAAAAATTCATATTCGGCGGAATCGTTCGACAAATCCTGCTCCCCAAGAAAAACCGGATTTGTCAGGCCTCCGTTTTTTGCCGCATCAAGTTCAGCCGCCGGAACAATATATACCGTACTTCCCTTGTCAAATCCCTTGAGATAGCCGATGTTCAGTGTTATCACAGCGTTTGCCGCCTCGGACAGCTTTGTTATACATACGCTGTCCGTATCTGCCGCAAAAGCGCCTGTTCCCGCCATTACCGCGGCAACAGAAAACGCGCAAATCCGTTTTAATATATTCATTAGCATTAAGCCCCCTTAACAACATATTTATTTCGTATATACCTGCACATCATCAATCGCAAGTCTGCCGTCAGTTCCCAATATTCTGATATATTTTCCGCTGAATTTACTCATATCGACAGTCTCGGTCATTTCGGAGTTTTTACCGCTTTTCACCTCTGTCCAGCCGTTTCCGTCCTCCGAAACCAGAATCCTATAGTTATACCTTTTTATACTTCCGCTGTGCCAATGCACAACAAGCGATTTAAGCGGTACATTTTTACCGAGAGTAACCGTCAGGTAATCGTCGTTGTCCTCCGCGCTCCAGAACGAATCATCTCTGCCGTCAAAAACGTGCGGCACAAGCTTTCCTTCAGCATCGCGGCAATCCTCAATAACCGTGCTCGGCTCCCACTTGTAATTAACCTTCGGCATTTCGATTTCCGTCATTTTTCCGAAATCCTGCCAGTTGTAATATGCAGGCTTGGGCTTAGGCACATAAACATTGGGCGATGTCATCGTGATGCTGTCGCCGTCAACCACAACATTGATAACATTCTGCGTTTCATCCTTTCCGAGAGTAAATGCAAGGGTTTGGGTCTTTTCTCCGACCGTAACCGTCACATCATATCTTCCGCGATGACCGCGGATAACCGCGCTGCCGTTTTCATCGGTTGTCACAGTCTCGTCCGTTTTCCATTCGTGGTTTACCAGCTTATCCCATTCATAGTAGGCAGGGTGTCGATTCTCGTCCTTGTCCCAGAACACGGAAAGGTCGGGAGTTTTGCCGTCGTAGTTATAAACCCATACTACAAACGTAGATAACGCAGGGTGGCTGTAGCACGCAATCAGAGTATCTCTTAAATACGGCGCTCTCAGCTCATACTCGGGAATTGCCGCGTCATATTCGGTTATGGCAACCTCGTCCGCAACCTGCGCCGCCATGTCTATGTTCACATACCACCACTGCGGATGCGACGCCGAGCCGACATGGCCCTGTATTCCGCAAATATCAATCGGCGCGCCGAGGTCCTTTAAATACTTTGTATATGCCACATGGTCGGGCAAAGCCGTTCCCTCAGGTGACGAGTTACCCGAAATTGTTTCAAGATGCACAAGCTTTGCGTTCGGGCGGATTGCCTTAACCATCTGATACATTCTTACGCCCTCGTCCCAGCCGACCGACTTGATTCCGTCATCGTGACGGGTCGCTATCTCGTTCATAACGTCAATCTCTATCGGATAATCGCCTATAAACGTGGATATAATATTGAACTGCTTTTCAAGCCTTGCGCGGACCTCATCTACCGATACGCTGTCAATATTCCAGTTTGCACTGCCAACCATCGGCAAAAGATAGTCGCCCCTGTTTTCAATTCCCGTTCCTGTTTCCCAGTATACGCAATGCGCTCTGACGTCTATGTCATTATCCATGCACCAGTTCACAAAGTCGGCATATCTCTTTGCCGTCCAGTTGTTTTGCTGAAACTCGCCCGCCTTTACCGTTCCGACCAAGGTGTTTACGCCAAGATCCTTAAAACGCTCAAACCACTTCTCTCCGTTAAATCCCGAATTGGTTTTGTAGAGGTGTCCGTTTTCAAATGTGCTGTTCCATACCATCGACCCCCAGTTAAATTCGCTCCTTGTCATTTTGGCATTAACGGTCGCGCCCTGTATCGGATTTCCGTCTTTGTCGGTTACGTTGACCGTCATATTGTTCTTGCGGTACTTCTCGATTCGTTTAACCGCCTCCTTGCGCCAAAGCGCGTCCTCCTCCATGCCCTTGTAGGTTGCGGGAATCTTCGGGACCTCCATTCCCTCCGGCAGACCCGAATATAGGTCGAGCTTAACGTCGGCTATCTGTATTTCCTGAAGCGAGAAATGCTGTCGGAAATTAAGCGACCAGTCGTCCATATCAGTTGCGGATATTGCCAGAAGTCTGAACTGCTGCCAGTCCGTTGACAGCTGCACTGTTTCCGAAATTGACTTTGTCCATGTTTTGTTCTGCTCCAGAGTAACATTAAGCTGAATCTTTCCGCCGTCGCTCTTTGCAAATATTCCTTTTGCCCAAAATGTTATAACAAAAACATCGTCCTTCTTTACCGGCGTCTTTTGCCAGTTTACAATTTGGGAAGCATAGTATGTTGCAGGCAGGCTTGTTGCCTCCCAGTCAATCGCCTTGTCAAAGCTCTGACCCTCAACATCTATATACTTCTCGCTGAAGCACTCCGGCATTTGTCTTGACGCGGTTTCAAAGTATTCAAGACCGCCCTTGATTATCTCGGTCTTATACGGTCCCGAAACCTTGTTAAACTTTTCAATCTCCGCCTGAAGGTCATATACCTCCGCCTCTTTAAGCCAAAGTCTGACGTTTGTTAAATCACTCCTGTCAATCTGAATATTATAAATATAACATATCATATCAAGAGGAACCATGATTTCTCTGCCCGACAAAAAGAACTTTTCATCAAGCTCAACCGTTATATTGTTTATCTCAAGCGTATCGCCGCCGACAGTGACAGTGAACATATCGTCGTTAAATGTTCCGTGCAGTACCTTTGTCAGCGCGTTGTAGTCATAGATCATGCCGAGCGCGTCAAAAAGAGGTTTCATCTGGCACATAATTTTACCGTTTTTAATCACCGTCGGCTTCTCAAAGCCGATTTCTTCACCGCCGAAATAAATGTGAATATCAGCCTGCTCCTCTGCCGAAACGTACGGAGTGAAAAACGATGCTGTCATTATCAGAGAAAGTAAAAAACTAAGCCATTTTTTCATCATCACACCCCCGGTCAGCCTACAAACTCCGCCGCCCTGCACAGCGATTTAACGCCCGTAAGGCTGTCCCACACGAACACTCGTATCACATTGCCCGCGTCCGCCTTTATTCCATCGAAATTAACCTTCTGTATTCCCGTAATATCCGTAATCTGCTGTGAGGACGCGGACTTAAGCCTTAAAACGCTCTTTTCGCCCGCATTCACCTTTTCCCATACCACAGCAGTCACAACCGCATTCATCACAGGCACGGAGCCCGCCTTTGAAAGAGTCACGCAAACATCATTGCTCGCCCCTACACTTCCGCACTCCGAGCCGTTAAGCGTTACCGAAAGAACATCGCAGCCGTCAGACGCCTTAAAGCTGTACTCATCGGCATATTCAAGTCCTGCCGCATTCTTAACATTTTTAATTTTTAACGTATATTCGCCGCCGGCTTTCACGCCGCCAAGCGTAATTTTAAGTTTCTTTCCGTCCGCGGAGATTCCCGCGATTTCCGCGCCGTTATCTATCGACAAGTCCGAAACGGACGGAACAGACGCAATATCAAGATTAAACACCGGCTCAAGCTCCGGTCTGCTCATCGGGAGCAGTCCGCGGCTGTCAAAGCCTTCTGTCCGTTCAATCTTCATAGGCATCGGCGCAACCGAAAGATACTTCATATTTGCCACGTCCGATTTGTTATAATCAATCAGCTCCGACTTAGGCTCCGCTCCGGCTGTCTTTGTCTCGGCGCTTTGCGCCATCTTCGCCTCGGCAGCGTCATAGACCGTCAGGTCCGTGCCGTCATTGAAGAGCTTTCCCAAATCCGTTCCCATTTTGACGGTTGTATATTCGCCGATTTCAACGCTGTGTCCGCCCGCATAAATAATATGCGCAATTTGTCCGCTTGACAGCTCACGAGTGTAGAGATTCGCATTTATCCTTTCCTTGATTGTGACGTTTCCGCTGTCAGACCATATCGCAGCCGAGTTTTCGCTTGTGCCGAGGTAATCCTTGCACGCAAACGCCTTGATACGACCCTCGCCGCATATGGTTATGTTGCCCTTGGCGCGAAGGTTTTTGTTTCTTCCGTTATTCTGTCCGCTAAGCGTCAGCGTCACGTCCTCGGGAATGCTGACAGTCAAATCGCCGTCCGAATATATGCACGAGCTTGCCATATCTGTTCTGTAGCTGTCCGATGCAACATTCAGCTCTGTGTCCTGTAAAATATACAGTGTTTTGGAGCCTGCGTCATACTCGGCATATGCGCCGCCCGCTCTCTCCGATGCAGCATAGCCTTCACCGCTTTTTACCAAATATTTAGCATCGCCGCTGAGAGCTATAGGCGCGTCGGCATTATTAAAAATTGTTATCTCATAGCCCGCCGCCGGCTCAAGTCTGACGTATCGGTCATTTTCCTGCTCGCCCTCATGAAAATTCTCATTGCCGTCGTTTCCCTTTGTTCTGTCCTGATCCGTTGCTGACGAATCAGGCGCATACTCGAACTCGGTCGCCCATTTTTTCTCATATGAATCCGGCACGTAGATTTCTCCGCTTTCGGTTTCATAAAGCTTTTTATTGTTTGCAAGGCTTGCGCTGTTGTTTCTTGCACGAAGATAAAGCGAGCCGCCGCTTAGGCTGATATCATTTGCCTTTATAAGCGTTGTATAATTGTGTTCAAGATGAAAATAACCTAAATTATATGTTGTTTCATAAACATCAATAACTCCACCGTTCAGCGTGACCGTGCCGCTTGCATAAACGCCGTACGACTGCAAGCCTCCGTTCTTTTTTCCCGCAGGGTTTGCCGTCACCCTGAGCATTCCCTTTTTCATGCCGTTGACCGTCAAATCGCCTTCTATATGTATGCCCTCCTGCCCAAAATCGCTCGGCGACTGACGACCAAGATACAGCAGATTGACATAGTTTCCAAGCTCAACGGTAAGACTTCCGTTTGCGTATATTCCATAGTATTTATCATTTGAAGCGTCGCCGTCGCCGTCCGCGTCGATTTGTTTAAGCGGCATACCGACCTCCCACGGGTTGTTTGTTATATCCCTTCCGGATTTAAATGTGAGCGTTCCCGACTGCGCGTCAAACTGCGCAAGGAGCGTCCACGTTCCATCGGAATCGGTATCCTGTGCGGAAGCCTTCACTGTTGTGCTTGCAGCGCCCGGCGCTTTGCCGATTAGCAGATACGGCGTGTCCGAATCAAGTCTTTCCCCGCTGTAGTATACCACGCTTGCCGCGTCTGCGCCTTCAGCACTGACAGGCATTGCCGAAATCGCCGTAACGGTCATGCAAATACATAAAAAAGCAGATATTATTTTTTTCATAACGTCCTCTCTTTCCTGTTATATCAAAAGAGTTTATCAATGGGCTGTAAAAGTTTACAGCCCATTGAATACGGAGGAAACACTCACAATGTGTCTTTCCCCTCCCTGTATATCAGCAATGTCACTCTGCCGCCGTTTCAGCCGCGTAATATGTTCTGACCTTTTTAAGAGGCTTAAGTCCGTCTGCCGCGTTCCAAACATAAAGTTTAACGCTTTCAGCGCCGCCCAAAGTAAGTATATGCTCTTTACCGTCAGCCGCTCCGCTGTATATCGCGGCAGATGTAAGAACGCCGTTTTCGTCGCACGCCTTTGCCAGAACGAAGATTTGTGGAGCTTCCTCTGCGTCCGCCGATGTCGGAATAAATTTAACAGTATTTGCAGCGTCGCTGACCGTTTCACCGTCATTCACGCTCACAGAGGATATTGCAACCGTTGTATCTGCGGTCGACACCTCCATGTATGTTGAGGCTTTCATCTTGTCGTAGGAATAATCGTAAAGCTTGTCACCGCTTCTGAGCGCACCTTTCCAATCATACGCATTTGCATTATCAATTTCTATATTACCCGTAAATGAATCCGCTGCTGCCGGAACAGAAATATCAGTTGTTCCCGCTATAAGTAAGCCTGCCGCAGAATTATCTGTCGGGGCTATGCTTTTTCTTAATTTAAGATTTGCACTTTCGCTTATAACAACCTGATTTGCGTACAAAACATTTGACTGGGGATATTTAGCACTTGACGCATTTGCACGCTCCTTTGCAATGAACAGCACCGCTGTTATATCGTCAAAAGTTAATTTACCTCCGCTGTAAATAACCGCCGTTGCAGAGCGGTCGTTTGCATTTTCCTTATCTTCAACCGCTTCGCCTTCTATTCGTCCCATCAGACTTCCGCCGCCTGTAATTGTCAAATTGCCGTCCGCGCGCACGCATGATGTTCTTGTATAAGGCCATTCATACTTCATTGCCGAATACATTTCAATACTTTTTCCATTTGTATTTATAACTAAATCGGAATCTGACCCAATCACATACCCGGCACCTTTTACATCATAGTAGAGTTTTGTGTCCTTTAAAAACTTAAGCTCTTTTGTCAGCGTGCCGTCAGAGTTTTTTGTTATATTATACTCGGCTGCCGCGTCTGTTGAATCCTCATTCGCTGTAATGCCTGTATTATCACTTCCGATATGCAGATACTTTTCATATCCGCCGAGCTCCTGACCCGCAACCTTGATTTTAAAGCCTTTTTCGTCTGCAAGAGTATATTTTACATAAAGCATATTTTCTTCTCGCGTTGATTTAAAATCGCTGCCGGCATTTATATCATTACCTTTATCTTTATTGTTGTTATCGTCATTACTTGTTCCTGATGTCAGTTCCAAATAATTGTCCCAATTTTGGCTATACGAATCCGGGACCGTTATTGCATCCGTATTATTTATTCCAATTTCGTGAAGTTTAAAATTGTCCTTATAACCGCTCGGATTTGCTAAAGCTCTTCCGCGCAGATACAGCGCGCCTCCGTTTAATTTCACATTGTTTGCCTTTATAAATGTAGTTTTATTCGTTGATAACTTATAACCTGCACCTGAATTTGCCCACACAGTCTCATATGCGTCAAGAATACCTCCGTTTAACGTAACAGTTCCGCTGACGTTAATTCCGTATGACTGCAATCCCCCATTTTCCTTTCCTGCCGGATTTGCCGACACTCTGAGCAGACCTTTTTTACCTCCGTTGACCGTCAAATCGCCCTCAACGTGTATACCTTCCTGTGCCGCATCTGTTGGACTATAACGTGAGTTGACAGAAAAGTACAACAAATTAACATTGTTCCCAAGCTCAATCGTAAGACTTCCGTTTGCGTATATTCCATAATACTTTTCATCCGCGGTATTCTCATCATTATTTGTATCAATTTTTACTAAAGGAAATCCAAGCGCCCATGAATTGGTCGTAACATCATTTCCCGATTTAAACGTAAATGTTCCCGTATCTGCGTCAAACTGTGCAAGAACAGACCACGATCCGTCAGAGTCGGCAGCCTGTGCAGAAGGCTTCAGCGTTGTTTTTGCAGCGCCCGGCGCCTTGCCGATGAGCAGATAGGGTGTTTCCGAATTAAGTTTTTGACCGCTGTAATATACCTCCGTTGCAGCTGTCGCTTCCGTGCCCGTTTCGCCGTCCGCCGCCGAAACCGTCATGCCCGTTGCAAGTACAGAGACGATCATGCAAGCGCTTAAAAGCGCCGATATTGCTTTTTTCATCATACTTACTTTTTTCATTATATTTACACTCCTTCTTTTTTTATTTGCGACAGTTGCCGCCTTATTTTAACCTTTTCTTTTTTTAAGCTCTTTTCGTTCGGATTATTAACCCTTAACCGCGCCGATTGTCATGCCCTGTATAAAATACTTTTGGAAGAAAGGATATGCCACAAGCACCGGTCCCGCCGCCACAAGACAAAGTGCCATACGCGCCCCTTCCTGCGGCATTTCTTCCATATCAATCGACATTCCCGTCTGCTGCGCCGCATCCATCACCTCTTTTATATTTGTCAGCATATTCTGCATTAAAAATGCAAGAGTATACTTCCTTCGGTCGGTTATATAAAGCATGGGTGCCGCCCAGTCATTCCATTTTCCGAGGGCAATGAACAGTGCAATCGTCATAATTCCCGGAATGGCAATCGGAAAGACAAGCCTGAAGAACACCCGCAGCTCCCCTGCGCCGTCCAGCTTTCCCGATTCTATGATAGACGTCGGAACAGAGGTTTCAAAAAACGATTTCAGCACCATAACATTCCATGCGCTTATTGCCCCCGGGATAATCAGCACGGCAAGAGTATTTGACATATGAAGTACATTTACCTTTATTAAATATGTCGCTGCAATTCCTCCGCCGAACAGCATGGTGAAATACGAGAAAAACGAAAACGCATTTCTGTATCTGAAATCCGGTCTTGAAATCACATACGAATACATTGACGTTACAAGTACGCCGAGAACCGTTCCCATAACCGTTACAAATATTGTAACGCCGTATGCCCTCATAATAACGCCCGTTGAGCCGAACACATATTTATATGCGTCAAGGCTCAGCTTCTTCGGAATCAGTCTGTACCCGTATTCATACAGCGTGCTTTCCTCCGTCAGCGATATGCTCAATGTCAGCAGCAGCGGAAAGATGCACGCCGCACAAAGCACAATAAAAAACATGTTAATGATTATGTCCACCGCTTTGTTATTTTTATTCATAATGCACCCCTCCTTAAAACAGTCCCGTGTCGCTGTCTATTGTTTTTGCAACCTTGTTTGCTCCTACCACCAGAACAAACCCCACTATCGACTGAACAAACGAGGCGGCTGACGCCATTCCCATTGAAAGCGAGCCTGAGTCTGTCACCAAATTATATACATATGTAGAAATTACATTTGTTGTTTCGTAAAGCGCCGGCTGATTCATCGGCAGCTGATAGAAAAGACCCATATCCATGTTAAGTATCGAGCCAACCTTCATAATGAGCATAATTACAAGCATCGGCTTTATGGACGGTATCGTTACATAAATTATTCTCTGCCACAAATTTGCGCCGTCTATTTCAGCCGCTTCGTACTGCTCCATGTCCACACCGGCTATTGCCGCGGTATAAATAACGCTTTCATATCCCCAGCCCTGCCAAAAGTGCGCAATAATAAGAATTGCGGGCCAGACGCTCGGCGTTTGATACCAGTTTACCTCTTCCAGTCCGAGCATCGGCATGACTGTGCGGTTCATAATGCCGTTTTCCAAACTTAAAAATCCGAAAAGCAGATATGCAACTATTACCCACGACAAAAAGTGCGGCATAATCATTATCGTCTGATAGACCTTTTTTGCCATTTTGCTTCTGATTAAATCAAGCGCTACCGCCAGCGCTACCGCCATAACCATTCCCACAAACAGGAACACCGCATTGTACGCAAGAGTGTTTATAACCGCATGGAGTAGATCCGATGACTTCAGCATAAACTTAAAGTTATCGAGTCCCGACCACGGCGACAGAAAAATGCTTTGACGGTAGTTTATTTTTTTAAATGCCAGAACCAGTCCAAACATAGGAAGATAGTTAAAAAGCAAATAGAGAATTACTCCGGGCGTAAGCATTAAAAACAGAGTTTTGTTTTTTCTGATTTCTTTCATCATGCCGCCCCTTAATGTTTTTGTTTTATACAAAGTTATGTCACCCTTCCCGTGCTTTCGTATTATTTTCTGTTCTTTAAAAACTCGGTATACTGCTCCTGCATTGCGTCTATCAGCTTCTGCAAGCCTGCGGAATCAAGCTCCTTATTCAGGCTGTCAAGCGTTGCCTTATAGTCAACCTCAACCGATCCGTCCGCACCGATTGAGCCGTATTTCTTGTTCACCTTTGAAATCTCCGCCATTGTCAGCTCAAGTCCTTCGGGATTAAAGCTGAACGAATTTGCCTCGCGCTTGATTGCGTTCTCGTTAAACTTTTTCAAATCTTCAAGTTTGTTGGGGTCGTCCTTGGTTGAAATGTAGTCAAGGAATACGTTTCCGATTGCCCATGTGTAACCGTACATACTGTAGGTTGTGTCTTCAAATATTCTTATTGTCTTATCGTCAACCTTTTCATAGTGCTTGCCCTCTATGCCGTGTACAACAAGGTTTTTGAGGTACGGGTCGGTGTTGAGCAGATTAAGGAAACGCGCACATCTTTCGGGATTCTTTGACGTTGAAGAAATCGCCATCATCGAGCCAAGACCCGGCAGCGACTTTTCTATAACCGGAGTTGCGCCTGCCTGAGCAATCTCGTACGGACAGCTCTTTGCCATTTCCGTTACCTTACCCGGCTTCAGCTCCGCAACATAGCAGAAGGTTTTTCCGCTGTTGAAACGTGCACTCAGGTCTGTCGCCGTTGCAACATCCTTTTTAACCAAGCCCTTTGTGTAGTATTCGCGCATAATTTTGTATACGTCCTCGCCGCTGTATTCGAGCTTTGCATCCTGATTGCGGACAATCTTTGTATCGTCGGCTCCCTCCGCATAGGATATTCCTATATTATAATCCTGTACGGGTCTTACAAAGTCGCCGTAGTTATACATATATCTCTGATAGCTTGACGATGCGTCCCAGTCAATCGGGTACTGTATACTCGGCTCTTTCGCCTTCAGCATTTCCGCAACAGGCAAAAAGTCCTGAAGATTTTTATATTTCGTCATATCTATACCGTATTTATCGGCAATATCCTTTCTGTAAATCCAGCCGTACTGTGCGGCAGACTCCTTATATGCCGGAATAGCATAGAGCTTTCCGTCAACCCTTGCGCTGTCAAGATAGTCAGCCGGCACGGTGGCCTTCACGTCCTTAAGATATGTATCCATATAATCGTCAAGCTGAACAAAAGCGCCGAGAGCGGCATTTGCCAGATAGTCGAGCGACCACGTCGCACAGAAGGCTATGTCAAAATACTCGCCCGAGGCAACCACGGTTGACATCTTTTGATTATACTGTCCCGTTTCCATTGCTGTCATTTTTACTGTAGCGTTAATCTTGCCTTTAAGGTAGTCATTGATTGCTTTTTCCACCGACGCAACATCGTCCTGCGGTTTGCCGAGCATATACCAGCGTATCTCATAGGTATCCTCCGGAACCGTGTTCGGATCCTCTGCTTTTGCCGTCTTTTTGCCGCTGCCGCAGGCGCACGCACTGACCGCCACTGCCGCACAAAGCAAAAAACCAATGACCCTCTTCATTTTTTTCATTTAATACATTCCTTTCCTGTGCCGACAAGCCGGCATTTATTAAAATTTTTATTATCTTCGTTTTGTTTTACGGATTTGCAACATATTTAAGCAGGCGTTCCGTTTCGGAATACGAAGCGTTGTTTTCCGCCGCCTCCGTCAGTCTTAATTCATTTTCATAAAAATTCACGGCGAACGGAAACGTACAAAATTTTTCACCATCAACATTTTCGATATATGTAATTCTGTCAGCCGTAAAAACATCGCCGTAGTTTTTTTTCATAATCGGCACGCCCGGCATTCCACTCATGATTTTTCTTTGGGAATCGTCGCTTAACAAATATTCTATCAGTTTAAGCGCCTTACCGTATAAACGGCTTTCATTATTGATTACGGCAACCTTTGTTCTGACCAGCGCGTTGTTTTCAAGCTTTATTTTCATGTTCACCGCAGCCTTCGGATAACCTTTTTGTATATCGTCAAGACGGCTCACCCACGCTCTGAGCTTTCCCGCGTTTCCGTCTATAAATTCGCCCACAGCCTTGCATTTGGGTGCTTCCGCATATGCCCTGTGAGCCTCGCTCAGCGAAAGTCCGCTGTCGATTCCGCTCCTGATATGAGCAGCCATATCGGACGCGTCCTTTTCAAGATACACCGTTTCGCCGCTGCTCCCATATTTCTCAAAGCTCGCCATCGCATCGGCGTATATCGGAATCCCGTATATTTTATCCTTAAATGTCATCGCCCGCCTTGCCGCCGGAATAAAAACCTCGTCATTTATATCCGTTATTTCCGAAACAAGTCCCTCATCGGCAAAGGTGCTGAGCCATGTGTCGTCTATGATTAAAACATCGGCGCTGAATTTCTTGTCAAGCAGCATCGAAACGCAAAGGCGATAGACCTCCTCGTCCGTTCCGCCGATATTTATAAACTTAATTTCCGTATCATCATTCACGTTTTCATGTTCCGATATGAGCGACGCAATTACAGACTTGCCGTCCGACGGAACAACCGCAACAATCTCGCTGTCCGTCTCGGCTTTGTTTTCTGTTTCGGCTTTATGTCCGCAGCCGGCAGCTATTGCCGCCGCAAGCAAAGCCGCTGCAACCGCTGACGTCAGAATCCGCCAAATTGTTTTTTGTGACATATTCTCACCGTCCGGGATATAGTATACATATTTTATACTAAAATCTTACACCAACGCCGCAGTTAGTGTCAACCGTAAAAACTTTTGATAATTGTGCTTTTTTTCTGACTTTTCAGAATTTACTTTTCTTTTAAAAATTTTGTGTTATACTATAATTAAGAGATCACAAATTCAGCTGCCGTGTCATGCGGCTGTCTGCCGCGGAGGGAGTCTATGCTTTTAAAAAAACTTCAGAAACAGTCGCTCACCGGTCAGTTTTTAACCTTGTACCTTGTTACAACCGTTTTGGTTATGGTTGCTTTCATTGCAATAACATACATAAATTCCAATTATACAATGATGGAAATAGGAACGCAGAACACACAGAGTATCACCGACTCGTCCGCCATTCATCTTTCGGCAATGGTTGACGATATTGAATATCAGTTCTTTCTTATGCAGAACAACAACGAGCTTCAGTATCTTTTGTCCGACAGCTGCACCTATTCCGCCGAGGAACAGGTAGATAAAATCACAAACATTTTATCCATTTATGATGTGTTTCGGCGCAAGGTCGAAAAATTTGAAATATACTCGCTCACCAAGGACTATTATCCGTCGGTCGCAAGCTCGGGCAAGAATGTCTTTAAGAGCAGCGAGCTTTTAAACGACGTGTGGTTTAAGGAGATGCTTGCAAGCAACTACAAGCCCGTGTTTCACACCGATGACATTAACAGCACTCCGTACATAACCGCTTCACGGCTGATAGCCGACACACGCACAAGAGAGCCGATTGCCATTGCAAAGGCATATATCAATGCTAATATGTTCTACTCGCTTATAAAGGATATTCGGCTTATGCAGAACGGAAAAATGTTTATTACAACAAACACCCATATTATTAACCCGTTTCAGGACAAAGCAATAGATTCGTTTGCGAATAATACCGATATATACAACAAAATCATTCCGAATCAGATTCAAAGCTCGGTTATACATATGCCCGATTCGGAATACCGCATTTTCTGTTATCCGATACAAAATACCGGATTATACCTTATCGCGTTTGTTGCGACAAGCGAGTTTGATATGCTGGGACGTTCGATGCTGATTTCCACGCTGACAGCCTCCCTTCTTTTAATGCTGTTCGTGTTTTTGATACAGTATTTTATATCCCTGTCATTTATAAAACCGATAAAAATGCTGTCGAACGATATGTCGCGGTTTGACGATGAAAACTCGATTATTCCCGTTGTACCGCCGGGGGACACCGCTGTTGAAATCACCTCGCTCTATCACTCATACGAAAAAATGTGCGAAACCATAAAGGAGCTGCTTGATAACATTAAGAATCAGTCAAGGCTTCAGCGCGAAACCGAGTTCCGCGTGCTTCAGACTCAGATTAAACCGCACTTTTTATATAACACGCTCGGCTCCATTTCCGCTCTTGCGGACGAAATAAACGCCGAAGAAATCAAGCGCCTTGCCGCATCTCTTTCCACATACTTCAGAACCTCGCTGAATAACGGAAAGGAGCTTATAACGGTACGTCAGGAGCTTGAACAGGCAATGAGCTATGCCGAAATTCAAAAAATACGCTATCCCGACAGGTTTGAGCTTAAAATGGATATAAATGAAAACATCCTTGATTATCAGATATGCAAGCTGGTCCTTCAGCCGCTTATAGAAAACTGTATCACTCATGCGTTTAACGGAATGACAAGGCTCGGAATCATAACGGTCAAGGGCGATTTTGACGGCGATGACATTATTCTTTCGGTAAGCGATAACGGCTACGGCTTAAACTATGTTTCGGTTGACGCTCTCAATTCCTACGCAAATGCCGTGGTTGACAACGAGCACTTTTCGACAATGAATCACTTTGGGATATATAACATTTCCCAACGAATACGGTTATACTACGGAGTGGATTACGGTCTTGAATACTCGGAAAACGAGGAGGGCGGAATTACCGCCACGATTCATCTGCCGAAAAAAAGCACATTAAATTTTTAAAAACCGGAGGGAACATAATTGAACGCAAAAATACTTATTATAGAAGATGAATTTCTGATACGCAATCAGCTTTCGCAGATTGACTGGAGCCAGACCGGCGCCGCGCTTTCGGGTGCATTCCCCGATACGCGGTCGGCATGGGACTTTGTTAAGCATAACCACCCCGATATACTTATAACGGATATACAGCTCGGAGACGAAAACGGTCTTGAATTTGCCCAAAAACTTAAATCACATCTGCCCAAGCTCAAAATAATCGTGCTGACCGCCCATAACATTGTCGAATATACAAAAAGCGCCATAGACGTTGGCGTAATGGCATACCTGCTTAAACCGATTGACAAGGAACAGCTTATAAGCACGGTCAAATCCGCAGCCGAAGCGGTTGAAAAGGATTGTCAGAACACCATAATGAGCAGCATTGCAAACTCGTTTAAGGAGAACAAGCACCTGCTTAAAAGCTACTTTCTTTCTGCCTGCTCAAGCAAGCGCCACAGCATGGAGATGAATGCTTTGTTCGATCTGCCCGACACTGCCGGACTCTGCTCTGCAATTATAGTTAAATTCTATGAAAGCGGTAATGTTTTTTCCGATTTTCTCAATATAAAGGAGCTACTCACATCAAGCGCGGACTATTATCTGCTGCCGTTTTACGAGCCTGAGCTGTTTACGTTTTTTGTCAAGTTCAAATTCTCGCAGAGTACCGAGGCGGCGCTCAGTCAATGTATAGAAATTGCAAACACGATAAAAAAGTTTCTTGACTTTAACTACAGTGAATCCGAAATGTCGTACTCTATAGGACTTGGTGAAATTGTCAGCTCCGCGGCAGGCTTTAACCTCTCCTGCAAAAGCGCTTTAAACTGCCTTGAACACAGCTTTTATATGGGCAGAAATCAGATTATCTACTGTCAGGACGTTGAGCCGTCTACCGATATTATAAGCTATAAGGATTCAATCGACAGCTGCATATCATGTATCAGAATCGGGAATAAGGACGGAGCGATGAGCCAGATTGACATACTGTTTGAGAATTTTAAGGAAAACACCGTTAAGATTGAGATTGTCCAGAGAATCTGTCTTGAATTTATAGTAACGATTTCCACCGCGCTTATTCAGATTGGTCAGAATCCAAACTATCTTTTCAATAAATTTGACATATGGGCATATCTTAAAAGATTCAACACCCTTGATTCTCTGAAGGCGCTTATTCAAAAGCTGGTTGCCGCCTCCATTGCGCAGATTAACGATATTCGCTCCACAAAAACCTCAAAACTGATATTTGACATAACCGAATATCTTGACAAAAACTATATGCAGCCGTTGACTCTGGAGGATGTTGCCAAAAGGTTTTATATATCGACCTGTTATTTAAGCACAATATTCAAGCAAAAAACCAATATGAATTTTAAGGAATACCTCTCGATGCTTAAATTCAATAAGGCAAAGGAGCTGCTTTCGGAAACAAACGAGTCCATACAGGAGATTGCACTGAAGCTCGGCTACAGCTCTTCGTCATATTTCAGCAAGGCGTTTCATCACGAAACGGGATATGTCCCCAGCGAATATCGGCTGAAGTTTAAAAAGCAATAACCGCTACGGGGCGGCCGCCGTGACCGCCCGCCGTTCCTACATTGTATAATACTGTTTTAAGTATTTTTGGGGCGATATTCCCTCCGCTTTTTTAAAGCATCTGCTGAAATATGCGCTGTCACAAAACCCGAGCATTTCCGAAATCTCCTCCATTGTATAGTTTCCCGTAATCAGGAGCTTTTTTGCTTTGGAAATTCTAAGCTCGTTTTTATATTCAGATATTGTTTTTCCGTATGTATTCTTAAAAACACGCTGAAGCGTCGAAACGCTGACAGAGCATTTTTCCGCCAGCTCCGTTTCCTTCAGGTTCAGTCCCTCATCGGAGTCAACCGCCTGCTTTATTTCGGCAAACAGGGTGTTGCTTAAATCACAGTTTAATATTTCATCAAAAATGCTGTAAAGCATGGCTTTTACCATGCAACCTCTGTTATTCATGTAGTCATAGCTTAAAATTTCAAAAAATTTGTTTTTTAAATATTTTCTGTTTTTCAAAGCGATGATTTCCTCGTCCGTGCTTTCAAAAAAATCGCATTCTCCGCCGGGTCCCTCGCATGAAAAGTTTATCAGAATATCATGCGTTGAGCCGTCCTCAAACAATGCCCGATAGCGGGTGTTCTTTTTCAGAATTATTACATCTCCGGGCGCTGCCGTAACCTCTTTTGTTTTTGTTATATACTTAACCGCTCCGAAAACAATAAAACAAATCCCGAAGCACGGTCGGCTTTTTGTTTCATACGAAAAAAGCTGCCCTTTTTTCCATGTTTGATTTAAAACGCCGATGTCATAAAAATTCAATCTTTCAATGCCGCCGCAGTTCATTTCATCACCCCGTATCAGTATACAAAAATTTATCTCCGCCGTCAATAGCGTTTGACGTAAAAATACAAAAAAATGCGTTATTTATATATTGAATGTGCCGTAATAATCCCATATAATTAAAAACATAAAAGTATTCTGGGAAAGGACTGTTTTTATGAAAACACATTTTTACCAAACCAACGAAAACCATATGATTACAGAAAAACGGCTTTTTAACAATGTTCAGAAAAACGACTGGATTTCCACTGTTACGGTGGACAAAACTCCCGTAAACAATAACTTCAGCGGCTTCGGAGTGGCAATCACAGGAGGCTCGTGCTACGAATTATCAATTATGCCGCCCGCTCAAAGGGACGCATTTTTGTCAGACATTTACGGCAAGGACGGTCTTAATCTTTCGGTTGCAAGGCTTTCAATCGGGTCAAGCGACTATTCAACCTCTGTATATTCATACTGCGATACACCGGGTGATACCGAGCTTAAAACCTTCTCAATCGACATTGACAAAGAGTTTATAGTCCCCATGATTAAAGAGGCAATCGCGCATAACCCGGAGCTTAAATTTCTTGGCTCCCCGTGGAGTCCTCCAGGCTGGATGAAAACCGGCGGTCTTTTATCGTGCGGCTATATGCGCGAGCAGTATCTTGACTGCTATGCCGACTACTTTGTTAAATACATAAAGGCATACGGCGAGGAAGGCATCAAAATCAGCGCGGTAACGCCTCAGAACGAGCCGGAGTCGCACCAGACAGGCACATCTGTTGCGTGCATCTGGTCGCCCGACACAGAGGCAAAGTTTATGATTAAACTTAAGAAAAAACTGAAGGAAAACGGTCTTGACACAGAAATATGGATGTATGACCACTGCTTCATCGGCTGGCCCAGAATTGTGTGGACTCTTAACGAATATCCCGAGCTTGCCGACTGCGTGGACAGCGTTGCGCTTCACTATTACGAGGGCGGCGTTGAGCTTGTCGACAACATAAAGGCGGCGCACCCGAATATGAAGTGGAACTTCACCGAAGGCGGTCCGCGCCTTAATGACAAATATGACACCGATTGGATTAAATGGTCTATCATTATGACACGTTCACTTGCTCACGGCTGCGGAAGCTTCTTCGGCTGGAATCTTCTTCTTGATGAGGACGGCGGTCCGAACATCGGTCCGTTCCCCTGCGGAGGTCTTGCAACACTTAACTCGCAGACGGGCGAGTTGTCATACAGCGGTCAGTATCATGCCTTCAAGCATTTTTCAAAGTACATTCAGCGCGGCGCTAAAATCTATTCGGCAAAGCTGAGCGAAGATTATTCGTGCCTCATAGGCTACCCGTGGGGAACGCGGATTCCCGTTGACACGGTTGTTGCCGACAATCCTGACGGAAGTCACGTTGTTGTTATGGTAAACGCGACAGAATTCAAGCGTCAGGCACAATACTACTACAATAACAAATGGTGGTATGCGGAGCTTCTGCCGAAATCAATCTCAACAATGGTATTTGAGCCGTAAAATCTTTTTATGATACTAATCGGGACTGTAGGTCATACAGTCCCGATTTTGTTTTTTTTTCTGTGAATTACATTTCCGCAATCGGCATAATTAACACCGCAGCCATGATTTATCCCTGTAACAGCCTTGCTCCGACACGGCTTTCAGTACATAACAGATGCAGTTTTTTGAGTTTTATATAGGAGGAGTTGTAGAAGAACTTTTCTGAAAACAGTATAAAAATCAGTGTTAGAAGCATCTTTCAAGCACAAATAAGTGGTGCCATAGAGCCCGCACGTTAAAAATTGTTTTAACGCCCGTTAATTGTGTGATGCTTCAGTCAATGTTTTTCCTCCCTACAATTTTTTTGAGGAGGTTTTTATCTTGAATGTTGTTTATCCTGTCTGCTGCGGTGTTGATGTTCACAAATCTTTCTTCATCGCAACTATTATCACTACCATTTCGGATATTCAACCAAATTATTCCCGCAAACGTTTTTCAACCTTTAACAATGATATTGTTCGTTTTGCCGATTGGCTTAGCTTAAGAGTCCGCTGTCGGGCGAATTATAGAAGGTTAATGTCTGAACATCGCTTTTATCAATCTTTACCGTTCGTGACAGAGTATCCAGCACATAGCCATCCGGTGCTTTCACCTCTGTTACGGCATATGAGCCTTGCGGCAGCTTGTCGAGTTTAATCTCGCCGTTTTTATCGGTTGTGTATTCTTTTACAAAGCTGCCGTCAATCTTCTCTATTCTGAACACTGCACCTGCAAGCGGTTTTTTCGTTTCTGCGTCAATCTTTGTAATACCGATACCCGGCTTTGTCTTATTAAAGAATATGAGCCTTGCGGTTTTGCCGTTTACAACCTCGATTGTCTGCGGACAGCCCTGCATGATATGTGACGAATCCGTTTTTATTTCCTTAACCGTATAAATTCCTGCCTCAATATCGGTAATCTCAATCAGTCCGTCTGCATTCGTCTTGTATTCGCCAATCAGCTTTGTGTCCTTATACACCGCAAAGGTTGTCCTTTTCATCGGCTTTAAGGTTTCTGCGTCCAGCTTTTCAATAATCAGTCCCGGCTTTCTTTCATTTGTAACAACAAGGACAGGATCATCCTCTGTTGCCGGGTTATACGGGTCAATGTGAATACCATGCCTTGTTTTATCCAAAACATAACCTTTCGGCGCTGCTGTTTCTTCAAGCTCATAATATCCTTCCGAAAGTCCCGATATTCTTGCATAGCCTGCATTATCGGTTACAACATCAGTAATCTTCTTCCCGTCCTTATACACTGCAAAAGCAGCGTCCTCCAGCGGTTCAAGCGTATCCTTATCCATTTTTATAAGGACAAGAGAGGGTGTACGGGTATTCTTAAATGTAACCGTTACATCTGATGTACCTTTCCATTCAAAAGTCTGTACCTCTTTATCCTTTTCGTACCTTTCGGGAGCTTTTAACTCATATATTTTATATGACCCGAACGGCAGCTCCGCGCCCTTAAACTCGATATATCCGCTGTGTCCGGTTGTAACATCCGTCTTATATCCTCCGTCCGTCTGTTCAATTCTGAATGTGGCACCGATAAGCGGACTTCCGTTTTGTGCGTCAATCTTTCTTATTCTCAAATGCTGCTCGCTGTAGTTCTTCACATTAACAGTCTGCGTCTGATTTGCCGGAACGCTTACGGTAACATCATCTGCTTTTATATATCCCAAAGGTGTCTGTGTTTCCGAGAGCGTATACTGCACATCGGGATTCAGCTTTTCCCATATAATCCGCCCCTGACTGTTGCTTGTCCCTTCAAAAACGCTGCCGTCCGCACCGGTTAATCTGAATATAGCTCCGGGCAATGGTTGTCCCATTCCGTCCGTCTTGTTTACGATTAAACGGCCGTATGGAGATATTGTCTTTTTCCATTTCAGCTCACCCGAGCAGGACATTCCCGTATAAGTCGGGTCGGCAATAACATAGCTCTGCTCCTTGTCATCCGTATTATTTGCAAGATAAATGTTATACTGCGTTGCAGTGGTGGTTGCGTTGATGATTATATCCCCTTCCGGCGGTGTGTTTCTGACCGGGATACAGATTTTGAAATCCCCTGCATATTCCTCTCCGTTTTCATTCATGGAGGTTTCTCTGTATTTAGTCGGTACTTTCCAAAGAGTTTTTCCCTCCCAGATAACCGTTTGCAGCGGAACGTTATCAAGCCCCGCAAAGATTGTCCCCTCCGGGGCAGTATCTGTCCACAGCTCTATAAAGTAATCGTGTTTGAAGGTTGATGTGGCAGATGCAACAACAAACTGGCGTGTGTAGTATTCGGCTCCGTTTATGGTTTCTTTCTTTATTCCTGCCATTCCTTCTTTTTCTGCGCCGCTTAATCCATCCCGATGCTCAATATCTAATATTTTTTGAGAATCGTTATCGGCAAGCCTTATACCCATTCCCGTATTCAGCATTCTGTCCCAGAATGACGCATTGTATAGGATAATCCAAAGAGCCTCATAAGTACGGATTTTTTGAATATCATCCGTCGGTTTTGCAAGGGTGGCACGACCTTCCGTAAAATCCGTACCCTCTACCGCTATCTGTCCGAGCGCAGCCCACACTGCTATCTGTGTAGCGCTTGCATATTCAGCCTTTGTCAGTCCTGCCAATATCGGGTGGTCTGCAAGGTTTATCCTCAAAAACTCCTCAAGACTTCTCTGCGGATAACCTCCCGCAAACGCGCCGACTGTTTTAGGACTTGCCGTATACTTTCCGGCAATAGTCAGCTTTTTATTTGCAGCCGGATTTTTAAGTCCCCAGTTAATGCAGTATGCCGGTCCCGTGATACCTGTATCCGTTGTGTATATCCACGAATATCCGTTTAATTTATTCCCGGCAGTTGTCTGCATAATTGAAAACTTTTCATCCATTTTTATTGTAACGGTTTTGGATTTGCCGTCACTTATTGTTTCCGTCAATGCACTCACATCTGCCGCAAACAATGAAAAAAGCATTGTCATTAAAAGCAGTATTGACAATGCCCGTTTTCCCATATTTCGTTTTAACATATTAAATTTCTCCCTTCATTTTAAGGCAAACAAAAAAGCAGACCTTTTTCTGTCTGCTTCAGTGTTTTATTTTGGTTTTACTTTGTGCTTCCCGGCACAAGCAATTCTTTGGCAAAATTTGTTTTAGCTTTGTTCGGGTCTGTTCTCTGATAGCTTGTTTGCAGCAGCATTTCATCTATCCTTGCAACATCATAATAGCTTATGTCGGCAGTATACCATATCCCGTCAACATATACCTCGTTCCACGCGTGTTCTCTGTCATCAATATTGACACACGGGATATCGACTCTGCTGCACAAATATACAAATGCACTTGAATAGTCACCGCAAACACCGTTTACCGGTTCTGTTGATGTAAACATTTCATAAAATCCAACCGAGCCGGTATCGTTATATACTATTCTGTCGCTTACATAATCGGCTATTTTCTTTACCTTTTCCCTATCGGACAAATTTTTAATGCTGTTTATAAATCCATCCGTTGCCCTATTAGCCGATTCAAAAAACTCATGCACCTGCACCTTGCAAATTGTATATCCCGGATACTCATAAATGTTCTTTATATACGGCTCAAACCCGAATGTATAATTGTAGTAGCCGAATAAATCCCCGGCTATTGTGTTAAACACTTTACGAGTTTTCCCCTGACTTGTTTTATCTATGAAATGTGCATAACGATAATTCGGATTATATCCATCCTCGTTCGTTCCCTTCACAATCTCATCTCTGTCAACAATGGTCTGACGGAATGCGTTATATGCCTCTCTTGTGTAGACATCATCAAATATTGCCGGATTTGCCTGCTGCGAAAAATCCTCTCTTGCATATGCAGTTCCGTCAATCTTCTCGGATTGCTGAAGCCGTTCAGGCTCTGTCTGTGGATTCGGTATGGCTGTGTCCGAATCATTCATAATAACGCTATCAGTCTGTTCGTCATACTCAATATTTACACCGAATATCTTTGCCGCATCTCTCAGTCGCACATAATTATATCCGTTGATATTATATGCTCCCAATTCGATTTTCTCATTATTCCAAAAGAAAATCTGAGATGTCAGCCTCGCTAAAACATCTGCATTTGCCAAAGCTGCCGTACCCGAAAATATTAAACCTCCGCAAAGCAAGCCGAGTACAAAGGATTTTATATTTTTCATATCTGTTTCCTCCTATGATTTTCAAGTGTTTTGTAAATATGAGTATTTTTAAAGGCTTTTAGTCTGTTTCATAGCCCTGCACGCACCAGCGATACTTATCCGCCTGATTTTTCACACAGGTTATGAGCGTAATAATGTTATCACCCGTTCCCTGCAAATTAGAGGTATCATTTACGGAGATTTTCTCAACATTAAAAACCCTATATGTTCTCGTACCTTTCTTTGTTGTCAGCTTAATTGTATCTCCGTAATTGAGGTTATGAATTTCTCCGAAATAATCGTTTGTACCTCTGTTATGTGCCGCCAGACAAACATTTCCGTTCCATATAGATGTGTCCTTAAAATGTCCTGCACCCTTTTTCAAAACCGCGTTTGTCGTGCCCTCATAAATCTTTACCGAAAGATTAAGCTCCGGTATTTTAAGCGTTCCGAGGTGTCCGCCCGAATAATACATACTGTTTGTTACCTTGGTAAAGGCTTCCTCCTCGTAATAATACTTATCGTCATTTTTTACTGTCCCCGGAATATATATACTGTTTCCCGTAGATGTGGTCACATTTCCCGGAATTGACGGATTGCCGCTTATATTACTCGATACCGTAACCGTAGGCTGCTCACTTGATGCCGTAATGTTTCCGACAATCTTAGTACCGCTTTGTGTATCTGTATATACAGATGCAAGGTTTGGTGTAAGCGGCTCTCCGCTGCCTCTTAAATTGCTTGTCGGGCTTCCGAATGTCGGAGGAATAAGGCTGCTGTTTTTGCTCTTATCAATTTCAGCCTTATTCACATTATCAGCCGCATAAACCGTTGTAACCGATGTCGGCTTTCCGAATATACCCGCGTTCGGCGCGTCTACTGTATAATCCGCAGCAAATACAGATGTACTCGCAAGTATTATAGCCATTCCCGCACAAATAACTTTCTTTAACATCAATATCCCTTCTTTCTTTTTCTGACTAATCTGTAACCGCCGTAACCGATACCGCCTAAACCGACGAGTCCCAAAAGATATGCCCACCAATATGAAAGCACACTCTTTTTCTCTTTAGGCACTTCAGTAAATACCGCCGTATATGTTACGGTATCGCACACAGTCTTTTTTATTTCGCCTTTGTATTCAGCCGTTGCCGTATATCCCTTTGTATAGGTTTTAGTGCCTGTGCCGGAATATGTAGCATTGGCCGTATACCTTACCGCAAGCTCCTGTCCGTCAATATTATCGCTTGCCGCTGATTGCCAGCTTATATTTGTTAAATTCAGCGTTGCACCGTCTTTGTTTATGCTTTTGGGAACAAGCGATGTATCGGCATCAACCAAATTAGGATATGAACGGCTTTCTGTTACGGTATAGCTCTGCTTTCCCGTTCCGTTCGGCACAACATTAAGCGTGGTATAGTCAAATTCAAGTGTGCCGGAATATCCGTCCTCGGTTGACACCTCGATTGCAGGCTTGAATTTTGATATGACCGACTGCGTGTTTGAGATGTTTGTATAAACACTGACCTTTTCAGTATGTTCTTTTACATCCTCTGCCGTGTTGTCCTGCTTTTTCAATTCAACAAAAGCGTATTCAACCTCATTTTCCGTAAAATTTTCAGTTGGAATTAAGCTCCCGTCATCAGTATTCTGCAGAACGTAAACCTTCTCTACAGTTTGCAAATTCCCCATTTGTCCACGTATTATTTCGTTGGGCTGCGGTATGTCTGTTGCGAAAGCATTTCCTGCCATACACAGCAATGTCATAACACAAGCTGCCGCCTTTTTAATACTTAACATCTGCATTTCTTCAACTCCTTCTTTCTTTGACCTTATTTATATACAATACTTATTTTACGATTTCAACCACCGCCCTTCCCGAGAAACAACTCCTCGATATGACGGAGCATTGATTTGTCATTTCTGCCGTATATATTTATCCTTGAACGACCGAGCCGCAGCTTGTCCGGAACTCTGTCAAGCAAAAACACATATGAATTATCTATGCTTCGCCTCCACTGTCTGTCGTTCAAAAGATATTTAACCTTGCCTATGTGCCAGCTGTCAGCAAAACACATACATATTTTCAAATCGCACGACTTGAAAAGTTCAACATTTGTCTCACTGTAATTCTCATTCTCAGACAATAGCTTTCCTTTTGCCGAAATATTAAACGGTGTGCCAAAATCATATATAACCACCCGGCTTGACCTTCGAAGTCTTGCAATATCAATATTTGAATGGACTATGTAAGTCACCTTTCTGCCTTTGGCAAACCGCAGACTTCCCGTGCCCGAAAAATCAACCGCTTTTACCGGGCATTCCTCTGCAAGAGCGATATATCCCGCAATGTTTATAACCATATTTGTTACGCCGCAGCCGTGCGTCAAACCCATAACGCCTATTGTTATACATTTCGGCTTGGGCGAAAGGGGTTTTACAGCCTCCCCCTCCGCCGCATCATATACATTCACTTCATAATCGTATATATATCCCTTTTTAATAACATCAGCAAAATAGTTTACATCAATGCTCTGTCCCTCATATATAATCTCATATATTCCGAGCGCTTTGTACTCCGCTATCTGCTCCTCTATATATTCATTTCGGTACCCCGGAAACACAATAACGATTCTGATATTCGGCTCCGTTACGCACACCTCCTCAAAAAACCTTTTCTTATCTATACTTTCTAAATTGCGGTCAGCGATAACCAGTACATCTATATTTGTATCTATGGAGTCGAACTTCATCAGAAAATTCTGCACATCATCAAATTCATCCTCAACAATTCTTATTCCGTTCCCGGCACAAACCGCAGACAAGTCATTTCGGGCATTGTTGTTTTCAAGCCACGTTACAATGTTAATCACTCAGAATCAGCTCCTTTCTGTGTTTCTCCATAACCGCGCCCTCGCTGTCGGTTATTCTGTCAAGGATTTTCAGTGCAGCAGCAAGTGCAAACTTGGTATCTTTGAGCGTCTTTTTATAAAAGGCATAAAGCAGAGTTATATCTCCGTTATGCTCGTAAAAAATAACCCGCACCATTTTCCCGACCGCCATTATTCTCACCTCAAAAAGTCTGCTGAACTTACCTCCCGAAAAATGCTTTACATACGGTTCTCCGAGACAGTTTTTATCATCCCTGACATATTCAATACAAAATATGAATTTGTTCTTTATCTTCGCGTCTGCTTTCTTCAAAAAGCTGTTTACAGGACTCTCTTTCCCGTCATAGTATGTATAAATCTTTCTCACACAGCCGCCTCCTTTCGATGTTTCTTTGACCATTGCCTTATCAGCTCAAATACAATATTCTCTATTTGTTCCTTTGAGTATTCCTCGGGAAAATATTCTCTTATTTGTTTATTCTTAATTGTGATATTAACCTTTTCGGTTTTCTTCTCATATATCACAGACAAAATTTTATCTTCATCAATCTGTCCATTTTTTGCAAGCAGCTTTATTTTTGTTGCCTGTCCCATTGACAGCATTATTTCATCGTATTCCAAAATCTCTGCTATATATGCCTGCGCCCTGCTGCCAAGATATGACAGCTCCACTCCGACCGTAAACGGCATTTTTTTGTTATCTACCATTTCCAAGAGCTTATCAATGAGATATGTTAATCTGATATACCTCTGTATCTGATTTCTGCTTTCACCAATCTGCTCGGCAAGCTGTGCATCCGAACGTAACTTTGTCCCATTTTGGGACAAGGTTAAATCCGTGCGTTTACCCTGTCTTTTCATTGCATCAAGCTTCAGCTTGTATGCAAATGCCTTTTCACTCGGAAGAATATTCTCCCTTTGCAGGTTTGAATCAACAAGCAATATTGCCGCCTCATCATCATTAAGTTCCATTATCTGTGCCGGAAACTTATGTATTTTTGCAACCTTTCCGGCAGCAACCCGCCTGTGACCGGAGATAATCTCAAACTGCTCATTATCAAGTCTGCGGACAATAATCGGTGTTAAAATACCGTTTTCCTTAATGCTTTCAATGAGTTCCTCCATACTTTTATCAAAAACCACTCTGTATGGCTGCTCCTCAAACGGTTTTAGTTTTGATTGATGAATCATCGTAATCTCATCCGCCTTCCTTGTTTCAAACTGTTTTCCCTTCATAATAAATCACTCCTAACCTTTATATACTTTTGCAGAGTTTATATCTGCAAAAAGCAAAAGAGACCCATCGTTCCGTTTGGAACAATGAATCTCTCAACATTTTGTAGGTTTAAGTGTTTGTTTTGTATTTGTATAAGTTGTTTGAAAAAGAAAAAAGTCCTTGAAACATTACATTTCAAGGACGTGGCTCCTCGTGCCGGGCTCGAACCAGCGACATCATGATTAACAGTCATGCGCTCTACCGACTGAGCTAACGAGGAATATCTAACAGGACATGAAGTCCTGTTAAGTTCCGGCAACGTCTTAATTTCCCG